>Ga0137398_10001161_pt1 | contig 10478 bp, 6 predicted proteins | sample czorhiz216metaG_FD_106659 | JGI IMG/M metagenome (GOLD analysis project Ga0137398, IMG submission 106659) | Vadose zone soil microbial communities from Angelo Coast Range Reserve, California, USA - czorhiz2.16 metaG | ecosystem: Environmental > Terrestrial > Soil > Vadose zone | place: USA...
CACATTCAAGAGCCCCCGGGGATCGTGCTGGATCTGGCGCAGCAGCTGCTCGCCCGCCTCGCCCGCACCTATAATGAAGGTGCGCCGGCCGCGGGTGGGCTGGCGCTTGGGGTGGGCGGTCTCCCGGACCCAGCGCGAGGCGAACCGGATGCCGCCCAAGAGGAAGATCGCGATCACCCAGTCGAGCAGCGGCACCGACCGCGGCATCCCCTTCAAGCCGCCCGTGAAGAACAGACCGGCGACGAACACGACCGAGCTCAGGCTCACCGCGACGCTCAAGTTCACCAGGTCTGCCATCCCGACGTACCGCCACCAGCCGCTGTAGGCGGAGAAGCGCTGGAAGAACAGCAGGCGGGGAACGAGCAGCCAGGGCAGCGTCACGGCCCAGCGGCGCAGCTCCTCGGGCGGGATCGCGAAATCGAAGCGAACGGCATACGCGGCGAGATATCCCAGGGAGATGAGCACGAGGTGCACTCCCAGGATGATCCACCGCCGATACGGATAGAGACGCTGCATCACCGTTTGGCGCATGACAGCGTGCGCGTTCTGCACAATGCATGCTCAGGCACTGAGCGCGGTGTTGGCTACACACTCAAGACACGAGCCGCTCGAACTCTTCAGCGCGGGCTCGCGTGATGCTTGGACGCCACACCACGGTTCTTTAGCATGTGGGAGAAGAGCAGCACTATTCAGCGGCAAGTACGCATCAACACACGGCGCGCATCGTTCCAGTAGGGATTTCTGCGGCGCCGCGGTATCCCCCTTGCAGCGCTGATCAGGACTATGTCGACGGAGCGTTCGCGCCTGCCGGAGGTCGCGTCGGTCGATGGCGCTTGGATGCGGGCGGCGACGCTGCCGGCGGCGGTCACGTCCCGCGGTAGCGCCCCCGGCGAGACCGACTGGCAGCACTATTTCGGTGCGGTCCGCCGGCGGAAGTGGACTGTCATCGCGATCACTCTCCTGGGCACGGCTGTGGGACTGTTCGCCAGCCGGTTGCTGCACTCCCCCTACTCAGCAACAGCGCTGCTTTGGTTCGAGACCAAGGACCGAGCGGCTGCGGCGCGCGACCCCCGGTCGGCCTCCGAGGCCGACGAGCTGCTGAACCCCTCGGGGTGGATCGACCTGGTGGAGTCGAACGCCGTGCTGGAGGAAGTGGTGCGGCAGCGGCGGTTGTACCTGAGCGTGCATGACCCGGCCGATTCGTCCCGGTTGGCGACGCTGCTGCTCGACGCGACCCCCGTCCCCGGCGCCTATCGCTACTCGGTCGACCGGGAGGGGCGGACCTTCACACTCCAGAACGCCGGCCGCGTGGTCCAGACCGACTCCCTGGACCGGCCGGTGGGGCAGGGGGGGGGCGGGGGGCTCGGGTTCAGCTGGAGTCCCCGGCCGGGGCTGGTTGCGCCGGGCCATTCCATAGACTTCGTGCTGAGCACGCCGGCGGACGCGGCGCGGCAGCTCATGAAGACCCTGAGTGTGACCACCGACGTCGACCCCGCGCTGATGCGGACGGGGACCGACGCCAACTTCCTGCGCATTCAGCTCACGGGCAGCCAGCCGGCGGAGCTGGCGGCCACCGTGAACGCGATCGCGGATCGCGTGGTCGTGGTCGCCGCCGACCTGAAGCGCATCAAGCTGGTGGAGCTGGGGCGTATTCTGGACGAGCAGCGCCAGCACGCCTTGGGCAGCTTGCGGGCCGCAGAAGCGGCGCAGCGCGACTTCCGCATGCGGAGCGCCGGCGTGTTGCGTCAGGGCGCGCCGCCCGTCTCAGCCACTCTGCGGGGTGGGGGCGACCCGGTGTTCGAGCGCTCGTTCGACACCAAGCTGGCGCTCGACTCGGTGCAGCGCGATCGCCAGGCGCTCGAGCGCGCGCTGGCCCAGAAGGGCGACTCGGGCCCGCCGGTCGAGGCCCTCCAGGCGATCGGCGCGGTGCAGAAGTCGGCCGAGTTGTCGCTCGCCCTGCAGGAGCTGACCACGAAGCAGGCCACGTTGCGGGCGCTGCGCTACCGGTATACGGAGGCGAGCGAGCCGGTGCAGCGGGTGCGCGGTGAGGTGCAAACCCTCCTGCAGAACACGATTCCGACGCTGGCGCGGGGGCTGGACTCCGACCTGGCGGCGCGCGAGGAGCAGCTCGGGCGCCGCGCCGACGCCGCGTTCGGCTATCTCCACGACCTGCCGCCGCTGGCGCTGGAGGAGGCGCGGCTGCAGCGCGACGTCACGATCGCAGAGCAGCTGTTCACGACCGTGCAACAGAGCTACAACCAGACGCAGCTGGCGGCCGTGAGCACGCTGCCCGACGTGCGCATCCTCGACCGCGCGACGGCCCCCGACCGGCCGGACCGCAACTGGACGCCGCTGTTCGCGTGCGCGTCGTTCGTGGTGAGCCTTGGCCTGGCCGTGTTCGGGGTGATCATGCTCGACGGGCTCGATCACAAGGTGCGCTACCCCGAGCACGTGACGCACCAGATGCGCCTGTCCATTCTGGGTGCCGTGCCCCGGTTCGACTGGCGCCACCTCGGCAACGGCAAGACGGCCGAGGCGGCGGCGCCGGTGGTCGAGGCGCTGCGCGGCCTGCGGCTGCGGCTGAGCCACGCCGGGGGCTCCGGACCGCTGCTCGTCACCGTGACCAGTCCGGGTGTGGGCGAGGGGAAGTCGTTCCTGTCGTGCAATCTCGCGCTCGCCTTCGCGGACGCGGGCTATCGCACGCTGCTGATCGACGGCGACGTGCGCCGCGGCGGCCAGCACCGCATGCTGGGCCTGCATCGGGAGCCGGGGCTGGTCGATTTCCTGGCTGGCGACCTGCCGTTCGAGACCGTGGTCCAGGCCACGCGCCACCCAGGCCTGTCGTTCATCGGGTGCGGGGCGCGTCGGCCGAGCGCGCCCGAACTGCTGAGCTCGGATGTCATGACGGACCTGATCGACCGCGTGCGCGCGGAGTGCGGTGTGGTGCTGGTCGACAGTCCCCCACTCGCGGTCGGCGTGGATCCGTACGTGCTGGCGACGCGCACCGGGAACGTCCTCATTGTGCTGCGCGCGGGCGTGTCGGATCTCGACCTTGCCGCCGCCAAACTCGATGTGCTCGACACGCTGCCGGTGCGCGTCCTGGGCGCGGTGCTGAACGACGTCCGGCCGTACGGGGCGTACCGCTACTACACCTACGACGCGGCGGCTTATGCGGAAGGCAACGGCGGCGCCGGCCGCCGCTCCGCGTCGGCGGGCGTGCTCTGGGGGCGCTCATGAGCCAGGCACCAGGCCGCCGGTGGCACGGGGCGATGCTGTTGGGACTCGCGTTGCTGGCCCTGGCGCGGCCCGCCGCGGGTCAGGAGGACCAGGCGTCGCCCGTGGCCCCCCCCTCCCCCTCGCCGCGCGAGCTGACGACGGGACACCCGCTCGCGTCCCGGTCCGCGCTGCTGGATTCCGCGCAGCGCATCGCCGCCGCAGGCGATACGCTCCGCGCCGCGGCGATCCGCGCCCGATTGACGGAAGGGGACTTTCAGCCCGGTGAGCGTATCTGGATGCGGGTGGACAGCGAGCCCGCCCTGAGCGACACGTTCACGGTTACCACCGCGGGCACGGTGGCCCTCCCCTCCCCGGTGAACCACGAAATCGCGTTGCGGGGCGTGCTCCGCTCCGAGCTGCAGAGCTACCTCGTGCAACAGCTGTCGCAGTACCTGCGGAGCCCGGCGGTGCGGGCCCGCGCGCTGGTGCGCGTGTCGGTGCAGGGGGGCGTGGTGCGGCCCGGCTACTACGCCGTACCTGCCGATGCCCTCGTGGCCGACGCGCTCATGGCCGCCGGGGGCACGCTCCCGATTTCCAAGCCGGGCAAGATGCGGCTGGAACGGGGCGGCGACCGCCTGCTGGACGGCAAGCAGCTCGCCCAGGCCGTGGCGCAGGGGCGCACGCTGGACGACCTGAACGTGCAGGACGGCGATCAGCTGGTGGTGCCGAAGGAAGGCGCCGGCATGGGCGACAACCTGCGGTTTCTCTGGGTGGTCATAAGCATCACGGGCGGGATCGTCGGGCTCACGAAAGTGTTCGGGCACTAAGCCTCCCGTCCGGCTCGCAACAAACTCACACCAGCCGCAACAAAATGGTTCGCCCGCGCGGGGCGAAGCTATTAGTTTGCACCCGTGAAGAGCGGGCTGCGGAGCGATCCGGCGGAATGGAAAGATGAGCGCCAGCGGCGGGGTCTGGCGGGGGAGGAGCAGGCGATCCGCTACCTCCTGTCGCGGGGGTGCCACATCGTGGCGCATCGATTCCGCGTGGGTCACACGGAGATCGACCTGATCGCCCGTCAGGGGAACCTGATCACCTTTGTCGAAGTGAAAACGCGCCGGGGGACGGCGTTCGGCAGCGCGCTCGAGGCGGTGACGGGGGCCAAGCGCCGTGAGCTGGTGAAAGCCGCGCGCGTGTGGGTGGACCGCTTCGGCAAGCCCGCCGACATCTATCGGTTCGACTGCATCGCGATCACGGACGGCCGGCTGGAGCACGTGGCAGACGCGTTCCGCCCCGGGTGGCGCTAGCCGGGGCTTCGGTATATATTCGGGCCTCTCATATGGAGGCTCCCAACCCATGTCGAGGACACTCATGGCGGCGGAAAACGAAGCTCCGAGGCTCACTGAGGAGCGCCGCAAGGCGCTCAACCTGGCGATCACGCAGATCGAGAAGACGTGCGGCAAGGGCGCCATCATGCGGATGGGAGCGGACTCGCCCCAGGTGCGGGTGGAGGCGATTCCCACGGGCGCGATCAACCTCGACGCGGCGATCGGCATCGGGGGGATTCCGCGAGGCCGGGTGACGGAGATCTTCGGGCCGGAATCGAGCGGCAAGACCACGCTGGCCTTGCACGTGGTGGCCCACTCCCAGCGGCAGGGCGGGGCCGCCGCGTACATCGACGCCGAGCACGCGCTCGACATCGAATACGCCAAGAAGCTGGGCGTCGACATCGACAACCTGCTCGTGTCGCAGCCGGATACAGGCGAGCAGGGGCTCGAGATCACCGAGATCCTGGTGCGCTCGGGGGCGGTGGACGTGGTGGTGGTGGACTCGGTCGCGGCGCTCGTGCCGAAGGCGGAGATCGAGGGCGACATGGGCGACTCGCTCCCGGGGCTGCAGGCGCGGTTGATGAGCCAGGCGTTGCGCAAGCTCGCGGGGGCGATCAACCGGTCGCGCACGGCGGTGGTGTTCATCAACCAGCTGCGCGAGAAGATCGGGGTCATGTTCGGCAATCCCGAGACGACCAGCGGCGGCCGGGCGCTCAAGTTTTATGCCTCGGTGCGGCTCGACGTACGGCGCATCGGGCCCGTGAAGGACCGCGAGGTGATCATCGGCAACCACGTACGCGTGAAGGTCGTGAAGAACAAGGTGGCGCCGCCGTTCCGTCAGGCCGAGTTCGACATCATGTTCGACGAGGGGATCAGCCACGAGTCGCTGCTGGTGGATATCGCGGCCGAGGCGGGGATCATCGAGAAGTCGGGGGCGTGGTACGCCTACGGCAAGGAGCGGATCGGCCAGGGGCGGGAGAACGCGAAGCTGTATCTCAAGGATCACGCCGATCTCGCTGCGGAGGTCGAAGCGAAGGTGAAGGAGCATCTCGGCGTAAAGCCCGCCGCCGTGGCGGCGGACGAGGAGGCTTCCGCCCCCGAGGAGTGAGTGCCGACTCTCACCGGTATCGCCCCTGATCCGCGCCAGCCGGGCTATCGGCTGGTCGAGGTGGATCGGGGGCGATTTGCGTCCCTTCCCGCCGACGCGCTGGACTGGTTGAGCCTGCGCGTGGGGGCGGAGCTCGCGCCGGCGGTGCTCGGGCGGCTCCGCGACCTCGCGGACGTGGAGGCGGCGCAGCGCGCGGCCCTCCGGGCCCTGGCGCGCCGCGCCCACGCGTGGCGCGGCCTGGAGCGGCGGCTCGTCAGGAAGCAGCATCCGCCCGCGGCGGCGCGCGCCGCCCTGGAGCGGCTGGCGGAGCGCGGCCTGCTGGACGACCGTCGCTACGCGGAGGGCTACGCCGCGCTACGCGCGACGCGAGGCAAGGGGCCGGCCCGAATCGTGGCCGACCTGCTGGCTCAGGGCGTGGAGCGCGGCGTCGCGGAGGCCGCGGTGGGCCGCGCGCTGGAAGAGGAAGGGATCGACCCCCAGGTCGAGGCCCGCGCCGCGGCCACCAAGCGGGCCCGTCAGCTGGGCGAGCTGCCACCGCCGGTGCGGCGTCGCCGACTGCTCGCGTTTCTGGTGCGCCGGGGCTACTCGGGCCCCCAAGTGAGGGAGCTGGTAAGGGAGTTGTGTGGGTAGGCGTCGGTCTACGCGGAATGGGGTTCGGTGAACCCCGGGGCGTCCCCGCAGGGTCGGTCTGCTGGGAGGTGAAGAGTGGGTGTTCGTGAACCCCGCGGCATGGCCGCGGGGTCGGTCTACCCGGAGTATTGGAATGACCAAACCGGGACATAGAAAGTTCGGTCTCTACGCGCACATCACGTGGCACACCTACCGACGTGAGCGGAGCATTCGGCTGGATGACGTGAGAACTGTGACGCACGGTATCTCGGCGGCCGCGACCCGAAACTCGGTGCACGTGCTCGCACAAGCGGTCGTCGCCGATCACGTTCATGTCCTAGTCAGCTTCCGAGCAGATCGCCCGTTGATGCCATTCATTCGGGATGCGAAATCGGAATCCGCACGAACGGTCACAGCGGCGGGAGGACGTTTGAGTTGGGCTCGAGGGTATTATGCAGGTTCAGTGTCTCAAGGGCACATCCCCGCGGCGCGGCGCTACCTGGCGAAGCAGCATGAACGACACCCTGACCGTGTGCCCGTCTGAGTAGACCGACCCCGGGGCCATGCCCCGGGGTTCAGCCACTCCGCCTCTGACCCTGGGGCGGTGGCCTGTCCGAGGCGCAAGCGGTAACTCTGCGCTCGCCTTTCAGTTGCCCCGTGGCGCGCGCTATATTCCCCCCCATGACTTCCGCCGAAATCCGCCGCAAGTTCCTCGCGTTCTTTGCGGCCGGGGGGCACCGCGAAGTGCCCAGTTCCCCCCTGGTCCCGGCGGACGATCCCACCCTGCTGTTCACCAACGCAGGGATGGTGCAGTTCAAGCGCGTGTTCCAGGGGCTGGAGCGGCGCGACTACACCCGCGCCGTCACCTGCCAGAAGTGCGTGCGCGCCGGCGGCAAGCACAACGACCTGGAACAGGTCGGCCACACCGCCCGCCACCACACCTTCTTCGAGATGCTCGGCAACTTCTCCTTCGGCGACTACTTCAAGAAGGAAGCAATCGGGTACGCCTGGGAGTGGGTGACCGGCACGGACTGGCTGGGGATCGACCCCGCGCGGCTGTACGTCTCGGTGCACCGTAGCGACGACGGCGCGCGCGGGCTGTGGCGCCAGGTGACCGGTATCCCCGACGCGCGCATCTACGGGCTCGGCGACGAGGACAACTTCTGGCAGATGGGCGACACCGGGCCCTGCGGTCCGTGCTCGGAGATCCTGGTCGATATTCGCACCAACGCGGAACGCGGAACCCGGAACGTGGAACTGCGCCAGGACGAGTTCGTGGCGCTGGGCGAAGCCGGGAAGCTGCTGGAGATCTGGAACCTCGTGTTCATGCAGTTCGATCAACAGCCCGACGGGTCCCGTCCCCCCCTCCCCGCTCCCTCGGTCGACACGGGAGCAGGCCTGGAGCGGATCGCGGCGGTCATGCAGGGCGTGCCGTCGAACTTCGACACGGACCTCTTCGTCCCGATCATCGAGCGGGCGGTCGAGGTGATCGGCAAGAAATACGACCGGGGGCCTGCGGGAGCGTCCTACCGGGTCCTGGCCGACCACGCACGAGCGGTGGCATTCCTGCTGGCCGACGGCGTGTACCCGTCCAACGAGGGGCGCGGGTACGTCCTGCGCCGCATCCTGCGCCGGGCGGTGCGGCACGCCTGGCTGCTCGGTCGCCGCGAGCCGACCCTCGTGCACCTGGTGCACGCGGTCGGCGGCGTGATGGGCCGCGTCTACCCCGACCTGGTGCAGAAGCGCACCCACTTGGAGAGCGTCACGCGCGCGGAGGAAGAGCGTTTCTTCGACACGATCGAAGGCGGCCTCGCGCGGATGGAGCAACTCAAGGGGGCCAAGCAGATCTCGGGCGCGGAGGCCTTCAAGCTGTACGACACGTACGGGTTTCCGATCGATCTCACGCAGCTCATCGCCGCGGAGCGGGGTCAGACGGTCGACGTCGCGGGATTCGATCGCGAGCTGGCCAAACAGCGCACCCGCTCGCTCGAGGCGCGGGAGCGCGGCAAGGGCGGAAAGGAGAGCGCCGCCGTCCACGTGAAGCGCGGCGGCGAATGGCGCACCGTGAAGCCCCGGGCCAAACAGAAGTGGGTGGGTTACGACACCACCGCGGCCGAAACCGCTGTGCTGCGGTTTCGGCAGGCGGGCGACGTGGTGGACCTGGTGCTCCAGGAGAATCCCTTCTACGCCGAGTCGGGCGGGCAGGTGAGCGATACCGGGCAGGTGAAGGGAGAGGGCTGGACGCTCGACGTGGAAGGCGTGGAGAAGGTGGACGGCGCGAGCGCCGTGGTGGGCCATTTCGGGGAGGAGTTCGAGCCGACGCCGGTCGTGGCCCAGGTGGACGAGCCACGCCGCCGGAACATCGAGCGGAACCACACGGCGACGCACCTGGTGCACGCGGCGTTGCGCACGATCTTGGGGCCGCACGTGCGGCAGCAGGGATCCGTCGTGGCTCCCGAGCGCCTGCGCTTCGACTTCGCGCATCACGGACCGCTGGACGACCCGACCCTCGCCCGGATCGAGGAAGAAGTGAACCGGCAGGTGTGGGCGAACCTGCCGGTCACCACGCGCGAAATGCCGTACAAACAAGCGATCGCCGCGGGCGCCATGGCGTTCTTCACGGAGAAGTACGGCGACATCGTGCGGGTGGTGGACGTGGCGGGCGTGTCGCTCGAGCTGTGCGGCGGCACGCACGTACCGAGCACCGGGCAGATCGCGCTGTTCCGGTTCACGCACGAGACGGGCGCGGCGGCGGGAGTGCGGCGCATCGAAGCGGTGACCGGGCCTGGGGCGTACGCCCTGATTCGCAAGCTCGAGGGGGAGCTGGACGACGCGGCCGGCGCGCTCAAGACGCAGCCGGAGCACCTCGTGCGGCGCATCGAGCAGCTGGTCGGCGAGAATCGGAAGCTCGAGAAGCGACTCGAGGAGCTGCTCAAGACGGGAAGCGGGAAGCGGGAAACGGGAAACGTGGAGCGCATCGGCGACGTCGAGCTGCACGTCGCGGACTCCGATCTCGAAGATCGCGATCAAATCGGGCTCGTCATGGATGCGTTCCGGTCGAGCCATCGGCGCGCGGTCTCCGTGCTGTTCACCAACGGCGAACGACCCGGGATCCACGTGGGCGTCACCGACGACCTGGTGGCGCAGGGCGTGAAGGCCGGCGACATCGCGGCCGCCCTCGCCGCCGTCTCCGGCGGCAAGGGGGGTGGCCGGCCGCACTTTGCATCCGCCGGCGCGGGCGACCCCGCCAAGCTGGGCGAGACCCGCGCACAGACCGCGGCGATCGTCCGGCGGCTGTTGGCACGATGACCCGGCGCGAGCTGCTCGCGTGGCTCGAGACGCGCCGCCCGGCGCCGCCCGACGTGCTGCGCCCCTCCCTCGCGGCCGCCGTGACCGACGCGGACCTGCCGCTCCCGGATCACCTCGCCCTGTTGGGGCAGCGCCTGCTGGCCCGGGTGGCGGGCCGGCCGGCGGGCGGGCGCGAGCTGGCGCTCGACCTGCTCGCCGCCGACGCATTCGTCACGTATGCGTTCGAGGCGCAGGCCGAAGCCGACGTGGCCGGACTCGCGGCGCTCGCGGGACGCGTGGGGGGGGGGGCCGCGCGCGAGCCGTGACTACGCCGCTGGGACGGGGGGCGGGGCTGCTGGTGCTGGTGGACCCGAGTCGCGCCGCGCCCGCCGAGGCGGCGACGGTCGCACGGGCGGCGCGCGCCGCCGGCGCCGCGGGCATTCTTATCGGGTCATCCTTCGACGGCACGCAGGATACGGAGCTCGTGGCGCGGGCGATCCGGCAGGCGGCCGCCGGGCTGCCGCTGGCGCTGTTCCCCGGCTCCGCGCTGCAGCTCACCAAGGAAGTCGATCTGATCCTCTTCCTTTCTCTCGTCTCCGGGCGCAACCCGCAGTACCTGATCGAAGAGCACGTGCGGGCCGTGCCGTTCCTGACGCGGCATGCCGTGCCCACGCTCTCGACGGGCTACATCCTGGTGGACGGGGGACGTGTGACCAGCGTGGAAGCCGTGAGCCAGACGCGCCCGCTTCCCGCCGACAAGCCCGAGCTGGCGCGGGCGCACGCGACGGCGGCACGGCTCATCGGCATGCAGGCGATCTACCTGGACGCGGGGAGCGGCGCCCCGCGGCCCGTATCGGCGGAGGTGATCCGTGCCTGCCGCGAGGGCGTTCCGGGCCTGACGCTGTTCGTGGGCGGCGGGATCCGCAGCCCGG
>Ga0137398_10001162_pt1 | contig 10471 bp, 15 predicted proteins | sample czorhiz216metaG_FD_106659 | JGI IMG/M metagenome (GOLD analysis project Ga0137398, IMG submission 106659) | Vadose zone soil microbial communities from Angelo Coast Range Reserve, California, USA - czorhiz2.16 metaG | ecosystem: Environmental > Terrestrial > Soil > Vadose zone | place: USA...
ATCATCATGAATAATTTTCTCTTTAGATGGATTAGTCGCTATGCATGGAGCGGAACCAGTGACGAGTACCTAGTAGTTCTTCGTATTCTGTCTCCAGAGTACTGAGGCGACTCTCCAACTCATCCTTCCGTCGTGTGAGGAGGTCACTCTCCTCCTGTCTCTGGCGAAGGCGATCTACCGTTTCTCGGACAAGAGACTGGCCCTCCGCTAGCTGCCGGCGGAGATGTGTGACATCTTCAGTACTTAGTGATGGGGCTCCAGGGTCCGACTCGATCGCATCAAGCTTAGCAATAAGTTGACGCATCTGTTCGTCCTTCTCAGAGAAGGTCCCTTGCTACGATCAACAAAAATATATGGAGTGTTGTTAGTCGCAAACTACGGATCAGGGATGACATAATCCTTGCCATATCAAACTGCGCCATCATCAAAGCCATCTTCTCTTGCTTCTTCTTCTCCTTATCCTCAGCGGAGGGATCCTTCTGAGAAGATTTCAACTCTGTAATGGTGCATTTGAGTTCCTCAAGCTCATTCCTCGCATCCGCATTCTGTTCTTTGAGAATATCAACAGTGATGACGCTCTCCTTGTTGTCGAACTCGAGTTTCTCGACCTGAAGGCGGAGCTCATTTAGCTGGACAGACATTGCCTTATTTTCCTGTGATGCAACCCAGATCAGTTAGCGCATGGAATGACGCCGCTTATGGAAATTTTACTTTCGAGGATGCTGCTTCTTGCTCTTTAAGGAAGGCCAACTCTTCCTTCAATTCTTTGACAAGTTTCTCAGCAGCTACTAGAGCTCCCTCGCGCTCAGCTAGTTGATCACTGAGTTCGTTCTCGCGCTTCAAGAATTCTTCTCTCTCATCCTTGTCCAGTCCTATCACAGTCGGAGTCTGTGGACGGCTATCCAAGTCCTTCAGGCCCTCCAAAGCCGGGTTGACGGGTGTAACACTACGTGTAGTAGAAGGTGTTGGTGAGGTAGGCGTCTTCTTAGGCATTCCGGTTGCCCCCGCCTTGTCTCCGGTAGTTGGAACCCACTCCGATGAATCGACGGCTCCTCCAGCACGCCATATGGCAAGTTCCGCTTCAAGGGCAGTAATCTGCCTTTGATAGGACGCGTTGGAAATTTGAGACTTCTGGAGGAGGTTCTTGAGTTCAAGTGGTGAAAGCTCTGCATTGACACGGGCCGTATTCTTGATCGACTTCGTGCGAATACCGAAGCGAAGTGTGGACAAAGTCTCGGCCTCGTTAAAGGAGGCTGGCGAGCAGTTGATGATGAGGGTGGTACGGGAGTTACCACCAAGAGACTCTTGCAAGATGCGGGTGAGTTTAGAATCACGGTAAGGTATATGTTTCGCCTTGTAGACATCCCAAATTTTCAACGAAAGTTCTGAGATCCCAACAGAGAGAGCTGACCTTTTCAGTAAGGGCATTTATCACCATCCCAAGCGCGGAAAGAGACTTGTTGATCTTCTTTGCTTCTTCCAGAGTCTGGCCAGAAGCACCAGTCTTGCCGACCTTCTCGGAGCCTGCTAGATCCACCAGGTATAGGTTGCCGGTCTTCTGTGCACCAGTTTCCGTGTTCCTTTGACTGATCGTAATGAGGAAAATAGAATGAGAGCGAGAACTTTCAGCGTTCATGTCTAAGGGAGACAACTTTAACAGTTCATGTAGAAACGGGTGAGGCCGCAGCTTACTAGTAGAGGTGACAACACGAGCAGCCCCTCCTTGCCGCATTATTTCGTAGACCTCGCGAGCACTACTGACGTAGTAGTCGGTCAGGTTTTTCACGTATACACCTTTTGACTTTTCCTCGTGTACTTGAAGATTATCGTTATGTGCTGGATCGAAGAAATTCAGTGGAGAAAGAAAGTAGATTGTTGTCAGACTTACGTTGAAGCAAATCTCTAATACGTTCCAGGTATATCTCCATGTATGATACCTTTACGAAATACTCTAGGTGAGCGTCTGACTCTACGATGGACTGGAATATCTGTTCAGTGATACGAGGAATAATTCCCTTGAGTTCTTCTGAATCTATGTCAGCCCCCTTGAAAGCTTTTGGTTATATACTTCAAGTCGAATGTAACAAATGAACGTACCATCATGGTAAACGTTTTCCCGCTACCCGTTTGTCCGTACGCAAAAACCGTTCCATTATAGCCATCAAGCACATCTAGCAGACACGGTTAGCTGGGTGCGAGAAGGCGTGGCACCAACAAGACAGATCAGGGAGGACGGCCAGTCGTACATACCCTTGACAATGCTAAAGTGCAGGGACGGTAACTATACGCAGTAGATCAGGAGGACACCACTCACTCTTTCACACCGTAATCGAACACTTCGTCCTGTTTCGTGCCCATAGGGAATACTCTGTCGAAAGAGAAACCATCCTTCTCAGGCCCTGAGCTGACTTGCGCGGAACGAAGCTGAACAGTCTGCAGGTTGTCATCGAAGGAGACAATAATGTCGCTGCCTTCTCTTAACTCTAGGGAGTTTGGTGGTCGAAACCTGTTGACACGTAAATCGAATTTGACGGTGTGATGATAAGTAGATACAGAGAGCGGAGCAGGCGCAGGATAACCCACCGACAGATAACCTTGATGTTGTTTGAAGACATGATCAAGGGAGAATAAGGGGTGAGGAGAAAGAGCGCGTGGATGACGAGCCGAGGTGGGACACGAGAATCTCAGTGCACGCGTTGCAGGGAGAGCGCGGTCGCGACCACAATTGGTAATCTAGGGATTGGCCTACTGATTATCATGCGCGACCACATTGTGTGGGACAATCAGGGCAGCAAGTCTAATTATACAATAAGTAGGTAGGTAATGGTACAGAAATTCTATCGGCCAGCGACAAAGACTCGGGGCTGATTAAATGCCATCACTCTTCGTCGCTCCCAACCGAGGGTGGACCGGCAGGCCTCGCTCGGCTTGACGATGCCGTAGGACGCCGCAGTGCTCGCCGCTCCTCTTCTTTCGCAGCATAATCCGCCGCATCTATCCATTCAGAGTATATATCAATTGGCTCTGTCAAGTCTGAAAATCACATCGCAATAAGTTTCTCGGCCTAAAAGGATATCACATCCGAGTGCAAGACGTACGATTGACTTTACTCTGAAAACTCTGACCACAGATTTTGCACACAAGCTGAGCGACTCCCTCCTTTCTGTCGAGTTTGACGGTCACTGAACTATCGTGGTGGCAGAATAGGCAAGTAAAGGTGGTATCTGGCAAATCATCAATGGGAACATGAGGCGCAGAGAATGAGCAATTAGCGCTACCGAGAGGTTCCCTCTTTTTCTTTGGGCCAGGTTTCCTGGATGATTTTTTACGCTTTCCCATTGCTGTCAAGGGATGATGAGAGGGACGCCGTCAGTAAGTTAACGCGTCAGTGCCAGTTCAGTATCATGTGCCGCACGGTCATGTGACAATGGCTCAATAGTGCACGTGAGTTGACGCGTGTTGGCGTTTGAATCGCGACAAATCGGGAAAGTGCTGCTGCCCGCGAGATCTTTCTCTACCATGGCTCCTCGTCGCATCGTAACAAGTCGCAGTCGCTCTCAAACTGGGGGTGGAAATGCCCCCCCTCAGCTCTCCTCTCGGCCAAAATCCGTCATGGCCAGGGTCCAGCGTTCTGTACCAGCAACCTCAGACGAAACATCTGAACCACCATTGGTGCCTCCTTCATCTTACTCCCTCGCGCAGTCTAAGCCAGCTGCAAAGGTCCAAGCACCCTTTCAATCCCAAGAAGATTGTGAGATAAATATTCAAGTCGTGGTTCGCTGTAGGCGGCGCTCGGACAGAGAAGTCCAGGAGAGCTCCCCGATCATTGTCAGTACCGAAGGGGCCCGTAGCCACGCCGTGTCGATAGAGACGGCTGCTCCGGTATCGAGTTTAGGTGTTGTTACTCTTCCTCCAACTCGGACATATCCATTCGACCTCGTCTTCGGACCAGAGGCAGACCAGTCCATGATCTACCAAGACGTCGTTCACCCGATGCTCGAGGAAGTCTTACTGGGGTACAACTGCACCCTCTTTGCCTACGGTCAAACTGGAACTGGGAAAACGTAGGTTTTAACACGTTGGTCGCCCGAGTGGAGAGGTGATTGTTTGCTCAGGTATACCATGCAAGGTGATCTTGGTACGACTCCTCTGGGTAATCCCGTGGCCGGTGCGGGGATGATTCCTCGGGTACTTTTCCGTCTTTTCCATCATCTGGAAGAGTCCGGGGCCGATTACAGTGTCAAAATATCGTATATTGAACTCTACAACGAAGAGCTTCGCGACCTCCTTGCGCCAGATCTCCCGGCACCAATTGGGAACAATCAGCCAATGAGCATGGGGTCGGGAAGCTCCCGAGATGCTGCAGCCGGCGGACTCAAAATATTCGATGACTCCAGCAAACGTGGGGTGCTGATCCAGGGATTAGAGGAGATCTCTGTCAAAAGTTCGCCCGACGCACTTGCTCTCCTCGTCAAAGGCAGCGACCGCCGCCAGATCGCCGCCACAAAATTTAATGACCATTCGAGTCGCTCCCACTCGATATTTTCTATTACTGTGCACACCAAGGAGGTCTCGGCGATGGGGGATGACCTGCTTCGAGTCGGAAAGCTTAACCTTGTTGACCTTGCGGGTTCTGAAAATATAGGCCGATCGGGTGCCGAGAACAAGAGGGCTCGCGAGGCTGGAATGATCAATCAGAGTTTGTTGACTCTCGGCCGCGTCATCAATGGCCTTGTGGAAAAGTCGCCTCACATTCCATACCGGTGTGTACCTTTCTTCTCATTTAATGTGTGCGACATTGATTTCTTTCAGGGAGTCCAAACTAACCAGACTTCTGCAAGATTCTCTTGGAGGTCGAACAAAGACGTGCATCATTGCGACCATTTCACCTGCTCGTTCAAATATGGAGGAAACCCTGTCGACCCTCGACTACGCTATTCGAGCAAAGTCTATCCGCAATCGTCCAGAAGTCAACCAGCGTATGACACGAAACGCTTTACTCAAAGAATACGTCGGGGAAATTGAGCGCCTGAAGGCGGATCTCCTTGCGGCGCGCGAGAAGAATGGCATTTTTTTCTCCGAGGACACGTGGAATCAGATGAATGTGGAACAGGAACTCGCGCGGACAGCTCTAGAGGAGACCAAGCGCCAAGTTGAGATTGTTGCAAGACAGCTCAAGAACGTTCACGAGGAGTACCAGGAGAGTATGAACCTACTTACGAAGCGGGATGGCGAACTCAAAGAGGCCAAAGAGGAACTCTCGGAGACCATTTGCGTCCTGACAACGACGAGCGACAACTTGCAAGCAACAAAGAGCGCATTAGAAGAGGAGGTCGTCGTCCGAGAGTCCTATCAGACTACCGAGGCCACCTTGGATGAGATCGCACGGGGACTCAAGCAGACAACCCAGGAAAGCCTAGGAGACCTGAATGCGGTGTTTGCCAGGCTATGTACGGATGTTTTATCTGTTCACTTTATGATGTCTCATGATGCCGTGTAGCGCGGAAAACCTCGCTACTCAGCTCGAACGTGGAAACGGTCCTCAACTTCGGGAAGAATTTAACGTCAGAAACGCAGAGATTCTCAGCCGAGCTGGACGTTTTCATCAAAAACACCACGCAAGGCTTGGCGAAGCTGCGCTCCGATGAAGGCCAATATCAAGCTAAGGAACTCGAGAATCTTGCTGGTCTTAGGGGTCGAGTCAGTGATCAAATCCAGCGTGTGCAAGATGTGATGGCGTTAATTCAAGCAAAAGACGAGGTCTCCGCAGAGGCTTTAGGGAGTGCCCAGACGGCGGTGAAGGAGGCCCATGACAGCATCCGCTCAGTCTTTTCCTCCTGGTCTGACAGATTTGAGAAATCTGGCCTCTCCTTCCGAGTCGACTTGGAGAGATCTTCAACCGACGGCTTTCAAGCAGTGCGTATAATTTCAACTGTCTCGGCAACACGCATGATGACGTGAGTGCAGGTGGAAAAGGCCCTAAACTCGATAGCGGTCCTTATCCAGAGTGTAATCCACGACAGCCAGGAGTACATGACCGTGGAACGCAAGCACAGCACAGAAGTCAAATCACTTGCTGAGAGCCAGGCGGAAGAACAGATTCGTTACCTCAAGGAACAAAATGCCCAGTTGACTCGTCTCTTGCAACATGAAAAGTTGAAATCAGAACGCATGAAGAACGATCTCGTTGAACGTGTCTCAGGTCTCCTCAATGAATTCGTTGCCGAAAGGGATAGGTCATTGGAGGACGGTTTCACAAAGATAAAGCAAGAGAATGGCCGAGTAGAAAGCAGTCTGAATGGCTTTACCGAGGAGTATTCACGAAAAGCTGATGAGGTACTGACGCGGAATCAAGAGTTGAGTACCTCGCTTGAGAAAAAGGGTGAACAATGCAAACGTCTCCGAGATGGCGCATACAAGGTGATTCTGGGTTATCTCACTTTTTTGCACAGCGATTGACAAGCTACGTAGTCCCTTAACAGTGTCAGCGACACAGTCCTGGAGGGCCTGTCAAGTATGCAGAACCTTGTCACGACGTCCCTCTCAACGTACTCCGCCGAGATTACACGGCAGACCCATACGTTGAACTCAACAACTGCAGATGGTAAGCGTCATTCATGACCATGGATTGTCGCGCTAACACCTTACCAGCATTCGAACGCCATGGTCGTGCAAAGAGAGCTAGGATTGACGCGACCGACGGTCTTGGTGCGGATATCCAAGCTGAATCTCAGCATCTCCAACATGCCATCGTTGCCATGTCAAAGTCCGTGGAAGCAAATGCTTCCAAGGTGACGACAGAGGTACGAACTCCGCATATCATCTCGTTTGTACCTTCGATTAATCACCGTCGTAGACTTCGAAATTCGCCAGATCAGCTCAAGGCTATCAGAAATCTGCCTCAGAACACTTAGCGTCTATGCGAGGAATGACCAACTCGCTGGTGGACCAAGGCAGCAGAGAGGACTTGCCTACAGGCAGCACACCTCGAAAGCGCGTGTGGCAATACACTGACAACTGGGAACTGACCAAGGAACGGGAAACCATCATCCAAGATTGGAAGCGGAGGGGTGTACAGTCACAAGACAGCGGATCCGACTCCGAGTCATCCTCCTCCCGACGACGTATTCCTCGAGAACGCTCTCCAGCCAGTTTGAAACAGCTTCCCTTGCCAAACGTTGCCGCCCAGCCTGAAGACATCTCAGAGCTACAGGATCCGCTGCCCCCACCTTACCTTGAAGCCGACCCCGAACGACCACCCCCCTCTAATCTTCCCCTGTCATTAGCACCATCAGTCATTCAGCCTATAGCACTACCTTCGACGTTTTCTCATCCGACCACAAAGGCAAAGATTGGAAAAGCAGGTTCCGATGCTATTCCCGCTATGGGCACGCTCACAGAGCGCTCGACGAATTTAATATATAGTAGAGGGGCTCGAAGAGTTCGAGGATAGCTTTGTTGTCGTCATTGGACTGTCAGTAGAGAACTGAACAACGTATATAGCGTAAATAAATGTATGGCTAGTCGCCGGTTGCCCTGTAATTTTACAGGGACAGATGTGATAATCAGGTGACATGGAACTGGACTTCCGAAAGCAGGATACCGTTTTGTAGTCAGGCCTGTCTGGTTTACACGGTTACATGTGACAATCACTGGCAGGTGTAGTTGCCCTTTTCTCAATCACCATCTCACGCAACCTACACACCCTTTTCTTAGTCTTATTCCCAGACGTTTACACCATTTGAGTCGGAGTCATGTTGAGTGAGAAAAACTGAAACACAGGAATGGTATAAACATCTGGTGACTTTTGGTCGGGCGGGTGTGGGTAAGGGGTCATGTGACATAGACATTTTCGGACTCATGTGATTCTTGTGTAAGGGCGCCTCGAGGCTTTGCCCTCTCTTATTATTACATCTCTTCTCTTTACAACTCTTATGCAATGGATGGGTATCTTTTAAACTTGCCGGACCCCTCAAATGAATCTGGGACCAACTTGGGCTCTGAAGCTTGCATCATGTCTGGGACTGACCAGCTCATTTCCATCGACGCAGAGGACCCAGAATATTTTGCAGACCTTCTCCACAAGATTCCCAGAACCGCAAATTGGCGCCTAGCGTCCGATGGACAATCCTGTCCAGACGTCCCCGGTATTCAGGGCGTCAATGTCGCGCTCACCCGCCCCCTACAGACACTCCTTGATGCAGTCGCCGATATCTCACTTTGTCAGCGAGGCAACGTCTCCGCCACGATGGCCAGCTTAAAGGATAATGCAGGCGCTCTAGAAACGCAATTGTACATCGTTTTCAACCACCAAAAGGATGAATCGGATGTTTATTGCCATCAACACCTACAAAACATCTTTAATATGCTTCGCCAAGTCCCTTACATCCCACCTGCAACGGGCGACTCACCGAAGGTCATCGCGGACGAGTTAGAGAGTAACCAAATCGAAATCTGCCAAGCCATCCACAATTACTCATTCGACGTTTTTCGCCATCGCGTTGCCAAGCGCGAGCATAAGCTTTCGGAGATTCGGGGATACATTGAACAGGATCAGATGAACTACTTCTCGGACCAGCAACGTGAAACGTTGTTGACATTCCTTTACCATGTGGAGCGGATTATCACCATGACCACGACGATGACCACGGAACAATTTCCCACTGCCTATATAAAAGTCCTTCTAGGGATGTATTCGTACTGGACGCATAATGACCTTCTTCCCAAAGACTCGCCAGCCGACAATAAGTTAACACTGCTTGACCGCGCAGATACATGGCTGGCTGAAAGTGCGTGATCCGACATCTAAATGATTTCACTCTGACTGGAATCCATATTTTTTTATTTAGACCATGGCATAGGCTTCCAGCTTCGACGTTGGGCGCTGAAGATTATGTCCTTCGTCATCTGGTCCAACAGGCTCTTTATCCTGACCCAGTCGCACCGCCTTCGCAAAATTGTAGATGGAAACCTCTCAGTTCAAGTCCTCAGCTCAGCGACCACAACTCCATATCGCTGCCACCTATCTTCAGAGACCATTCAAGCAGCTTTGAATACCGCTGTGGCTGAAATCGGCCAACGTTCTAATGATTGGGATAACAAGTGCGAGTGGTTCATTGCAAAGGTTCTGGGGAAGCTGAAGGAACCTATTGATGTGGACCACTCGATGCCTACAGTCCACGCCGAGCTGGCCATGATTATAGCGATGGTCAAGGGCGAAATCAAGGAGGTCTTACCCTACATCGGTGTCTCGAAACTTTCCTGCACTATGTGCAGTCACTATATCGGCGCCTTCAATGAGGTTTGCAAACAAAATATCGTTATAAAAGGCTCTCATGGGAAGGCTTACCCTGGGTGGTCCTGGCCTAGTTTTCCTGACCGTGACGAAGAACTTCGTCATGCCTTTTTAGGACGGGTGAGACGGCAACTACTTAGTGATTTCGAGGCGTATGTGGAAAGGCGGCTCTCAGATCGCAGTCTGGGATCTGGCGGACCGGAAGGAAAAATTCGAACCCGTGATGAAGTAGATGAATTGATTGCCAAAGCAGGCTTGTAGTTTGCCCTGTCTCACGAGCTTCTGTTAGTATGTGTAAGGTAGACGCCCACCTAAAAATGCAAAGAACGATGAATGATGTACATATATGTTTGTTTTTTTTGAATCTGTGCGACTTAACGGGACTTGCGGGACTTGCGGCTCGCGGTGCTGTCGATGCCCATGATGGCCGGTTTCGTTGGCTGCGGAACCCATTCGCCCATATTTTGATATGCCGGAGTCCCAACGTTGTTCTTGCAGTGAGTCCATTGCTCATTATTACCATATCTAGTGCCTGGCAGGAGCCTCGCAATGAGCGCCAACTTTAGTAGGTTTCTCATTTACGTAATCCTTTACAGCAAGTGGTGTTAATGTGACAATTCGATTCTAGCTTTGCTGGTCCCACTCTCATATACCATTGTAAGTCTCACATGACATACTAACTATTTAAATTATTCACCATTAAAAAATGCCATAGGGTGTACATTACAATATTACAAATGAAGTCATCATTGGTGCCCTATTACTCCCAGGTGGACTAGGAGGTGCATGTGAGTTAACCACTTGCCCGTTTTATGTAGCTGGGTGTGGGTGATGGCTCATGCGCTCACATTATGATAGTGGGTGCACCGATTGCAGGCCAAATTTCCAACCGTATCATTGTCTGATGGCAAGAGAAGAGGAACAGGTGCTTGGTTCTAGAGGACTGGCTATAAGCTGCACTGCTGGGCACACTGATTTTCCTTTCCATTCCGGTTTTGCTGTCCGGTGTTTTCACACACTATGTTTTAGGGACACTTGGGCTTGTGCTCAACATGCTTTGCTTCTTCATCAGTGGAATTGGGGTGCGTACAGCTCTATCTCTTTAAATGGTGAAAAAAAATTTCCCACCTCTAATCAATGAATGGTTCAGGCTGATGTGATCATGACCCCCATCGC
>Ga0137398_10001163_pt1 | contig 10469 bp, 9 predicted proteins | sample czorhiz216metaG_FD_106659 | JGI IMG/M metagenome (GOLD analysis project Ga0137398, IMG submission 106659) | Vadose zone soil microbial communities from Angelo Coast Range Reserve, California, USA - czorhiz2.16 metaG | ecosystem: Environmental > Terrestrial > Soil > Vadose zone | place: USA...
TGATAGTCTGTGGAGACACGGTAAGACTTGAGCGCAAGCCCAAGCACATGTCTGCGAAACAGGAAACATCGTTGGAGACGTGCGGCAATGTCGCATAGTAACTCCAAAGAATCCCCCGCCTTTGGGCGTGGGGAGTCTTCAATGCTGCGATTGTGGAATGTGTTCCGCAAGCAGCATCTCGAACAGGACCTGAACTCCGAACTGCAAACGCACCTGGACCTGGTCACCGATGAAAACATTCGCCGGGGTATGAGTCCAGCAGAAGCGCGTCATGCGGCGCGGCGTGAATTCGGCGGCGTCGAACAAACCAAAGAACTGTACCGCGATCGGCGCGGCCTGACGTGGATCGACGGCGGTCACCAGGATGTTCGCTTCGCCTTGCGCATGCTCTTCAAGCGTCCTGGATTCACTCTCGTCGCGGTTGCCACTCTGGCCCTGGGCATCGGCGCAAATACCGCCATCTTCACCGTCGTTCATTCCGTGCTGCTCGAACAACTGCCGTTTCCCAAAGCCGATCGGCTGGCCATCGTGTGGTCCATCTATGGCAACGAAGGGCGCGCTCCGGCCTCCGGGCCGGAGCTGATGACCATCCGCGAACGTAGCCGGCTGTTTGAAGACTTGGGCGGAATCTGGGCGCAGAGCGGTGCTTTGACGGGCGAAGGCGAACCCGAGCAGATAAAGCTCGGGATGGTGACGGCAAACTTTCTTGGCATTCTGGGAACGCATCCCCAGTTGGGGCGATGGTTCGCCCCCGGCGACGAAGGTCCCGGCTCGCCTTTGGTCGCCATCATCAGTGACGGACTGTGGCGCCGCCGGTATGGCGCTGACCCGCACATGGCTGGACGAGCCGTGCGACTCAATGGCCAGCCGACCACCATCCTGGGAGTGATGCCGCCGGGATTCAAGATCATTTTCCCGGAGGGCTCCAGCGTTCCACCGGAAATGGACGCTTTTGTTCCCTTCCGATCTTCTCTGGCCAGCGATCCGCCGGATCAGAGTTATCTACGAGTGATCGGACGTCTTCGTGATGGCGCTACTATTCCTCTGGCGCAACAAGAAATAGAAATGATCGCCGCGCATCTTCGTAGCAAGTTCACCACGTTGGCCGAGCCTCCCCTCAACCTTCAGGTCGTTCCGCTGCAGGGAGACCTGGTTCGCAACATCCGTCCGGCGCTTCTGGCGCTCTTCGGCGGAGCGGGGTTGGTGTTGCTGATTGCTTGCACCAACGTGGCGAATCTCCTGCTCTCGCGGGCCAATGAACGCACTCGCGAAATCACCTTGCGAATTGCGGTTGGCGCCGGACGCGGGCGCTTGATTCGCCAATTGCTCACCGAGAGTGTCTTGCTGTTCTGCTGCGGCGCGGTCGCCGCGATCAGCTTTGGATGGGGCGCGCTCCATTTGCTTCTGGCCATGCAGCCGAAGGAGATGGAGCGCCTTTCTGCGATTCGCATGGACGCGCCGGTATTCGCTTTCACCTTTGCGATTGCCATCGGCGGGGGTTTGCTCTTTGGACTGGCCCCGGCGCTTGGCGCTCACAGGATCGATCTGGCGCGGTCTTTGAAGGAAGCCCGGCAAACGGGCCATCCGGCCAGCCGGCGTCACCGCCATGTGCTCGTGACTGCAGAGGTGGCCCTGGGCTTTATTCTCCTCGTTGGCGCGGGTTTGCTGCTCGAAACTTTTGCAAAACTGATGCAGGTCAACCCAGGATTTGTCCCCGAAAATGTCCTCACCTTTCGCGTGTCAGTGCCGTGGGAGAAGTTCAACAACACGGCCTCCGCGGTTCAATTTCTCCGTGCCTTGAAGGCCAATCTCGCGGGCTTGCCCGGCGTCGAAGCCGCCGGGATCACTTCCCACTTGCCGTTCGAGGATACTCTCCCGAACTGGTACAGCTACTTCTGGCCCGCGGGCGCTCCCCAAGACCAACAGAACACCATCATGGCCGACTACCGCGCGATCCTTCCGGGGTACTTCAAAAGCATGGGAGTCACATTCCTGACCGGCAGGGACTTCGACGAACATGATGTTGAACAGAACCTCCATCTTGCCATTATCGATGATACCGTCGCGGAGCAATCTTGGCCGGGCCAGCCAGCCGTTGGCCAGCTGCTGAACGTTGAGAATGGCACTCGCGATACGGTCCGTGACAACGTGCAAGTAATCGGTGTCGTCAAGCACCTGCAGTACCACACTTTGACGGATCAAGTTCGCGGCCAGATCTACCTGTTGTATCCACTCGCCATTCGCACGCACATGGCCTTCACGTTGAAGTCCAAACTGGGCGCGCCGACATTGCTGCCACTCATTCGCCGGGAAGTTTCCTCTCTCGATAAGGATCTGCCCATTTATCACGTGGAGTTCATGACCGAATACGTTCAGTCCGCTCGCCGGCAAGCTCGCTTTGTAACTTTGCTCGCCTGTGTTATGGCAGGCATTGCCCTGCTGCTCGCCTCGACGGGGATCTATGCCATCACTAGGTATTCCGTCGTGCAGCGTACCAGCGAGTTGGGCATCCGCACTGCTCTTGGCGCGCAAGCGGCGCAACTGTTCGGGCTGGTGGTTCGCCAAAGCATGCTTCCGGTGGCGCTCGGCGTCGCCATCGGAGTCGTTTTGTCGCTGCTGCTTACGCCGCTTCTCTCCACTTTGCTCTTCGGGGTCCGGCCCACCGATGCGCCGACTTACGTTGCCGGCGCCCTCGTGCTTTCGGCCTCGGCGTTGATCGCCTCATTTCTGCCGGCGCGCCGCACCATGCGCGTCGATCCACTTGCGGCCCTGCGCTATGAATAAGGTGCCAGCTCCTCAACGAGAGTAGATACTGTTTCTCCGGCCTCTTGGCACATGCTAACATCTCCCGCCAATGAGCCGACTCTGCTCCTCCCGTTTCGAGCGAGCGGCGCGCAAACTGGGCTGGATGCGCATCGCCGGTATTGATGAGGCCGGACGCGGCGCGTTGTTTGGTCCGGTGGTTGCCGCTGCGGTGATTCTAAATCCCCGGCGGCGCATTTTCGGGCTGGACGATTCGAAGAAACTCACCGCCGAACGCCGGGCGGAACTCGCCCCGCGCATCCGCGAACACGCTCTCGCGTGGGCGGTCGCCGAAGTGGACGCGCAGCGCATCGATGCCTGGAACATTTACCAGGCGTCGCGCCAGGCCATGACCGCCGCACTGCAGCTACTGACGATTCCACCCGACTACTTGCTCATTGACGCGATGCAGCTCGACGTTTTGATCGAGCAGAAATCATTGATTAAAGGTGATGCTCGTAGCATCTCCATCGCCGCAGCTTCGATCCTTGCGAAAATCCATCGGGACACGCGCATGGAGGAGTGGGACGCCATTTATCCGCAGTACGGCCTGGCCCGCCACAAAGGCTACGCCACGCCCGACCATCTCGAAGCTCTACGCCAACATGGTCCGTCCCCGCTCCACCGCCATTCCTTTGCTCCGGTGCGGGAATCCGCTTGTTGGGCCGCCGGTGCGACGCAAACTTCACTTCCGATGTTTTAACCAGGCCCTTCCGCCCACGGGTTGGCCGAGCGCAAAGCACTCGCCCTTCCCTCGAATATCAGCCAGAGACTGGCGTAGAATGACCGAGGGCGAAGGAAAAAGAGTTCCCATGGAGATTCGCCTTGTTTTCGCCATGGAGTTTCCTAGAAGGCAAGGGGATAACTGCCTGCTCACAAGAGCTTCTAGGTACGTTGACTTGTCTTTTTCCACCCTGCTAGCGTAACCAGTAGCCTTACGAGGCGTACCGCTACCGCGGCAATTTGAGGGGAATCTGTGGGACAAGCTCCCGGAGGAGATTTGTCCCTTTTGGCGCATGGCCTATAACAAGAGCAAAAACGTTGAAGTCGCACAAAAGCTGCTGAACCAGGGCAAAGTCGCCCAAGCCATAGCCGAATACCAGAATATTCTGAAGTTTGAGCCTCGCGATCAGGTCACGCTGATGACCATCGGCGAGTTGTATATCCGCCAAGGCGAGACGTTTCAGGCCATCGACTACTTCGAACGCCTTGCGCAGATTTTCGTCGGCGACGGTTTCCTGACAAAAGCAATCGCGGTCTATAAGCGCATCGCCAAGCTCGCTCCCGAAGAGATTCGCCCGCTAGAAAAGCTTGCCGACCTCTACGTTCAACAAGGGGTCATGAGCGAGGCCCGGCCCCTGTTCCTCCAACTGGCGGAGATTCACCTGAAAAACAATCGCCAGCCGGAAGCCGTCGGGCTGCTGAAGAAACTGCTGCAGGCGGAACCTGATAATCTCCGCATCCAGATCCGCTTGGCCGATTTGTACCAGGCCATGGGCCAGACTCGGGAGGCCATCGAGTCTTATGTCTCCGCTTCGCAGCGCGCTCTGGCACGCGCTGATCATGGAGAAGCTGAAAAGCTCGCGGACAAGGCGCTGAAACTCGAGCCCAGCAATCTGGCCGCAGTTATCGTCAAAGCGCGATCTTATTCTTCACAGGGCGATCTCGTTAAGGCGGCGCAGCTGCTTGAACAGGCGGCCGATCTCGAAAAAGGCGGCGAGCAGACCGAACTCCTCCTCGATCTTTATCTCAAGAATTCCGATTGGGACCAGGCCTCGGCTCTCGCGCAGCGCGTATTTGAAGCAGACGAGAAGAATTTTGGGCCCATGCAAAAGGTGGTCGAATCGCTCTTGCAGGCCGGGAATGGCGAAAAGGCCATGGAAATCCTGGCGAAGTCGCGGCTGTCCATGATCGATGCCGGGGAGCACGAGGTTGTCGGGAAAGTCCTCAGCGAGCTGGCGGCCGGCATGCCTGGCAGAGTCGAGCCGCTCGAATGGCTCGTGGAATTGTACGGCCGCACCAGCGACTCTTTCCGTTTGCCCGATGCGCTCGTGCATCTGGGTGATGCCCTGGTTGCCCAGCAGCAGTGGGAACGAGCCAAGAAGACTTTCGAACAGCTTCTCGAGCGCGAGCCTGACAGCGATTCGGCAAAGCGCAAGCTCAACGGCGTGCTCGCGAAGATGGGGCTGCTGGCGCCTGGTGAGGTGGTATCCGAGGAGCTTTTGCAGACAGAACTTGCGAAGCCACCTGCTCCTCGGCTGCGCTCTGCAGGAGAGTCCGCTCCGGAAGTGGAAGCCAAGCCGGCAGCAGCGTCTCGCGAGCCAGTGCTTGACGAAGAGACACACAGATTCATTGCCCAGTCGCTCACTGACGTCGACCTGTTTGCCAGCTACGGCCTCACGCAGAAAGCCATTGGGTTGCTTGAGGCCATCCTGCGCCGCGCACCGCGTCATACACCGACACTCGAAAAACTGCTCGACTTCGTGCTGGGCGCGGGCGACGACCGCCGCACCGCCGAACTTGCCGCGCAGTTGGCAGAGATCCACGGCAGAACGGGAGACAAGCGGAGTTCGGAACGATTTGGGGAATTGCGCCGCCGCTTCCAACGTGCTGCTGGCTTGACGGACGAAGAATTGGCCAGTGCTCGGCCTGCGGTACGACCGGCGGCCGAAGCCCAGTCGGCGGATGTTTCCTTGCCGGAGATTGCCGCGGAGCCCGTCCCGACTTCTCCCGTCGAAGAAGCGCGTCCCGAGCCGGTGGAAGTGAACGCCGCTCCCGTGGAGGCGGAGTTGCAGGAAGTCGATTTGTCCGACGAATGGGCAACCCTTCTCGAAGAGTCGCGCCAAGGTGAGACCACGGTTGAGGCTCCCCCCGCCCAGCCCTCGGGCAGAAGCAGGCCCCACGAAGAGCCGGCTGTCGAAGAGTTTCAGATTTCCGATGCACCTCAGTTCCATGTCGCTCCGGAGGATGCTCCCGCCATCGGCCATCAGGCAAGCGAGACACCCCGGCCTAAAGAAGTACCTGCTTCCCCGGAACTCGAATTTGAGCTGGACCAGGAGTTTGAACTCGTACTGGATGCCGAGCCGCTGGTCCCGGCGTACGACCAGAAGCCGCCCGAGTCGCCGACTGTCCCTGCCGAGCTGGCGACCGCCGCGCCGGGGCCACCCGCGGGGAGCGGTCTTGCCTCCGATCAATTTCTGGCGGATCTTGCCAGCGAAATCGAGGAGCTGGGCATCGGCGACCTGGCACCGGGATTTTCGGGAACGATGCCCGGCGCCCACCCGGCACCCATGGACCAGGCGGAACGAGAGCCCGAGCAGTCCGGGGAGTCTGGCCCGCTCAAGGAAGTGTTCGACCAGTTCCGCGCCGAACTTGGTGAGATGGGCGCGGAGGACGAAGATCTTGAAACGCATTACAACCTGGGAATCGCGTTTCGCGAAATGGGGCTTCTCGAAGAGGCCATCAGCGAGTTCCAAAAAGTTGCCAAAGCCACCGATAGCGGACGCCCCTTCCGCTACACCATGCAGTGCTGCACACTTCTCGGTCTGGCCTTCATGGAAAAGGGCCAGCCAGCCATTGCCGCGATCTGGTATGAGCGCGCCATGCAAACTCCCGGCAATGATCCGGAAAGCACGCTCGCCTTGCGGTATGATCTGGGTGTAGCTCAGGAATCGGCGGGCGAGCCTGAAGCGGCGCTGAAGAGTTTCTCCCAAGTTTACGCGATGAACATCGACTATCGCGACGTGGCCGAACGTATTAATGCTCTTCAGAAGCCCACCCGTTGATCCTGACCTTTCCTGACGGGACGGGTTCCGCTCATCCATGAACCGGGTTTATCGAGCACTTCTGGTTGTTCTAGCGTTCGAAATGGGCGCCATGCTTCTCTATCTCCCGTGGTCTGGCTATTGGGAACAGAATTTTTTTCTCAGCCATTATCCTTCGCTCATCCCCGTGGTGCTCCATCCGTCCTTTCGCGGGGCGGTGAGCGGCCTCGGAGTTTTGGATATTCTTCTGGCCATTGGTTGGATCGGTTCGCGCCCGGGGCCCAATCGTGTCCCGCCTCAATAAGTCATCGTCCGACCTGCTCCTCTGCTACGTGACGGACCGCCGCGGCCTGTCGGGAATCGACCGGCTGGAAGCCCAGGAAACTGTGGGGCAGAAAATCGCGACCGCGGCGGCTGCCGGTGTCGATTGGCTGCAGATTCGGGAGAAGGATCTTTCGGCAAGGGACTACGGGTTGCTCACGCGCAAAGCTTTGCAACTGGCCGCCAGGTCCCCGGCAGGCAACGCTCGTCCAACACGGGTGCTGGTGAACGATCGCCTGGACGTGGCGCTTTCCGAGCACGCCGGCGGTGTGCATCTCGGCGAGACGAGCCTGCCGCTGCCCGAAGCGCAGCGGCTGGTGAAAGCCCAGGACCAAAGACTGGATTTCCTGATGGGCATTTCGTGTCACTCTCTGGAAGCAGCAAGATCGGCCGCAAGCGGCGGCGCGGATTACCTTTTTTTTGGCCCCATCTTCCCCACGCCATCGAAGGAGGCATTCGGCGCTCCGCACGGACTTGAGCGTCTCGGTGAAGTTTGCCGCGCGGTCGCGATCCCCGTGCTGGCCATCGGCGGGATTACCTTGGCGAACGCCTCGGCTTGCCTCGCCGCGGGGGCCTCGGGAATCGCTGCAATTCGCCTTTTTCAGGAGGCGCGGGACATGACCTCCCTGGTTCAGTCACTGCGAAAGCTCACCCGCTAGTCAGCGCTCCATCAGCCGGCGGAGAAGACGGATCTGTCCGGCATGATAGAGGTCGTGAAACGCCACGCCGTAAAGCTGACGCATGGCTTTTCCGGCGCGCGCGGTGCGCAATGATTTGGCTGCCGCCCCGTACAAGGCCCGGTGTTCCCGCTCAAGCAACTTTTTATCCGCGTTCCAGGCCGCTTCGTTCAACTTGCCTTCTTTGGGTCTTCGAAAGAAATTGCTGCCCCTCAGCGTGAAAGAGCCGCGCTTTCCGCCGCACGGCATACTTCCAGTACGCCGCATGAAGCGTCACTTCCGGAGATGTTGTGGCGCCCCGGTCCCGGGCGCCAGGCGGCTTCTTCTGCGGTCACTCCTTTGAGGGATTGTTTGAGATTTGGTCCGTCGCCTCCGTAGCGCACGGCCAGATCTGTCCGAACGGCAGTGTTCATTCATTACCGTTGCCACGCGTCTCAGTGCGCGGTTTCCCGCCTTCACCAAATCTCGCCAAGCCCAGTCCAGATGAATCCAAGGATCGTAGGGCGCGGTATAGCCCGCCACGGCAAAGCAAGTGTCATCCGTGCTCTCGTCGTAATAGCCGACATAATCACCGCCATATATCCTCTGCTCGCAAGAAAGGCTGAATGGGAGCCACCAAAACAGGCAGCTCCCATAAGGGCACTGCAAGGCATCTCGCCAGGTCTCTTTCCCTACGTCTCTAGTAGACCGCCTACGCCGGGTGCAGGATGGCGCGGCATGCGGCTGCGCGCGCCGTGAGCGCGTCAGCGAGCCTCGCGATGATCGAATGAGTTAGCCCTTCGTCGGTCATGCGGCGTCTGATGTCGGGAACATGGTCTCGAAGCTGTCTTGCGAAATCATCCACGCGCTGAATCGTGGCATCGGGATCGACGTGCAGTTCTTGGGCCAGCCTGCGCCAGTGATATAGCCGGATATTACGCAGGCGGTATTCGCCGCCGAGCTTCATGGAAAGTTTGGCGCGATCGATGTTGATGTCCTGATAGGGGATGACGCTCGCCACGTCATAGAGCGGCGCGAGACGGACGCGGGCTCGCTCACCGATGAGCAGCGCGTAGTTCTTGCCGTGAGCGTCCGTGCCCGCGATCAGCCAGTTGTAGGCGATGGCATCGAGGAAGGTGCGCACGTCTTCTGACGCGTTTGCCGAATAAGTTCTCAATAGTTCGACGATGTGACGGATGCCCGGTCCGCCTTCGTTCTGATATTTGCGGGTCGGGGGAATGGCCAGCGCCTGGCACATGTCCTCCTGATGGACGCGCCGCAGACCGGCGGCGGTGCGGACGCGGTCGTAGCGCTCGACGACGATGGCGACCTCGTCCTGAAAGTGCATTATTCTGGAATCCACGACGGGAAGCCCAAGGGCACGTGCCAGTTCCAAACAGAAATGTTCGTTCTCGGCATGGCCGTCGAACTCGCGGGTCGGCGGCTTGAGAATGTGAGTCGTCGGCACGCGCCCTGAAGGCACGCCCCATCTTTTGTTGTCGAAGAGGAGAGCGGTTTTCGGCTGCGCACCCGCAAGGCTGAACTGGCCAGTGTCGCGCGGCATGCGCCACGCGGAGTGGTCCTCGCGCAATGTACGCAAACGCTGAGCAATGGCGGCTTCATCGAGCCATTCGATGGGGGGCAGGGCCTCTCCCAGGATGGCTTCAAGCCTTTCGGGCCGCACGAACTGGACCGCTCCGGCGCAGTCCTCACCAACGCAAGCGATGAGGCCGAAGGCGTTCCTTGCCGAGACGTGGAACTTGCGCGCCCAGCGGTCAAGCACCATTTCGTTGTCGGGCAGAAGTCCCCACAGGAATGGATCGGTTTTCGCGTGGCCGTGCTCGGCGAGAGCGAGCGGCATCGAAATCGACAGCGGGTAGGCGTCGGCGTCGGCGCGCCATGGCTCGCTGTACGCAAAGGATAGTCTTCCTCTGTCGTCGCGCACGACGCGGCCCGTTTCGCGACCGTCGAGGATGACAATCAGTTCTCGGCTCATTTTCTTTTCCTGCGCGCGGAGGCAACGATGGAATCAATATCCACGTGCGCATCCGCACCGTGAGACAGGCTGGTGTCCTTTGGTTTTTCCGGACCTTCTTTTTCTGCATCGAGGGCAATGCCAAGCGCACTAATAGTGCGCAGGAGCAGGCCTATTTCAGCCCGGGGCTTGCCCTTCTCCACGTCCACGATCCACTGTCGGCTGACACCGACTTTCTGGGCCAGAGACTTCTGGTTGAGGCTGAGCTTTGTGCGGTGGTCGCGGATAAGAGCCCCGAGATCGGCCGGCGTTCGAACGCGCATATCTCCTCCTTTCCGCCAGATGTCAGCGTTCGATGACATTGTATCAAAGTCAGCGGTCGGAGACACCCGAAAAGTCAGCGATCGGCGACATTCAGAAATGTCAGTGATCGGCGACACGCACCATAAAAGTCCAATAATCAAAGCAAAATGAGGTAGGGCATTCCACGCTTGTGAAAGGAATGGTCAATGAACGAGGGGCGAACCGTCTTCTCCCAGCTCATGGATTTTCTGCCACTGCACCAATTCCGCCGGTGTGCGGACTGCTACAGTGGCAACCACAAGATTCAAAGCTTCACTTGTCTTGATCAGTTCCTCTGCTTGGCCTTCCGACAGCTTACCTTCCGGGAAAGTCTCCGCGACATCGAAGCCTGTCTTCGTGCCCAGCAACCCAAGCTCAATCACGTGAGCTTCCGGGGTGCGATCTCTCGCAGCAACCTAGGCGGCTAAGGCTACGTTCCACGGGCATAGCGACTGGCGGATCTACGCCGCTTTCGCCCAGGTTCTGATTGGCACGGTCCGCGACCTCATACCGCGACGAACCTTTCGGAGTGGAGTTTGTCCGAGACCGTGTATGCCCTGGACTCCACGACCATCGATCTCCTGTCTGTCGCTGTTTCCGTGGGGAAAA
>Ga0137398_10001168_pt1 | contig 10446 bp, 12 predicted proteins | sample czorhiz216metaG_FD_106659 | JGI IMG/M metagenome (GOLD analysis project Ga0137398, IMG submission 106659) | Vadose zone soil microbial communities from Angelo Coast Range Reserve, California, USA - czorhiz2.16 metaG | ecosystem: Environmental > Terrestrial > Soil > Vadose zone | place: USA...
CTGCACGGCCGGCAGCTCGGCGGGTTGACCGTAGAGATGGACGGGCAGGATGCCGACGGTCCGGGCCGTGACCTTCGTCGCCGCGTCCTTGGGATCGAGCGTGTACCAATCATCGGCGTCCACGAAGACGGGCGTGGCCCCGGCAAAGCACACCGCCTCGACCGTGGGGAAGGCCGTGTGCGACGGCACCAGGATCTCGTCGCCCGGCTCGCAAAGCAGCCGGAGGAGATGCGCGTACGCCTCGCTGGTGCTCGCCACGAGCACGAGGTCCTCGGGGGACAGATTCCCCGGCCGCCCCTCGTAGTACCGGGCGACCGCCTCGCGCGCGGCCGGCGCTCCCCGGGGATGCGGCTCGTACGTGGCGGCGCCAGCATCCGCCAGGGCCCGAAGCTCCGGCGGCCCCGCTCCGCCCAGACCCACGCGGGTGGGATTCGATTCGGTGAGGTCGAGAACTCGCGTGCCCGCTCGGCGCTTCCGCTCGAGCAGCTCGGTGATCTCGTTCGGCCCTAAGTCGGAGGGAAGTCGCCGGTTCGGCACCCCCGTCTATTCCGCCCGTGCCACCGTGGCCATCTTCCAGACCAGATTGACCACCGAAAAGAGGACGGCGGCGCCGAGCGCGGGTAAGAACCCGTTGATGCTGACGTTCGGGACCAGCATCGACACGAGAAGAATGACGATCGCGTTCACGACGAAGAGAAAGAGCCCGAACGTCAATAGTATCAAGGGGAAGGTAACGATCTTAAGGACGAGCCCGATCGTTGCGTTCACGATCCCCAGAACGAGGGCCGCCAGGATGGCCCAACCCCAACCTCCGACAAAGAAGTAGTGCGGAAACGATTGGGAGAGGATCAGGAAGACGGCTGCGTTCAGCAGGAGGTGGATCAGGGCCTTGAGCAAGGGAAGGGTCCCTCCCAGCGCGCGGTTTCGGAAGCCATGGAAGCCATCTCCATGCTAGCACGTGAATTTGCGCTTGTCAGCGCGCGGCGCCCGGGACTACGCTACCGGCACGCTTCGCATTCGAAGCCTGACGCGTTCGCCCGCGTCCCATCGAAGAGATCTAAGGATGGAAAGCCTACTCCGGATCGATCGCAGGGTTAATTCCTGTGGGAAGCTACAGGAGTGACCCGATGCATCAAGAATTCTGGTACCGCTGCGTGAAATGCGGCTACATGTACACGCCCCAGCAGTTCCAAGCTCTGGCACAGCTCCAGGCGTCGCACACCGGGGAGAAGGAAGCGGACTTGCTCCTCGCTCCGGAGCGGGTCCCCTGCCGCAACCGGGGCTGCGCCGGGTTTCTCATCCGAACGGAATCCCAGTACAAGGAGGCCCGCTAGGGTCCATCCTCCGGATTCTCGTTTCCGGCTTCGCCTGCCGCCGGATTCGTGATCGCGCTCCAATCACCAGGCGCGCTCGGATCCGAGCAATCCTCGAAGTAGCCGCAGTGCGCGCAGCGCACCTTGCACCCCCGCTCCACCAGCTCACGCCCGCAGTTCGCGCATAACATCGATCACCTCCCGCGAGAGGGGAACCCCTTTCAGCTTGTTGGCCCGATCCATCGACGGATATACTGCACGGCTTGGATTTTTCCAGGGAATTCCATGGATGACGTCCGAGATCTGACCGATCGATTGGATTCCGTACGGGAAAGGATCGCCGCGGCTTGCGCCCGTTCGGGGCGTCCCCCGGGCACGGTCCGGCTCCTGGCGGTCACGAAGGGATTCCCCGCGGAGACGGTTCGGAACGCCATGACGCTGGGCCTTCGCGAATTCGGCGAGAACCGTGTTCAAGAGGCGGAGGGGAAGATCACCGCGGTGACGCCCCGGCCCCGGTGGCATCTGATCGGGCACCTGCAGCGGAACAAGGCCAAGCGGGCGGTTCAGCTCTTCGAGACGATCCACTCCGTCGACTCCACGCCGCTCGCGGAAGAGGTGTCGCGAAGGGCCGCGGAGCAGGGGAAGCGGACGCCGTGCCTCGTGGAGGTGAACACCTCGGGGGACCGGAGCAAGTTCGGCGCGGCGCCCGCAAAGGCGCTCGAGCTGCTGCGGGCCGTGGGCGCCCTCGAAGGAATCGATCTCCGAGGTCTCATGACGATCGGGCCCCTTTCCGGCGGTCCCGACGGGGCGAGACGCGCGTTTCGAGACCTGGCCGCGATCCGTGGCGCCGCCGCGCGGAACGGGCTTCTGGGCGAAGGCGCCGATCTCTCCATGGGGATGTCGGAGGACTTCGAGATCGCGATCGAGGAGGGCGCCACGATCGTGCGCGTGGGCTCGGCGATCTTCGGAAACCGGCCGGGGTGAGGCTCAAGCTCCGCGTGATTCCGAGGAGTCGCGCGGACGAGATCGTCGGCATGCGCGAAGACGGGGCCCTGCACGTCCGGGTCGTGGCGCCGCCGCACGAGGGGCGCGCCAACGAGGCGGTCCTTCGCCTCCTGAGCCGCGCGCTCGGGCTATCGATCGGGGCGCTCCGGCTCAAGGGCGGGGCCTCCTCCAAGGACAAGTGGGTCGAGCTGGACGGAATCGACGCCGCGGAACTCAAACGACGGCTGGGACAGGAAGAATGAGCGTGACCATGAGCCAGACGCGTGCGATGAAGGGGATCGAGGAGGCGCGCGAGTTCCTCGCGCCGAAGCTCAAGCTGGTGCCCGAGATCGGGGTGATCCTGGGCACCGGCCTCGGGACGTTCGCCGCGGGTATGAAGGGCGCTACGACCATCCCCTTTCGCGAGATCCCGAACTTCCCCGTCACCGCGGTGGAGAGCCACGCGGGCGACCTGGTCGCGGGATCGCTCTCGGGGCATCCCACCGTGCTCTTGAGCGGCCGCGCGCACTTCTACGAAGGCCATTCCATGCGCGACGTGGTCTTCCCGGTGCGCGTCCTTCGTTCGCTCGGCGTCCGCACGCTGGTCATCACCAGCGCCTCGGGAGGTCTGAACCCGCTCTACGAGCCGGCCGATCTGGTCCTCGTCGTGGACCACATCAACCTCATGGGCGAGAACCCGCTGATCGGCCCGAACGACGACGCCCTGGGCCCGCGCTTCCCGGACATGTCCGAGCCCTACAGCAGGGAGCTGATCGCCCTCGCCCGCGACACCGCGCGCGAGGACAAGGTCAAATTACAAGAGGGCGTCTTCGTCGGCGTGGCCGGCCCGAATCTGGAAACCCGCGCCGAGTACCGCTTCCTCCGCTGGGCGGGCGCGGATCTCGTGGGCATGTCCGTCGTGCCGGAGACCATCGCCGCGGTTCACGCGGGAATGCGCGTGCTCGCGATCTCGGTGGTCACCGACCTCTGCCTCCCCGACGCCCTCGAGGCGGTCGACATCCCGAAGATCCTCGCGAACGCCGCCAAGGCGGAGCCCGCCCTCACCAAGCTCGTGACGCGAATCTTGAAACGCCTGCCCGGCGCGGACGGGGCAAAGGCGTGAGCGTGAAATCGGACCTGTTCCTTCCGGTCTCCACCAAGCTCGACCTGCCCGAGACCGAGGCGCGCGTCCTCGCGTTCTGGCGCGAGACGAAGGCATTCGAGGAGAGTCTCCGGCGCCGCGAGGGGTCGCCGCCGTTCGTGTTCTACGAGGGCCCTCCCACCGCCAATGGCCTTCCGGGCGTCCACCACGTGCTCTCGCGCATGCTGAAGGACATCGTTTGCCGCTACAAGGCGATGTGCGGCTTCTACGTTCCCCGCAAGGGGGGGTGGGACACGCACGGTCTCCCCGTGGAGATCGCCGTGGAGCGGGAGCTGGGGATCAGCGGCAAGGACCAGATCGAGAAGTTCGGCATCGCCGAGTTCAACCGCCGGTGCCGCGAGAGCGTGCTTCGCTACGAGGCCGACTGGCGCCGGATGACCGAGCGCATCGGCTACTGGCTGGACATGGACCACCCGTACTTCACGTTCGACAACAGCTACATCGAGAGCGTGTGGTGGCTCCTGCGCCAGTACTGGGACCAGGGCTATCTCTACCAGGGACACAAGATCGTTCCCTATTGCCCCCGGTGCGGCACGCCGCTCAGCAGCCACGAGGTGAGCCTGGGCTACGAAGAGGTCACCGAGCCCTCGGTCACCGTGAAATTCGCGCTCGAGGACGAGAAGGACGCATACGTGCTCGCGTGGACCACCACGCCCTGGACGCTGCCCGGGAACGTCGCGCTGGCGGTCGGTCCCGAGATTCCCTACGTGAGGGTCCGCCAGACGCGCGAAGGCAAGGCGGAGCATTACTACCTGGCGAAAGCGCGTCTCACGCAGCTCACCGGCGAGTACGAGATCGAGAAGGAGCTCAAGGGCCGCGAGCTCCAAGGCCGCGCCTACCGGCGCCTCTTCGACTTCGTCGACCTGGCGAAGCTGACGGAGAAGAAGGCCTACTACGTCTGCGAGGCGGACTTTGTCACGACGGAGGACGGAACCGGCGTCGTCCATACGGCGGTCATGTACGGGGCCGATGACTATCAGCTGGGGCGGAAGCTCGACTTGCCCCAGCGCCACACCGTCGACTCCCAGGGGCGCTTCACCGCCGAGGTCGCGCCCTGGGCAGGACGGAACGTGAAGGAATCGGAGCGCGACATCATCGACTGGCTGAAAGGCCACGGTCTCCTCTACCGCGAGGAGATGACCACGCACAGCTATCCCTTCTGCTGGCGTTGCGATACGCCGCTCCTCTATTACGCGTGGAAGACGTGGTACATCTCGACCACCCGCTACCGCGATCGCATGCTCGAGGCCAACAGGACCGTGGCGTGGCACCCCAAGGAGATCGGCGCGCACCGGTTCGAGAACTGGCTCGAGAACAACGTCGATTGGGCGCTCTCGCGAAACCGCTACTGGGGGACGCCCCTCCCCATCTGGCGCTGCGACACGTGCGGCAAGGATCGCTGCGTGGGGAGCATCGAGGAGCTGAGCCAGGGGCACGGCATGCCCCAGCCGCTGGACCTCCACCGGCCCCACGTGGACCAGGTCACCTTCCCCTGCGACTGCGGCGGGACGGCCCGGCGCGTTCCCGAGGTGATCGACGTCTGGTTCGATTCGGGCTCGATGCCGTTCGCGCAATGGCACTACCCGTTCGAGAACAAGGAGCTGTTCCAAGCCCGCTATCCGGCCGATTACGTCTCCGAGGGGATGGACCAGACGCGCGGCTGGTTCTACACGCTGATGGCGATCGGGGTCTTCGCGATGGGGAAGGCTCCCTACAAGCACGTGCTGGTGAACGAGCTCATCCTCGACAAAGAAGGCAAGAAGATGAGCAAGTCCCGGAACAACGCGGTGGATCCGGAAGCCGTGCTGAACACGCGGGGCGCGGACGCGCTCCGGTTCTACCTGATCTCCACCAGCCCGCCCTGGACGGCCACGCGCTTCGATCCCGAGGGTGTGACCGAGGTCACGAAGAAGCTCCTGGGCACCCTCAAGAATACGGCGCAGTTCTTCGCGCTCTACGCCAACATCGACGGGTACGAGCCGGCGGCGAAGGAAAAGGCCAAGACCACGCTCCTCGACCGCTGGGCGCTCTCGCGGCTCCATTCGCTGGTCGCGGGCTGCCGGGACTCGCTCGACGCCTACGACCTCACCCGGGGGGCACGCGCGATCCAGGAATTCGTGGTCGAGGACCTCTCCAACTGGTATGTCCGGCGGTCGCGGAGGCGATTTTGGAAAGCCGGGGACCCTGCCGATAAGAGAGCAGCGTACGATACGCTCTTCGCCTGCCTCGAGACGGTGGCTCGTCTCCTGGCCCCGTACACGCCCTTCGTCTCCGAGGAGCTGCACCAGAGCCTCGTGCGGCCGGCCTTCCCGGAGGCCCCGAAGAGCGTGCACTGGTGCGACTATCCGGTCGCGGATCGCGCGGCGGTGGACGAGAAACTAGAGCGGAACATGGAGCTCGTCCGCCGGATCGTGGCGCAGGGTCGGGCTGCGCGGAACGCGGCTGGCGTGCGCACGAGGCAGCCGCTTTCGATTATTGCGACGGATGGTTTGACCGAAAAGGAGAAGGAGTCCCTATTCGGTGAGCCGAAGCAGATCATTTTGGAGGAGCTAAACGTTAAGGAGATGAGCTTCCTGGACTACAAGGGCCAGTTGTTTGAGACCGTTGTAAAGCCCAACTACCCAGTCCTGGGGAAGAAGGTCGGACCCGCGATGAAGGAGCTGGCGTCTAAGCTCCAATCCGAGCCGGCTGATGTGCTCTGGGCCGACATCCAGTCAGGGGGATGGACCACCACAGTTGGGGGGCACGAGTTCAAGTTGACGGAAGAGGACGTGATCAGGCAGCAGACCTCACGCCCTCCCTGGTCTGCCCAAGCTGAAGGGCCCCTAACGGTGGCTGTGGACACCAGGCTCAACGAGGAGCTTCGCGCCGAGGGCCTGGTTCGGGAATTCGCGCATCGGATCCAGACGCTGCGCAAGAGCGCCGAGTTCGACGTGACGGACCGGATCCGCCTCTTCCTGGAGGAGCTGAGCCCGGGGTTGGCGGCCGCGGCCGCGCGTCACGAGCAATTCATTCGGGAAGAGGTGCTGGCGGAGGAGGTCCTATCCCGCGCGCCGGGAAACGGCCCCTCGGAGGAATGGACGTTCGACGGCGAACGGGCCCGTGTCGGGATCGAGCGGGTCCACAAAGGAGGGTGAGCGGTTGCTTACCAAGAAGGATCTCAAGCATTTCGAAGAGCGGCTCATCGAAGAGCGCAAGAAGCTCCTGAGCCAGCTCGGCTATCTCGAGAAGGCGATGGGGCAGACCCAGCGCGACTCCTCGGGCGATCTCTCGGCCTATTCCTTCCACATGGCGGACATGGGCACCGACGCCATGGAACGCGAGAAGGCGTTTCTCTTCGCCTCGGCGGAGGGCCGGCAGCTGATGAGCGTGGACGAGGCCCTGCGCCGCCTGTACCGGAGCGAGTACGGCAACTGCGAGACCTGCCAGAAGGAGATCGGGAAGCAGAGGCTGGACGCCATGCCCATGGCGAACCTCTGTGTGCAATGTCAGGAGAAGCAGGAGAAGGCGCCGAACAGCGCGCGCGGATGACCTCCCGCATCGGGACGTTCCTCGCCTGCGCGGCCGCGGTGCTCGCCCTCGATCAGCTCACGAAGGCGATGGCTTCGGCGCGCCTCATTCCGGGCGAGCCCATGCCCCTGATCGGGCAGGTCCTGCGATTGACGCTCGTGCACAACACCGGGGCGGCCTTCGGGCTCTTTCCCGGGAGCCGGATTCCCTTCATTCTGGTCTCCGTGCTGGCCATCGCGGTGGTCCTGTACCTGTTCGCGCGCGATGCCTATCGCAGCCTCATCAACCGCGTTCTCCTCGGGTGTATTCTGGGAGGCGCGCTCGGCAACCTCGTGGATCGCATCCGATGGGGGAGAGTCGTCGATTTCATCGACGTGGGCCTAGGCTCCGTCCGGTGGCCCGTGTTCAACGTCGCGGACTCAGCCGTCACCTTGGGGGTGATCCTGCTTGCCTGGAACCTCGCCCGATCCGGCCGCACCGACTCCGATCTCGAAAGTCCACCCGGTTCCGACTTCGCGCGCGGGTGAGCGCCTGGATCGTTTCCTAACCGAAGTCGAGCACTCGCTCTCCCGCTCCGCGATCCAGCAGCTGATCGACGCGGGATGCGTGCGCGTGAACGGCGCTCCGGCGCGCGCGAGCCGGCGCGTGAAGGTGGGGGACTCGATCGAGGTCACGCGCCCCCGGCGCGTTCCGACCCGCCTCCTGCCCGAGGACATCCCGCTCACGGTCGTCTACGAGGACGACTCGCTGGCCGTGATCGCGAAGCCCGCGGGCATGGTGGTCCATCCCGCCGTGGGGCACCGCACCGGCACCCTGGTCCACGCGCTCCTCCACCGCTACGGCGCCCTCCCCAGCTCCTCCGGCCTCGAGCGGGCGGGCCTCGTGCACCGGATCGACAAGGGCACCTCCGGCCTTCTCCTCATCGCGCGCACCGAGACCGCGCACCGAGAGCTGGCGCGACAGATCGAGGCGCGCGAGGTGCGCCGGGTCTACCGCGCGCTCGTGTGGGGCCGGCTGCGCCAGAAGGAGGGCCGCATCGAGGCGCCTCTCGCGCGGAGCCTCCGCGACCGGAAGAAGTTCGCGGTGGTCACGCGCGGCGGCCGCTTCGCCGCCACCCGCTACCGGGTGGAGCGGGCGTACGAGTACCTCTCCGAGCTCAACCTCACGCTCGAGACCGGGCGCACCCACCAGATCCGCGTCCACCTGGCGCACCTGGGGCACCCGGTGTTCGCCGATCCGGAATACGGCGGCCGCCGCGGACCGTTGCTGAGGCTCCCTCCCGCGCAGCGCTCCCGGGCGGCGCTCCTTCTCTCCGAGATGGATCACCAGGCGCTCCACGCGGAGCGCCTGGCCTTTCGCCACCCCGAGTCGGGGGAGCCGATGGAGCTCACGGCTCCCGTTCCGCCCGACTTCGAGGCGGTCCTCCGGGCCCTCGCATGCGAGTCCTAGGCGTGGACTTCGGCCTGAAGCGCCTCGGGATCGCGTTGAGCGACGAGGGGGCCTCGCTCGCGAGCCCGCTCCGCGTGGTCGAGATCGCCTCCGTGCGGGACGCGCCCGAGGCGGTGGCCGCCGCGGCTTCGGACTCGGGTGCGGAGACCGTGGTGGTCGGGGTTCCGCTCGGGCTCGAGGGGGAGGAACGGCGCGTGGAGGTCCGTCGCGTGGAGCGGTTCGCGCGGGCGCTCCGGAAATGCTCGGGGCTCACCGTGTTCCTGGTCGACGAGAGCCTGAGCACGCGCGAGGCGGGAGAGCGGGCTCTGGAAGCGGGGCGCGGCGGCCGTGACCCCTCGCAGCACGCGCAGGCGGCGGCGCTCATTCTCCAGCGCTGGCTCGACCGGCCGCGCCAGAGCCGCCGCGAGCCCGACGGGGAAACGTCATGAAGCGCCGCCATCGCATTCGCCGGAGCCTCGTCCTGGGCGGGATCGTCGGCGTCGTCCTGCTCTCGGGGATCCTCTTCTTCCCCGCCTCGGTCACGCGCAATTTCCAGACGCGCGAGGTGCTGATCCCGCGCGGCGCGGGCGTGGAGACGATCGCGGGGATTCTCAAGGCCAACGGCCTGGTCCAGAGCCCCACCCTGTTCGTGCTGGCCGCGCGGGTGCTGGGCCACGACCGGAGGCTCAAGGCGGGGCGCTACACCATCCCGGTCGGCGCCAGCATCTATCGGATCCTGCGCCAGCTCTCCTCGGGGATGGGGAAGAACGACATGGTCACGATCCCCGAGGGGCTCCGCACCGACGAGATCGCGCGGATCCTGGCCACCCAGGCCAAGATCGACCCCTCGCGGTTCCTTGCGCTCACGCGCGATTCCACCTTCGCCGCCTCCCTCGGGGTGCCCGCGGACCGTCTCGAGGGGTATCTCTACCCGGACACCTACCCCTTCTACCCGCTGCTCTCGCCCGACGAGGTCGCGCGGGTCATGGTGGGCCGCTCGCTCCGGGTCTTCGAGGAGGAGATGGGTCTTCCCGGCGCGCGGCAGGGGCTCACTTTGCACCAGCTCGTCACGCTCGCCTCGATCGTGGAGGCGGAGGCGGCCATGCCGGTCGAGCGCCCCCGGATCGCGGCCGTGTTCTACAACCGCCTCAAGCGGGGTATGATGCTCCAGTCCGACCCGACGGTGACCTACGCGCTCGGGATCTTCCGAAATCGGGTTTACTACAGCGACCTGAACGTGAAATCGCCCTACAACACGTATCGAAACCGAGGCCTCCCGCCGGGCCCGATCGACAGCCCCGGGCGCGCCGCGCTCCACGCGGTGCTCTTCCCGCTTCCGGACTCCACCGAGCTCTACTTCGTCGCCCGCGGGGACGGAACCCACATCTTCTCGAAGTCGTGGGAGGAGCACCTGGCGGCGATCGCCCACGTCCGCGCCCTGGCGAAGTCCGAGTCGACCACGGCGATATTCACGGGACCGCTTCCGCCGCCGCCCACGCTCCTCGCGATGCCCGATTCCGCGCCGCCCTCTCTGCGCGCGGACCGGGTGAGCGCGCCCTCCAAGCGCCCTGCCCCGGAAACGGTGAAGAAGACGGTCGCGGGTCACGGCAAGAGCGCCCCGGCCTCGCCGAAGAAAACGGCCGCGTCGAAGAAGAGGACCGCGCGTCCCAGTGGTCCGCCGGCCCCGTCCGCGTCGCCCTCCACGACTCCAAAGCACAAGAAGCGCGTGGTGAAACCGTGAGCGAGACCAGGGCAGCGTTCTTCTCCCGCTCGGGCTCCCGATCCACGGTCCCGGACGACCTCGAGGCCAAACGCGCCCGCCTGGAGGGGATCCTGCGCGGCCTCGGCCGGGTCCTGATCGCCTACTCCGGGGGCGTGGATTCGGCGGTTCTCCTGGCCGAGGCGCACCGGGTGCTGGGCGAGCGCGCCTGCGGCGTCATCGCGCAGAGCCCCTCGCTTCCCGCGGCGGAGCTGGCGCAGGCCCTGGCCCTCGCCGGCGAGAGAGGGATCCCGGCCCGCGTGATCCGGACCGACGAGATGGACCGGGCC
>Ga0137398_10001169_pt1 | contig 10435 bp, 5 predicted proteins | sample czorhiz216metaG_FD_106659 | JGI IMG/M metagenome (GOLD analysis project Ga0137398, IMG submission 106659) | Vadose zone soil microbial communities from Angelo Coast Range Reserve, California, USA - czorhiz2.16 metaG | ecosystem: Environmental > Terrestrial > Soil > Vadose zone | place: USA...
CTCGCCGGTGTGGCGATCGAGATGCGAGATCGGCGACGCGCGGAGCTTGAGGTCGACCGGATGCAGGGCCTCGCCAATGCAGCAGTGGAGGGGCTCGTGTTATGCGAAGGCAACTTCATCGTTACCGTCAACAACAGCTTCGTGGGGCTTGTCGGTTCGCCGGCGGAATGCATGACCGGTGCCAAGTTGGAGCAATGCTTTCCCGACGAAGATACGCGCCTTAAGCTGTTCGAGCGGCCGAACGAGCCTGTCGAGGGGGATTTGCTCAAGTCCGATGGTTCTCGGATACCGGTCGAGTTGATCCTGCGCGCGGTCGATTATGGCGGGAAGCCGCATCATGCCATTGCGGTCCGCGATCTGCAGGCACCCCACCAAGCCGAACAACATATCCGCTTTCTCGCACATCCCGACGCGCTCACCGGCAATCCCAATCGCAGTACTTTCAACAAGAAGTTGGATCAGGAGATCGAGCAGGCTTTGCTCTCGGGCCAGCGGCTCGCGGTCCTGTGCCTCGACCTCGACCGGTTCAAGGAAGTCAACGATTTGTTCGGGCATGCGGCGGGCGACGCTGCGCTTCAGGCCGTCGCGAACCGAATTGCGGGCGTGCTGGACGAAGACCAGGTGTTGGCGAGGCTGAGCGGCGACGAGTTCGCTATCATCGTGCCGGGACTGTCCAATCCGGCGGCGTCGGGGCGTATCGCGGAGGACGTCCTGGAAGCTTTGCAAACCAAGAGCGAACCCGCGGAAGGCTTGGCGCCGATATCCACAAGCATCGGGATTGCGATATTTCCAGATGATGCCACCGATCGGCAGGCTCTGCTCTCTCACGCCGATACCGCGCTCTATCGTGCCAAGAATGAAGGACGAGGAACGTATCGGTTCTTCGAGGCGTCGATGGGCGCCGCTGTCCGAGACCGCCGTCTCCTCGAGCACGATCTGCGCAATGCCATTTCTTATGGAGAGATGAGGCTGGTCTATCAGCCGCAAAAGGATATCCGTGACGGTAGGGTCGTTGGCTTTGAGGCTTTACTACGCTGGAAACATGCGAATCGAGGAGACGTACCACCGAACGAATTCATTCCTATTGCCGAAGAGGCTGGTATCATTGTTCAAATCGGCGAATGGGTGCTGCGGTCGGCGTGCCGAGAGGCGGCAGCCTGGACCCAACCGTTGACCATCGCAGTAAACGTCTCGGCGGTACAAATCCACAATTCAAATTTCGCCCACACGGTGCATGAAATCCTGTTTGAGACCGGGCTCGCCCCTGGGCGGCTGGAACTGGAAGTTACCGAGACGGCGCTCGTGCGCGACATGAATCGCGCATTGGCCACGCTCCGACGGATCAAGATGCTGGGGGTTCGCATCGCAATGGACGACTTCGGTACGGGCTATTCCTCGCTTTCGAACTTGCGCGCCTTTCCGTTCGACAAGATCAAGATTGATCGCTCCTTCATTTCGTCGGTCAATGTCAACGATCAGGCAGCCGCGATCGTACGTTCAGTACTTGGGCTAGGCCGGGCGCTGCGTCTTCCGGTGCTTGCGGAGGGCGTGGAGACAGCCGCCCAACTCGCATTCCTCGAAGGCGAGCATTGCGACGAAGCGCAGGGCTATCTGTTTGGAAGGCCGGGCGATATCGAGGCCTTTCGACAAATAACCCACGGTGTGGATGCAACTGACGATCCAACCAACGTGACTGTCATGCTCAAAGCATCGTCCATGTGAGACGCTCACGTCACCTCGAATCAAGCGTGACGTTTACATCACCTCGAACCAAGCGTGACGTTCACGTCACCTCGAACTAAGCGTGACGTTCACGTCACTTCGAACCAAGCGTCCGTCGGTGCCGATGGGGCCGCAACGGAGCGCGCCGCGATCAGCCACTTGCCGGCATTGTCAGCGAGAAATGCAATGCGCTCAGTTTGGCGCGGAGCGACCATCAAGGTGTCGAGCCAGAACGGTTTCCATCCGTCATCCAGGCGGTCGAGCAGGCGAGCGTGATGGCCGTGCAAATGGATCGATTGCATTTTGTCGGTGCGGTTTTGGCACGCGAGAACAACCACGCGTCCGCGCCGGGCGCCAAACAGCGGCTTTCGCTCGTGCACGGGCGGCAAGGGGCGTGCGTTCAATTCGATCGAGAACTCGTGTCGTGAGGCGGCGCGAAGGTCGAGGCGTTCCGGCAACGGATTGGCAGGCAGACGCTTGGGCGCTGCGAGGGGAGCCGCTCGTGCGGCCATAGGCTCGTAGACAAAACGTGCAATGGAGATTTCGGCTTGTCCATCCTGTGACATGATGGCGGCGCGTGACCCGGGCGGCAGCCGTGCGTCGACCATCAGGTCAATCCGGTTGCCGGGTCCAAGCACGACGCGGCCTTCGCGGGCCGGGAACGGTTCGCTCGGTTGGCCATCGATAGCGACCACGGTCGGCTCATGGCCCTCGATCCGCAGCGCCAGGGCGCGAGCCGTGGTGGCGTTGACGATGCGCAGGCGCAGCCGCTCGTTGGTGCGTACTGGCAGGTCGATTGCGGGCATTGCGTTGATTGTAATGGTCGCAGAAGCATCGGATGCGTCGCTCAGCGTGCCGTCACGCGTGAGCGACCAGTCTTCGAGGAAAAGGAGCAGGTCGCGGTCGACGCCAATTGGCTCCGCTTCCTCCACGATCAACACGCCGCGCAGGCCTCGGCCGGTCTGCCCCGCATGGCTGCCCACGGGGTGCAGCCAGAAGGTGCCGGCATCGGGCAGGCGGAAGCGGTATTCAAAATTGCCCCCCGGAGCGATCGGGCTTTGGGTGAGGCCGGGAACGCCATCCATGGCATTCGGCACCCGCAGGCCATGCCAATGCATCGAGGTCGGCTCCGGTAGTTCGTTTTGCAGCTGGACACGAAGTTCCTCCCCACGCTTGGCATGGAGGACCATGCCCGGAATTGCTCTGTTATAGGCCCATACGGGTGTCGCGGCCGCGTTCGGGCCAAGCAGGTTCGCGTTTGCCTTTTGGGCGCGCAGCACCGTGACGCTGGCAGAGCCGGTCAGCGGCTGGGCACGTCCCTGGACTACGGAAAATGTTGCTGCGATGCCGGCGCTTGCCAGGATTTGGCGGCGGGAGAGGAGGCGGCGGCCGAAATGCACGGGCATGCTCCGAAAAGAGGCAATGGATAGCGGATTGTAGCCCGGATGGAGCGGATCGCACGCGCTTGCGCGTGTGATCAGGCGTAATCCGGGAGCGGTCCTGGTACACGTGTGGTCCCCGGATTGCGCCCCATATAGCCCGCATTAGACGGGCGTAAACGCCCTTATGATCGCGAAAACGCGTTTATGGTTCTCCATCCGGGCTACAAGCACCGGAGATCGTAGCCCGGATGGAGAACCAAATCGTTTTTTACATTTTTCGGTGTGCAGGGGGGCTTCGCGTGTTATAAGCCGCGCCGCCCGGCCGCAGCGCAAGTCGGTTTTCCGATTTGCAAATGGTGTGTGCCGATAACTGGGGTTACTCTTTGATTCTATGTTACTCTTTGACGTGTTCCCTGGCATCGGTACGACGGGCGCCCTTTGCGGGCGTGGCGGAATTGGTAGACGCGCGGGATTTAGGTTCCCGTGTCGAAAGATGTGGGGGTTCGAGTCCCTCCGCCCGCACCACGTCTCGTTGAGGGATCGAAAAGCTTAGACCGACGGGAGTGCCCGTTTTCGCAACCATGAGCGCCGCCAGCCGCGGCGGCCGAGAGCCATGCAAGTCACAGAAACAGTTACCGACGGTCTTAAACGCGAATTTCAGGTCACGGTTCCCGCCGCGGACCTTGAGGTCCGGCTAGCTGGCAAATTGAGCGAGCTCAAAGATCGCGTGCAGCTCAAGGGATTTCGCCCAGGCAAAGTTCCGATCACCCATCTCCGCAAGGTCTATGGCCGTTCTGTCATGGCTGAGGCGATCGAGGGGGTGATCCGCGAGTCGAACGCCAAGATCGTCGAAGAGCGGGGCTTCAAGCTCGCCATGGAGCCGAAGGTCACGATTCCCGATCAGGAGACGGAGGTCGATCGCGTCATTAGTGGACAATCCGACCTTGCCTATACACTCGCGCTCGAAGTGCTGCCGAAGATTGAATTCGGCGATTTCAAGTCGATCAAACTCGATCGTCTCCACAGCGAAGTGACGCCGGTAGAAGTCGACGAGGCGTTGGCCAAGCTCGCGGAACAGAACAAGCCATATGTGGCCAAGGGCGAGGGCGCCCAGGTCGAGAAGGGCGATCGTGTCGTCATTGATTTTACCGGCAAGCTTGACGGCGCACCCTTCGAAGGCGGCACGGGTGGTGACATTGGGGTGAATGTCGGGTCGGGGACCTTCATTCCCGGGTTTGAAGAACAGCTCATCGGCATGGCGGCGGGTGAGATACGCACCGTGAACGTGACGTTTCCGGCCAATTATGCCAATGCGGAACTCTCGGGCAAACCAGCAGAATTCCAGGTCACCGCCAAGGCAATTGAAGCCCCGGGCACCGTGACGCTCGACGATGCTTACGCCCAAACGCTTGGACTTGAATCGCTCGACAAGCTTAAAGATGCGGTAAAGGAACGCGTGGCGCGCGAGCACACCGCCATGAGCCGGCAAAAACTTAAGCGCAGTCTGCTGGACCAGCTCGACCAGATGCATAAATTTGAACCACCGCCGACCCTCGTGGAAGACGAGTTCACCAACGTCTGGCAGGCCATTGAGAATGATCTCAAACAGCAAAACCGGACCTTTGCGGATGAAGGCACGACCGAGGAGAAGGCGAGGGAAGAATATCGCGCCATTTCGGAGCGCCGGGTACGGCTTGGCCTTGTCCTTGCCGAAATTGGCGAGCGCAACAATATAACGGTGAGCGACGAGGAACTGTCGCGGCCAATCGTCGAGCGCGCCCGTCAGTACCCCGGGAAGGAGCAGGAGGTCTGGGACTTCTATCGCAAAAACCCGCAGGCGCTTGCGAGCGTGCGCGCCCCGATCTTCGAAGAAAAGGTCGTCGACTTCCTGATTGAACTCGCCAATGTCACCGACAAGACGATAAGCCGCGAGGAGCTTTTCAAGGACGACGAAGAGCCGGTAGAAAAATAGCGAGGATCTGCGGCACCTTGCGATTGTCGTTTCATTGAGAGGTTGAAGGATGCGTGATCCGGTCCGGACATATATGAATCTTGTGCCCATGGTGGTCGAGCAGACCAATCGGGGTGAGCGAGCTTTCGATATTTTTTCGCGCCTCTTGAAGGAGCGAATCGTTTTCATCACTGGGCCGATCGAAGACGGCACGGCGACGCTGGTCGTCGCTCAGCTCTTGTACCTCGAGGCTGACAACCCGAAAAAAGAGATCGCGATGTATATCAATTCGCCCGGCGGCGTCGTGACGTCGGGGCTGGCGATCTATGACGCGATGCAATTTATCCGTCCGCCTGTTTCGACCCTGTGCATCGGCCAAGCCGCCTCCATGGGCTCGTTGCTGCTGGCGTCGGGTCACAAGGACATGCGATTTGCACTGCCGAATGCCCGCATCATGCTGCACCAGCCTTCAGGCGGCTTCCAGGGGCAGGCCACCGACATCATGCTCCATGCCCAGGAGATCCTGAACATCAAGAAGCGCTTGAACGAGATTTACGTAAAGCACACCGGTCAGGCGCTGAAGAAAATCGAGGACGCGCTGGAGCGCGATTATTTCCTGACGTCCGAAATGGCCAAGGAGTGGGGCGTCATCGACAAGGTGCTCGACAAGCGTGCCGAAGAGCCGGCGGATAAGTGAAAGGCCGCCGAATCGTAGCCCGGCATGGCGGGCCACCAGGGCGTTTTACGCCCGTCTTGGCGGGCCATCAGGGCGATTTACACCTGTCTTGGGCGGGCTGTGGCGTTCCAGCCGGGCGGCCAAGGTGGCAAAATGGTGCGGAGGTCCCCATATGCGCCGCAGGTTTTTGGGTTCAGGGGGTGAGGTTCACGACGATAGGGTATCCAACTCCATGACTTCATTGATAAATTTTAGTTCAACGACCGCTGTCCTGCTGGTCTGCCGCGGCGCCCTGTGGCATAATCGGGCCATTGCGGGGAGCCGGACATACCTTCAGAATATTGCCTTCAAAATATTGCCACATGTGTGAATTTTCATCGTTAATGATTTCTTGATTATGCCTGGGCTAACCTTTTTCGCGAGCAACCTGGGGCAGGGGTGCAAAAATGGGCTAAGAATTGTAGCTTTCATTTTACGGGCCTTTAGCGGTACCCTTGTTATGTTTGGCGCAAAGCGGGCTGCGACCCAGGAGCAGCAGGCGGACGGAGTGACGGAATGAGCAGCAAGGTTGGCAGCGATTCGAAAAATACTCTTTACTGCTCGTTTTGCGGCAAGAGCCAGCACGAGGTTCGTAAGCTCATAGCCGGTCCGACGGTGTTCATTTGCGATGAGTGCGTGGAACTATGCATGGACATCATCCGCGAGGAGAACAAGTCTTCGCTGGTGAAGTCGCGCGATGGAATCCCGACGCCCAAAGAGATCCGCAAAGTTCTCGACGACTATGTCATCGGTCAGGATCACGCCAAGAAGGTTTTGTCGGTCGCGGTGCACAACCACTACAAGCGCCTCAACCATCAGACCAAGCACAATGATGTCGAACTCGCGAAGTCCAACATCCTGCTTATTGGCCCGACCGGTTCCGGCAAGACGCTGCTCGCGCAGACGCTGGCGCGTATTCTCGATGTGCCGTTCACGATGGCGGATGCGACCACGCTTACCGAAGCCGGCTATGTCGGCGAGGATGTCGAGAACATCATTCTCAAACTGCTGCAGTCGGCGGACTACAATGTCGAGCGCGCGCAGCGCGGGATCGTCTACATCGACGAAATCGACAAGATCAGCCGAAAGTCGGACAATCCCTCGATCACACGTGACGTTTCGGGCGAAGGCGTGCAGCAGGCGCTGCTCAAGATCATGGAAGGCACGATTGCCAGCGTGCCGCCTCAAGGCGGCCGAAAACATCCCCAGCAGGAGTTCCTGCAGGTCGACACCACTAACATATTGTTCGTGTGCGGGGGCGCCTTCTCCGGCCTCGAAAAGATCATTTCCTCGCGCGGCCGCTCGACCTCGATCGGATTTGGCGCCAAGGTGATGGCGCCTGAGGACCGCAAACAAGGCGAGATTTTCCGCAACGTCGAACCCGAGGACTTGCTCAAATATGGTCTGATTCCGGAATTCGTCGGCCGTTTGCCGGTGGTCGCGACGCTCGAGGATTTGGACGAGCCATCGCTCAAGCTCATCCTCACACAGCCCAAGAACGCGCTGGTGAAGCAGTATCAGCGGCTGTTCGAAATGGAGACGATTGATCTGACCCTTGCCGAGGAGGCGCTCGGCGCGATCGCTCGCAAGGCCATTGAACGCAAGACCGGCGCGCGTGGACTACGCTCGATCATGGAATGCATTCTGCTCGATACCATGTTCGAACTGCCGAGCCTCGAAGGCGTCGAAGAAGTTGTGATCTCCAAGGAAGTCGTCGAGGGCACGGCGCGGCCTCTGTACATCTACGCGGACCGCGGAGCCCGGGCCAACGATACGCCTGCGAGTGCGTGAACCTGCGGTTGATGGACGGCACGGCACGGCACGGATGGGTAGAGGAGAAGCGCGTGGCAACATGCGCGCCTGCGAAACCCATCATTTCCCCTCGCGGCGAGTTCCTCGCGGCGAGGCGGTGGGTCTCGCAAAAAAAAACGCGTTCGAAGACGTGTTTCATTCTTTGGCTCTACCCATCTGGCCCCGGCCGTCTCGTCCCAGCTTGCCCGGTAGTGGCCTTATTTTACCATTAATTTGATGAACGCCACACATTTGATTTGTCCTGAGGCTGCGCCTTTACCGCCAACTATCAGCATTTGCTCAGGTTATTATGGTTGCTTGACACCCCTGGAAAGGGTCGCCACCTATTGAGGGATGGAAGGGGCGGCTAACACTTGGAGCCTCGTCCACCCGGGAGAAGCTTCTACCTGTCTTCAAACGCACGGCTTTCCTGCCGTCTGTTTATCTGCCGGGAACTGGTGTGGGGAATTTAACCTGCAGTCCATGGTCGGCGTCAACCAACTGTGGAGGTAGAATTAAAATACCATACTAGAATCATAATGTTGCTGATATCCTTTTGATTCGGAAGTTCGTATCAATGGGTGTGCGAAGGTTACCACGAACTTCACGGTTGCAAGCGTAACAGAAGCACTCGCATGTGATTGCGCATCCAGCGGATCCTGGGCGAGGGGCATAGCAATAAAGGAATATTCTTCCATGACTTCCGCAAAACCTCGCCCTCCATTGGTTCCGGGTGAAACACGGGGCTATCCTGTGTTGCCGCTCCGCGACATCGTCGTTTTCCCCCACATGATCGTACCGCTGTTCGTGGGACGCGAGAAATCGATCAAAGCTCTTGAAGAGGTGATGCGCTCCGACACGTTCATCATGCTGGCGACGCAGAAGAACGCCTCGGATGACGATCCGGCGACCGACTCGATCTACGAAGTTGGTACGCTGGCCAGCGTGTTGCAGTTACTCAAGTTGCCGGATGGTACCGTCAAGGTCCTGGTGGAAGGTGCAGCGCGTGCCAAGGTGCTGCGCTATTCCGATCGGGCTGAATATTATGAAGCCGACGCTGTCGTGCTCGCCGACGACAAGGGTGAAGCCGTCGAAGCTGAAGCGCTCGCGCGTTCGGTGGTCAATGAGTTCGAAGGCTATGTGAAGCTTAACAAGAAGGTGTCGCCTGAAGTCGTCGGTGTCGTCCAGCAGATCGAGGACTATGCCAAGCTCGCCGACACGGTGGCGTCTCATCTTGCCGTAAAAATTCCCGACAAGCAGGTGATCCTGGAGACGCCCTCCGTCACCGAGCGGCTGGAAAAAGTGCTCGGTCTCATGGAGAGCGAGATCTCTGTGTTGCAGGTCGAGAAACGCATCCGCACGCGAGTCAAGCGGCAGATGGAGAAGACCCAGCGCGAGTACTACCTCAACGAACAGATGAAGGCGATCCAGAAGGAGCTTGGCGATGAGGACGGCAAGGATGAACTTGCCGAGATAGAAGAGAAGATCAAGCGCACGAAGCTCACCAAGGAGGCGAGCGAGAAGGCGACGCATGAGCTAAAGAAGCTGCGCCAGATGTCGCCGATGTCGGCGGAAGCTACCGTCGTGCGCAATTATCTCGATTGGTTGCTGGCGATCCCGTGGAACAAGAAGACCAAGGTCAAGAAGGATCTCGTGAATTCGCAGGAGATTCTCGACCAGGACCATTTTGGCCTGGAGAAGGTCAAGGAGCGTATTGTCGAATATCTTGCCGTACAGCAGCGTGCCAACAAATTGACGGGCCCGATCCTTTGCCTCGTCGGGCCGCCTGGCGTCGGCAAGACTTCGCTTGGCAAATCGATCGCGAAGGCGACCGGGCGCGAATTCGTGCGCGTGTCGCTTGGCGGCGTGCGCGACGAGGCCGAGATCCGCGGTCATCGGCGCACTTACATCGGCTCGATGCCCGGCAAGATCATCCAGTCGATGCGGAAAGCGAAATCGTCGAATCCGCTGTTCCTGCTCGATGAAGTCGACAAGATGGGCGCTGATTTCCGCGGCGATCCGTCGTCCGCGCTGCTGGAGGTGCTCGATCCGGAGCAGAACCACACGTTCAACGATCACTATCTTGAGGTCGACTATGACCTCTCCAGCGTGATGTTCATCACCACGGCGAATACCCTCAACATCCCGCCGCCCTTGATGGACCGGATGGAGATCATCCGCATCGCCGGCTACACCGAGGATGAAAAGGTCGAGATCGCGCGCAAGCATCTCATTCCGCATGCGATCAGCAAGCATGGGCTGGAAGCAAAGGAATGGTCGATCGATGACGAAGGCCTGCTGCTGTTGATCCGTCGGTATACGCGGGAAGCGGGCGTGCGTAATCTCGAACGCGAGTTGTCGACCCTGATCCGCAAAGCCGTGAAGGAACTCACGCTGACGAAAAAGGAGGCGGTGGCCGTGGAGGCCAAGAATGTCTCCGACTACATCGGCGTGCCGAAATACCGCTACGGCGAAGTGGAGGACGTGGACCAGATTGGCGTCGTCACCGGTCTTGCCTGGACGGATGTGGGCGGCGAACTGCTCACGATCGAAGCCGCCATGATGCCCGGCAAGGGCAAGATGACGGTTACCGGAAACCTGCGCGACGTCATGAAGGAGTCGATCTCGGCAGCCGCTTCCTATGTGCGTATGCGCGCTGTCGCCTTTGGCATCGAGCCGCCATCCTTCGACAAGAGGGATATCCACGTGCACGTTCCTGAAGGCGCGACCCCGAAGGACGGACCGTCTGCCGGAGTCGCGATGGTCACCGCCATTGTCTGCGTTTCACCAGTCAGCGCGGCGAGTTCCTGGACCAGCTGGTGGGTCTCCGCACTCTTGATGTTCAGGCTCACTATCTACCTTTCTACCCACTAC
>Ga0137398_10001172_pt1 | contig 10426 bp, 10 predicted proteins | sample czorhiz216metaG_FD_106659 | JGI IMG/M metagenome (GOLD analysis project Ga0137398, IMG submission 106659) | Vadose zone soil microbial communities from Angelo Coast Range Reserve, California, USA - czorhiz2.16 metaG | ecosystem: Environmental > Terrestrial > Soil > Vadose zone | place: USA...
AACTTGCGCGGCATTACCTTCGGCTGGAATCTACAGACCACCGCGCGGGACGAATTCTTCGCCGCCATCGAAGGCACTGCATTGCACACGCGAGTCATTCTCGATCGCATGGAAGAGCACGGCGTCATCATCCGGCGTGTCATCAACGCCGGCGGGATTCCCCAGAAAAACAATGTCCTGAATCAGGTGTATGCAAATGTGCTGGGCAGGCCCGTGCTCGTTCCCGCGGGTAATGTGGTCAGCCTGGGTTCGGCCATTTTTGCCTTTCTCGCCGCGGGCGTTTTCAAGACCGTAGAGGAAGCGCAAGACAGAATCTGCCCGCAGTATAAAGTGTTTCAGCCGCAAGTTTCGGCGAAGGCCGTTTACGCCAAGCTCTACGCGCTTTACAGCAAGGTTTATTTTGCCTTCGGCCAGCCGCAAAGCGCCGAGTTCTTTAGTCTGCTGCCAGGCTTGATTCAATTGTCGGAATCGGCGCACGCTGATGCGGCGCATTAAAGCATCGCGGCGAAGGCGGCATCTTCCGGGGGACTCTGGCGAATTGAACTTTTTGAAGGCCAAAGTCTTCATCAGCAAGTAAAATTACTGGTGAAGTTGGTGCCGCATTCGCAAGCCGATGCGGACGGGGGACTCGAATGAAGTGTTGGATGGCGGTTACAATGTTCTCGGGAGCGTTGCTTATGACCACTCTGTCGCCGGCTGGCGCAAAGTCTCAATCTGGTTCCACGACAAAAAAATCCTTTGGGAAAGCTCCGGACGGCCAGCCGGTCGATCTTTTTGTGCTCACCAACAGGAACGGAGCGGAAGTCTCCATCACCAACTTCGGCGGAGCAGTCGTCTCGATCAAGGTGCCGGACCGCGGCGGCAAGCTCGCTGATGTGGTGCTCGGCTACGATACGATTGACGGCTATGCGAATGACAAAAGCTATTTCGGCGCACTGGTCGGCCGATACGGAAATCGCATCGGCCACGCGCAGTTTGTGCTGGACGGCAAGACTTACACCCTTGCGAAAAATAATGGCGACAACAGTCTGCACGGCGGCGCCAAGGGTTTCAACAAAGTGGTATGGACAGCCAAAACTTTCTCCAAGAAAAACGGTCAGTCCCTTGAGCTTTCCTACCTCAGCAAAGATGGCGAGGAAGGATTCCCTGGGAATCTGAAAGTGACAGTGATCTACACTCTTACGGATTCCAACGCATTAAAAATCGAGTATTCCGCGACCACCGACAAGAAAACCGTCCTCAATCTCACCAACCACTCTTATTTCAATCTTGCCGGTCAGGGTAACGGCGATATTCTCGGCCACTTGCTGACGATTGAGGCTGACAAATTCACTCCAGTGGATTCCGGCTTGATTCCCACCGGGGAACTCCGCGACGTTGCGGGCACGCCGTTCGACTTTCGCAAACCGACGGTTGTCGGCGCGCGCATCGATCAGCAGGACGAGCAATTGAAGCTCGGCGGAGGCTATGACCACAACTTTGTCCTGCGCCGTTCAGCCGGCTCCGGCGAATCCCTTGCCGCGCGTGTTGTCGAGCCCACTTGGGGGCGCGTCCTGGAAGTCTGGACCACAGAACCTGGCGTGCAGTTTTACACCGGCAATTTTCTCGACGGAAAATCCACGGGAAAAGGCGGAGCGACCTATCCGAAACGCTCCGCGTTCTGCCTGGAAACGCAGCACTTTCCCGATTCGCCGAACCAACCGAAATTTCCGTCGGTCGTCCTGAATCCGGGCGAGCGCTACCACACCATCACGACGTACAAATTTTCCGCAGAAAAGTGACGGCCAGCACAAAACCGATGGGTTCGCATGGTTGCTCGGCGCGCTAGTTCGCGCGTGGAGGAGTCGGTGGAGTGCAAATCCTGTTTATCAAGGCGACCAGGTGGGGGCAGTCCTGGTCGGTTATCGCGGTGAACTTCAGACCCAGGCCGCCGTTGGGAATCTGATGCTGCACGACAGCTTCTGCGCGAATCTGTCCTTCGGGAACAAGAAAATCAATCTTGGCGCGAGCGCCCAGCTTCCGGGGAATTGCCGTGGAGAGGAACAATCCCCCCACGCTCAGATCGCAAACGCGGGAAACATCTTCGATTCCTTCGCACCGCCAGCAGACCCATATGTCCTTATGGGTCGCAATGCGGGAAATCAATCTTCTGGAATACAGGGGGCCTACCTGTGCGGCCGCCACATCTCACCTAGGGCCTGCGAATTGTGCGCGCGATTTAGAAGCGAGGCACGCGGCACAAGGCTGGGATAAACCATAACGAGGCCATGGGGAGCTCACAATCCGGCGAACACCCTAAGTGTGCGCGGAATTTACCTGCTTTGGGGCCGCTGTCAAATGCAGCTGGCGGGGGTGAGATTTCTAGACAATAATCAATGGTTATGAGCGGATTTGCGGGATTGCGAGTGTTGTCGCTGGAAAGCCGCCGCGCTCCAGAGCTCGCCAAATTGATCACCACCTTCGGCGGTGAGCCAATCGTTGCGCCCTCCATGCGCGAAGTGCCGCTGGAATCGAACACCGAGGCATTGGCTTTTGCGGCGGCGCTTATCGACGGGAAATTCGAAATGGTCATTTTCCTGACCGGTGTGGGAACGCGGGCCCTTTTGAATCTTGTTGAAACCGCGCACAAACGCGACGAATACATCGCGTCGCTTCAGGGTGTGAAAGTGGTGGCGCGCGGGCCGAAACCTGTCGCTGCCCTGCGCGAAATCGGTATCACTCCGAGCATCACGGCGCCCGAGCCGAATACCTGGCACGAGCTGTTGAACGCGCTGGATGATGCGGCCAAAGCCTCGCAAGCGATCAGTTTGCAAGGGGCGCGAGTCGCCGTCCAGGAATACGGCGTTTCCAATCCTGAATTACTGGCTGGGTTGAGGGAAAGAGGAGCGCAAGTGACGCGCGTACCCGTCTATCAATGGGCGCTGCCGCATGATCTGGCGCCCCTCCGTGCGGCCATTACTGCGATTGCCGAAGGAATTGTGGATGTGGCGCTCTTCACTACAGCAGTTCAGGCGATCCATCTCTTCCAGGTAGCCGCGGAGATGAAGCTGGAAGAAGCGGTGAAGAATGGCCTGGCGCGCGCGATTGTGGCTTCCATCGGGCCGACTACGTCCGAAGAATTGCGGCGGCAGGGAATCGAAGCAGACCTAGAGCCCTCACACCCAAAGATGGGCTATTTGGTGAAAGAGGCCTCGGAACAAGCCGAGGAACTGCTTCGTCGCAAAAGGCAGGGAATTCCATCTGCCGGGTGAGTCGACTAGTCTCGAAACCAGTGCAAGCTCTCAGGACGGGTTCGCGCCCGCGGCGGCCCCCACAGCGGATGCCGCCTGTGGAATCACTTCGAAGTCGACTCCGGCTTGCGCGAGAGCTTCCGCCTCCTCGTCAGCCTGCCCGGCGGAGAGCACCTCGCTCGACTTAACCCGTACGACATAATGTCCATCGCGTGCGGCTGAAATGAGCAGGGAATGAATTTTTTCCTGGAGAGTGCCCGCCTGCAAGGCAAGCTTGTGCACATTGCGCACTTGCGCCGAGGCGGGGACAAATTCAAGGATTTCCGGCGAAACCGAGTCATCATGCAGGACGACTTCGGCAGCGCGAAGCACGCGCACGGCCCGGGCGGACAGAAGATCGGGATCTCCTGAACCGGCTCCCATCAAATAGACTTTTCCCTTCATAGCAGCACCTGGATTGGATGCAATCCCGCCACTGACCTGAGCCAGCGGCCCTTCTTGCGGCGGCAAACCAACAGCCGGCCACCGCTGCTACAACATTGCAACACTAGCACCGCCGGTGGTACGGGAAGGCGCGAAAGTATGAATTCAATAAATCGAAAATATTGATGAGAAGAGGGGAGAAATGGACTGTTCGGGAAGTACTGGGACTACTTAGCCGGAAATTTCGTCTGGCGCCGATTTCGCAGGAAGGCTTCGAAAGCTTCCCCGCTGGCGTCGTCGTGAAGGAGGCCTCTTCGTTCCTCGGCATCCACATTGATGGTGCGCAACTTGTCGCGAGACTTCCCTAGCTGCGCGAGCCATTCTTCGTATTCAGGGCCGAACTGCTCTTCCAGTTGCTTTCTGAGGCGCTGGGCGAGGGCCGGGCTTTGCCCGGCGGTTGAAATGGCGATTTGCAGGGCCCCGCGCTGGACGACGGAAGGGTAGAAGAAATCACACAGAGACGGGACATCCACGATGTTACAGAGCACGCCACGATGGGTCGCTTCTCTGTAGATGTGCTCGTGAAGTTCAGTGGATGACGTGGCTGCAATCACCAAGAACATGCCTTTGAGATCGGCGGGCTCGAAAGGGCGCTGATGCCATTCGATGTTGTTGGATGCTCCCCAGGAACGAACTTGCGCTGTTGCTTCGGGTGCAACAACGCGTACGCGGGCACCAGCCTCTAGCAGGCTGGCGATTTTGGATTCAGCAATGGTTCCCGCCCCGACGACGAGGCACGGCCTAGCCGAAAGCTTGAGGAACATGGGGAAGAGCTTTGGAGGTTTCATACTTTCGCGCAGTGCGCTCCTCGGTAATTCCTGGATATCAAGTTTACGGCAAATCTGACCTGTAATTGTGTTCGGGGTGAAGCCGAGAGCGAGGAATTTGGACTACGAGAGACGATCCGGAGTCAGCAGAGCGGTCATTTCCAGGACGCGGTGATAGTAGTCGCGCTGGGTGAGTTGCGACGCCGCGGCGTCGTCGATGATGAAAGTCACCTCGGGATGGAGTTGAAGGGCGGAAGCGGAGACCGCGGAGGTGATTGGGCCTTCGATGGACTTCGCGACCGCAGCGGACTTCGCTGCGCCGGCGGCGAGCAAAATAATTTTATGCGCCTCCAGGATGGTGCCAATGCCCATGGTGATGGCGCAGCGCGGACTGTCCTCGCCGGGCGCAAAGAATTTTGCGTTGTCGTCCAGCGTTTCCTTGCTCAAGACCTTCAGGCGCGTGCGAGAGCCGATGCTGGAGGTCGGCTCATTGAAACCGATGTGGCCGTTGCGCCCGATGCCCAGAAGCTGAAGGTCGATGCCTCCGGCTTTCCGGATGGATTCTTCGTAAGACGCGCAGAACTGATCGTAATTGCCGCGGATGGTTCCGTCGGGAATGTGGATATTGCGAGGGTTCACATTGACGTGGGCGAATAGATTTTCCCGCATGAAATAATGAAAGCTCTGAGGATGAGCAGCGCCAAGCCCAAGATACTCATCAAGATTAAAGGTTATGACGCGTGAGAAATCGAGCGAGCCTTGTTTGTGAAGATGCACGAGCTGCTTGTAAACGCCGACCATGGTGCTGCCCGTGGCCAATCCCAGCGTCAACGCAGGCTTCTTGTGTACGGCACTGGCGATGAGTTGCGCGGCCTGGCGGCTGATTTCTTCGTCGTCGCGCTTCAGGATTACCAGCATGCGGCGTCCTCTCTGAACTGAGTGTTACGCATTAACGGAGACAGATTTGAGCCAGCGAAAGGAATTCGTCTGCATTACCGGAACCGGCGAATGACGAGATTGTGACGGTCCGAACGATAGAAGCCCAGCACATACATGATCGGCCGGCCTTTGCTGGAATAGATAACCTGGCGAATGCGCAGCAGGGGATCGCGGCGGGGAATGGAGAGAGTCTCGGCGATTCTCGGATCGGCCGCAGTGGCGTCAACTTCTTCATCGGCATAGCCGAGTTCGACCTTGTAATCGCGCTCGAGAATTCCGAAGAGAGAATCGCGGCCGATAGGGGCGTCCAAAAGGCCCGGGAATTCAGTGGCGTTGAGGTAGCAGGTTTCCAGTGCAAAGGGTTCGCCGGCGGCATGTCGCAAGCGCTCGAGCTTAATGATGTGGCTGGTTGGCGGAAGGGAGAGCCGCGCGGCAGCTTCGTTTTCGTTGTCGAGCACTTTGGCGAAGAGCACCTTGGAACCAGCGACAAGACTGCGCGTGGACATCTGCTCGGTATAGCTCATCAGTTTATTGAAGTGAATTTTGGGGGCGGCGACGAAGGTTCCGATGCCGCGGCGGCGCTCAACAATTCCTTCGCGTTCGAGCGAGGCTAGAGCGTGGCGCGCGGTCATGAGGCTGACCTGATGAATTTTGGCGAGATCGCGCTCGGAAGCGACGGCGTCACCGGGATGCAACTGTCCTGAATCGATGCGCTTGCGGATGGCGCCCTGAATTCTCTGGTAAGCGGGCAAGCCGCTGCGGTTTTTCGCAGGCATTCGCTCTCCCGAATTGGAACGGGACCTTTTCGTGCGCGGCTGGGCGGAAGCGGGCTTCATAACCAGGACGATATTCGATTCTGACTGTTCGCCAAGCACCGAAAGCGATGAGCGTTCCTTCCGCGACCCAAAGTGTTATAGAGCAGAATCTTCAAGGTGCTATAGTGCTCTCTCCGTCGCATCGTTGTAAAGTTCAAAATATCGCTTGACAATGTAAAAGTGGTGCTATATAGCTATGCGCAATTCGGCCCTATAGCTGGTTAGCGGCGCTGGGTGCGCGTCTCGCGTCTTCTGGGCGGGTTGCTTGGAGGCAAGATCGAGCTTCTTCCGAGTCGAACTCACGACCTGAAGGAGATTAGGCAATGAAGAATGGCAGCCACGGATTCGGACTCAATGGCAAGAACAGATGGCTTAATGGCATGCAGGCCATGAGCTACAAGAGCATTGCCGGTGGGCTGGCTGACGAAATGATGGGTTTCATCCGGCCAAGCGAACCGCAAGAGTGCAGTCCGCCGTTCAAGATGGTGATTATCGACAAGCGCGGCACCGTGGTGTTCGAATGCAACGTGAGCAAGGATGGAAAGGTGCGACCCCTTGGATTGGTGCGCAGGGTGAGAAACTCGCATTTCCCGGCGACGGCCTTGCTTACGGACCGCTCCCTAGTTACGCGCACATTCCTGATTGAACGCGCGGCACCCACCAACGACTGCAACTGATAGTTCAGGAGTTCAGAAACGCCGCAAGTTCCTGGTTGAACCGGTGTTGATCCTCGATGTTGGAGAGGTGCGCGGCATCGAGTTCAACGTATCGCGCGCCGGAAATCTGCTGGGCGAGAAAGCGCCCAGCGGCCGGGGGCGTGGCCGGATCGTGCGCTCCGGCAATCACCAGAGTTGGCGTGCGAATCCTGCCTAATTGTTCGCGATAATCGAAATCGCGAACGGCCGCGCAGCACTCGACATAGCCATCGGCGTTTGCTTCCTCGATCATTTTGAGAATGTTTGCCATCTTCTCCGGTGCGTTCTGGCGAAATGCCGGCGTGAACCATCGCTCGATAATTGCCGGAGCGACCGATTTCATCCTGTTTTTTCGAACGGCTTCGATACGAGCATTCCATGTTTCGAGAGTTCCAATCCTTGCCCCCGTGTTGCACAGCACAAGTTTATTGAGGCGTTCCGGCGCGTTGATTCCCAGCCACATACCGATCATTCCACCCATGGAAAGACCACAGAAGTGCACGCGGTCCAAATCCTGAGCATCGAGCAATGCAATGACATCTTTCGCGAGAAGCTCGATCGAGTATGGGCCAGGAGTGGAAGAGGACTGGCCGTGACCTCTCGTATCGCAGCGAAGGATGCGGAACTTCTTGCGAAATTCGGAAGCTTGCGGGTCCCACATGGAGTAATTCGCGCCGAGCGAATTCGAGAACACCAGCACGGGCGATCCACTCTGGCCTTCCAGCGCGTAATGAATCCCGGCTTCTCCAGATTTAAAGATGGGCATTGAGCTTATTCTCTCCCTCAGGATTTTAGCCCCGGCTCGCGGAGTGGTCAGGTGCTGGAGGTGGCCTCATGGAACCCGAGTGATGCTAAACGCGCTCCAGAATAAGGGCAATTCCTTGGCCCACACCGATGCACATGGTGCAGAGCGCATGCTTTCCGTTGGTTCTCAAAAGCTGATAAAGGGCAGTTGTTACAAGCCGCGCTCCGCTTGCACCGAGAGGATGCCCGATGGCAATGGCGCCGCCGTTGGGATTCACATGCGCCGCATCGTCCGGGATTTTCAATTCGCGCAGCACAGCGAGCGCCTGCGAAGCGAATGCTTCGTTCAATTCCACGACATCCATTTGAGCGAGCGACAATCCTGCCTTCGATAAAACTTTGCGCGTGGCGGGTACCGGGCCCATGCCCATGATTCGCGGGGCGACGCCAGCGGCGGCAGAAGCCACAACTCTGGCCCTCGGCGTCAATTTGTGCCGCTTTAATGCTGCCTCTGAAGCCAGAAGTAATGCGCAAGCACCGTCGTTGACGCCCGAAGCATTTCCGGCGGTAATAGTGCCATTTGGTTTGACGATCGGTTTCAATTTGGAAAGCGCTTCCAGTGTCGTATCCGACCGAGGATGTTCGTCCTGTGAGAAGAGCAAAGGCTCGCCCTTCTTTTGCGGGATGGGAACCGCCACAATTTCCTGCTTCAATCGACAGCTCCGGATGGCGTCGGCGGCGCGCTGCTGGCTCCGGAGCGCGAAGAGATCCTGATCCTTGCGCCCGATGCGGAATTCTTCGGCGACGTTTTCGCCGGTCTCCGGCATCGAATCGACGCCGTACTTGGCGCTCATGGAAGGGTTGATGAATCGCCAGCCGAGCGTGGTGTCTTCCATTTTCAACGAGCGCGAGTAGGCGCTGTCTGCCTTGGCGATGACGAAGGGCGCTCGCGACATGCTCTCGACGCCACCGGCGATCACGAGCTCCGCTTCGCCGGACTTGATGGCCCGCGCCGCGGTCGCTACGGCGTCCATGCTTGAGCCGCAGAGGCGATTGACCGTTGTGCCCGGCACCTCTTTGGGCAAACCCGCCAGCAAGAGTGCCATCCGAGCAACGTTGCGATTGTCTTCGCCGGCCTGATTGGCGCAGCCGTAGACGACATCGTCGACGGCATTCCAATCGAAGCCCGCGTTGCGCTCGACGAGGGCTTTGAGGGGAATGGCCGCGAGATCGTCGGCGCGAATCGCGGCCAGCGTGCCACCATAGCGCCCGAAGGGCGTTCGGATAGCGTCGCAGATGTAAGCGTTCCCCATTGCTGTCCTTGGAATCTGTGCGACACCTATCTTATACGGAACAGCCGCGGCGCGTGTCTCTGACTAACGGTGAATCCGTACAAATATACGCCAAGGGGACTAAGTCCTGATTCGCGCGCCAGTCGAACATTTGCTCCTAAAGTGACTACCAACAGTTCGTAGCGGTTACTCGTAGCGGAGGGCTTCGACGGGATTGAGGCGGGCGGCGCGGGACGCGGGGTAGAGTCCTGCGATAAGGCTGACGATGATCGCGAATCCGATGGCGCTTAGCGCCAGCCACCAGGGAACGTACGAAATTTTTACGCCTGGCAGATTCTGCCGGTGAAGATAAATGGTTGTGCCCCAAGTGAGCGCGGATCCGATCAGCCAGCCGAGCACCACGCCAAAAACCCCGCCGAAGAGCCCCATGGCGCCGGCCTCCGCAAAGAAAAGACTGCGCACGTCGCGGTCCGTTGCGCCGAGCGCTTTCAAGATGCCGATCTCGCGGCGGCGTTCGAGGATGGCCATCACCAGTGTGTTGATGATGCCGAGCGAAGCAACGGTGAGCGCGAGGCTTCCGAAGAGGCCGAGGAAGAGATCGAAGACCGTGAATACCAGCCGGAGACTTTTGGTAGCGTCCAGCAAGGAAAACGTAGCAAAGCCCAGTTGTTTGATCGCGGCTTCGACTTGCGGCACGTCCTTGGGCGAACGGACACGCACGGTCATGGCTATGTAAGAGCGCTTCGCGGGATTGCCTGAGAGGAAGGCTTGCACGTCGTCCGGCTGAGCGACATGGAGTTGCTCCGCGGTTTTGAGCGGGAGGTAAACACGCGCGCCTCCGAACCCGCCAATCCCCGCCGAAGGATCTGACTCAGTGATGCCAACAATGCGCAGGGTCTTCTCGCGCGGGACGATCGAGATACCACCGGGTTTACCGGAGCCCATCATGGCATCGAGAAGGGCCTCATCGTCAGCGTCCTTCGAGAGCGTGCCGCGTTCCGCATAGCGCAGAGTCAAATCTTTTCCTACGAGCGATGCCGGGTCCGAGAGCAGTTTTGCGAATTCCATCTGGAGAATGACTTCATCCGCGGTCGGCGATGAAAAATACTTGCCGGTCATCCCTTCAAATGCGCCGCTTGAGCGGGAAGAATCAGGCAAGCCGAGAACGGAAGTCGATTCGGACTTGCCCGCGTAATGCACGTCCGTAATGAACCGGATTTGCGGGTACACTTCCGTGACGTTCGAGAGTTTGCCGAGTTGCTGGCGCACGTCATCGTCCAAGGCGCGTGATTCCCGTTTTTCCGTCGAATCCGACGGCGGCGGTTGTCTCGGCCCGCGAAAATTGCGTTGCGATGTGACGAATACAGCATCAAATAAGCCCGAGCGCGTTAAGCGCTGCGAGGCCAGTGTTTGCAGCCCGACACCCAGCGATAACATTGCTACCAGGGAAGCAACACCGAC
>Ga0137398_10001175_pt1 | contig 10420 bp, 10 predicted proteins | sample czorhiz216metaG_FD_106659 | JGI IMG/M metagenome (GOLD analysis project Ga0137398, IMG submission 106659) | Vadose zone soil microbial communities from Angelo Coast Range Reserve, California, USA - czorhiz2.16 metaG | ecosystem: Environmental > Terrestrial > Soil > Vadose zone | place: USA...
AAGCTAGTGCCAGCTGCCGCGAACGTGACCGAGAACGCAGACTTGTTCATGACGGTTACCATCTGCCCAGACTCAACACCTTGAGCAAGTATGATTCCGGTGATGTTTCCAGCAGGATTCACGCGTGAAATTATCACACCGTTGGTCGTGATGGTACCATTGTTCCCAGTAGCGACCGCCGTAGCGCTCTTGTTGTAGCGGATGTAACCGTTGACGTAGAGATCGATGATCTCAGCTGTGCCCCAAATCTTAAGGAAGTCGCCATGCGCGTAGTTTGGGCCGCGCCAGAACAGCGGCAGGCTATTCTGCGTAAGCGTCTTGGCTTTGCCGCCGCCATTGCCAGCATCGACCAAGATATTCGTGCCGGATGGCTTGTAAATCGCCATGCCAGCCACTGACAGCGCCGTATCGATGTTTATTGCAGTCGTGGCGCCATTGGATGTGAAGCCAATGACACCACCCTGCGAGGCAGTTCCGAAATTAACACCAGTCGTTGCCGCGCCGTCTACGTTCGAGGACAGCAGCATGATCGGGATATTCGTGAAATCGTAACCCTTTGACAGAGGGTTAGAAGGATTCCCGTAGGCTTGACACAGTTCCCACAATGGAAAGAATGTGCCGTCTTTGGCGTAGAACGCCGTTCCGCTTGTCCCGCCAGTATTGGCCTTGAATGCTTGGCACTGTTGCAACAAGTGCCCGTTGATGCTTCCGAATGCCGTACCGGTTGGGTCCATCTTGAACCCGCCGCTTCCGAAGTTGTTAACCGTGACGTTAGAGCATCCGCCGTCCTGAATGTCGCTGCTGAATACACCAATAGAGCTGGCAGTGGAATTAAGCTCCAGCATCAGGTCGGTTATTTCAGAACCAAACGATACTTGAGAACCGTTTCCGATCCTGACCATTCCAGAAGTCGTTATCCCGGAGAATGCCGACAGCGCTTTTAGATATGTCGATCTAGATCCTTCACCATGCAGAGATACGGCATAGTTGAGCACAAGCTGTGCATTCATTCCGTATTTGTTGGCAGGTGCAGTAACTGCAAAATTAGTCCCGTCCGTGAAGCCGACATAAGCCGCATCAGCCGCCGAATCGAACGCGGGCTGCATGTCCGTCGTGCCTGGAGTGGTATTCACCTCGTAGCGGGAGACGACTTCTGGTGGAATGGCGTAATTGACTGGCGTGACGCCGGCCGCCAATTCAGCCGCAGTCTGCGGATACAGCAGCGCGCCGATGATGGATTGCGTCAGATCGCGAAGCGCCATAGGCGCGGCTATATCGTCTACCGTCCAAATAGCATGTGTTGGAGGATCTGTATCTCCTCGCGGAGCTAGTACAAATTTGTAAGTGAAATTGATGTCCAACCAGACGTTTGCCTCACCCCTGAAGTCGAGCACTACAGGATTACTATTCGGCGTTCCGCCAGCTTCATCCGTGTAAGTAACTTGCGGCGTGCTGGTGCCAGCGACATACGTGAACAGCAATCCGCCAACCAATGGGCGACCGTTGTTGCCTAGGAAGGCGAGCTTTGGAAGTGGGGAGAGGTTCATTCCAATGAATATGTGTAAAGAATTCTGGTGTTGGAACCCTTTGTTCCGCCGCCAGTAAAGCCGCCATTGAGCTGGCCTTTCCCGAAAACAATGGTTCCCGCAACACCTATTCCTGCAACAACCGTATCGACGTAAATACTGTTGTCGAGGAACGGAAGCGCACCTGTCGTATTGCCGGATGTTGCCGGGTGCAATTCCACTGGAACTCCAGTGATCGAACAGCTTGTAGAGTCACTAGTTCCCGTCATGCTTGGAATGATCATGGTTACAAGATGACCAGTTCTGTACCAGATCACTGTCCCGGTAACGGTAGTTGTTACGCCGGTTAAGGTTCCGATAAAGGAATCACTTGCATAAACCGGAGCCAGCAAATAGAACGCACCGGAACGATACACAAGACCAATAATGGTATTGGCGCGAATGTCGCCAGCAATAAGCACTGATCCATTCGCATTGACTATGCCAATCGGACCGAGTCCGTTGACATTCAATGTGCTGCTGGCGGTATTGCTATTGGAAGGCACCCAGTAGATTGTGATGCCATCCGCATACGCCGTGAAATTTGCGGAAAAGTTCAGGATGTAGGCATTGACGGAACCAGTATCAACCCCGCCGTACAGCGTCAGGAGCTGGGAATTCACAAGGTTGTCTACGGTCCAGATCGGACGCCCAGGTGGATCGGTATCGTTAGCCGGCGCCAGCATGTACTTGAACGGCACATTAGCTGGAATCCAGATGTTTGCCTCACCCCTGAAATCGAGCACTACCGGATTGCTGTTTGGCGTACCGCCGCCAGAATTGGTATAGGTGGCTAGTTTTGTGGAAGTTCCTGCCGCATATGTGAAAAGCTTCCCGCCGACAAGCGGATTACCGTTATTGTCGAGGAAGGAAAGCTTGGGGACTGGTGAGAGAGTTTCAGCCATAGGAGGCACCAATGACGACGTTGATCGCAGTCGTATTTGTCGTTTGGACGGTGTTAGTGCGGCCAGCACTAGATGCCAGAAAGCGCAGAAAGGAAATCGAATCCGTACTCGGTCGGTAATGGAAGTAGCTCATTTCTTTTCGCCCTTTGGCAAATCTCGCAGCCGAATACCGGCCGCTGGTTCCGTGGACTTCTCGACGAAATTTCGCTCCTTGCGCGCCTCAAACCACTTGCGTCCACCAGTCCCAACCGGAAGGCCGCCGAAGTGGAAATTGATAACCCCTTCCAGTCCCCTTCCGGCTTTATCGAACGCCGATGCTACGAAGGTGTTTGAGTTGTTTACGAAGCTTCCGCGCGGCTGCGCTTGGGTGTATCGCGCGACATTTCCAAGAGCCTGAAGCTGATCTGCAACCTCCGGCGCCACCAAATCAGGAAGGCGCGGTGTCAATTCAGACAGCGCGCGGTTATAGCCTGCTTGCGAGAAGTTCCCATCGTTAGTGAACAGGTTTACGCCAGACTTTGACTTTAGGTAGTTCAATGCCCCTGCGGAAATGGTTTCGCTCGCCACAGGATCTGCCGCGAGGTTCTCGCGCATCTTCTTGATGTTAGCGCCTTTCCCCTTGACAACGTACTTGCTAATGAAGTCGTCCGCCAGTGGTGAATGGTCACCAGCATCTACACCATCCTCAACAGCAGCCTTATATGCCGGGTCCGCCTTGATCCTTGCGAAGCGAGACTTCGCGGCATTGCGGGCAATATCTGCGACTTTTTTCAGTTCTGAGGATGACTCCTGTAACGGCAGAGACTCTACCTGTTCGCGAATGATGCCGGCTGCATGACGCTCCTGCCCATCAGATGAAGTCCTCTGAATGCGAGCCAATGCTGTCCGCAAAGCCTCGAAATCCTCCAGAGGCATTGATCCAGTCGCAGCCGCCTCTTCTAGCGCCGCCATGACATCCGATGGAGCTTTAGCGGTCGCCAAATCTTTCTTGAGTGCGGATTTGACGTTGGCCAGAAGTGTCCCGGTATCGATAGGAAATTCACCGCCAGCGGCATCGCGCAGAGCGCCATACTTGGCATTGATGTCAGCCTGAACAGGTGCGTCCATTTGCTTGTAAGAATCGATCAGCGCCTGCCCGTTCTGGATGTGATCGGAATGAACAACCTGCGGGGATACTTCGCGTCTGATCTCGTCGAGATTTTCTATCAGTTGCTGGTTCTGCTCGTTGAACACGCGCGCAAGGGCAGGATTCTTGCCGCGCATGTTCTGCTCGGCCGACAGCTGCACAGGGTCCTGCATGGCCTGCCCGCGCGTCAGCTTCACCGGAATAGGGAGCGTATCGGCCTCAAGATGCCGCGTCAGAACTTGCCGGTTGAGGGAGCCATCGCCAGCTGCCTCTTGTATCGCCTGACGAATAGGTGGAGAGACCTTCCCGAGATCCAGAGAGGCCGCTGCTGCTCCCATAGATTCATTCTCGAATCCGGTTCTAGCAACACTAGCTAACGGAGATTCTCCGGGCGCGATCTCGCCTGTCCTGCGCAGTACCTTGCTCGCACCGCCAGCGCCAGCAACCGTACTAATGGCTTCGGCGGCTTGCGGAAGGCGTTCCTTGAGAGTCTGTGCCAATGGTCCCATGCCGAAGGCTTTGTCATAACCAGCGCCTGCCGCCTCAGCAATCGGTGCGATAACTCCGGCCACCTTCTGCGCCGCAAACTTGCCTGGACCAGTGCGTGGCTGATAACCCCAATTGTGTGTTCCTGGGTCATCCAGCGTCGCCACATCGGCAAGCGTGCCTGCGGCACCCGTGACGGCAGAGATGGCAAGTTCTGGCAAGCCAAGCAGGAATTTTCCGGCATCTGGATTACCGGATGGATTCATGTCCCACATGCTGGTTGGCTGCGGATTTTCTTCCCTGAATTGACGCTCCCTTTCGGCGAGCGTAGTGGTCACTGACTGAGTCGCTTTGCCGGCCGCGCGTTCGCTCAATGCAGCCAAAACCGGATCAGCCTGAGGCACCGCAGGGCCTTTGGCTCGCGTCGCCAATGCCTCTAGCACAGCATCAGGCATTACGGCATCCGTCCGGTATTGCGCAGCGCGTCCAGATTCTTGCGCTTGTCCATCAATACTCCAGCCTGCGCTGGGCTCAATCCCTCCAAGAGTTTGTTCTTGGTTGCCTCGTCACCATCATTGATCGCGTTTTCCAGTCTGAATACGTCGATATCGAAGTTCTTCGCCCACTCGGAACGGAATCTCGGCAGTGCCGAATAGTCCGGGTTGGAAGTGCCCACGGCATTATCGATGCCCTGCCGGAATGCCTCCAACGCGGTATTGGTCGCATAATTGAAGCGCGTAACCTCTTTCAGAGCTTGCGGATTGAACTTTGTGCTGCCGTTAGCGGCTGTTGCCGCTGACAGCCGCGCATCATATGGAGGTCCACCCATGGCCTGCATATTGGAGATTGCGTTCTTTTCGAGGTACTTGCCCAGCTCTTGGTAGCTATCTCCGGCGATCTGGCCGATAACCGGATTGCTTTGCAGCCATGCCGTGAACTGGCCGGTATTGGTGGCATCTGAGAGTTTCAGGATCTTCTGGTACACGCTGCGCTGCAACGGTGCCTGATCCGCAGCTTGGCGGATGTTTGCAACATCAGTCTGCTGACCCTCAATGTCCTTGCTCTGGCCAGGATAGAACGGACGCGGAATGCTAGACGGAGATCCCGGAGGTGCATTAGGGCCGGCGCTGCCTAAGTCTTGCGTGCGACGCGTCTGTCTATCCACAGTGTACGGGTTTCCGGTACGCGGATCAGTGACTACATCGAAACCAGGAGGAATAGTCGCCGCCAAGCTCGGCGCTGAAGTAGGCAGAGCATTCGGATTGACCTGCTCAAATCTACCGCCGGTCCCCTGATAGGCCGGCTGCTGCGCCGCCATCTGATTGCCGACCGCCTGAGCCTGCATACCGATGATTTTCAGGGCATCTCCTAGCTTGCCCTTTGGCGTGGACTGGATCTGCCGTGAGTAGGCTGAGAGGACCGGATAAGCGTCCTCGCCGTACATTTCTCCAAACTGGAGCATCCCTTGGTTGACCTTCTGGCGTCCCGAGTCGTTATCCGCCGCGACATCCGGGTCGCCGCGTAGGCCGTTCATCAGCTCACCGAAGGCTTCACGCTGACCGCCGCGCAGTTGGACCAGCGTGCCCATGTTCTGCAGCATGCCCTGTTTGAGGGCCACGACCTTGCCGAGTACGTCTTGGATCTGATCGCCGGCAGCCGCTTGCAGCTCCGGGTCAGCCATGATGGAGTTGATGTCTGGCGTGCCATCCTCGCCCAAATGACGATCAAAACCCCCTTCGCTAGCGAACTTGGCTAGCGCAGCCCGCTGGCGCTGACTCTGCTGCGCACTCTTAACCTCGGCCTGCTGACCGCGAATCGCCAGAAGCTGAGAAAGCTTGCCGAAGGTATCCGGCCGCTGTGCCGACAGGCCGACATACTCAGCCACCGGCGCCGCCGAACTGGCGATAGAGCCAGTAATCGGATGCGCCGCCGCTCGCCGCATTGCCAGCCCCGACAATGCCCGCTCCCGCCGCAGCGCCGGCATTGGCGGTTGCATTGGCGGCATTGCCTACCAACTGCGTGCCCTGCGCGCCAACATTGGATGCCGCATTCTGGCCGAGATTCAGCAAGCTATAGAGTCGGTTGAAAATGTTCCCCTGCTGTGTCTGGTAGCGATTGAAAGCGTTGTTGTACTCTTGGCTGGCAGAGTCCTGATTGAACGTCAGCAAGTCCTTCAGCGCAGCACCAGACAGCGCGCCTGAACCAGCCGAAGCGCCATTCAGAACACCCTGCTGCCCTTGCTGGAGACGGAATCCGTAGCCGGGGTCCTCGTACTTGTAGAATTCCTCAATGTCGAATGGTTTCGTAAACGAACCATATCCGGCATCCTCAGTGTCTCCACCGTAGTCACCGCCACCGGAAAGTTCTGGAAGGTTTGCGCTATCGTCGATCTGGCCCTTTCCGCCGCTATGAAGCAGAGCGCCAGACGGATCTGCATATGACTGCCAGCCCTTGGAGCCAGTCAGGCCGCTGATAGAGGCTCCGGCAGGGTCGAACAGCCCCCTGACAGCATTGCCAGGGCTCAACATGTGTTTGAGGCTGAAGCCCATCATGGACCGCCTTGCAGCATCTGCTGCGCCTGACGATCACCGTGCGCAGCCCGGATCATCAGAAGTTGTCGCAGGCGAGCGCCTTGCTGGGACTGCTGAGATTGTGGCGGCGCTTGATCGGCCGTTTGTCCGAAATTGCCGGAAGATGCTCCACCCGGCATTCCACCGCCACCTCCAGACATCTGACGCGGCGATAATCCAAGCAGCGTATTGAGCTTGGACAGCGCCCCGTACCCCCCTTGAATGAACGGCTGTTGCTGCGCGTTGATCGTGCGAAATTGGTCCAGATTCATGCCGGCCGCTTTCTTGGAAGCATCGGATTGCTTTTTGCTTCCGAGATAGGACGCGCCTCCGCCGATTACTGCCGCGCCACCGATTGCCACCGCCACCCAGGTCATTGCGCATCCTCCAGCATGAGCACAGGAGCAGGTTCAACCAGCATCGAATCGAGCATTTCCATATCCGTTTCCTCGGTGACGTGCGTCGTCATCCAGATCATGTCCTCAAGGACATACAGCGTCTTTTGTACGCCAGCCTTAGAGACGAACACCTTCGGCGCCCGCAATTCTTCCCTGCTGCCATCGTCATGCACGATCAGGCAGGCGCCTTGTACAAGGATGTTGAAATGCTCGGTCTTGTGGATGCGGCCTATCACAACGGTATCAGCAGGCATGAAGATCTGGCGCAGGTATAGTCCGGGCGCGAAGTGATGCTCCAGAGGGCATTCCACCTGCGGCATTTTCGCCATCTCCTGCACTAGGTAGGAGACCTGCTCACGGATTGAAGGCTGCAAATCGTTCACGTTGGGACAAACACCATGGTTGGCGCGACCGTATAGGTCACTTTCAGAAAATCCTGAGCGCTCAACGTGAACTGGCCTGCCGTTTGACCTACTGCGTAATAGGTCGTCCCGTCGCGGGAAAAGGCTACAGCCGACACGGTGCCACCTGAGATTATCACAAAGCCTTTTGCCGGCGCACTATAAGTGTACGGGGATGGGTCTGGCGTCAGCGGAATCTCGTTTCCAGGGGCTAGTCCACGGAACAGTCCGGCGAACAGGAAATACCATTCCTTGGTCGTGTTCATACCCGTCAATAAAGGAGTCGGATAGTTCGGAAGGGCATTGAATTGGCTCATTTAAGAGATCTCCTGATAGCCTCTTTACTAGCCCTAAGAAGATAATCCAGCGCCTTACTTATGCCGGAAAGATCGTCTCCGAAATAGCCAAGCCCCATGTTGCAACGGTTGCATAACCACCCTCGGAAATATTTTCCGTTGTGGCAATGATCCAGAGAAAGTGCCTTTTTTAACGGCTTTGAGCCGCATAGCTCGCAATGAGATGGACATTCCCTCATAGGGACTGGTAATTTTGAGCGTCCAAAGTCCCGCGCCTGAGCCTTTATTTCCTCACGTCTCTGTGCATACCGCGCATTAGCGTATTTGCGCCTACATATTTTGCACTCGCCTCTCGAATACGTCTCTTTGTCAGGACCATGTGGGCACTTCACGTGGGTTCTCACGCTTCCACCTCACCCTGCGCGAACAGGGTAGAACCGACAATATCCCGGCGCACTGGGTCGGAAATACGCATCTCATAGACCCGATCACGGGCCTGCCCGAGTCGGCGCCACAGCGCCCGGTTCTTTGTCTTGCCTACGCGCCCAATGCTGGCCCAGTGCTCATTACCGAAGTTAGCTCCTCCGTCATCGCTCCATCTGAGCATGGCCTGCGGATTCTGGCCTTGCCCGAATTGCAGCCCAACACCTGCCGCGAACTCGATCTGGAGCGAGGCATGAAATAATCGCTTGCGGTTTTCTCGGCTCCATAGGTGCGGGGCGCGGCGCAGAGATATCAATGGCTCTCCCGCATCGGAGTAGAAATCACGGCTCATGTTCTGCATCACCCCGCTCTGGTAGTCGCCAACCATGCGAAGGTTCTGGAAGTTCATGAAGCAGTTGCCTCGAAACCGGTGAAATGTACCGGTTTCCTGATCGAATGAGGCCCTCTCATGCCATTGCGGAGTGCCAGCCAGAGCGCTGGCGGTTGCGTCATAAACCCACGTCTTGTCTGCTGTCGGAAAGGTCAGCACATAGAACACATGGCCACCTTCCTCGTAAACAAAGCCAATGGCGTCTGAGATCAGCGGATAGGTAGAGATGGCATAGGACACGGCCTCGGTGGAAATGTTCGAGACGCTGTATTGCTCTGTCTTCACCACGATGTTTTCGCCGCGCTCGCTGAGCCCCAACCAGCATAGAGACGCACCGAGACGTGCAATAGAATTGACCGCCGAACAGCCAATTTGCGGCAATACGCCGGGGATGCGCGAGAAAGAGAAGTTGGCCCCGCCCGCGTTGTACCAGACCTCACCGGTGCGCTCTCCGACCAGCCACAATTCGCGATTATTCTCCATGAGCGTGATGAGGTTGTCGGACGAAGAATCCTTCAAGGCGAAAAACGCACCCGGAAATGTAATCGCGTATGGCAGCGGTCCTGTGGTGTAGAAAATCTGCGCACCGGGCTTGTTGAAGATGAACCAGCCATCTATGAATGCAACGCGATCCGCACCGTAGAACGCAGGATCGACGATCTGAGTCAGAACCATCGTCGTTAGATCGACATAGTACCCATATGGACCGTCTACAATGACGGCCTGAGGCCCTGCCGGACCGCCTGGTCCATTGTCGCGAATGCACACTGGTCCGTTGTTCGTCAGTAGCGCGGTAGAGATCACCGTGACCGAGAACTGCGCGATGCTGGTCTGTGTCGCCGGAACGGTGACTTGCACTAGCGAAACGATGTTTTTGCACACCACCAACGCGCGCAATCCGCCGGGAAGAACCCAGCCGCCACGGACTTCTCCAGTGCCAGAGCTGGCAACGTTCATCAGCGTATCAAGGCCGGGCGCTCCTAGCAGCGCCACAGGCATCTTTGATTTGCTGTCTTGGGAGAATTCAGGGAAATAGTTCAGAGACCGCTGGCGATCCTGATACGGATCTGCGGCGGTGTATGATGCGCCTACGAAACCGAAATCGCCGCCTTGATAGCTCACGACACGTCCTGATAATGACGGCCGTAGCACGCTCCTGAAATCGTAGCTTCGCTAACCTCGTAGAGCATGGCGAGCGCTTTCTTTGTGGCGCCTGCTTTCTTCTTGTATCGGATGTCTCGGACATCTTCGGCAGAGAGCTTGGCGCGCGCAGCAATATGTTCCGCAGACTGTTTGCGGCCTTTGAGCTTGTGCATGATGTTCTCCATGTTGGTTTGGAGAGCATATTTCATCAGTAAATACAGCATCGTGTGGGTTTCAGTAGAATCCGCCTCGGAGTATCCACCCCGCGTCCGTCTTTGGTCCCATCATCAGCTCGCTGTCGTACTTAGCCACCGGCACCGGAACTTGATTCAGAGACTTCACCGCTTTATAGGCCTCGGTGGTCAGCTTCTCCTGCTGCTGCGTCCACAGGGCACCATATTCTGGCGCCAGCTCACGCGCCAGAAGGCGCTTGATCATGCGCGAGTAACCCTGCGGCAAGATCACCTGAGTTGTGAGATCTGGCAGATTGTCGAGTATCAAGTCCGTGAATAGATGAAGTTCACCACCACCAGACGGGTTCTGATAGAAATAGATCGTGCCCAGCGGATAAGTCGGGTTGTACCACGCGAGGATCGGCCATGGAGCGCTGATCGCCTTGAAGCCGATCTCTATGTAGCGTTCTTGCGAGACGATCTGAATGGGATAGTCCAGAGCACTGCCAGACGTATTGATGCGGGTAAAGCTCTCGGTGATCC
>Ga0137398_10001176_pt1 | contig 10419 bp, 12 predicted proteins | sample czorhiz216metaG_FD_106659 | JGI IMG/M metagenome (GOLD analysis project Ga0137398, IMG submission 106659) | Vadose zone soil microbial communities from Angelo Coast Range Reserve, California, USA - czorhiz2.16 metaG | ecosystem: Environmental > Terrestrial > Soil > Vadose zone | place: USA...
ACCACCGCAGTACCCGCCTACCACATCGGCATGTCTTGTACAGTGCTACTTATCAACATCTTATTACTTGATGCCTTTCCTTCATGTTCCAACATTCCTCAAAGCAAGTTCCTTGACACCACGTATTTTTTTGTTATTCTTATGTTCTTCCAGGACTACGGGGATCCTCAGAAGTGGGGAGAGCCAGGCTTCGTAGCCTTTGTGGTTGCGGTCTGTTGCCTTGCCTCGCGCCACATCGAGGACCTGCGAGTTCGTGCAAACCCAAATGATGGAGTGTCATCTGGGACCATGTGGTTCGACCTTTTCAATCGCTTTCGCACACTTCCAGGAGGAGATCGCCCTACCCTGTACACTATTCAGGCCACGCTGGTTGCGGGTATCTATGCAATCGGGTGGGGAAAGCTATCGAAAGCCTTCGCGCTTATCTCCGAGTCCGTCACACTCTCGCTCGATGCCGGGCTACACAGATCCACGGACGCGTACGACATTTTCGATGCGATTGAGGAGGAGGAGCGTAAGCGCACATTTTGGTGTGTTTATATGTGGGATAAGCAAGCGGGTGCCCATTTTGGCCGGCCACCACTCGTGCGGTTACGCGACTGTGATGTCTCTGAACCAGCGGCTGTAGATGACGAGTTTATCACTCGTGATTATATCGGACCGCAGCCCACCGGGACGCCAAGTAGGATGAGAGCGTTTATATGTGTCTTACGCTTACTCGTCGTACTCGAGTCGGTGCTGGACGCACCTCCTCCCAAGGACCTCGGTGACACCTCTACGTTCCTGAAGCGTGCGACATCTACCCTTTCAGGATTCCGACGACACAAGGGCCTGCGTGAGGAGGAGGCGTGGCTCGATGAAGTCTGTTCCGCAATACCTGCGTACTGGCGACACTTACCCGATACACTTGCAAGCGAGGATGTCATCCGTGTCACACATGCCGAACGCATTTACTGTCTTTCCCTCTTCATACGGATGCTTATCATGCGTCATCGGTTCTCCGACCTTGTTGCTGAGCGGGCAGCCGATAATGAGCAAGAGCAGAGTGATCGTGAGCGGGATGCCATGACTGTGGCGCATTCTGTTGCGTTGCAGCTCATCTCTACTCACCTGCAAGTTGCACAAAAGGGTCTTATGACATATTGTAAGTTACGTATGTGCTTTTCCGTGACATGCCTGCCTGATGTATCCTTCTTTCTGCTAGATGGCGTGCACGTGATTCACCAGCTTACCCAAGCTGGCCGTACTCTCATCGGTTTCTTGTTGAACTGTCAATCTGACTTGTTACGACCTTTGATCGCACCCGCACTTGATGGCTTACGATCTTGCGTGGGTCTTCTGCGGCGTTTCAGTGATCGCTATGTATGCGGTCAACGCTCATGCGATATGATGGAAGAGTTTTGCAGGCGTATGTTTCACCGGTTGATATGACGTCACCACACCTAATCGTGTTTTGATAGTCACGCAGATTCCACTGGACAGCCCGACTTCTTCTAATTCTGTGCGTCCGCCGTGGATTCGACCTGCTCGCAAGAAGAATCCGCCCGTTCCTCGTTCCATGGAGTCTCCGCCGCAAGATACGTCGGAACTCGCTAGGGACCATATTTCCTTCGCGCAAGCAAGCGCACCATCCAACCTCATTACTAGCCGTTCTACTGTCATGTCGACCCTCTCTCGGCGAGAGTATCCAGCAGGCATAACTTCCTCCTCTGGACCACTTCTCGATCCCGCTGGAGGGGCAGGGGCGGGTGGCGGCCAAAATCTGTTTATACCATCAGAAGAGCTAATGTCTATATTCGGAGATAGCGATCTTGACGTTGCAGGCTTGTTTCCTCCATCTGCGTTTCCCGGATCTACCATGGATCGACTGGGTGATGCGCCGTACGGAGAAACTTTAGCACGACATGGGAGCCAAGGACCAAATGAGATGGCGGGATTTGTGTCCAGTCCGTAATCAAATAGGTCCTAGGTGCGAACTCATCAGAATGGGGAAATTACCGATATGACGATCTTGGTGGCGCTGTATCTATTTCCGCAACGCTATCTTATCTAGCTGTCATTTTCTTATACTCATGTATGTGGTGTTGAATCGCAGTTGTATTATGTATAGATGACACGGCCAGCTATTGGCACTCACGTCAAAGAATTTTGTATGGCTGTATTGTCGATTTGCTGTATAGATGGAGGAACTCCACAGGAATGACACAATATAAATACAATGTGGTTGTCGTACATGTGCAAGGACCAGAGACTCAGGTATCTTTCAGTCACGTAAAATCATAAAGCAAACAGGTGCACCCGTTCATCTCTGACGGAAAACAGTAGAACAAAGCGATGACCCTCTGCCTGTCGACGGGAAATGGCTTCGCGTATTTGTGGAGCATACCCGGTACTCGTGAGAATGAACGAGGATGCCACGGTTTTCCAAGTCTCGTCGTCTGTGACCCAGCTGGAAGATTGACACAAAAGATCGAAGACGTTGGCCGGAGTATCAATAGCAATCACTGGGATGCCAGATCGAACGGCCGAGCAAACCCGCAAACCCATTTCAAATGCTGTACCAGGGAAAAAGTCAGCAAACGTCTGGAAAGTCCCTGTCGACAAGCCGGCCTTTACCTTTCTCAAGAAAGATCTGTTTCGTTTGCTTCCGCTGTTTGCGGGTATCTCCAGGCAGCAGTAACTGGACATCGGGCATGGGCCCAGACCACTTGGACTGGGAAGGACCATGTGAGTGTTCGGATTGGGTAACGGTGCCAGATGTTTCAGCGTCAATCCGCTTCTGCTCTGCGATTTGTTCCTGGAGCCACGGTACAAGCTCTGACCTCGAAACTGAACAAAAAAAAGCAAGACGACTGTAACGTAACAACCCTAACAAGAATTGCTGAAGTTACCTACCGTCATACTCTGTACCCTTAAGAATGCTTTTGATCCTGAATGCGGGCTGATCGCGCCGCGCAGCACGCGTGCGTGGACATACGGAGAATCTACGAACGTTACAACGACAAGTCAGGAAGAAGGGAGCAGATACACACAATATACCCTCTCTGTGACACAACTCGAAGTGGTTTTCGTGTTCGCTGTCAAGAAGACTTGATTCGTACATAACGTCTGCACTGATGTCATGTCTCCACAGGAGTGCCGCGACCTCGAGTCTCTCGCTAAGGTATCCGGGCTGGTAGGACACGACGTACACATCACATCGCCTTGGACTCCAAAAACCAAAAGAGCGTTGCTCCTTGAGAAGATTCTTAACAGAAATCGCCTGATACGCTGCCAAGGCAATAAGGATCTTCTCTAACGAGATTTGCAGCCCAACGGCACAAACATCGCTGCCGCCAGCTTTTGGCAAAGAGAATTGAGATATGAGATTGTCATACCTAAGGGTACGGCGTTAGTTGACTCAAGGTGACCATAGCCAGATCTGCTAACCGGCCGCCAGCAGCCAAGATATCGCTCCGCTTGCTTCGTCTGACAACTTCGAAACATACGCCGTCCCTGAAGTACGCATTGTGGTTGCTTATCATCAAAGGATGCAAAAATATAGGTCTTGTGACTCCGGCAAGGGCAACATATCGAATTGCCTGCTTGATTTCGTCCAGGGAAGGCGACATCAAAGTCAAAAGAGGCGGCGAGGCCTTTTCGAGTCGAGCAACGAGTGTTACGAGGTCCTCATCTATGTTCATTGAATAGGTTACAAAGCGTCAGAAACCCGAGAAGGGCCACACCTGTATCGCATAAAATTTCAAGTTCGTCTACTGTACTTCTCAGGAGACCCTTTTTGAGAAGCATTGCTCGTTTCTGGGCCCAGGTCGACTTGGCTTGCATGATTATTTCAATAACGGATTCGCGGATATCATGCGGGATTCGGCTCAATGCCATCTCAATAACTTGGTAACAGTCAGCGACAGAGACTGCAATACTAATCAGAGGCATTACCCTTAGAATGAGATATGTGTATCTCATAATGTTGTGAAAGGTTTGGAAACGAATCCAGGCATTCATTCATAATGGTGATTGATTCTGCAATAGACACTGGACCACTATTGGTTACATCCGTGGAAATGATGTCAAAGACGGCAGCCTTGAAGACCCTAGGATGCCCTGCAACCAGGCTGGCGTGCTGATGAGGGCAGGAGAAGAAGGTAACCTTTAAGGATTAGGACTTACTTGGGGCGATAGATATCGCCAATGTGAAATCTCTTGATTCGTTTGAGGTTGTTTCTTGCTGCGACGCGTGCAAACGGGATCAATGCATTATTTGGAAGTACCACGACCTCTCCATGTCTATCCACAAATAGCACACGTGTCGTGTCCTCATTGTTATCAGTCGCTGGCATCATCAACGGCGGCTCCATTTCAATTGCGCCGTGCATGCGGAATATGGTTGCCAACGTGTCGCGAACAACTCCATTCAGTGACGCGTGTTCTGGGTGTTCAACATCGTTGTCATAGAGAAACCCGCGCACACCTCGGGAAGTCTGGTTGAAGAGTGCTGCAAGAACCGCCTGACGGTGAGGGGAATCCGTTTTCGCTGGGCGACGTATAAGTATCTACTCAGGACTTTGCTTGATAACTTACTCATCATCTTCAGAGCACCTTTGAAATATTCATCCTCCAATCTAGGGGGAAGTAGGTTGCTCTGAGACAACTCAAGGGCGGTGGGGCGTTCATCCGGGTTGTGTTTGAGCAACCAAGTGATGACTGGAGAGTATTATGAGAAATCGGACGAATGGGTGCCGAGCCGGAAATTCATACTCTGCTTCTGACGTGTTCGATGAATATCCCAGTCAACAGGAAAGACTATTTCTTTCCTCCGCAAGACTTCGATGACAGCAATGCGCTCTGCCCCTGTTGAGAAAACGTAGTTCATCTCGAAAAACACAATCTAAAGACGGTTCAGTAACTGCAATACCCGGATGCAGGCATGTACAGGCATACCCCGAGACTATACAGGTCTGCCTTAGTATGATTTCGCGGCCCCTTTTTCGGTGACTGGACTTCAGGAGCAATGTACAGTTTGGTCCCAACCTCTGCAAATTGTGATGAGGTGGCAGACACGTGAAATGACTATGCGCTAACCAAGCGTCATCTCAGCGTCGGTTGTGATTGCGTGCGGAGCCAGTTCGGATGGGTCGACCGCGGAAGCCAGACTGGACGTGGCAAGGCCAAAATCGCCGACTTCCAACAGTCCGTTAACACAACCGCAAGCTGTTCAGCTCTTGAGAACCTACCTTTACAATCCCCTTTACCATCTGGTAAACAAATCAGAAGAATGTCGGCTATACATGTATTTCTATCGCACCAATGAAAATATTTGTAAGCTTGATATCTCTGTGAAGCTGAGGTCCAATTAGCAATTTAAATGTTATCGAATTGACCACAGACAATTCCCAAGCTTGACATATGCACAAGTGCATCAACGACCTGTTGGAATAAACGCCACGCTTCGTCCTCCGAAAGACCTTCTGCTATGCGCTAAAGGGTGTGCCGTGTCGGTGACAGCATACGAAGTGTACCGGAGGCCATCTTACCTCTCTGAGTGTTTGCCGTTCCACGAATTCCTGCATAATCGTTAGGGTCATATCCATGTTGAAGTAAAGAAGCTAACCATCTGGATGTAAAGGGTGCGAGGTCTAGGGGCGGGCGGCGTGCGAGGCACTACGTTGATAACCGCAGAACCGTTTCGTGGGGCTTCGAACATCTCCCCGAGCTCATCAGCTTCAGTCTCATCTCCGTCAATGTCCCCATCACTGCCCTCTGTGCCGCCGGAACCAGATCCTGTGAAATGGATGCTCGGAAACGACGTAGAGGAACGACTTTCTGAGCCGAGGTCATCGAGGTCTATACCAAACGGATCCGACGAGCCGTCGCGGCGAATAATGCCACTAAGAACGGACGTTGCACCATCCGCGGTGTCATCACCCGAATCGTCTGAAGACATAGTCGCAGACGCCAACTCCGAATCCTCGAACCATGCGGTATAGTAACGCACAACGAACCGATGGGACAAGCGACTCAGTGCATTTATTTCTCGTAAGATCTTGTTGTCCGTATTCGGAGTCCGTAAGCGTACTTTCTTGACTGGGAAGGTGTCAAAAGTGTCACTATGCGGCTATCGGCTGATGTATAACCGTACCCGCGTAGACACGAGAGTCGATTTTGTTACGCGCTTTGACTACAGAACCAAATGCACCGCGACCCTGTCATTCACTAAGATACCTGGTTGACAGGGTGTCTAAAGGAAGAAGACTCATACCAATAGTTCCAGTTCTTCCCAGTCCTCCTTCCATCGGCTCGCTTGTTGCCGTCTTTGAATTGGTGCTCTAAAGTAGTCAACCTCAGGTGAGCTCCCATATGCTTGGGGAACAGGTGTCCTCGGATCTTGACCAACATTTATTAGCGTGACATTCGAAAGCTAATTCTCGTTCAAGTTAATTTACCGGCGGAAACTGGTATTGCCACTGGGCGGGATTTTGTGAACGAGATTTGAGCTAGTTCGACGAGAATGGCAGCACATGATGTATATTTCTTCTTTTGAGAGACCATGCTCAACACAATTCGTTGAAGGGGAGGGGATATCAGAGCTGTACGGTGTAAGCAGTATACATGGCGCCCAGACACGACTCACAAGACACAAGCGCTGCATGTGCATCGGGGAAGCGCTCCACAACATCACGTCCCAGAAGCATCTGCAGGAGGACCACTCCAGCATAATGGACGTCACGAGCCTTCGTGTATATCAGTGCCGAGTCATGGCCATCCTTCGCGAGCCTGAAGTGAATAAGTCCCAGGATACACAGCACTGAGGAGTAGAATCTACCAGCTTTCAGGAAGGTTCGTCGAGTCTAGGGCGGGGAGGGAATTGGGTCCGAATGGGTTTGACCGGTGAAGGTCCAACAATTTGACATAGTAACTGACCTTGACGAGTTTGACGAGTTTAGATTGGCCCAGCCTTTCCCGGCTCGAAAGCCCAACCGAGTGTAAGGAAAGCCCTTTGGACAAAGTCAAGCCCAAGTCTAAGCGTGGAATATTGGCTTACCTCTGTGAAGAAGATCTGCCGTATGCACCTCATTCAATCCGGCCAGGATTTGGGTGAGATAACTCTTTCGCAATGTCAGACCGAGTTATGCGTGTCCCTCACTCACGTACCGATGCACGCTCATCACGTAGTGTCTCACAGTCTTCCAATAGATCGTGCAAAGTCAGCTGTGGCTTCTGTTCCATGAGGACCGCCAGCTGGGGTGCACCACTCGACTGAGGGAGGGTGAGCTTGACGGCATACAATCTGATGACATTCTCGTGATGAATCCCTATGAGACGCTGGACCTCCTCTTGAATGAGTTTAAGCTTCTTACGGCCTTGATGTGTAGTGTAATAGTGCGTGTCGAATGTGACCAGATGAAGTTCGAGCGGAAGAGACGCAGCAATGTCATCGCAGATAGGTTCCGCTTGATAAACGGTACCAAGACAATCTGCAGTAACATGAGTTTATGGAAAATGATGTTTCTAATAACTGACCATGTCGTGGATGAAAGAGTTTAACAGCACGAAAATGCAATTCATTCGCAACAATCTCACGGTCGAAGGCTTGGGTAAGTATGCCGTCAGCAAGCTCTTCTGGAACCTCTGTCGCATCAGATTGTGCCCGATGGCGCGCCCGGTGCCTCTCGCGTTCAATCTGGTGCCGATGTGCATCCGCTTGTATCTGCTCATTGAAGGCCTCAGCGAAGAGACGCTTGCGCTCCTCTTCTGCTCGCGCTTCAGCCTCTTCACGTCGCTTCTTTGCCTGATGAAGTCGGAATCCTTAATAAAGAACATGACATCCTCAACTAGACACATACCTGTTCTTCCTCTGATGCTCGTCTTATCATCTCCGCTGCCAAAGAGCCGACAACTTCAACAGGAGGCGAGATATTAGTGGCAATCCAGTCTTGCGCTAAAGTAATGACCTGTATATTATGGTAGTCAGGATAAAAAAAAACCAATCGTGGGGTCAAAGGAGCTAGATTGAGGGTACAGCGGCGAGATAGTCTCAGAATGGCGTACCCCGTTCAAAATTAACCGGTTCAAGAATTTGCTCACCTGAAAGACAATCTCTGTCCCGCGAGACTGTCGCGCTTCAGCCTGAATAAAATTTGAGAGCTTTGTGATACAATCATCTGGAATGCCTCTGATGGGTTGCTGCACAGTAAAAATTGGGTGTGCATTTGTAGGGTACGTCCGGGGAAATCTATGAAAGTACAAATGAGTCGGAGTCACGGATAACAGAAATTTATTGACATGGTATGTAAATGAAAGAAGATCTTAGTAGTATGTTCAGCGTCTGGGTGTGTAATCTTGATGATGAACTCGGGTAGCCTTGCAGCACCCTATGCATGAAAGCACAGTTATTGAGTACTTCCGTTTCTGATTATTTGGAACTAGTTTAGGTACGACATACTTTCCAGGCCCTAGGCTGGCATTCTATGAAGTCGTCGGCATAGATGGACTTTAGAGCGGTGATTTCCTGTTGTTGTTGTTCTGATAGCGTGTAATCCATTCTGATTAGCAACTAAGCCGATTTTCGGAATGGATGGAAGGGTTCGGAAGGTCTTTTTGACCCCAAGGGCTCAAGCTTCCATACCCCAGCCGACGATAGAGATTGATTTTCAAGGTAGATTGAGCTGAAGGACGACAAAGGCAGCACGTGCCACCGCGGCGCATCACTTCCATTCAATTCAATTACAGCAGCAGCGGCCCGAGTCTGGTTAAAGCCTCCGAGTCAAACTGCATTACATCCAGATCTCAGGCCTCAGGCCTCAGGTCCCAATCTCGTCCGAGTCCGACTACAATTTCCTTCCTTTCTCTATGCCGCGGTGGATCGGCATGCTTCTACCACTCTTTCATCTTATTAACCTACCTTGGTCACTGGCAAGCCCTTTGTCATTGCCTGTCACTAGTCCACGACCACTCGGACTTCACCTTCCTTTATCTCGACGGGAGATAAAAACAAGCACACCTCAGCGTGCACGCAAGCGAGGCGTCATAGGTCTCGCAGACTATTTTGATGTGTGCGTATTTAAACTCGCTACCGCAGCGAGCTCATCGCGGAATCAGAACATACAATGTACTAGTTCAAGTAGGCGAGACGCTTGTACCGCTCGTCATCGGTATGTTTTATCCCATTGTAACGTGTACCGCCCGACCTTTTACACCTTCTAGATACGGGCTCTTCCGATCTTTGGGTGCTCTCTACTCCTTGCTCCACTGACTGTTTCGCTACTGCTGTCCCGTTGTACCCTTTGACCTCCTTCCAGCCAAGCGGGCTGGATGTCCGTCTCGAGTACGGTGACTCCCTGACTGGAACTTTTGCTCAAGGCCCCGTTGGGATGGACGTCGTTGATATTGCTGGCTTGCGGCTTCAAGATCAGTACCTTGCTGCAATCTCGGAAACAAATACAAATGTAGTGGAGTCAGGCTCTGTCGGAGTATTTGGTCTTGGTTTTCCAGTTAACAGGTGAGTCAGTGATGCCGTACGGTGGCCATCAATCTGTATTTCGCGGTAACGTCATCCGGGTGTGGGTTGGCATTTCTTGTCCGTCTGGCTTGCCCGAGTCCCTACATGGTCGTCTTAACGATGTATCTGGAACACCACCTGTCACCTCCCGCATAGCATTGGCATTGTGTACATCATGATGACCATCACTTCTCTTTCCGCGCATTGCGGTAACATAGCGGAGTATCAAAGTGCGGAACATAGCCTCTTCAGAACAATCCTCGCTTCGTTACCCTTTCTTGGTTGTGCTCATGGTATGATCTACTACAGTGTGATTTGGAACAAGTTACTCGCCTCCAGAATGACAAGAGGAACCAGTCTTGAGGTTCGGAATTTTTCCTCTTTCCGACCTCGTGTCTTCTCCGACTTCTCGGGTATCCATGGGCATCCTACTCCGACCATGCTCGGTCATTTGGACCAATCGTTGTTTCCAAGCGTGGATGATATACTCGCAAGCTTTGCTAGTAACGGCCCACTTCTTCCTCGACTCATCTTGACTGGAGCATTAGCTTCACCAATTGTCGCTATATCCCTGCAACGAGATACGATTGATATTGGCGGAAATCAAGGTATGCTCTCAATTGGCGAATTACCAACAGGCTTAGCTATGGAGGACTTGACTTGGGTCCCTTTACGTGGTTACACCACTGCGGAGGGCGGACTTCCTGCGCCCGAGGAGTCTCCAAATGAGGTGCATCTGAGCGCACGTATATTTTCTACTCTAATTAACGTCGAATCAGATTTACCCCATTACTTGGGAAGTCGCCATCGATGACGTATATTTTGATGGGCAGAAGCTGTCACGGTCATCCCTCGCTGCATCAAACCTCACCCTGACTGCCCTGCTTGACACAGTTCGTCCTTTGCTTGGTCTTCAGATAGAA
>Ga0137398_10001181_pt1 | contig 10399 bp, 8 predicted proteins | sample czorhiz216metaG_FD_106659 | JGI IMG/M metagenome (GOLD analysis project Ga0137398, IMG submission 106659) | Vadose zone soil microbial communities from Angelo Coast Range Reserve, California, USA - czorhiz2.16 metaG | ecosystem: Environmental > Terrestrial > Soil > Vadose zone | place: USA...
GCCAATTTCGTGGCGCCCGGATAGACGAACTACATCCGATGGAGCTGATCCTAATATGGCGCGATGGCTTTCAGTGCTTCGGTGCGAGCAGGCGGGATCGTTCTCGGAGATCGGCTTCTGGACGGCAATCGTCCATGGTGTCTACGGGAACTATAGGAGGAAGTATCCGCGTCGCCGTCCGGGTTGGTCTCGTCACGATGAAGACCCCGAAATCCTTTAGAATCCTTAAAAGGGTGAGGTCAATTATACTTTCGAGCAAGGCGGCACGAAATGATTACGCCTGCGCAAATCACCATACCCACTGAGCCAATTGGGAGTATCCCAAGACCCCATGATCTGATCGAGCAGATCGCAAAGGGCGACAGCGAAGATCCTAGCCTCGATCCTCTCTATGAAAACGCGATTCGCGATACCATTGAGCGGTTTGAGGCCACGGGCTCTCCGATTGTTACGGACGGCGAACAGAGGAAGTATCACAACTTCGCGACATACAGTGTGCACGGGCTTCCGAACACCGCCCCGGACGGCTTCAAAATTCCGTTCTCAGACGGTCATACACGCCGCCTGTCGCGGCTCACGCGCGGCCCTTTCCGTTACAGGCGGTACGCAGACTCTTACCTTGACGTCGCGATGCGCTACGCCCACGTGCCGGTCAAGCAGGCGGTGATATCGCCTTCGGCCTTGAGTCTGATGTACCCAGCCGAGAAGATTCCGGATTACTCGCGGCAGCAATTCATCGACGACCTGCTGCGCGAGCATGAAACCGAAATGCGGCGCTGCCTAAAAAAGGGCGCGTACAAGGTTCAGATCGACTTCACCGAAGGACGGCTGGCGGTAAAGATCGATCCCTCTGGACATCTCCTCAACAGCTTCATTGACTTAAACAATCTCGCGCTGTCGCGGTTCTCGCTCGAAGAGCGCAGGCGCATCGGGGTCCATACCTGTCCAGGGAATGATTTCGATTCGACGCACAGCGCGGATGTCGACTACGCAGAGTTGCTGCCCAGCCTGTTTGAGTTGAAGGCGGGAAATTTTTACATCGCCCTTGCCGGTGAGCGGGACCGCCGCCACGCACTGAGAATCATTCGCAAATACCGGAAACCGGATCAGCGGGTTTTCGTGGGAGTCACCGCTCCGGTTGACCCCCATATCGAGACTCCCGAAGAAGTGCGGGACCGTGTACTTGAAGCGTCTGAGTACATTCCCATTGAGCAACTCGGCACGACCGATGACTGCGGTTTCTCGCCTTTCAGTGATGACACTTCAACCAGTCGTGACACTGCCTTTGCCAAGATCCAGGCGCGCGTGCTGGGCACGAGACTCGCGGAGAAACTTATCGGAGGTCACTAATGACGACGAAGCATGACGAGGACAAGCTACTGCGATCGGTGGCCCTGCAGAATGCAAACAGCATTCTCATCGCTCGTCAGCGTGCCGAGCAGCGAAGGGAGGCGTACCTGGAAGAGGCCCAAAGGCTCAGTCATACGGGGAGCTTCGGCTGGAGGCCCTCCACCGGCGAGATCTTCTGGTCCGAGGAAACCTTTCGAATCTTCCAGTATGACCAAACGACGATACCGACCGTCGAACTTGTCGTCCAGCGGGTTCATCCGGAAGACGCGGCTTCCGCGAAGCAGACAATTGAGCGTGCTTTGCAGGATGGGAGCAATTTTGATTTTGAACATCGCTTGTTGATGCCGGATGGTTCCGTAAAATATGTCCGTATTGTCGCTCATGCCTTGGGCGATGAATCGGGCGGCCTCGAGTTTGTTGGAGCGGTGATGGACGTCACCGCAGCGAAGGAAGCGGAAGACAGGATTCGACTGATTATCAATACTGTGCCGGCACTCATCTGGACTGCGCGAGCGGATGGTCGCCTGGACTTTATTAGTCAACGCTGGTTGGAATACGCGGGAATAGACACTGAGACGGTAGGTAGCGGCGAATTGGGAGAGCGCAGCGTCCATCCCGACGACATTGAACAGTTGCGCAACAAATGGCGAGTCGCAGTGGCGGAGGGAAAACCCTTCGAGGCAGAGATACGCGTCAGGCGCTTCGACGGAGAATACCGCTGGTTCCTGAGCCGCGCCTGCCCCTTTCGTGACCGCGCCGGACACATTCTCGGCTGGTACGGAAACGACATCGATATCGAGGACCGCAAGCGGGCGGCCGAAGCCTTGCGGCACAGCGAGAGTAATCTGGCGGAAGCGCAGAGGCTCACGCACACCGGGAGTTGGGCCTGGCGGATAGCGGGAAGAGACGCCTTGCATCTATCCGAGGAATGGTACCGCATCTATGGCTTCGATCCAGAAAAGGGCGCGCCGGGTTTTGAAGAACGTCTGCAGCGCACTCATCCGGAGGATCGAGCCAAGTGGCAAGAGGCGATCGATCGAGCAATCGCAGAAAAATCGGATTACGAGGTGGAATTCCGAATTCTTCTTCCAGGCGGCACTGTCAAACACGTACGCACTGTCGGTCATCCTGTTTTGAACGCTTCGGGGGATTTGGTGCAATTCGTGGGTAGTTCGACGGACATCACCGAGGGCAAGCACGCCGAAGAATCACTGCGCCAGGCGCAGACGGATCTCGCGCACGTTAGCCGCGCCACTACCATGGGAGAGCTGACGGCCTCGCTGGCGCACGAAGTGAATCAACCGATTGCCGCAGCACTCACCGACGCCAATACCTGCATGCGATGGCTTGCGCGCGATCAACCCGATCTGAAAGAGGCGCGCGAGGCTGCGTCGAGAGTTGTCAAAGACGCAAAACGTGCGGCGGAAATCGTCGGTCGGATCCGCCTGCTGTTTAAGAAAGGTGCCTCGCAGCGGGAGTTGGTTGATGTAAACGAAGTCATTCGAGAGATGATCGTACTTCTGCACAGCGAGGTCACGAGGTACTCCGTATCAGTCCGCCCGGAACTGGCAGAAGATCTTCCGCAGTTTATGGGAGATCGCGTGCAATTGCAGCAGGTCATGATGAACCTCATCATGAACAGCATCGATGCCATGAAAGATATGGATCGCAAGCGTGAGCTAGTCATCAAGTCGCAGCGAGCGGAAAACGAGGAGCTTATGGTTTCGGTCAGCGATACCGGCGTGGGACTGCCCCCGCAGCAGGCGGAGCAGGTCTTTAATGCCTTCTTCACCACCAAAGTTGACGGCACCGGGATGGGACTTCGCATCAGCCGCTCTATCATCGAATCGCATGGCGGCCGCTTGTGGGCTGCGGACAACCTCCCGCGCGGCGCAAGCTTTTGTTTCACCCTACCCACCAAAGGCGAGACCCATGAAGGTGCTGGGGCGACCTGGGGTGACCCCACGAGATGAGACAGATTTGAATGACGCGCGTTGCATGGGCTTGAGTTTGGGTCGTCCATGGCCTAGCTGGGGATGAGGTCTGGAGCAGGGGACGGCGTTTTCGGTTGGAATAGCCTGGGTCGGCGACCACATGCAACACTTGCCGTGGAGCCCTGACCGTCGCCTGTGCGGCTTCGGCCATGGGCACAGGCGGCAGACCCGAGTTCGTGCTACATCCTCGACGCCCGCAGTGGCTTAGCTCGTGAGGTGAACCGTTTGGTCGGTCGCCTGCAGCAGCGGCGCCTCGCGGCCGCGTGCCGACACCTCTTCCACGGACTTGACCTCGCCATTCCGCACCAGTAGCGCGCAATCAAAATTGTTCACCGTGGGGCAAACATGCCGCGGAAGGAGATGAAGCGCGTCCCCAACGTGCGGACCCGTCGCTTCTTCCCGCAACGCCATTGGTAGATGCTCTTCGCTGGGGGAGAGCGGCGTCAGTTCCGGACGCCCAACGACCAGGCATGTGGGAACACCGGCGTCGGCTGATACTGCCTTATGTCCAGCATCGCAGGTGACAATCCCCGCGCGCGGCTGGCTCACTACGCGTGTCAAGACCAGCACTGCCGGAAGGTAGCCGTACTCGCTGGGAAGCTGTGCCAGGCTGGTTGCATCGCAATAGACAACGGTTCCGGGCGAAACGCGATGGATGAACCCTCCGCCGCGAAAGCCTTTGAAGGCAAGCGAGCACGGGAACGTCGGCGTTCCGGCAGTGATCACTTCCGGCACACCCGTACCACGGTGCTCGATCTCGCTCACAACTTTTAGCAATCGTTCATAGCCGGCGTGAGCCACCACGGTTCGCTGGCGCTGTTCCAGGCTCCCATATTGACCGTCGTAATAATGCAGACCGCGGAACTCCAGCCCCAGGTCGCCGATTGCGCGACACAATTCAACAATCTTATCCTCGCGGCTTTGCTCGATGCCTGTCCGATCCATGCCTGGATTTATGTCCAGAAAGACTCCGACCCGGCTGTCGCGCCATTGCCCCACCTGTTGATTGTTCTCCGCCAGAACGGAAATGCGCACCCCTGGGAACTGGTCGGCTATTTCCTTGACCCGCCGCACACTTGCGCCCACCGCGGGATAAGCGAACAGTACGTCTGCCGCACCGTTGCGGCAGGCCACTAGCAGTTCGAGAGTGGTCGCGCATTTGAAATTGCGGATGCCGCGATCGACCAGCATGCGAAGCGTGTAGCTCAGCTTTGCGGTCTTGATGTGCACGCGCCAGCGATTCGCGTCGCCGCCCAACAACTCCAGCGTGCGCTCGATGTTGGAGGCAACGATTTCTGGATAAAGCAGCAGCGCGGGGGTAAGCACGTCGTCGAGAGAGGAAACTTGGTAGCGCTGGTCCCAGGCGAATTCGCTCAACATGGATTTTTGCGCGAGCATTCGCCTCGATGATAGCGTGTAAAGGCGACTCAGGGCCATAGAGACCCGCAAATTGCCTCGCTGCGCCAATCTGGTTATGGAAGAGTGGACGTCGAACCGTCCGGAATCTGGAGATTGACCGACCCCTGGGAGGTGCCCATCAGTCCTCGTTGGAATTTGCTCAAACTCTTGTGGACCTCCAAATTCGTACGCGTGTGCCGCCTCATCCGCTACCTTGGGAGCGAAGCTGCAATGACGTCGGGGGCGGGAAGCAATCGACTGCCGAGCGTGCGGCCGCAAGAAAGATGGCGGACAGCGCGAGGACCGTGAGCCAAAACCAGAGGAACACCTTGACAAATAACCCATGAATGGGCACTCACGCCTTCGGGCCACTTATTGGGATTGAATCGTCAAGGACAAGATTCCTCCCGGATCGTCTCTTTTCTATTACTCATGGCACGCGCCAAAACCATAAGGCTCAACAGCCAGAGGCCTTGAGCCATACAAATCCATACAGCCGTTTTACAGTTCCTATCAGCGTTATCTCTCCTGCTGGGTTAGCTTTTATTCATGCGATTGTCCACGAGAGGATTGAACGGTTTTGAACATAAGCGTTGAAAGTGCGGGCGGCATGGCGACTGTGCGCTGTCAGGGTAGACTCGTTCGCGGCCAGGAAACTGCGCTGTTGTGCGCCGTCATGCAGCAGCATCCGCGAGACATAATTCTGGACCTCAACGGCGTAACTGCAATTGATGCGGCCGGAATAGGCGCTCTGGTATCGCTCCTGGCGGCTGGTATCTATCTGAGGGTGGTGACCCCTTCCTCGGCTGTGCGCCAAGTATTGAGGCTTACAGGTCTGGATTCTGTCTTCGAGATGTCCGAATCGGAATTCAATGAGAAAGCAGCAGCTGAATGTTCATTTTCTGTCACTCAAGCCAGTTGATTGATTGCGTTTATGGGTCGATGGAAAATGGCCATTCGGCCGATGCACGCTGCGAAGACTGTGGCTGTGGCGTGCTCCATTTCCGGGGCCCAGTTTTGCAATAGATTCTGTGTGGACCTCGTCCGGCAATAATCACCACCCGGATCAGTCTCTTACGTGCGCGTCGAACACGCCGGTCTCGACTTGGCCATGCCGCTTTACCTGTACAAACAAGCGATAGTCGCCGGGTTGGGGAAAGCCATAAGGAAAGGAAACCGCAGCAGGAAGAGAATGCATCGAGCTGTGGTCCATAGGCAATTCGAAATCCCCCTGCGCCATCATGAGTGACGCCATCGGCACCGAACCGGCAGGATGGATGTGTGCGAATACAGAAAAATCCGATCTCACGAACTCCGCATGAGCTGCCATGCCCTTGTAGGGTTCAAGATCGCGAGCCGGCTTATGCTGGGCGTCTTCAACCCGGAAGCGTAACCAGGAAACCTGACCGGTTTTCAAAGCCGCTCCATCTTGTTCCCAAATCATTCGGCCGCCATCCGCCAGTGACGAGACATTCGTCGTGCGGCCAGAGCTTCCATTTGCTGAAGCCTCCACACCCGAATCGTCGCCGGAGAACGGCTCCCCCGTCACATCTGGCAAGTCGATTTCGCTAACCATGGTTTCCGGGAATCCGGTGCCGCGGACAATGTCGGCGAAAATCTTGTATTTCCCTGACGGAATGGTAGACAGCCGCAGTATGAACGATCCGTCGTTGGTTGGCTCCGGATGTAAATGATAAAAGCGGTCCATCGCTGGAACTCGTAAGAGGAATGCGTGCATCAGGTGCCCGTGATCTGGAATCATGGTCATCGACCATCGATTCTTGCGGCTCTTGTGCCAGAAGTCTTCCTCCATCCGCAAGGTGAGCTGGCCTGTTCCGTCGAAGGAGACTCTAAGCGGAGGAGCGCTGTAGAGCGTGGTTTGCTTCAGCTCCGCGGCCTGCGTGTTCCACCACCAGTTTCCCAACACCAGTATGGTTACAACGAGCACGCCGGCAACGGCCATTGCGATTCGTCCGAGACGCCGGTCCTGCGGGGAAGCAATGGCCGCGGTCGGAAGCCCCCCTTCACGTGCCGCCGCGCCGGCGATTGAGACAATTCCAATGGAGAGAACCAGCGTGAGTACGAACAGCAGAGTGCCTAGCGGTCTTTGCATCGGCAAGATTCGTCGCGCAAACACGGGCACAGGTACTGCCAGCTTACCAACGCCTTGTGGTCCGGAAACCTCGGCACGAACTTCCCATGAGCCCGATTCCATCAGCCAGACATTGCCGGTGAACAAGTGCGGATCAACTCCGGCCTCCATCAAGTCGGGGGCTGGGGGCAGACCTTGATCTTTGCCATTAACAAAGACTGGCGCAATACTGATGCTATTCACAGTCCCGGATATAACGCGAATTTGCACCTGGGCCACGCCGGGAACCATCGCCGGCGGAGTCACTGTGACTAATAAATGATACGGGCCCGCATTGCCCTCAAAATACACGTTCGGGCTGCCCACGTGTCCAAAGCCGGAGGAACTCAACATTAAGATCAGAACAGCCAGTCCGTTGGCTCGCATTCAATCCTTTTTAAGACGGGGAACAATTCCTGGATGCGACGCTAACGGCGAATACGACGCATCCAATTACCCCAGAGCATGCCGATACGCACTGAAAGTATCGTCGCCACCACCGCGATGAGCATTCCGACCCAAAATTCAACTCGCGTCTTTTCGTAAGACTGCAACTCCCACGCCAGGTGATACCGAGAAGGTGGAACTTTATAGCCGAATTCGTTCATCGCGAAAATCCAGTTGCGCGCATGGGGAGACATCATGAAGTAGGCAAATGGCCAGTTCACCGCCAAACTCGCGGCCATGAAGCCCACGCCGCCCACCACCGCTTTCCATGTGTCACGTCGGCCGGAAAACCGGTTCAGAATAAAATCCAGCACGATGGCCCCGGGAATTAGGAGTACAGGAAACCCGAGCGGAACCATGTGCGAGATCGGCGTGAACACGGGTCCAAGTTTTCCTTGTGCGGGAAATAGGGGCATTATCCAATTGCCGGCGAGCCACAAGCCCGTGTAGATCGACGCCACAGCGGTAGCAGCCCAACGACCTCCTGAAGGTTGACCAATTCCGACCAGCACTACCGGGGCGATCATCCCCAGCACGCGATAGTAAATCGCGCTGTGCATGAGATTTTGGTCGCCGATGTACTGATAGGCCAGCATAAACAGCAGACATAGAAGGAGCGATCCGGTGTACAGGAGAAGTCGGTTAAACTTGTCTCGGCTTTCCCCTGCCGACAGATTCATCCGGCCGGTCGTCAGGATCAGTCCTCCCGCTCCCATGGCGAAGATTCCGACCAGCAGAACGACGTGCGGCGGGCTTAGGATCTTTACGTCCAAGCCATAGGAATTGTGCCACCAGTTGTCGAAGGGAGCGGACGTGAGCATGCAAAACCCGCCCCATGCTGCAATGAATGCGCCCAGTGGGCCACGCAGGCCCCAAATCTTCACCGAGTTCTCTCTGCTTGCGTCGCTACGTGCGAACGTAGTGTGCAGAATCAGATAGGCGCAGGAAAGCCCCGTAAGCACAGCTCCAAACTGGATGGCCAAGTGGGCGGGTGTCCAAAATGTGTCTCGTCCGATTCCTCTATGCCAGGAAATATCCCAGTAAAGGCCCACGGTTGTGGACGTTACTGCCAGAGCGGCCAACCACACATACCAGGGCACCGCGCTCACTCGGATCGAAGGCAGTTCCCTTACCGCCGCAGAGTCTGCCACCGCCATTCGTACGCTTTCTGCCATCAAATCCCCGCTTTTGAGAATGGAAACACGGCATCCGGAGCAGTCACTGGTCCATCGACGAGCATATAAGTAACGATGGCCGTTCCAATCGCACGCCTACGGTCATCGGTGAGCTCCACGCTACCCAAGATGAATCCACTGGCGGTCTTCCGTCGCTTCGGCGAATTGCTCGATCCGCTCTTGCGTGAGGCTGAGCCACCCCGTGACGCCAATTTCGCGGCCTACACATTTTTTTAACGACTCCAGATCTTCCAGATCCACTGTCGGCATCGACACTCTCCTTCGAACGTCTGGCACTCCGGTCAAGCGCGTCTGGCGCTCAATAAACATCTCCGCCGGCTAATCGATGACGAGTCAATGTTTCCCATTACGGCCGAGTCGTTATTGGCGAGAAGACTGCAATTCTCGGAGGGCTTAACAAGCTCGCATAGCCGACAAAGACCTGGTGCGATGCGGGATCCACAACCAGAGTGTGTGCTCCGTAGTGAGTGCTTATCTGGTCCAACAGGCGGTATGTGTCTGGACCATCCTGTTGAACCACATCAAACTTCCCAGATTTCCCGGCGGCATAGATTCTGTGCAGAGTAGCGTCAAATGCAACTGAGTCCGGGCCTCCCCCAATCTTCAAAGAGGCGATCACTTGATGACGTTCCAGATCAAAAACCACGAGTGTGGCATTATGGGAACAGACGGCAAAGAGCCGCTGCTGCTCTGAGTCGATCGCCACTCCGGTCGGCCCTTCACAGGGAGCGAGAGACCATTTTCCGACAATCGTTCTCTGGGCCAGGTTGATGGCGGCGACCATGTTGGTATCGTTAAGGTTTTGATAGAGCAAGCCGGTATGAGTGTCCAACGCCGGATATTCGGGTTTGGCCTCTAGAGCGATGGTTCCTACGGCGGTGCCGGCGACAGGATCAATCAGGGTTGCCAGGTGCGCGTCGCCATTGGCAACGTAGACGAGCTTGCTGGTTGGGACGTAAAGTATGGCGTCCGCATCGTCCGCGACAGGGATACGTTTGATTGGCTGAAGGCTGGTAGGGTCAAAGACATCTACCGTATTGTCTTCGCCGCGCGTTACGAATGCTACATTCTGCGATGGCATTAACACCACACCGTGGACCGCGCCGCCACCAGGGAGTGTAGATATGTTGGTGGCGGTGGTTTGCGTGGTCGGATCCAGCGTTACTTTGAACACATTCCCGGAAGATTCGGCGGTGACGAACAAGATGTGATCTCTTAGCGTCAAGTAATCGAGCACATTCAGTCGCCCGGTCTGAGGCAGGGCGATAAAACCCTGGAAGGTCATGAAGCGAGATCGACTCGGGGTTCCCGGGACGACCAGATATATCAATACCGAAGCGGCGACAGCGATCAACACCAGTGCAATTATCCCCGCTATCTTGAGTACTTTTTCCATGGGTGTATCGAGCCTCTCCTCATGGGTTGTTAACCCGTGTCATGTCGGCTTTGAATCACAAACATAAATAGAATGGGGTGCGTCTGAGACAACTGGCCAGAGGGTCGCATCAATGACTTTCATTGATCCATGTAAGTGCGCTCTTACGAAACATTAACGAAACCAGCTCTAGGGTTGCTTTAAGATCAGCACTCGGAACGTTTCTGGAACGACGGACGGAAACCTGCTGCCCTCCGGCTTAGGTCCAAATTTGGCTGACGAAAGATAGAGGGTGTGGGTTTTCAGGTCCATCGCCATGGTGCGGGCACCGGGCTCGGTCTCGACCGTGTCGAGCACAGAATACGTATCTTTCCCTCCCTGGCGAACTACGGTAAGGGTCGCGTCGACATTGGATGAGAAGGCCTGTTTGGTGCCGGGATCATACAGAGCGCCGTCCGGGTGCACGCCGATCGGCAAGCTTGAAATGACCTTGCCGCTGTCGGCATCC
>Ga0137398_10001187_pt1 | contig 10378 bp, 8 predicted proteins | sample czorhiz216metaG_FD_106659 | JGI IMG/M metagenome (GOLD analysis project Ga0137398, IMG submission 106659) | Vadose zone soil microbial communities from Angelo Coast Range Reserve, California, USA - czorhiz2.16 metaG | ecosystem: Environmental > Terrestrial > Soil > Vadose zone | place: USA...
GCTGTCTTTGGATACCATGAGATTATCCTTCGTCAGCGGATGGCGTTTCTGACGGCATAGTTTTGCGTTGCGCCTTTGCCTTGCGGTCATTGTATCTTCCGCCTTGAAATCTCTCGTTCTAATTGCCGGACCTTCTCAACAGCATAGAGGCGATTAGAATTCCTTCAACTTCGTCTCTGTGTTGTGGGTTGTGGACAACGTAGGCAGAGAAATAGTTCCAGAAATGATAGTACCTATCCTTCGTATTGTTGGCATGCGCTCTGATTCGACTGAAAAGTTTCTTCTTAGTCTTGCCTACGTAGTAGGGTTCGTCCTCACGGAACAGGACATATACTCCCGGCTCCCGAAGGCACTCCTTGACAGTCGCTTTTCCATCGAAGTCGAATACCAATCGCGGCCACATTTGGGCAGCTGCTCTGACAACTTTTGGACGCTTCTTCATGTTCATCCTGCGCAAAGCCGAAATTATTTTATAGCCGAATTGGAGAAAGTGACCGCTGTGCGTGAGAATTTCGCCTGATAATAAAGTTGAATTTCAATCGACTTTTTGGGCCATTTCCATTTCCAGATTTTAAGGTTTTCATTCGTAAATGAGGGGTTGCCGAAAGCTTGGATCAGCACGTTTTTCATTTTCAGAAGATTCGGTTCGCCGTCAAGATATGCATCTCCCTCGTAGAACTTCCCATGCACGAACGCATAATCTTCTTCAGCCACAGGAATATCGAATAGCGGCTCGGGCTTCTTTGTCCCTGGCAATGTGTACATTGTCAAACCCTCGTCCGTCGGCTCCATTATTCTTTTGAGTCCATTTCGTGGCGGAGCACCCCACTTGAAGTTTCTGAATCCTGTGGGCGGTTCTCCGATGGCAGCGATGGCGACTGTGACAAACAAAAGGAATATGACGATGGAGCGACGCGTCTTCATGGATTTATTCTAAGTTGAAATATGTGTCCAGGCGGGATCATGCTTCGATACTTCGCCATAGAGTTAACAGAATGAGATACTATCTCGCGGATGCGACTCCCTCAGCCCAAACAACCATCAGCGAATTCGCCTGGTTCCGCTCATACTGTCATCCAAACATCAGCCGCCATTGTCGTTGCCTTGGCGACTGTTTTTGGTGTCATTCCGCAGCTGAAAAGCAATCCAAGGCTGGTCTGGCCGCTTCTTGTTGTCTTGGGCTTGTTTGTGCTCGTGATCTTAGGGCCGTTTCTCTGGCGCATGATTGCGTACCTTCGGGAACGAAGAGTGCGGAGTGTGAGAGACAAAGCCGCCCGAGCGGAGCACGCTGAACTTATGACCTTTGTAAGACGCTTTGAGCCGTTCACGGACTCAGATCACCCTAACAACATCTGGCACATCGTTCATTCTTCTTACGCAAACGACTTTGAAAAAGCTGAACGGGTTTGCCCGACCGACTACATGAAAGATTTGTTTCTGTTGTTTCCTCGACAGTTGGAAACGCATCCGCCTGGGAACGAGAAGGAGTTTCTTCGTGCAATCGAGGATTTGTCTGTGTTGATAGCTTCATACAACCGGAACTATGTCTCTGAGTCGTTTCGACGGATGAGAGAGGAAAAGCGTTGGGAACTTCCGCCGATTGTCGATAACGATTTCGGGACATCACGCCAAGTAAATCCGCGCCACGGCACTTGGCTCGCCAGTCTTCCTACGCACTCCCAGGAACCCGTTGAGCGGCGAATCGAAGAGTTTCGAGAAGTATGGGCAGTTTTCCTTGACGATATGAAAAAATGGTTGGAGCATGTCAACGAGACTTTTGGAGTGAGTCTGTCAACCTACTTTGAACGACCGCAAAAGCTTTAAAATTAGTAACTGTGAAAACTTCCGCGCGATGGCTGCTATTCGAATACCAGGGTCTCGAACTCGTCATTTTGACTCCAACAACTGTTGGCGACGTCTATTAGCCTATTAGCCCAGGGAGCCAACGCCTCGTTGCTATGCGGTCGGGCACCTCTTCAGGGGCGTTGATTTCGGGGTCCGAGAATTGACTGCGAGTTAGGTCGAGAAGTGAGACGATTCCAACATGTGTAAAGATAAATTGTTTCGATGGCTGGGGACTCCGTCGGTTGACGTGCGGGGCGCGACCGTAATAAAAGTATGCAGTTGAAATGCGAAACAAACGGCTGGACTTCTTGCGCGGCATGGCGATCGTTTTGGTCCTCCTCTTCCACTCACACTTGTCGAACGCGGGATGGGTCGGTGTGGATCTCTTTTTTGTCCTTAGCGGCTTTCTCATTTCGGGTTTGCTTTTCGACGAGTATAAGAGGCGCGGCTCAATTAGTTTCAAGCGGTTCTTCATCCGGCGCGGCTTCAAAATCTATCCGGCATATTATGTGTTCCTCTTGGTCGCGCTACTCGCGAGGATTCCATTCCATCGCGTTCCGTCACCGATTTCCTACGTTGGCCAGATATTTTACTTTCAGAATTACGGAGGAATTGTCTGGAATCACACGTGGTCTCTCGCCGTCGAGGAGCACTTCTACATTTTGCTTCCTATCTTTTTCCTTCTACTGATCCGTTACTGGTCTGGCCGTACGAACCCATTTCGCCTGGTGCCCTGGTCCTTCGTCGTCGTGGCAATCACTTGTCTAGCCTTTCGGGTGGCGGCAGTTCGTATGGTCCATTCGGGATTGCAATCTATTCCAGTGTATCGTCGAATCCTTAGCCCAACTCATGATCGCATGGATTCGTTGTTTTTCGGTGTTCTACTCGGCTATTTTTACCATTTTCACCCAGGTTTGCTGGACCGGATCCTGCGCCCGATGAGGAACCGCGTAGCGCTTTCAATACTCGCGGCCGCATGCCTTTTCCCCTGCCTGATTGTACCGGTCGGAAATGCCTTCATGCTGACTCTCGGGCTCACGCTTCTCTATTTTGGATTCGGAATTGTCCTAATGATCTGCCTGAATACGTATGGAGTGCTGCCGGCTTGGCTTGCCGTTCCCGTGAGCGCAATCGGTACAGCGTTTGCTTTCATCGGGGTGTACTCATACTCGATTTATCTTTGGCATGAAGAGATTCTTGAAGGGACTCCTGTACTTCTATGGCAGTTGTTCCACGTCAAGATGGGTCCGTTTACGGAGTTTGTCGTTTGCTTCTCGGGCAGTATTGCATTTGGAACATTGATGTCAAGACTGATTGAATATCCAGTTTTGAGATTGCGGGATCGAATGTTCCCCGCAATCCAGGTCAATCCGTTCAAGCCAGCCGGGCCCGAAATGACGGCGGCATCGATTCCCCCGTCCATTAACGCCGTTTAACACCCCTGCTGTTTAGAGAAAGACCTGCAAACCATCGCGGGGCGAGAGTGCCGAAGTTTGAAGGAATAGTTGCGGCTGACGATAGCTTAAATACACGTGCGCTTCCTGGCTCAACTTGACGACGTTTTCGCTAACTGTCCACGCTGCGAGGAAATGATTTCTTTTAGAATCGTTTCTAATCCGCGCGTGATTTTCCAGTTCGGATAGTGGGTCTGAAATTTCCCAAGATTCGAGATATAACAAATGTGATCGCCCTTGCGCGCTTCATCCTCGTAACGCCAATCCAGCTTCAGTCCGGTCATCTGCTCGATTCGCTCGATCGCTCCCAGCACCATTCCAGCAATATCTCGAATCAAGTCTTTCATGCGCCTATTGCCATCGTAACTCACCTTGGCAGCATGCACGGATGCCACTCTTCGTCCTCGGCATGAGCATCGCAGAACCATCTGCCGCACTTCGCGCAGTGCACAGTCGCCGGAAAATCGCACGGCTCGTCGTTAGGCGACACTCCCTGGCATAAGCGCTCCGGACGCTCGCTCTCGCCTTCCCTTTCTCCCATCGTCATATTCTACGCGTCGTTATCTTGTCGTTTCTCTGTACGGCGAGGTACATATAATCAGAATAACTTGCCCGAACTTTTAATTGACAGAGCGTTACGTACCGTGTAGAAATTCGCTACTCGTTCTACTTGAGAGTTTGTTCCCAGGCCACTCTCTCACCGGTTACGCCTGAACGGCTCGGTGGCCTCACACTTGGAGGCCAAATGCGGGTGTCTCGGTTCGTCCTTGCAGTTTTCCTTGTTTTTGTATTTTCCCTGAGCCTTGGCTCACAACAATTGACCTCTCCGCAACGCGATGCGGGCGCTGTCGCCGTTGTCGAACAAGCAGTGGGAGCACTCGGCGGACAGACCTTTCTCGGTTCGATAGTCGATTCAGTTTCGACTGGCGAAATCGTTGCGAACAGTGACGATTCGACGCAGAACTCAGCCTTTACTTGGAAAACGAAGAGTGGAGAGTTCCGATACGAGGTGCAGGCACAGAATGGCTCTTCGAAGGTCTTCGTAAGCGGGCATGGACACCCGGCGAACTCTGAAAATGGTAATACGTCAGCTCTGCCCCAATTCACCGCGCTCGCTACGCCTGCTTTTCATCTCCCAGGGATAGTTTTGTTGTCCCGGCTCCTGGACCCGCAATTTGCCATCACGGCCATGGGAACCTCAGGTTTGGCGAACGGTCAACTCGGTGTTCACATTCGTGTGAGATCAAGCCTTCAGAGCGCAAGTGCCGCGGTAACTCAGCAAGATTGGTACATCGACCAATCGACTGGACTGCCTTTCCGAGTTGAGTATTGCCTGCCTTCCGTCGATCGAAGCGACGATTGTGCTCCGTCAACCATAGAGTATTCCGATTATCACTCCGTGTCGGCAATTGCTGTTCCGTTCACGCTTAAGTTTTCGCTCCCCGATGGATCGGCCAATCTCGCCAAAGTGAGTTCCACTAGCTTCAATGTCGGTCTTAGTGCCGCCGACTTTGATCTACTCACGCGGAGCGCGCAATGATAATTCTTCGGTCGGCCCTTCTGCTGCTTATTATTCCAGTTTTCTGCGTTTCAAATGCTTGCGCTCAGGATAACCCCAACTTGGAAATTGGATTGAAACCGTACGGATCGTTCCGAGGTGGGAACATTGATTCGGTAAGTATGAACAACGGAAATCTCTTTGTTCGTATCCCGCTCTGGTCGATACCCCAAAGAGGGGGAGTTGGGTTAAGTTTCTCGGTCGTATATAACAACAAAGGTTACAGCGTGGCGAAGCGATGCCCTCCGACCGGCTGCTATTACCAGTGGACACCTAAGGGCCTTTTCGGATTTCAGCTTGCTGATGACCAAGCAATTGCAGCAAGCGGAAAGGCAGTCTATCAATCGAACGGCACCTTACTCGGATATACGGCGTCAGCGGGCACCTCGGATGGCGCAGTTCATCAGATGGGGCAGAAAGGCACTAGTTCTCAGTGGGAAACGCTAGATGGTACCGGAATCGAGGGTACTAATTTTCACATTGATTCGGGCTCCGGCGCTTATTTATTCGATTCTGTTATTGGCCGCGACGGCGTTCGCCACCATTATCCGAATTCGCAAGAAGGAAGTAGCGCATGTTCCACGGATTCAAACGGGAATCAAGTTACTTGTACTTTTGCTGGTAATCCTCTGCGCACGTACACGGACACCCTTGGGCGGATTGTGGGACCAAGCACCTCGTCGACGGACTTCAGCAACTGCTCAGGGCCCTTGCCTATCACTAGTGCAACAATTCTTACGTTTCCCGCTCCGGCTGGGGGAACGGCGACGTTTAAACTCTGCTATGCAAATCTGTCTCTGCAGACTCGTTTTTCTTATATCAACATAAGGGAATTTTCGGGGATAAGGGGGGCACTACAGAGCATAGTTTTACCAAACCTAACCACTTGGACATTCATATACGACAACACTGGGTTTGGCGACCTGACTAAAGTTATATTTCCGACCGATGGCTCGTTGGCGTATACTTGGGGAACACAAAGTCTTTGTCACAACGCCTACCCGATCCCTGGAGTAACTCCTGCAAGCCGGGTCGTCTCCTCGCGCAGCTTGGATGCGAACGATGGTATCGGGCCACATACATCCAATTATGTGTGGGGCCCTGACGTCGATACCGGGTCTAGCCGCACGCGAATTGACACCGTAACCGATGCTGTAAATAACGACACTGCGTACACGGAAACAGGCCTGGGTTACTCCTGTTCTTTTTTCGAGACCCACCGTGAAGAATATCAGGGGACCGGTACTGCGCGAACTCTACTGAAAACAACGAACACAGACTATACATGGTCTAGCAATCAATTTAATGCGCTAACGCCGACATTTGCAAATACCGTTCTAAACGTTGAACCGACCGCAGTGACAACAATCTGGCCAAATGGTGAAACCAGAAAAGATATTTTCACCTACGACACCGGATTCACCTACAAGAGCCCTCTCGCGAGTTCCAGCACTCAGTACAATGCGACGTATGGGACTTTGTTGACCAAGAACGAATACGACTTCGGCGCGGGAGCCGCTGGTTCGTTGCTGAGACAAACTGTGACTTCGTTTGTCTGGCAGCCAGGGAATCCAAATTATCAGAGCTACGTGGACGGAAATTTCTTGGAACTGCCTAAATCTGTGATTACTAATTCGGGCAGCGGATACAAATGCTCCGAAACAGATTTCGGATATGACGATCCCAGCAGGCTCAGTTCTCCAAATCCCCCGATAACTACCCAGCATGTCGCAGCGCCAGGTGCGGTGCGTGGCAACCTTACATCGACAACCCGTCTGCTGAGTACCGTGCCTTGCCAATCCGGAGCGACGTGGACTTCCACTCCCGCATACAGCAACGTTTTCGACACGGGGATGATTTCCGCATCGATCGACCCTATGGGGCATACAACACAATATTTATATTCTTCGACGTTCTCGGGTGCTTATGTCACAAGCACGCAATATCCCGACACGAATTCGCCGAATCTGGCCCATCACATCATCAGCGGGAACTATGACTCCAACACTGGTCTACTAACGAGCTTCATCGATGAGAATGGTAACGCTACAAACTACGCCTACGACAACATGAAACGCTTTACCACGGTTACGTACCCATCTCCGAGCGGAGGTACTGTCAATTTCTACTACCCGGATGCGGTAACTGTTGAGCAGACAAAGCAAATCGATGCCTCGCGAACGACAGACCTTTTCGTCCGCTTCGATGGGGTCGGCCGCGAGGTCCGCCGTGTCATAGCAAACGACGAAACCACACCGTGGGACCAGGTGGATTCCTGTTACGACGCGAGCGGGAGGCTTGCCTTCAAGGCATATCCCTATCAGGGCACTGGGCTCTCCACATCTTCCGTCTGTTCCGGCGCGGGCGATGCGTTTGCATACGATGGCCTAGGTCGGACAATTACAGTGACGCACTCTGATAACTCCGCCGTCCTCACTTCATATACCGGCCGAGCTACCAGCGTCTCAGATGAGGGAAACGGAACGCAGAGAATTCAGCGCATCTCTCAAATCGACGGCCTCGGACGTACGATCTCTCTGTGTGAAGTTGCAAGCTTGTCTCAGCTTGGTGGCGGCGGCACGCCAGCTGCCTGTGGCCAGGACATCGCCGGAACAGGGTTCTTGACCTCCTATGTCTACGACCCGCTCGACAATTTAACCTCCGTCACTCAAGGAACGCTAAGCCCGCGCACATTCCAGTACGACAGTCTTTCGCGATTGGGGAGCGCAACCAATCCTGAATCCGGGAACATCACGTACGCGTACGACAATGATGGTTTGCTAATCACAAGGACTGCCCCGAAGCCCAATCAGACCAGCGCCGCAGTTACTGTTATCACCACCCTAAGTTACGATTCTCTCCATCGCTTGCGCGGCAAGAGCTATAACGATGGCCTGACGCCAACGGCCACCATGAACTACGATGAAACGTCAGCTTTGGGTACAACCGGTCTCCTTAACACCACTGGCCACTCCTCTTCTTCCAGCATTGCAGGTTCCCAAGCTGGAGAAGTGTTTAGCTACGACAAACTCGGTCGCATCACGCTAAATTCGCAATGCACGCCACACAACTGCGGCGCGAGCACGCTCTTTCCGATAAATTACACGTATGATTTGTTGGGAGACATGCGCACGAGTACGAACGGCTTCGGCGTAACCCTCACCTACACCCTAAATCGTGCCACCCGCCTTACGAATATGACCAGCAGCCTCTCAGACGCTAATCATCCCGGAGTACTTTATTCCTCTGCGCATTTCAACTCGGCCGGGTCGCTCTTGTCCGCCAGCCTCGGAAACGGTATCGGCGAGATTCTCGCTTATGACGGAAGGCTCAGGCTTGCCTCTATCACCGATGGCACGCGATATTCCGTCAGCATCCCGACTTCGCCCAGCGGCTACGCCCCAAACGGAGACGTACTCACTGCCAACGACAGTGTTAATGGGAACTGGACATACGCGTATGACGCTTTTAACCGCATCGCCAGCGCAAGTGCGACCGGGCAAGCTTACACATATGCCTACGACCGCTACGGCAATCGCTGGCAGCAGAACGGCCCACATACTTCATCCCTCGGATTCGGTAATGACAATCGCATCGTCTCCGGCAGCGGTGTAACGTACGATGCTGCTGGCAATGTGACCGCCAACGGCGCGGCTACTTATTTCTACGACGCTGAGAACCGATTGGTTCAAGTGGGTGGCGCACTGGGCGTGTGCTCGGGTGCCACAGCATGCTACGTTTACGACGCCAATGGTCGGCGGATTCGCAAGACTACAGGGAGCACGACCGTGGACTTTCTTTATGACATCGCGGGACACCAAATTGCTGAGGCAAACTCTAGCGGTAACTGGAATCGAGGCGAAGTCTACGCAGGTGGAAAACACTTGGCGACCTATGCTGGCGGCACGACGTACTTCATCCATTCCGACTGGCTCGGCACCGAGCGCGCTCGCACCACGGCCGCTGGTGCCGCCTACGAAACCTGCACGAACCTTGTCTTCGGCGATTGGCTTACCTGTACCGGCGGCGACCCCAGCCCCATGCACTTCACCGGCAAAGAACACGACTCCGAGTCCGGCCTCGACAACTTTGGCGCTAGATACGATTCGTCCAGCATGGGCAGGTTCATGCAGCCCGATCCACTGTTGAACTCCGGCCAGACTTGGAACCCCCAGTCCTGGAATCGTTACGCGTACACCGAGAACAATCCGCTGCGCTACACCGATCCGACGGGGCTATATAAGTTTGGGGACTGCACGGGGACTGCAGAACAATGCCTAGAGCAAGAGCAGAGATTCAGAGATTCGATTGCGAAGGCGCGGGAGGCTTTAAAGGGCCTTGATCCAAACTCAAACGAGGCAAAGAAGCTTAAGAAGACACTCGACAAGCTGGGCGACGAAGACGACGGCAACATCAAAATCAACTTCGGCGATGCAGGCAAGACCGATGGTCTGCCGAATTTGGGCAAAACTAATGGGAATAACATAACAATTAACTACGGTGCAGTGGACAACCAGGCAAAGAACTTCAATCTAAATGCATCCGAGAGAGCAGCCCTTGATGCCGGGGTTACTACGCACGAGGGAGCACATGCGGGCGCCGGGAAGGGCCCTTTCGCAATATTGGGTATGCATGGAGAACACGCAGCTTATTTTAACGAATCGGTGACATACCAGGGCCTTCATAACACTGATCGAACTGCTAATTTGTGGAATGAAAGTTGGCTAACAGTGGACAAAGACAAACTGTCGATTGAAAAGGATCGAGAGCACTCCATACAACAGGCAATCCATCCGCCGAAACCAGAGCAGAAACATGGGAACCCGTGATGAAGATGATTACGCCCGCGAAGGTGATGCATAGTTGGGTTCTGCTTCTGATGGGGTGTTCGTTTTGTTGGGGCCAAAATACCGGGCAGCCTGTCGAGGTCACTCTCTGCGACTTGTACCAACATCCCGAACAATATGCCGGCAAGATGATAAAGGTACGCGGTGGAGCAGTAGGGGATCTGCGCATCGATGCCATACTGCACGATTCCCCTGCGGAGTCGTGTGCCTCGTACATGCGTCTTATTGTGGTATTTCCAGAGCAGACAAAACCCTCACCCGGTTTCCAACTCGTTCGAGATCAATCCTACAAGCAGTTGGAAACGGCTCTTCATTCCCAACGTCCAGTCCACATCGATGCGACTTACGAAGGTCGTTTTGACCCCGCATTTGTTTGGCGCGATCACAAACGTGTCAGAGTGGGTTCGAGCGATGTGAAAGGATATGGGGAGAAACACGAATACGATGCCCAGATAGTCCTTCACCGGGTTTCGAATATATGGACTATGCAATTACCGGCAAAATAAAAAGCCAGACCCGGCCTTAAAAGTCTCCGAGACTCTGCTAGCTCCGCGCACGGCATCATCCGACACTCGAATCGCACGACACGACCTCGAACGCGGCGATCTTCGAAACTTCGTCCCCGCTATCTAATCGGGACCGGCGAGATCGAGGATGCGTTCCGCAATTGAATA
>Ga0137398_10001189_pt1 | contig 10369 bp, 8 predicted proteins | sample czorhiz216metaG_FD_106659 | JGI IMG/M metagenome (GOLD analysis project Ga0137398, IMG submission 106659) | Vadose zone soil microbial communities from Angelo Coast Range Reserve, California, USA - czorhiz2.16 metaG | ecosystem: Environmental > Terrestrial > Soil > Vadose zone | place: USA...
CGCCGAGCGGGATGGCTGGGCGGTGCGCGTCAGCGTGAAGAGCGTCAACCACAGGTTCCTGGATCTCAAGCTGCGGATGCCGGAGGGATTTGATCTTTACGATCTACGGCTGCGGCAGATCGTGCGCGAAAAGATTCACCGCGGACACGTGGAAGTGACCGTGGGGGTAGAACCGGGGAAAGCGGCGCCAATCCAGGTGAATAGAGAGTTGGTGCAAGCGTATCTGAAAGCCGCCGAAGCGTTGCGACAGGAGACAAGAGCGGCAACGGATATGGACGTTGTCGCGCTTTTGAGGCTGCCCGGAGTGATCACCGGCGTCACCACAGCCGTGCCGGAGACCGAAGAAGAGCAAGAACGGCTTGGACGCTTGCTGGATGGCGGCTTGCGGGAGGCGCTGGCAAAGCTGGACGATATGCGGCGGGCGGAAGGGCGTCATCTGGTGGAGGAGTTGCGCGATCGCCTGGCGCGGATCGGCGGCCATGTCGAGCAAGTGCGCGGGCTCGCCGCGACGCTACGGCCGGCGTTCTCGCGTCGGCTCGATGCCAAGTTGAAGGAATTGCTGGGCGGGACGGGGATCGATCCGGCGCGGCTTGCGCAGGAAGCAGCGGTGCTTGCGGAGCGCAGCGATATCAGTGAAGAATTGGATCGGCTGAGGAGCCACCTGCAGCAGTTCGGGAAATTACTTGACGGCGCGGGCGAGCTGGGGAAGAAGCTGGATTTTCTTTTGCAGGAAATGCATCGCGAGGCCAATACGATGCTGTCCAAAACGCCCGGCGTGGAAAGCGAGGCGTTGGCAATTACAGGCTTGGCGCTGGAGATCAAGGCGGAGATCGAGAAACTGCGGGAGCAGGTACAAAACATCGAATGAGCACGGGGATAGAGATTGCGCCGCTGGTGTTGATCGTGTCGGGGCCGTCAGGATCGGGAAAATCGACTTTGGTGCAGCGAATCCTGGAACTGCCCGGGACGATGCCTTCGATCTCATGTACTACACGGTCGCGCCGGGCGACCGAGGCCCGCGGGAAGTGCTATGATTTTGTCACAGAAGCGGAATTCGACGTCATGGCCGCGCGCGGCGATTTTTTGGAGTACGCGCGGGTCTTCGGAAAACATTCTTACGGCACGCCGAGGAAGTGGTTGGAAGAATCGCGGAAGAAGGGACTCGATCTGGTGCTGGAGATCGATGTTCAAGGCGCGGCTCAGGTGAAAGAAAAGCTCCCGGAGTCGGTGGCGATTTTCATCTTGCCGCCGTCGCGCGAGGAGCTGGAGCGCAGGCTGCGCGAGCGCGGCCAGGATTCGAACGAAGAGATCGCGCGGCGGCTGGCCGAGGCGCGGGACGAGATTGCGGCTTTTGGCAAGTATTACGATTTTTGCGTAGTGAATGATGATGTGGAACGCGCGGGACGCGAAGCGCAGGCGATTGTGATCGCCCTGCGCTGCACGAGCGTGCGACGGAGGGCGAGAGTGGAACAACTTCTGGCATCGTTTGGGAGGGAATGACTGAAATGACCATGCAGACGAAAGCTCCGGAGAGCCAGTTTGCGTACGTGGTGCTGGCGGCGAGGAGAGCGCGGCAGATCATGGCCGGTGCACCATCGCTGATCGAGAACCCGAGAACACTGAAGGCCACACGGATCGCGTGCGAAGAGCTGGAACACAGCTTGCTCGAGTACGAATTCACGGAGCCGGCATCGATCGACGTGGATAAGGAAGGGAATAAACGGCGGAAGTAGCGGGCCGCGAAAGGCAGCGATGCGAATCACGCTTGGTGTGACCGGCGGAGTGGCGGCTTACAAAGCCGCGGAACTCGTACGCCGCTTGCAGCAGGACGGGTTCAGCATACAGGTGGTGATGACCCGCGGGGCGCGGGAGTTCCTCACCCCGCTGACGTTCGCGGCGCTGAGCGGGCAGAGAGTCATCACCGACCTCTTCGGCGATGCTTCGGGCGGTGAAGCAAACCTCGAAAGCGCCATCGAACACATCGCGGTTGCGCAGCGGACCGATTTGCTCGTGGTCGCGCCTGCCACGGCGGATGTCATTGCAAAATTTGCGCGCGGGATTGCGGACGACTTTCTGACGACTTTGTACCTGGCATCGACGGCGCCGGTGGTGGTGGCGCCGGCGATGAACGTAAACATGTGGAACCACACAGCCACGCAAGAAAATGTCGAGATGCTGCGCGCGCGCGGCGTTAAAGTCGTTGACCCCGCGGAGGGCTACCTGGCCTGCGGCGTGATCGGCGCGGGAAGGCTGGCCGGACAGGAAGATATTGTCGCTGCGGTGCGCGAGGCGCTGAAAACGCAGCGGGATTTGGACGGAGAGACGGCCCTGATCACCGCTGGTCCAACTTGCGAAGACCTCGATCCGGTTCGCTATATTACCAACCGCTCTTCCGGGAAGATGGGCTACGCTGTGGCCGAAGCAGCGGTGCGGCGCGGTGCGAAGGTCATTCTTATAAGCGGGCCGGTAAGTCTCGATGCGCCCGCCGGCGTCGAGCGCATTGACGTGCGCACGGCGAAAGAAATGCATCACGCCGTTGTGGAGCGGATTGCAAATAGTTCCATCGCCATTCTTGCGGCCGCGGTGGCGGATTACCGGCCGGTGGAACAGCACGCCGAAAAGATCAAGAAGAGCGATGCGGCACTGACGATTTCTCTCGAGCCGACCACCGACATTCTGGCGGAGGTGGCGAGAAACAAGGGCCAGAAAATCGTGGTGGGCTTTGCAGCGGAGACGGACCACGTCGCGGAGAACGCGCGGAAAAAGCTTTCCGCGAAGAACGCCGATTTGATTGTTGCAAACGATGTCACCGCGGAAGGCGCGGGGTTCGATCACGATACCAATATTGTGACGCTCTTTTCCCGGGATGGACGCGACCTCGCGCTTCCGAAAATGAGCAAGCGCGAAGTGGCGCAGCGGATTTTGGATGAAGTCGTGCGTCTACGAAGCGTTTTGCACGGGACGGCCGCACTGAAGCGCTCCGGCGTTTGATCCCGCCATGGCCGAGCGTATTTCCGAGACTCTTCAAAAAAAACTGTCCAGCAGACTGAGTTTCTACGAAGACCTCGGAATCCGCTTGTTCTATCGGGACCGCGGGGCCGGAGCTGCGTTGGATAACGAGCGCCAGGTGGAATTGCCCGCGACCACTCATTTCCCAACCATAGATCTAGAAAAGGAAAAGACCTTGCCGAAGCCTGCAGGAAAACCAGCGTTGCAAAAGACCATGCCCGTCACGACGCCGGTCATTCCAAAAATCGCATCGCTGCCGGTGGTTGGGGGACCGTCGCTTTTCGAATCCGTGGAGAAGATTGTGGGCGACTCGCTGCTCAAGACTCGCGAAGATCTCGGGGAATGCACGCGGTGCAAACTGCACAGCACGCGGCACAAAATTGTTTTCGGCGACGGAAATCCCAAGGCCGAGTTGGTTTTTGTGGGCGAAGGCCCGGGCGCCGATGAAGACGCGCAAGGATTGCCTTTCGTCGGGCGCGCGGGAAAACTGCTGACGCAGATGATCGAAGCGATGGGCTTGCAGCGCAAAGATGTGTACATCTGCAACGTGGTGAAATGCCGGCCTCCGGAAAATCGCCAACCGGAAGAAGACGAAGTAAGCACCTGCTCGCCGTTTCTTATGCGCCAAATCGATGCCATCGCTCCAAAAGTAATAGTCTGCCTGGGCGCAGTCGCCGCAAAAACATTGCTGCAGACCAATCGCGGAATTTCTCAGTTTCGCGGAGAGTGGCTGGAATTTCGCGGAAGAAAATTGCTGGCAACCTATCACCCCGCCTATTTGCTGCGCAATCCGCCTGCGAAAAGCGAAGTCTGGAAAGATCTCCAAAAAGTTATGGCCGTGCTCGGCCTCGAAGTGAAGAAAGGCAAGTCCGTCTAACTCATCATGGGAATTCTGCTGGGCTTGCTGACGGCGCTGACCTGGGGCGGCGCGGATTTTATTGCGCGTTTTGCCACGCATCGCATTGGCGCTTTGCGTTCCATGTTGTACATGCAATTGACGGGTTTTCTTCTGCTCTCCCTTCTTCTTCCCGCTCTCGGCGGTTGGGGGCATCTCGCGGATGGTTCCGGATGGCAGCCCTGGGCTTGGGGTTTCCTGGCTGGGAGCTTCAATGCCGTGTCGGGACTGGCGCTCTACCGAGCGTTTGAGATTGGGAAAATGGCCGTAGTGGCTCCGCTCTCGGCCAGTTATCCCGCGCTGACTCTGCTGCTTTCCTGGATGACCGGCGAGCGGTTGAGCATTGTGAGAATTGCCGGAATCGTCTGCACGCTGGTAGGCGTCGTGGTTGTTGCCGGCGGAGAAAAAACACCGGACGAGAACGATGCTGAGGCCGTGCGCAAGAGCGGCCGTGGAATCCGCTGGTCCATCTTCTCTGCCTTTGGCTTCGCGGTGCTGTTTTGGTTGCTCGGAATTCGCGTCATTCCGAGCGTCGGGGCCATTCAAACCGTGTGGATGATCCGTTTGACCAGTGCCGTGCTCACCGCGGCGGTGATCCTCATTTCCAAGCAGCCCGTGCGGCTTCCACGCGGCAAGGTGCGCTGGATGGCCCTGGGTATGGGGGCCTTGGATACCAGTGCCTTTGTCCTCAGCAATCTCGGAATGAAAATGGAGCAGGTCGCGGTCATCACCGTCCTTAGTTCGCTATACGGGGCTGTCACTGTGGGGCTTGCGGCCATCTTGCTCAAGGAACACGTGTCGCGCTGGCAGTGGGCGGGAATCGTCACCATTTTCGCCGGAATTTTTCTCATCAGCCGGTAGATTTTTCCTTTCATCCCGCCTTCTTTATCACATTCTCTTCCACATTTCCTCGTGCTGATACACTACACGGCGGGATGACTCCTCCATTTTGCAATGTCGCCTTGCCAGTGCCGCTGCGCAATGTATTCACTTATGCGGTGCCGGAAACGCTGCGGGGAACGGTGCAGCTGGGCAACCGCGTCCTCGTGCCGTTCCGGAAGAAGACGCTGGTTGGTGTCGTTGTGGAATTGGCGGAGAGCGCGCCGGCGGGGACGAAAGTCCGGGAGATCACTCGCGTGCTGGATTTTGTTCCGGCGCTGACGCCGAAGTTGATCGAGCTGGCGCAATGGATCAAGGGGTATTACCTGGCGCCGGCCGGCGAAGTGTTCCGTGCGATGCTGCCGCCGGTAACAGAGCTGAAATCGCAACGCCAGATTATTCTGATGGATGCGGGGCGTGAAGCGGCGGAAAGTTTGAGCGGCGGGGAATTGTCGCATGGGCTCACGTCTGCAGAGGCAGTGTTTCTTACCAAGCTGAAGGAAAAGAAAGGAACGCTGCTTTTAGGTCCGGCGTCAAAGTTGGGCGTTGATGCTTCGGCGTTGCAGCGGCTGCAACGGCGCGGATTGATCGAAATTCGGGAGACGGTGCAAGGAATTAAGCGAAGGACGCAGCGGGTCGTCGCTTGGAAGGGCGGCCTTGCGGCGGCCGAAGAATCGGCGGAGAAGAAAGAAAACAACAACGCAGAGACGCAGAGTGCGCAGAAGAATCGCAGAGAAGAAGTCGAAGAAAAAGGCATCGCTGAGACGCAAGGTGCACAGAGAAAGCACAAGGAAGAAAGAGTGCGAGAACTGCTGGAGACGGAGCGGGGGCCGCTGCCTTTGCCGCAGCTTTTGAAGCTGGCGCAGGTGACGCGAGCGTTCGTTGAACGGATGCTGCGCGATGGAATGCTGAAGAGTTGGGAGGAGGCGATTGATCCGGCGGAGGATCCGTTTGATGCGGGACACGCGCCTCCTGCGCATGAATTGAATGCGGAGCAGGAGAGCGCGCTGAAAAAGATACGCGCGCGATTTGAATTGAGCGAATTCGGCGTGCAGTTTCTCCACGGCGTGACCGGGAGCGGGAAAACCGAAGTTTATTTGCGCGCGGTGCAGGAGACCTTGGCGCGAGGAAAAACGGCACTCGTGCTGGTGCCGGAGATTGCGTTGACGCTATGGATTGGGCGGCAGTGCCGGTCGTGGTTTGGCGCGCGTTTCGAGGGCGTGGCGGTGCTGCACTCGGCGCTGAGTGATGTGGAACGAGCGCGCGAATGGTGGCGCGTGCGGAACGGCGAGGCACGGGTCGTGGTCGGGACGCGCTCGGCGGTGTTTGCGCCGCTGGAAAATGTCGGGCTGATCATTGTCGATGAAGAGCAGGAAAATAGCTTCAAACAGGAAGAGACTCCTCGCTATCACGGCCGCGACGTGGCCATCGTGCGCGCCAAGATGGAAGGCGCCCTGGCGCTGCTGGGTTCAGCGACACCCTCGATGGAAACGTATCACCACGCGCGGAATGGAAAGTATGAACTGTTGACGCTAGCTTCGCGCGTTGCGGACCGTTCGCTCGCGAGCGTGGAGGTCGTTGATCTGCGCGAGGATTTTCAGCAGACACACCAAACGAGCCCGATTTCCGCGGCGCTGCACTCGGGAATTCAGGAATGCCTGGCGAATGGCACGCAGGCGCTGGTATTGATCAACCGGCGCGGGTATTCATGGTCGGTTCTGTGCCGGAGCTGTGGCGCGTCCGTGCAGTGCGTGAATTGCAGCATCTCCATGACGCATCACAAACAACGCAACCGGCTGGAATGCCACTATTGCGGTTCGATCCAGCCGATACCGAAGCAATGTCCAAAATGCCAGTCGAAATATGTTTATTTTTTTGGCGAAGGCTCTGAGCATCTGGAAGAGAGACTTCGCAAAGAATTTCCCGGCGCGCGAATCGCGCGTCTGGACCGGGATACGGCGCGGACGAAGCGGCAGTACCAGGAAACACTGGGTGCCTTCGCTGGCGGGGCGCTGGATATCCTCGTCGGCACGCAAATGCTGGCAAAGGGGCATGATTTTCAGCGGGTGACGCTTGTCGGCGTGGTTTCCGCAGATTCGTCGCTGAGCCTGCCGGATTTTCGCGCGGCGGAACGCACGTTTCAGTTACTGACGCAAGTTGCCGGGCGCGCGGGGCGCGGCGAGTTGAAGGGACGCGTTCTGATTCAGACATTTTATCCCGAGCATTACGCGATTCAAGATGCGGTGAAGCAGGATTACAGCGCGTTTTTCGAGCGCGAATTGAATTTCCGGCGGATGATGGCGTATCCGCCATTCACGTCGCTGGCCAACGTGATCGTGCGCGATACGAGCCTGGAAAAGACAGTGCGCTGGTCGCGGCAGCTTTCGGAATATTTTTCTCCGCATGACGGGGAAAGCGTGCGCATCCTGGGGCCGGCGACGGCGCCGCTGGCGCGTTTGAAGAAGGAACACCGATTTCAATTCTTGCTGAAGTCACCAAAGCGGTCAGTGTTGACGAAACTGCTTAGCGGCGCGATGGCGTATTGCGATGCCAAAGAGATTCCGCAGACGGCCGTGCTGGTGGATATGGATCCACTTAGCTTATTGTGAGCCAATTCTAGAAATCCACTGAACCCTCCTCAGAAACCAGAAGCGGAGTCTTGCTCGAAGACAAGTTGCTTATCCATATCCAGCATCTGTTTACGGAATTGACGCAAGCCGCCGAGGCTGAGAAGAACTGCGGGAATGAAACCAGCGGCTCCCCACCGAGTGACCAGGGACCACCGCACGATTTGGGGAATGTAGATCGCAAAGACAACGAAGCCGATGAGGTAAGCAACAAGGACAAGCGTAGAGTGGCTCTGAAAGGCCGGGTGAGAGCACGTGAAGGGGATCTTGCGGAACCGTACGAGCAGAACTTCCACGAAAACTCCGGAGCAGGCAATGAGAAGAGCTGTTTGCAGCAGCGCGGTAAGCCATCCCCACAAAAGTGCTGAGTAGAGAAAACACAGGGGGGCAATCCAGCCAAGAGAAAATGTGAGGAGTATTTTCCTGGCAACTTGGCGAGGCTGTTCGCCGCCAGGCTCGACCCAGAGCCTGAAAACCCAGTTGGCAGGCAAATCCGAAGGGACTTCGAAGGCCAAGCGAACTCCCACGAGGAGGCAATAGCTCAGGATAAACGGGATAGAAAGGAGTGCTACAGAGGGAGGTTGTGCAGCGAATGAAAAGCCGGGATGGAAGGCAGCATCTACAGTCTGTGCGGCAACGACAAGGCCGAGTGCCGCGAAGGCCAGAACAATCTGCAAGTGGGCATCGCTTCGCAAGAGTGTGCGCGAAACAAAGTGATAACAGGCGCGTTGCACCGGAGCCCGAAGAATTGTGGCGTCCAGAAGTCTTGTAGGCGACCGGAAGCGCTGGCCACGCGGCAACGGCCCAACATCGGCAAATTCGGGGATGCGGACGAAGGATCTGCGAAAGCTGAAGGTATAGGCAAGGATGGATACGAGAAGTGCAAGCCCCAAAGAAACCAGGGCTCTATGCGTCATGGAAGCGAAGAAAATATCATTACCTCTGCCCCACAACGTTTCGGTGAGCCCTAGAAACCAAAAGGGAGGCAGTCCGCCGAAGCGCGCGGGAATTATCCCGGAGCAGCCTGAGAGAAAAGAAGATACCGTGAAGCTTGTGGCCAGCACTGCAAGGAGACAGAGCGCGACCGCAAAACGGACGTAGACGGAGACTTTGCGGAAAATGCGATAGGGAAGGCACGCCATCAAAGTGCCCGAGAGTGCAAATATGGCCAGAAAACTGAATGCGCTACTGAAAATGACGGAAATGGCATGTCCAAACGCAAACCGGAAAAGGGTGGAGAAAGATCCTTGCGAGCCCACGACCGCGATCGGAAATAAAACGAAGGAAGCCGCGTTCACCACGATGGTGAGAAGTGCCGTCAGAGCGAAGATGGCGAACAGATTTGCGAAAAAAATCCTGGTCAGCGAGACGGGGAGGGGCACGAGATTTGCGTAGTCGCGGCGGTCCAGAAAAATGGAGTTCCACCGCCACAACGGTGCGGCGCAGCTAACGGCCATGGACAGAACGATGAAGAAATATTCGTCTGGAATGGTGGCAACATAGGGATCGAATGCGCCGTCACCCCGCAGGAAACGGATGAGCGAGCCAAACTTCTCAAACATGAGAAGAGAGATCAGAACCCCCGGCATGGCCAAGAAGATGAGCACTACACCCATGCCAAGCTCCAGATCGTCCGCGCCGAGTTCTCCGCCGCCGTGGAACATGCGTCCGGCGAACAGGCGCAACAAATGCACGGAAGGGCGTTGCGAGAAAACCATCCAGCGTGCGGCGAGGGACTGCTTCCAAGAATTCACGAGGGAGACACCACGACATCCACGATCTCGTTCGCGACCTGGGTGACGTCTGTGTCTTCCACGAGTTGCAGGAAGATGCGTTCCAGTGAGGACTGTCCGATCCGCTGGCGTACCTCTTCCGTTGAGCCGTAGGCGATGACCTGGCCCTTTCGGAGAATGAGAAGCTGTGAACATACTTTTTCGACGACTTCGAGAATATGAGAACAATAGAAAACGGCTTTTCCTCGCGCGCTGAACGCCTGGATGAGGTTCTTGAAAATAAGCACGGAGGTTACGTCGAGGCCGGAGAGCGGTTCATCCAGGATGAGGACATCGGGATTGTCCATGAGCGCGGCGATGAGAAGAATACGCTGGCGCATCCCTTTGGAGTACGAGCCCAGAGAAACATGCCGATGAGGAAACAGAGAGAAAAGCTCGAGGAGTGAGCCGATCTTGGTTTTCATTCGCGTTGGAGACATGGCGCGAAGGGTCCCAATCATCTCCAGATATTCCTCGCCGGTCAGAAACGGATAGAGATTGGCCTCTTCTGGAACGTAGCCGAGGCGCTTTCGATAAGAGACCAGATCACTTTGAATGTCCTGGCCCTCGAAGAGAACCTGGCCGCGCGTGGGTTGCAGGAGGCCGGTGAGCACTTTTACCGTGGTGCTTTTTCCCGAGCCATTGGGGCCCAAGTATCCAAGCACCTGGCCAGGCTCGAGGTGAAATGTGACTTCTCGAACTGCAGGAACAGAGCCGTAGAACTTCGCGAGAGCGATTGCTTCGAGCATGGCCATCCCTTCGAGTGAGCAGGCAAGCTCCGCCTTGGCCTGAGACAACTTCGTTTGACACCGTGCGAACACACAAAGTTCCGAGGTCGGTGCAGTCCCGCGACGAGGACTTCGTGGTCAAGCCTCGGCGAGAAGGCGGTTCAAGCGAACGGTGGGGGGTACCCCACACCCGGGTGTTTTTTCCAAAGAGTGCGCAATCCTTTGAAGGAAAGGGATTGCTTTTTTTGCGAGTACAAAAGAGTGCGTAAATGATTGATTCTAAAGGGCCGAAAAATGCACTAAAGTCCGTGGAGACAACAGAGTGCAGATGCTGTTCAGTTTCCGTTCCTTTCGATCACACCGTGGGGCAACTTGTCGGCTTGGTTCGAGGCAAGGCAAAGGTGCTCCAAGGCAGTTCCGGGATGCGACTTGGATTCCAGTCTTTCCTGACATACGCCG
>Ga0137398_10001190_pt1 | contig 10368 bp, 10 predicted proteins | sample czorhiz216metaG_FD_106659 | JGI IMG/M metagenome (GOLD analysis project Ga0137398, IMG submission 106659) | Vadose zone soil microbial communities from Angelo Coast Range Reserve, California, USA - czorhiz2.16 metaG | ecosystem: Environmental > Terrestrial > Soil > Vadose zone | place: USA...
AGCCGTAAATCCGATGTTGTTCCAGGCGTCTGCTGAAAAAAGTGAGCCGACTTGCGCGACTCCATAGGCCACGAAAAGTCCGAACGCGCCGGTCGCCGCGGTAACCGTGGGCACCCAGCCGCGCAGGAAATTCGCTCCGGGTTCGATGAGCTGTGCTCCGCGAATGGCCCAAAGATGACCGAGGTTGTCCGAGATGGCCGCAGCATTGCGTCCGAGGAAAACGCAGATGAAGATCAATCCGAGCAAGGAAAGCGTTTTGGCGCTGGTAAAAACATTCTGGATGAGTTTGCCGAGGCGCACGCCGAGGGTGTTCAGGAACGTTAGAAAGACAATCATCATTACGCCGACCAATTGCTGCACCGAAAGGCTGATGGCGTATTTCGAGGAAAGCGCGATGGGCGGGACGATCCAAGCCACCGGCGAAATCGACGGAAACAGCACACCGAGATATCGCGCGAACCCTACGGCCACGGCCGCAATGGTGCCCGTTTGAATTACAAGGAAAAGCGTCCAGCCGTAGAGAAACCCCCAGAGCGGCGAGTATGCTTCGCGCAAATAGATGTACTGCCCGCCGGCGTGCGGAAACAGCGCCGCCAATTCTCCATACGACAGCGCGGCGGAAACGGTAAGCAAGCCGGTCAGAATCCAGGTCAACAGGAGCCCGCCCGCGGAACCGGTCTGGCGCGTTATATCCGCGGCCACGATGAAGATGCCCGAACCGATCATCGATCCGACGACAATCATGGTGCCATCGAAAAGGCCCATAGCGCGCACGAAGCCGGTTTCTTGCTTCGCGGCGATGGGCTCCGGCATCGTTTGCGTGGTATCGGCCATTCTGGGTTCCTACACCGCCGCCGCGCGATCGCTTTGGCTCAGTACGTCAAGGAATTGCCGAGCGCGCTCGCCAGGACTGCGCGCCAGCAAAATATCGCTAATCACCGCGACGCTGTCCGCGCCTTCATCGATTACCGCCCGCGCTCGGTCCAGCGTAATTCCACCAATGGCCACGATCGGCTTGTCGGTCAGCCTGCGGACTTCGCGAATCATCTCTAGGCCAACCACGGGATCGGGATTCATTTTGGAGCTGGTGGCGAAGATCGGTCCCATCGCAAGGTAATCCGCCGAGGTCGCCGCAGCGCGTCGAAACTGCTCGGGGTTGTGTGTGGAGACGCCGACCCACATTTCTTTTCCTACGACGGCGCGCGCCCGCTCGACGTCCAGGTCGTCTTGTCCGACGTGCACGCCTTTCGCGCCCACCAACGCAGCTACATCCGGGCGATCATTCACGACTAAAAGCGTGCGGGAAGATTCCAAGGACAAAACTAGTTTCCGCGAGGTGTCTAGTAATTCCCTTGCGGACGCCGTTTTGTTCCGGTACTGCAGCCATCGGACCCCGGCAGCGGCCAGTTCCTGTGCACAGTCTTGAAGCGACTTTTTAAGCAACGTGGCGTCCAGTATCACATACAGCCTGGGCAGAACAAGGCGCATAACCCTATTTTCCGTTCGTCCCGAGCAACCTCTCGATGAAATGCGTATCGATTTTCCCGGCGGCAAAATCGGCATCGGCAAGAATGCGCCGGTGCAGCGGAATCGATGTCTTGATGCCCTCGATCACAAACATCTCCAGCGCGCGTTTCATGCGCCCGATGGCCTCGGCGCGGTCCCGGCCCTTGACAATGAGTTTAGCAATCATCGAATCGTAATACGGCGGAATTACCGCGTCCGCGTACGCCGCCGAGTCCACGCGAACTCCTGTCCCGCCGGGCGCCTGAAAGGTTGTGATGCGTCCAGCCGAGGGAACGAACGTATCGGGATCTTCGGCGTTTATCCGGCACTCGATGGCGTGGCCGGAAAACTGCACCTCGCCCACCGCTTCTTCCAGCCGCTCCCCCGCAGCGATGCGAATCTGGGCCTTGATTAAATCCACGCCGGTCACCAACTCCGTCACCGGATGTTCCACCTGAATGCGCGTGTTCATCTCGATGAAGTACATCGACCCGTCTTGATCCATCAAGAATTCGATGGTGCCGGCATTGGTGTAACCGATTTTCTCCAGCGAGCGCACAACTTTCGCCCCCAGCTCTTTCCGGCGCTTGGCGTCCATCGCCGGCGACGGAGATTCCTCGACCAATTTCTGGTGGCGGCGCTGGATGCTGCACTCGCGCTCGCCCAAATGAATGATTTTGCCGTGCTGATCCCCGAGCACCTGGAACTCGATATGCCGCGGATGCTCCAAAAAGCGCTCGGCGTAAACATCCGGGTTGCCGAACGCCTGCTGCGCTTCACTGCGCGCGGTTTGGTACGCGGCGAGAAGCTCGCTCTGGTTGCGAACGATGCGCATGCCCCTTCCGCCGCCGCCGGCGACGGCTTTCAAGATCAAGGGATAGCCAATTCGCGAGGCTTCCTTGCCGAGCTGCTCCTCGCCGTCAACGATGCCGTCACTACCCGGTATAGTCGGCAACCCCGCGGTCTTCATCTCTCGTCGCGCACGGTCCTTCTCGCCCATCATCTCGATGACTTCCGCGGTCGGACCGATAAAGGTAATCTCGGAAGCCTCGCAAACCTTGGCAAAATTGGCGTTTTCCGAAAGAAAGCCATAACCCGGATGAATGGCATCGACATTGGTGATTTCCGCCGCGCTGATCACCTGCGGAATATTCAGATAGCTTTCGCTACTGCGCGGCGGCCCGATGCACACCGCCTCGTCGGCGAAGCGCACGTGGAGGGAATTACGGTCGGCCTCCGAATACACTGCCACCGTGGAAATCCCCAGCTCCTTGCAGGCACAGATGACCCGCAACGCGATTTCTCCGCGGTTGGCGACTAGGATTTTCTGGAACATATTGGTAGGCGCCGGTTATTTCTTCCGGCTCGGACGTATGCCGAACAGCGGCTGGCCATATTCCACAGGCTGCCCGTTTTCCGCAAAGATCCGCAGCACTTCCCCGGTCACGTCAGACTCGATCTCGTTCATGAGCTTCATGGCTTCGACGATACACAGCGTTTGACCCGACTCGATGAATCCGCCAATGTTCACAAAGGCTTCCGCCCCGGGGCTAGGCGATGCGTAAAACGTTCCTACAATGGGCGATTTCACCAGATGCATATCCTCCGAGGAGCGCCCGCTTTCCGGCGCCGGGGAAGGCCCAGGAGCAGCGGGAGCGGAGGCTGCCAATGTTCGCGATTCGGCGGCGGTGGCCACAATAATTTCCGGCACCGACGTCCGTGCCGTCCCCACCGACGGCTTCTTCAGCCGAATCCGTAAGTCCCCCTGCGAATACTCGAACTCCTCGAGATTGTGCTCGCTCATAAAGCGCAGCAATTGCTCAATGTGCTGAATTTCGGTGTTCGCGAAGTGCGAGTCCGTGGATGACTTGGAGGGCTTTTTGCGTTTCATGCCTGTTCAAATCTCAATGAGGTCCCGCGGAACGCGGGTGAGCAATTCGTTTCCGTCTGCATGCACGGCGACGTCGTCTTCAATGCGAATCCCCCCGACGCCGGGCATGTAAATCCCTGGTTCAATGGTAATCACGTTCCCCGGAACCAGAACGTGCTTCTGTCCGCGGGCCACGCGCGGGTCTTCGTGCACCTCCAGGCCGAGTCCGTGTCCGGTGCTGTGCACAAAACAAGAGTCAAGCCGGTAATGCGCCAGAACCCCTCTGGCCGCGGCATCGATATCTCCACAACGTGTGCCCGTCCGCGCTGCGGCAACCGCTGCTGCTTGCGCTTCCTGGACCGCGCGATACCATCGCCGTATGCGCGTAGGAGCGCGTCCCACGAAGACAGTGCGTGTGATGTCGCTACAATAGTGGCCGAGTATAGCACCCAGGTCCAGCACGACCAATTCATTTTTCCTCAATCGCTTGGCGGTTGGCCGTGCGTGCGGATACGCGGATCGCTCCCCGAAAGCCACGATGGTTTCAAAGGCCGGACCCGAAGCGCCGTGCTGCCGCATCCGATACTCAATCTCCGCAGCGATCTCCAGTTCCCGAACACCAGGCTTGAGCAGCTTGAGGACTTCGGTCACTACCTGCGAGGCCAAGATTCCCGCTTTGCGCATCTGCGCGATTTCCTGGGGCTCTTTGCGCGCGCGCAACCCTTCCACTAGCCCGCTCGCCGCCACCCATTGAACCGTCCTTCCCGAAGCGGCCTTGAGTCCGCGGAGTTGTGCGACGCTCAGTTGCGTGGCATCGAATCCCATCCGCAACCGTCCATGGGCCTTCAGCAAATCCGCCACCGTGGCCGTCAGCGAGCTTTTCTGGGCCACCACCCGAATGCCGGAAGTCTCTTGCTTGGCTTGCGCCGTGAAACGCCCGTCGCTCACCAGGACCGCTCCGCGTCGCGTCAGAATGAGGGCCCCGGCCTCCCCACTAAAGCCCGTGAGGTAGTACCAGTTCGCCGGGTGCATAACTATCAGACCGGAGAAGCCCCGCTCGCGGATCTGCGAGAGTACCGCCGATCGTCTTTGCCGAGATGTGCTCATAAAACAATTTGAGGAGACCGTAGTCTCCTCAAAGGGACTTCCTTGTGAGTGTAGCTTTCCCAGGCCCCGTTTTATTTATCCTGGTATAACTCTCGGGGTCAGGAAGAACAGCAGTTCCTGTGATGAGATGGCTACGTTGTTGCGCCGGAACAGATGGCCGATCAGCGGCAGGCTGCCCAGAATCGGCACTTCCGTAATGTCCACGCGCTGTGAGGATATCATGATTCCGCCAATGACCACTGTTCCGCCGTCCGCGACAAGAACCTTGGTCTCAGCCGATTGCGTGTCCAACGCCGGAACGCCTTGCACGCGCGGGATACCGGGATCGATTTGCGTGTTCTCCACCAGCACATCCATGAACACCGTGCCCTCCGCGGTGATTTGCGGTGTCACTTCCAGTTTGAGCACGGCGTCAATGAACTGCACGGAAATGGTGTTGTTAATGGTCGTTTGAATCGGGATCTTCGTACCTTGCTTCACGGTGGCTTTTTCGTTGTTTTGCGTAACCACCCGCGGCTTCGACAGCAGCTTCCCCACGCCTTTCGCTTCCGCCGCGCTGATGAAAAAATCCACCGCGAAATTCGGCGAGCGATAGAAGAGACCGAGACCGCTGGTCGGCGTACCAGCGGCGAGGTTCACATTGAACGGAATGCCGTTGCTGGTGGAGCTACTTCCCGAGATAAGCGGTGGCGGAGCGATTCCCGTCCCGGTGGTCGTCGGACTGACGCCCACCTGGGAATTGCCTCCTGCCACACCGATACAGGTTGAGCACGTAGCGTGCGATCCCGCGAAACCGAGCTGCACGCCGATGTCCTGCGCGAACGATCGCGACGCGGAAATCACGCGCGCTTCGATTTCCACCTGCTGCGACTTGCGATCCAGTTGCCGGATCAGGTTATCGATGACCGGAATCACCGATGGAATGTCTCGGATGATGAGCTGATTCGAACGGTCATCGGAAAGGATATCGCCGCGCTGCGACAGAAACTTCTTCAGCGTATCTTTCATCTTCTCGGCCTTGCCGTAGCTCAGCACGCGAGTCACGGTGACCGGGGCAACCGCTTCGGCCTGGGCCCTTTCGAGGTCGCGCAGCGTTTCCGCTTCCTTCTTGAGGGTGTCGCGGGTGGCGATGCGCAGCACGTTGCCGCTCAGTTGCTTGTCGAGGCCGTTGTTCTGCAGCACGATGTCCAGCGCTTGGTCCCACGGAACTTCATCGAGCACAATGGTCAAGCTGCCCTTCACCGCCGGATCGAGCACCACGTTCAATCCGCTGATTTCATGAATCAGCCGGAAAAAGTCCTTTAGGTCCACGTCCTTTAGGTTTACGGAGATGGGTTCGCCGGTGTACCGGCCGCTCACCGCCGGCGCCGGTGACACTTGCGAGTTCCCCACCGTCGCTGTGGCGTTTCCCGCTTGTTGCTGCGCCGCTTGCGCGCTCGGTCTTGCTGGCGCGGTGCTCCCGCCAAACGATGCCAGGACAAATGAGGGCTGGGTCAGTTCGCCGGGCAAGGCAAAGCGAGGAGCGGAAACTCGGGATGTTTTTATTGAGCGCAGCGCCACGTTCCGGGGCGCGGCCATTTCATAGTGAAATGCCGGCCTGGTGCCGCGCAGGTCTTCGGAAACTATCGTTGCTGCCGCGGTGGTAGATTCGGCCGGGGATGCTGGGGGCGCCACGAAGGACACCACTACGGTCGTGCCTTCACGCGAAATCCGATACCGGGCCGCCGACGTCAGGTCAATCACCACCCGCGCGACATCCGACTTATACTGTCCCAGGCGCACGCCGCGCACCGGCGCGGACACTCCTGGAATCACAGTGTTGCGAACCGCCAGCCGTGCGTCATCAAAATCCAAAACCAGGCGGTCGGGATTCTGAATGCGCGTCGCATGCACCTCAAGCGGCCCCGCGCCTTCGACACGCACGCTGGCGCGCTCCGGCGCCTGCGTGACGGCTACGCTCGAGATCACCGAAGCCGTCGCGGTCGTCCTGGCCGGCTCCTGCGCTTGAGCGAACAAGGGGCTGCTGGCTAATGCCGCGCTCGCAAATATCAGGCAGCCAATTCGCATGGCCGGCCAATTCGTCTTCATTGCTGTTCTCCTGCACTGGCGTAAATTCGCTTATTCACCTGGCGTTCCACAGGCTTTCCAAATGCGTCTTTCCCGACTTCATGGAAGGAGACGCCATCCATGGCAATTTTCTCCACCCGGCCGTCATAGAGCTGGTCGCCCTCTCGCAAAAAGTACGTTCTCGATTGCGGATTCGAAACCACCGCGATCATGCCGTTCGGCGCGCGCACGATTCCATCCAGCCGCAGCGTGCTAACCTGCAACCCCCCTTTGCCAGGAGGAAGGGGACCCGATTTGCTACCGCCCTGCTCACGGCCCACCAGGGACTCGAATGGGTCGCGACGCGCGATTTTCGGTTCCTTCTCCGACTCCGCAGGCCTCGTGCTCGCCGTCGCGGCGGGCTTAGGCGCCTTTTTCGGCGCGGGATTCTTGGCCGCGGGTTTCTTTGCTGCGGGTTTGGCTGCGGGTTTGGCTGCGGGTTTGGCCGCCGGATTCGCCGCGGGAGCAGGCTTGGTACCCTGCGCTGCGGGCTTGGCTGCCGCCGGAGCGGGTTTCACCGCGGGCGTAGTCACGCTCACCGCTGCCGGTTTGGCCTGTGGAGCTGCGGCCGCGGCGCTGGCTTTCGCGGTATTCTGCGCTGCGGGTTTCGCCTGCGCTTGCGGCGCGGCTTTGGTCGCTGTGGTCGCCGGCTTGGCTTGCGCGTGCAAGCCCGGGCTGGCTACCCCAAGCAAAATCCCTAGTGCAAGAGTCTTCACAGAACGCATAATTCGCTCATTCCGTTAGGGTTTCCCAGCCGGCTTCGCCGGGCTCGCGCCCGTGTCCGCTAGCTTGGTAAAGAACGTAGTTGCCGTAAATATGCCGGACACCGTAGTGCCCGGACGAATCGGATACTTGGCGCCTTTGCTCGCCGATGGATCGGCAAACGTCAGGTCGCCCACGTTGATAATGCGCGACAACCGGCTCAACCTTCCGAAAAAGTCCAGAATGTTGAAGTACGGGCCGTCCGCCTGCACTTCAAACGGCATTTCGTAGTGGTATTCCTTGGACACGATCGCTTGTGCTGTTAATCTCCGCAATTGCACGTTCGACGCGGCCGCCGCTCCCTGCACCAGGCGGATGAATTCGTCGGTCTCCTTTTCCTCGGGAACGATGGTCTTGAGCGTATCGAGCTGTTTATTCAGCGCGTCCATCTGCGATTTCAGTTCACTGTAGCGCTGACGGTACACTTGCAGCTGCGTGACTTCCTGGTTCAACTGTGCGCGCAGCCGAACCGCTTTGTCGAATTCGTCCCGCTCTTGCGCCACCGGAGAACCAGGAACAAAAATTCCCACCACCACCAGCACCGCGGTAATCGCCAGGGCCAACAGCGCTTGCATGATCATCGACATGTCGCGAAATGGATTCGCCATGGCCGCTTACCCTTTCTTCGCCGGAGCCGCTGGAGGCGCTGCCGGACTTCCTGTCGCTCTCGATTGCCCTCGCGGCGCATTCGGAGCTAGCTGCGGCGGAGTGATCTCCGCGGAAAGCTGAAACAAGAACGTCTGAATTCCCGTGGCCTTGTCATCCTGCTTGGTCTCCTTGATTTCCACTTTCTGAAAATATCCGGAGCGCTTGAGCGCGGTTATGAAATTTGCCACCGAGTTCACCGAAGCCGACGCGCCATCGATCGACAGGGTGTTCCCTTTGCGCGTCATGGTGATCAGCCACAGATTCTCGGTCCGCGAAACGGTGCTGGCTACTTCGTCCAGCAGTTCCTGGCCGCCGGTGCGATCGCGTTGTAGTTGTTCGATGGTTTGCACGCGCTGCGTCAAAATCTTCTTCTGCGCTTCGAAGGTGTCCACCTGCTGCTTGATTTGCTCGAGGTCGGCCTTCTGCGCCTGCAACTGCTTGATCCGGGTGTTCTCGTCATTCAGCTGCTTCTGCCAGGAGAGGTACAGTAAGAACAGCACCACGATGCCGAGCGCCGCCCCCACGCCCACGAAAACCACGGGCATCGCCGCACCCGTGTCCACCGGCCGGCGTCCCGCCTTAGGCCGCGTTTGTCCGAGAAGATTTATGCGAATCATGGCTAGTCAAAGCTCCTGAGTGCCAGCCCGACGGCTATCGCCAACCGCGGACCCATATCGCGAATCTGTTCGTCGCTATGCTTGCCGGGATTCACAACCACTTTCCGGAACGGATTCAGCTCCTCCACGGGCATCGCGAATTCCTCGCGCAGCAGATCCACCAGGCCGGGAACACGCGCCGTCCCGCCCGCTACGACAATGCGCTGGATGTTTTCCCCGCTCGCCGTCGCACGGAAGAAGTCAAACGTCTTCTGAATTTCCAGGGTCAGAATGTCTGAGACGCTGCGCAAAATCTGCTGCTTCTGCTCGTCGGTGACGCTGGGCAGCGAATCGCCCTTCTTCAACCGCTCGGCGTCCTCGAAGCTCAAATCCAACTCTTTTTGGAGCGCGTCGGTGTACTGGTTTCCACCAACGCTGACGTCGCGGGTAAACAGTGGAATGCCTCCGCGCACGATATTGATGTTCATCACGCTCGCGCCAATGTTCAGCAGCGCCACGGTCTGCCCCGCATCCGGGTCGTAATTGACTTCGAAGCAGTTCTGCAGGCCAAACGCATCGATGTCCACCACCACCGGGGTCTTCCCCGCCTGCGCCAGCACGTTGGTATGATTCAGAATCTTGTCTTTCTTCACCGCCACCAGCAGCACGTCCATCTGCGAGTCCATGGACTCTAGCAATTGATAGCTCAAGTTCACGTCGGCAATGTCAAAGGGGATATGCTGGCTGGCCTCGGAAGGAATGCGGTCGTAGAGTTCGTCTTCGGTCATCAAAGGCAGCGGCACGCGCTTCACGATCACCGAGTGACCCGAGACCGACGTCGCCACATTCTTGGTCTTGATTCGCTGCGCATCGAAAATCTTGCTGATCGCGTTAGCCACCTGCGGCGCGTCCATAATCGCGCCATCGACCACCGTGTCCTGCGCCAAGTTCTCCGTGCCAAAACTGACCAGTTCGTACCCGCCCTTGGTCGCCTTCAATTCCACGGCTTTGATCGAACTGGAGCCGATGTCCAGTCCCACCAGTTGCCTGCTCTTGCCCCCGAATAACGACATAACGCCGCCTCTTTCTCTAGCCTCGCAAAACTACCGGCGCCTCGCATGCGCCTGGCTGATCTTGCGTTCCATCCAGCGATCCAGGATGGTTTTCCTCAGTTTCCAACGATTGCCCAGTTTAAATGCGGGAATCTCGCCTTCCGTGATGTAACGATACAGGGTATCCGGGGAGATTCCCAGATACTGCGACGCTTGTCGCACGTTCATCACTTCACGCGATTCATTCACGGAAAACACTACCCCTGGCGCTTGGGCACACGCGCCGTAATCCCGACCGCTTGGTGCTCCCCGGTTGACGCTGCGGAAAACCCGGGGGCGCCCGTGTTGAATTTATGACACCCTGCCGCTCCGACCGTCAAGGGTTTCTAAGCCGCAGTTGCCCTAAGAATAGGGGGTTGTTTCAGGCAATCAATGGGTATTCTGGGGTAGTAATGCTAGTACTTGTGTACCGGTCTGGGTTGGACCACTATGCCTTGCGGTTTTGGTCATTCTCACCTGTCCTTCCGGTCCATTAATCCTTTGTCCTCATCGCCCTCTGCATCTTTTCCTTGGGTCCCACCCGTCAGAGCGCCAGCGTTTTCCAGATCGCGTCGATTTTCGCCTTGGTTAGCGCGTCCATCCGAACTTCCTCGGGTCACCGCCAAGTAAACCCCTCGACCGCCCACTTACGCGCCGCGTCAATTCCCATCTGCGAGCCATA
>Ga0137398_10001192_pt1 | contig 10361 bp, 7 predicted proteins | sample czorhiz216metaG_FD_106659 | JGI IMG/M metagenome (GOLD analysis project Ga0137398, IMG submission 106659) | Vadose zone soil microbial communities from Angelo Coast Range Reserve, California, USA - czorhiz2.16 metaG | ecosystem: Environmental > Terrestrial > Soil > Vadose zone | place: USA...
GATCGAGAGCTCGAACGTGAGCACGATGAGCACGATGTTCCAGGTCTTGAGCATCCCGCGCCGCTGCTCGATCATGACCGAGTGGAGAAAGGCGGTTCCCACGAGCCACGGCATGAGGGAGGCATTCTCCACCGGATCCCATCCCCAGTAGCCGCCCCAGCCCAGCTCGATGTAGGCCCAGCGCGCGCCCAGGAGGATCCCGACGCCGAGGAATCCCCAGCAGAAGAGGGTCCACCGGCGCACCTCTTCGATCCAGCGCGTGCCCGAGCGGTTGGTGAGCAGCACCGCGATCGCGAATCCGAACGGGATGATGAAGCCCACGTATCCCGTGTAGAGGATGGGTGGATGGATCATCATGCCGGGGTCTTGCAGCAGCGGATTCAATCCCATGCCGTCGGGCGGCGGCGTCGCCAGAATCCGGAACGGCGAGCAGACGAAGGTCAGAAGCCCCGTGAAGAAGATCATGACCGAGGCGACCACCATCGCCACGGCGTCATAGAAGGGATCCAGGCGCTTGCGGTACGCGAAGAGAAACGCGGAGCCGTAGGCGCTCAGGATCAGGAGCCAGAGGAGAAGCGATCCCTCCTGTCCGGCCCAGAGCGACGTGAAGGCGTAAGGGAGCGGAAGGTCCTTGCTGGTGTGCTCGGCGACGTAGCGGTAGCTCATGTCGCGCGCGAGGAGCGCGCGCTCGAGAAGGATCACCGCGAAGAGCGCGAGGCCGCACACCGCCCACACCGCGCGCCGCCCGCTCCGGAGCGGCCCCGAGAGCCCGGTGCGGAGCCCCCAGGCGATGCTGGCCACGGCGAAGACGGCGCACCCGAACGCGAGGGCGAGGGCAAGGCGTCCCAGCTCGCTCACGCGGGACCCCCGCGGCTCACGACTTGTCCTTCCCCAGCCCCTTGGCCTCGTACTTGGACGGACACTTGGTGACGAGCTTGGAGGCGTAGAGCGCGCGATCTTGGTGTTTGTAGGCGCCCTCGACCACGACCTCCCGGCCGTCCGCGAATGCGTCGGGCATGAGCCCGTCGTACACGACGGCGATCTTCTCCTTGCCGTCGGTCATCTTGAACTGGAGCTTGGGAACGCGCTGGTCGTAGACGACGCTCCCCGGAGCCACGGTGCCGTCCAGACGAAATCCCTCCGACTTGGGCGCGTGATCGAGGCGCGCCAGCTCGGTTACGGTCATGTATTGCATGCCGGTCTGTTTTACCCCGGTGAGGATCAGGTATCCCACCGCGGCCACGACGGCCAGCGAGAGCACGGTCAAGCGGACTGACTTACCCATTGATGTGCCTTCTACTTAGAGTGTTGGATGGAGTGCTTCAATGAGGCAATTGTGGCAGAGCGTCCCGAGGAGTCAAGGCGGAACCCCCGACAAGGGGGTAGCTAGATGGTTACCTTGCGGGGTCTCATCAGGAGTACGAGGACCATCCCCGCAACGAATCCGCCCACGTGCGCCCACCAGGCGGTGCCACCGCGCATCGGGCTGACCGCTTCCAGCGAGCCGCTCAGGATCTGGAGCACGAACCAGTAGCCGATCATGATCACCGCGGGCAGCTCGATGATTTGCAGGAAGAAGAAGATCGGCACGAGGGTGACCACCCGCGCGCCGGGATACAGCACCGCGTAGGCGCCCAGCACGCCCGCGATGGCGCCGCTCGCTCCGAGCACCGGCAGCGTGGACTCGGGCTGGACCGCGAAGTGGGTCACCGCCGCGGCGAGACCGCAGAGGAAGTAGAAGAGGAGGTAGCGGACGGGACCGAGCGTGTCCTCCACGTTGTCCCCGAAGATCCAGAGGAACCACATGTTGCTGATGAGGTGGAGCCACCCCCCGTGCAGAAACATCGACGTGAAGAAAGGCACCCCGGTGTCGGAGAAGGTGACCGCGCCGTAGCGGAGGTTCCCCGTGACCATCGCGGGAATCAGGGCGTAGTGCTTGAGGAAGGAGGTCACCGCCGGGCCCAGATGGACTTCGTAGAGGAACACGAGGGTGTTCGCGAGGATCAGCGTGAGCGTGATGACCGGGAAGATTCCGGAGGGATTTCGATCTCGAAGGGGAATCATGGTCGAAAGAGCCTAGAGAGAGACGCGGCCCCTTGGCGAGCGAAATCCGCTATCCTGCCCGCCGATGCCACGCGCAGGCGCCGTTCGGCGATCCGAAACGTCCCGTTCCTTCCAGGCGCTCCGCGCCTATCTCGCGTCGCGGATCGACGAGGGGCTGGTGCCCGGCGCGGTGTTCGCCGCGGGGCGGGCGGGCGCCGCCGTCCACATCGAGGCCATGGGCCACCGCGCGCTCTTCCCCCGCCCCGAGCCCATGACCGAGGGAACCATCTTCGATCTGGCCTCCCTCACGAAGCCCATGGTGACGGCTCCCCTGCTCGTGGAGCTCGCGCTCCGCGGAGCGCTCGGCCTCGAGGATCCCCTCGAGCGCCATCTCGAGGAGACGAGCGGCAGCCGCGTCGGATCGCTCACGCTGGGCGCGCTTCTCGCGCACACCAGCGGCCTCCCCGCCATGAACCCTCTGGAAGACTACGCCGGTGGCAAGCCTCGTCTCTACGCCGCGATCGCGCGCGAGCCCCTGGCGGCGGAGCCGGGTGAGCGCCTGATCTACAGCGACGTGGGATACATGCTGGCGCAGGGGGTGATCGAGCGCGCCGCGGGCCGGGGGCTGGACCGGCTCGCGCGGGAGGAGATCTTCGGGCCGCTCGGTTTCCGGGACACCGCGTTTCGCACCCGCGCCAAGGACCGCCCTCGCGTGGCGCCCACGGAGCGGCTCCACGGCGATCGGGGACCCTGGCTACGCGGGCGCGTTCACGACCCGCGCGCGCGATCGCGCGCGATGGCGGGCGTCGCGGGAAACGCGGGCGTGTTCGGCACCGCGGCCGAGACGGCGCGCTTCTGCGCCTTGCTCCTTCGCGGGGGGAGAGACGGGCGCCGGAGAATCCTGCGCTCCGAGACGGTGCGCCTCATGACCACCAACCAATGCCCGCCCGCCCTGGGTGTACGGCGGGGGGTGGGCTTCTACATCGAGAGCCCCTACGCGGCCCCGAGGGGAGCGCTCTTCTCGGGCGAATCCTACGGGCACACCGGGTACACCGGCGTCTCGATGTGGATCGATCCCCGGAACGAAGCCTACTTCGTGCTCCTCACGAATTCGCTCCACGCGGGCGGACACAAGGATCTGAAGTCCTTCCGCTCCGAGGCGGGCACGCTCGCGGCGCGCGGCCTCGGGATCGGCGGCGCCTAGAACTGGGCTTTTTCCGTCGAGCCCTGGAGCGCCACGGTCGAGGCGGCGCCTCCGGTGATCGTCTGGATCACCTGGTCGAAATACCCGGTGCCGACTTCCCGCTGATGGCGCGTCGCGGAGTAGCCGTGCGCTTCCGAGGCGAACTCGCGCTCTTGTAGCTCCGAGTACGCCGCCATGCCGCGCTCGCGGTAAGCGCGGGCCAGCTCGAACATGCCGTGGTTCAGCACGTGGAAGCCGGCGAGGGTCACGAACTGGAATTTGTAGCCCATGGCCGCCAGCTCACGCTGGAATTTCGCGATCGTGTCCGGATCGAGCTTGGCCTTCCAGTTGAACGAGGGCGAGCAGTTGTAGGCGAGCATCTTCCCCGGGAAGCGGGCGTGCACGCCCTCGGCGAACTGACGCGCCTCCTCCAGATCGGGGGTCGAGGTCTCGCACCAGAGAAGATCCGCGTAGGGGGCGTACGCCACCGCCCGCGCGATCGCGCATTCCAGCCCGCCGCGAATGCGGAAGAAGCCCTCGGGCGTGCGCTCTCCCGTCAGGAAGGGACGATCCCGCTCGTCCACGTCGCTGGTCAGGAGCTTCGCGCTGTCGGCGTCGGTCCGGGCCACGATGAGGGTGGGCACGTCCATCACGTCGGCCGCGAGCCTGGCCGCGACGAGGGTGCGGATGAAGGCTCCGGTCGGGATGAGCACCTTTCCGCCCAGGTGGCCGCACTTCTTCTCGGAAGAGAGCTGGTCCTCGAAGTGGACGCCCGCGGCTCCCGCCTCGATCATCCCCTTCATGAGCTCGAACGCGTTGAGCGGCCCGCCGAAGCCCGCCTCGGCGTCGGCGAGGACGGGCGCCAACCAGCGGCGCTTTTCCGTCCCGTTTCCCTTCTCCATCGCCTCCGCGTGCTCGATCTGGTCGGCGCGGAGGAGCGCCTGGTTGATGCGGCGCACGACGCTCGGAACGCTGTTCGCGGGATAGAGGCTCTGATCCGGGTAGGTCTGCCCCGCCAGGTTCGCGTCGGCCGCCACCTGCCAGCCGCTCAGGTAGATCGCCTGGAGCCCCGCCTTCACCTGCTGAACCGCCTGGTTTCCCGTGAGGGCGCCGAGCGCCGCGACGTAATCCTGCTTCGTGACCAGCTCCCAGAGCCGCGCCGCCCCCAGACGCGCGACCGTGTGCTCCACATGGACCGTCCCGCGCAACCGCGCCACGTCCTCGTCGGAATACGGGCGCACGATGCCGTCCCAGCGGCCGAGGGTCGGCTCCGCGGGCTTCGGCGAATGGCCGTTCTTCCGGGCGTCGCCGTTCTTCGCGGCGCCGTTCTTCGCGGCGTCACCGTTCCGCCGAGTCGTGAGTCGGTTCATCTTGGTACGCCCTTCGCGCGTTGCCGGCATGGGAGCATCTCCTCTGGCTGGGGCACTCTGGTTTGGGGTCATCGGGATTCTTCGCGCGCGGCATCTCTCGAGCCGCGGTCCAACGCTTCGTAAGCGGGCAGTGTCAGGAATGTCTCGAGCGTGGGACTCGTCGAGATCCGCTCGAAGAGGGCGCGCGCTTCCGTGAAGCGACCTCCACGGACGCGGTCCGCGCCGACTTCCCCTTCGATTCGCTTCATCTCGTCGTCGATGATCGTGCGGAGCAGGTCCGGCGTCACGCGCCGGCCGTCCTCCAGGGTCGCCCCGTGGCGGATCCACTGCCATACCTGCGCACGGGAGATCTCCGCGGTGGCGGCGTCTTCCATCAGGGAGTAGAGCGGCACGCAGCCCTGCCCGCGGAGCCAGGATTCGATGTACTGGACCCCCACCCTCACGTTCAGGCGCAGCCCCTCCTCGGTGCGGATCCCTTCCGGCACGCGCAGCAGGTCCGCCGCGGTGACGTGCACGTCCTGGCGAAGCCGGTCGAGCTGATTCTTGCCCTTCATTTCGGCCTCGAACACCTCGCGCGCGACGGGCACCAGGCCCGGATGCGCCACCCACGTCCCATCGTGCCCATCCCGCACCTCGCGGAGCTTGTCGGCGCGCACCTTGTCCAGCGCCGCCTTGTTCCGCGCCTCGTCGTTCTTGATCGGGATCTGGGCGGCCATTCCCCCCATGGAATGGACGCCGCGACGGTGGCACGTGCGAATCGCGAGCTGCGTGTAGGCCCGCATGCAGGGCTGCTCCATGGTCACGAGCGAGCGGTCCGGGAGCACCGCCTTGGGCTCGTCCTGACGCGTTTTGATGAAGCTGAAGATGTAGTCCCAGCGGCCGCAGTTGAGGCCGGCCGAGTGCTCCCTCAGCTCGTAGAGGATCTCGTCCATCTCGAAGGCGGCCGGGAGCGTCTCGATCAGGACCGTGGCCTTGATGGTTCCCGCCTCCAGCCGGAGGGCTTCCTCGGCGAAGAGGAACACCTCGTTCCAGATCCGCGCCTCGCGGTGGCTCTCCAGCTTCGGGAGGTAGAAATAGGGGCCGGTGTCGCGCGCCAGGAGCTCGTGGGCGTTGTGGAAGAAGTAGAGACCGAAGTCCAGAAGAGCGCCCGGGATGGGGGTTCCGTCGAGGGTCACGTGGCGCTCGGGGAGATGGAGACCCCGGGGACGGACCACGAGCACCGCGACCCTCTCGTTCAGCCGGTATTGCTTCCCGGTGGCGGGGTCGTCGAAGGAGAGCTTTCGCCGCACGGCGAGGTACAGGTTGAGCTGCCCTTCGATCAGGTTGTCCCAGGTCGGCGAGGTCGCGTCCTCGAAGTCCGCCATGAAGACGTCGGCTCCGGAGTTGAGCGCGTTGATCACCATCTTCCGGTCCGTCGGGCCGGTGATCTCCACGGTGCGGCGCTCGAGATCGCGCGGCAGCGGAGCGACCCTCCAATCCCCCGCCCGGACGCTCGCCGTCTCCGGGAGGAAGTCGAGGGTCTCGCCGCGAGCCAGCCGCTCCAGGCGCAGCACGCGCTGATGGAGCGCTTCCTCGATCTCGGGGGAGAACCTGCGCGAGAGCTCCTCCAGAAAGCCCAGCGCCTCCGAGCTCAGGATCTGCTCGAAGCGGGACCCGAGGGGCGCCTCGACGATCAGCCCTGCGTCTTGAACCGCTCTCCGCGTTGCCATGCTGAAAATATTAACAATTCACATGGGCAAATGCAATAAGTATTTGATAAATAGATAGTTAAGATGATAATGAATTGTTAAGTGTTGATGTAAATAGTGAAAGTTAGTAAACTATCTGAGATGAGATCGATCCAGCACCTGGGCAAGCGGATACGCGCCTTGCGCGTCCGCGAGGGGCTCTCCCAGACCTCGATGGCCGAGCGTCTCGGCGTCTCCGCGAGCTACTTGAACCTGATCGAGCACGACCGCCGCCCCGTCAGCGCCAACCTCCTCATCCGGCTCGCCCAGTTCACCGACCTCGACTTGAAGTCCTTCGCCGAGGGGGGGGACACCAAGCTCGCGACGATTCTCATGGAGGTGTTCGGGGATCAGGTCTTCGAGGGAAACGTCCCCTCCGAGGCGGAGACGCGCGAGTTCGTGGCGTCGAATCCCGAGATCGCGCGGGCCGTCCTCCAACTCCACCACGCCTTCGTGGAGGCCCGCGGATCGGTGGCGACCCTCGCGGCGCAGGTGCTGGACCGGCAGGACCTGACGGGGATCGACCGCGGCGGGATGGCCTCGGAGCAGGTCACCGACCTGGTCCAGCGCTATCGAAACCACTTTCCCGAGCTGGAGGCAGAGGCCGAGCGTGTCTGGAAGGAAGGGGCCCTGGAGAGCGAGGACCTGTTCGGGTCCCTGGCCGCGTACCTCGAGAAGAAGCACAAGGTGGACGTGCAGGTGCTCAAGGTCGGCGAGATGGGCTCGGCGGTCCGCCGCTACGAGCCGAAGGGGCGGAAGCTCCAGATCTCGGAGGTGCTCCGCCGGGGCTCCAGGAACTTCCAGCTCGCCTACCAGATCGGGCTCCTCGACTGCTCCGGCCTGATCGACCAGATCACCCGCCGGCCCGAGCTCACCTCGGACGAAGCCCGCGCGCTTTGCCGGGTCACCCTGGCCAACTACTTCTCGGGCGCCGTGCTCATGCCCTACGCGGACTTTCTTCGCGCCGCCCAGGAAGAGCGCTACGACCTGGATCTGCTTCAACACAGGTTCCGCGTCAACTACGAGCAGGTCTGCCACCGGCTGACGTCGCTGCAACGGAAGGGCGCCGAAGGGGTACCCTTCTACATGGTGCGGATCGACATCGCGGGCAACATCTCGAAGAAGTTCAGCGCCACGGACATCCACTTCCCCCGCTTCGGCGGCCTGTGCCCTCTCTGGAACGTGCACGCGGCCTTCCAGCAGCCCAACGTGATCCGCGTGCAGATCGCGCGTCTTCCCGACGGGAGGACCTTCTTCTCGATCGGACGCACGATCCGGAAGCACCGCGGCGGCTTTCATGCCCCGGAGATCCTGTACGCCATCGAGCTGGGCTGTGCCATCGAGTCGGCGCGCCAGCTGGTCTACGCCGATGGGATGGACCTCTCGAATCCGGCGGGCGTGATCCCGGTGGGAATCACGTGTCGCCTCTGCGAGCGCCTGGAGTGCGGCGCGCGCGCCTTCCCGTCGATGCACCACCCGCTCCGGATCGACGAGAACGTGAGGGGGATCTCCTTCTTCGCCCCGGCCGACACGCCCTCGACATGAAGGCGGCCCTGCTCGTGGCCCTGGCCTTGGCGCTCTCCGGCGCGGCCCCTCCGCGCCCGCCCGGCGACCCGGCGTTCGGATCCTACTGGCACGACGGGAAGGCCGAGATCGACGGATACCGCTACACCCTCACCCGCTACGGGCAGCCCCGGCGCGGACAGGCCGTGGCGGTGTACGTCACCGAGCCCTTCAGCAGGAGCAAGAACGTCAAGGTGGACGACCCCGCGCGAAACCCGGCCGACACGTTCGACGTGCTGAAGCTGAACCTCGTGCGCGATTTCCAGACCGGGATCTACGACTACAACACCATGAGCTCGCTCTTCGTGCGCAGCGCGGATTTCGAGCCGGTGAAGGTCTCCTTCTCGAGCACGGAGTGGTGCGGCAACGTCTACGAGGAGCTTCGGGTGGATCCGGGCCTCGTGAGCCAGCGCCTCTCGAGCTACTTCGAGAACGAGTCGGGCGCGCGCGAGGAGCGGCGCCCGCCGGGAGGGATTCTCGAGGAAGAGCTCCTCGTGCGGCTGCGCGGGTTGGGCGGCGAGTACCTGGCACCGGGCGCGCGACGCACCGTGCCCTTTCTCCCGGGATCGTTTCGGAGGAGGCTCACCCACGCGCCTCTTCGCTGGGAGGAGGCGACGATCGAACGCCTGGCGGCGCCGCGAGCCATTTCCGTCCCGGCCGGCCGGTTCCAGGCGATGGTCTACTCGGTCGCGATCGCGAGCGGCCCGCGGGGGCTCTTCTACGTGGAGTCGGCCTATCCGCACCGGATCGTCCGCTGGGAGTGGAGCCCCGCCGCGGACAGCGACGACGCGGGAGAGCTGACGGGCTCCGAGCGGCTCCAGTACTGGAAGCTTCACAACGTGGGGGACGAGCGGTATCTCAGGCAGCTCGGCCTCTTGCGGGGCGTGCCGACGCCGGGGCCTCGCTAGGGCGTCTTTTCCGCCGTGCGGTCCACGACGACCCGCCCGCCCTTCATGACCCACTTCACACGGCCGATCACCGCGCCGATGTCGGTCTCGGGATCGCCTTCCACCGCGACCAGGTCCGCGTAGTAGCCGGGCGCCACGGCGCCCAGATCCTTCTCCATGCCGAGGAGCGCCGCCCCGTTCCCGGTCGCGGTCGCGAGCGCTTGCGCCGGCGTCATGCCCGCCTTCACGAACCACCCCAGCTCGCGCGTGTTCTCGCCGAACATGGTGAACACCGCGTCCGATCCCATCGCGATCGGGACATGCGCCCGGATGGCCCGGCGCAGGGTCTCGAAGTTCTTGGCGCGGTAGGCGTCCAGGTGCGCCACGGCCGAGTCCCCGTAGCCGAATTCCGCGCCGTGCTCGGCGTAGTAGCGGTTGTGGTCGATCGTGGGCACGTAATAGACGCCCCTCCGTGCCATCTCGCGGAGCGTGGCGTCATCCATGTCGATGGCGTGCTCCACCGACGTGGCGCCGGCGCGAACCGCATCCCCCGCCCCGTCCGGCCCGTAGGAGTGGACCGACACGCGTTTGCCACGGAGTCGGGCGAGGTCGATGGCGGCTTTCATCTCCTCGTACGTGAAGGTCTGGTACCCGGTCACGTCGTCGGCGCTGCCCGTCGAGCCGTAGATCTTGATGACGTCGGCGCCCGCGGCGATCTGTTGCCGTGTCGCCCGCATCACCTGATCCACGCCGTCGGCCAGCCCTCCGGCGGCGGCCTGCGGCGCGTCCTGGAACGGGGACATCGTGGGATAGAGGCCATAGCCGGCCACGAACATCCGCGGCCCGGTCATCGCGCCCCGGTTGATCAGGTCGCGCATCGCGATGTCCATGTACTGGAAGGATCCCAGATCGCGCACGGTGGTGACGCCGGCTTCGAGCGTCTTCCGCGCGTTCTCCTGCGCCAGGAACATCGTCTGCATCGGCGGGCGCGCGTCCAGCTCCTGCCAGGGGCGGCTTCCCGGCGCCTGGTCCCACCAGTAGGTCATGTGGGTGTGCGCGTCGATGAGCCCGGGGATGCCGGTGAGCCTGGTCAAGTCGAGCGGCTCAGCGCCGGCGGGAATCCGCGCCGACGCGTATGGGCCCACGGTGAGAACGCGGTCGCCGTCGACGACCACGAGCGCGTCTTGGATCACGCGTCCTTTCCCGTCGAGGAGCCGCCCGAAGTGGATCGCCTTGAGGCGGGCCCCGGCGGGGGCGACCGGAGTTGCGGCGCCCTTCGGAACGCCCATGTCGCGCGAGATCTTCCACCCGATCGAGGATGCCGCGGTAGGCGCCGGCGCTTCCTCTGCCGCGGAGCCCTTAGGAACTCCGATGTCGCGCCAGATCTTCCACGCCCCCGAGGCGTCCCGCTTCCAGACCTCGACGTACTGACCGGAGTCGGGCTCGATGGTCGTGGAGCCGATCGGGCCGATGGTGAAGTTCCACGCCCCGGTCTCGTAGGCCGTATCCCCCATCATGAACACGTCGGCGGTCTTGATCGTCCCCATGGTCATGCGGACGCGCGCGAAGACCTCCCGCATCCGGCCAC
>Ga0137398_10001193_pt1 | contig 10360 bp, 8 predicted proteins | sample czorhiz216metaG_FD_106659 | JGI IMG/M metagenome (GOLD analysis project Ga0137398, IMG submission 106659) | Vadose zone soil microbial communities from Angelo Coast Range Reserve, California, USA - czorhiz2.16 metaG | ecosystem: Environmental > Terrestrial > Soil > Vadose zone | place: USA...
CAAAGGTAGATCCAATCTCGATGTCGGCGGCGTTGTCGTTGAGAGTGACGAAATTGTTGCTGGTGTCAACTGAAAACGGAAGCGCGCTCGCCTGGGGATTGTGGAACGGGGAACGGTTGATATAGCCCTTGATCTCGTTAAAGGCATTCGGAGTAAACGAGTGCTCCACCGCGACCATGTAATTCGCCGGATGATTAATGGTCTGCAGTTTGTCGCCCGGGAGACTGGCGCCATTGGGTGCGTCGACCAGACTGATGTCGCGTTGGGCACGAGCGTAAAGCCGCGTCTGGTCATTGAACCTGTGGTCAATCCGAACCAGCCAGGTGTCCTCATGAACGACAGTGGGCGTCGCGGCCGTGAGCAGATCGGCGTTGGGATCGACCGCCGTCGTCTGTTGGAACGCGCTGCCCGGGTAAACAAATCGCGGTGAACACCCGTTGATGGTTCCTACTGACTTACGCCAGGGGTACGCTTGCATGATGGTGCACATCTGCGGAGACATGTTCAATACTTGTTGCTGAAAAGACAGGCCTCCGCCTGGCGGCGCAATGCCTGACGGCACCGTGAATTGCTGGGTGGTCGATTGCAACTGGCGCAGCCCTTCATAGCTGAGGAAGAAGAAGGTTTTGCTTTTTTTGATCGGGCCACCGACCGTCAAGCCGTACTGACCCATCCGGAATGGCGGAACAGCTGGGTTGCCGTTGAGATCGAAGTCATTGAAATTCCGCGCGTCGAAAACGGAATTCCGAAGATAGCCGAAAACTGTACCGTGGAAGTCATTCGTGCCGGATTTGGTGACGACATCGATCTGGCCGCCTGCCTGGGTACCGTACTCCGCATCGTAGAGAGCGCTATTGACACGGTACTCCTCAACTGCGTCCTGGGATATCTGCAGACGGGTTTGCGATTTCTGTGCCTGCTCTTGAATTCCCCCCGCGTCCACTCCGTCAAACTGAAAGTTGTTATCATCTCGCGCGCGTCCAGCGAAGCGGATGGTGCGCTGGTCGCCTCCGCCATCATCCTGGGCGAAGGGAGCGAGGAGAGTGAAGCTTGCCCAATCGCGCCCGTTGTCTGGCAACTCGGCAATCTGTTCCGCATCGATGATGGTGGACGCCTCGGCGGAACTACGATTCGCTGGCTCAGCACCAGCCTTGACCTCCACTTTCTCAGCCACCCCACTAATCTGAAGTCGGATATTCAATGTGCGCGTCTGACCAACTTGCAGCCTTACCTCGTCGATGATTTTGGTCGTGAATTTCGGGTTAATGGCCGTCACTTTGTACTGCCCAACCGCTAAACCGGGAAAGCGGTAGTAGCCGTTGGAGTTAGTCAGTTGCTCCTGGCTGATGCCGGTGCCGACCTCCAGGACTTGCACCTTTGCTCCCCCCACTACGGCCCCAGTTGCATCACTGATCGTACCTTCGAGAACTGCACGATCGATTTGCGCAGATGCAAGCAAAGAAAACGTCAGGAGAATGGTCAGGGAAGACACACGAAGAGTGGTGCAACGCATCACGCCTCCTAGGCCCCAGAATTTATTTTTTTTCACGCGAGTGTATAGCTGGATTGTAGGAAGTCGAAGGTGAATTCGCTGTTAACAAACTGTGAACGGAATATGAAAGATGAGGCTGCGATTTGCGGTTATCTCTCGCGTGTTGTCTTTTGGGGGTCTGCCAGAGAATCGGGCAAGCGCCCGGTTTAGCTATGCCAGCGTGTACTTTCCTCGCTCGATTACTTTCTGCGCGATCTGCTGGCGAAGCTCGATAGTGTTGTAAGGGTCATGCTTCGCCAGGCGGCGCAGGATTGCGAGTTGGGTGCGAAGCAGGTCTCCCTCGGCGACGGCGGCGATGATCTTGCGCGCGTTGGCTTCAATCTTTTCCATTGCCTGCGATAAATATGCGCGGGTCATGGCAATTGGTATCGCGGCAGCAGCTTCGCCCTGAGCGGCGGCAATTTTCAAGGTGCGCAGCACGGCAGATTCCATAGCGAAGATTTCGATTACCATGTCGGCAATTGCGCCCATGATCTCCTGCTGGTCCTGAATGGCGTGCATGTACTTTTGCGTGGCCGCACCGGCTGCAAACAATCCAAGCTTCTTGGCTGACGCAACCAGCTTCTGTTCTTCCGCCAGCGGGCCTTCAACCTCTTCGCCCAGCGATGGTCCGGAGAGCACTTCATCCATGAGCTGCTTGATCGCAGGCATGAGAGCGAGTTGGCCTGACATGGCGCGTTTCAGCAAAAATCCGCTGATGATTAGGCGATTGATTTCGTTCGTGCCTTCAAATATCCGGTTGATGCGGGCGTCACGATAGGCACGCTCGGCGGGATACTCTTCGACAAATCCGTAGCCGCCGTAGATCTGAACGGTTTCGTCGACGACGTAATCGACCATCTCCGAGGCCCATACTTTGATGATGGAGCATTCGATCGCATATTCTTCGATTGCTTTCAGGGTTTGTGCGGGCGCGTCCGAGGCAGATTTATCGACCGCCGAAAGCGCTTCGTCCATCATGCCAATGGTCCGATAAACCATCGACTCGCCGACGTAGGTAAGCATCGCCATGTTCGCAAGCTTCTCGCGAACCAAGCCGAAATCAGCTATGACCTTGCCGAAGGCTTTACGTTGCTTGGCATAGGCGACAGCGTTGTTGAGAGAAGAGCGAGCGCCGCCGACGCACATTGCTCCCAGTTTGAAGCGCCCGACATTGAGAATGTTGAAGGCGATCACGTGACCACGCCCGATTTCGCCCAGCACGTTCCCGGCGGGCACTTGGCAATCGTTCAAAATGATGGGGCAGGTCGATGAGCCACGAATGCCCATCTTGTGCTCTTCGGTGCCAATGGAAAAACCAGCGAAGGTACGCTCCACCAGAAAAGCCGTGAACTTTTCGCCGTCAATTTTGGCGAAAACCGTGAACAGGTCGGCGAAACCGGCGTTGGTGATCCACATCTTTTCGCCGTTAAGCACATAATGGCTGCCATCGGCGGAGAGGGCTGCACGGGCGCGGCAGTTCAGTGCGTCTGATCCGGATGACGCTTCAGAGAGCGCGTACGCGCCCACGATTTCTCCGGCCGCGAGGCGCGGCAAGTATTTCTTCTTCTGCTCATCAGTCCCGAAGTAAACAATTGGCAGCGTGCCAATTCCGGTGTGTCCGCCCCATGTGGTAGCAAAGCCGGCATATTTGGCGATGTGATCAGCAATAACCGCGGCAGTGACCTTGTCCATCTCAAGCCCGCCGTAGATTTCGGGAATTTCGACAGAGCTTAGTCCGAGTTCGCCAGCCTTCTTGAGCAGTGCGCGTGAGACGGAGAAGTCCTTATGCTCCATCTTCTCGATGTTGGGTACGATTTCGTTTTGCGCGAATTCTTCGGCGGTCTGGCCAATGAGCTGGTGTTGTTCAGTGAAATCTTCGGGAGTAAAAACTTCTGCTGGAGCTGCGGATTCAAGCAGAAAACTTCCGCCGGGAACTGTTGTCTTTGCATCCGTCGCTGTGGACATCTCACAAACCTTTCAACTACGAAGGACGCGAAGGTTCACTAAGGAATACGGAACGCCGAGACGCGTTTGAACGGGCCTACTTCCAGTCCGTGCCATTCACAAATCGTTTAATTCCGTCGTTCAAGTGAACAACATTGAAGTTTATAAGCAGCCCGGCGGATTTGCCACTAAGTTTGAGGTAGGTAGTTAGTTGAGCACGGTGGACGGATGCGACGGCATCAACGGATTTGACGTCAACAACGACGAGATCTTCCACCAGTAGCTCAATTCGGTTTCCTTCGTGTGCCCTCGTGTCCTTCGTGGTTAACGCGTTAAATTCCCAGCGGCAGCTTCCAGTCGCGGGCGGAAACATGGCCGGCGTGGAGCCAGGCGATGCGTGTCAGTAGTGAGCCGGCGACGGCCGATATCGCCGCGGCTTTGCGTAGCGAACCTGAGCGGCTGCCGGAAAGCATATGCATTAAGCGCAGCGCGGCGGGCACCGGGCCGGAGAGCAGTCCACCGATGCGAGTGACTGCGCCACTCGCTCCATGCTTCAATGGCTCCAGCGCCGCACCGCTGCGCGCTTCGACTCGCAAGCCTTCCCAGCATTCGAAGAGCGCTGCGCCCAGGCCCAGGATTTCCAGAGCACGACTCTTGCGATTGCCCATCAGTTCGAGCATACCAACTGCGGCGGACAACCCGGACATTCCGAAGTGAATGGGCAAGTCGGCAACGTTCTGGTTCCACGCGGGAATGGCCGTGGCGCCGATGAGCACTCCAGTGTAATTCGAGAATGGAAGGCCGAAGGCTAGCGAGGCGGCTTCACCGGCGCGTTCCAAGACACGCACCGGGAATGATGGACCGTAGCGGTCAGAAAGAAGTTGTGCAAAAGCCGCGGCGGATGAGCCTGCGGAAAATCCCAGCATGGTCCAAACGCCAACTGACATCGGGCTTTGAGGTTTAAACACGCGCAGCATGTTCAGAAATCTTGAAGGTCTGCCCAGATCGGAGATCAGCAGCGCCGGCGATAGGACTGAGCCTGCGGCCGCGATCCAGCGCGCATCGCGAACAATTTTGCGATCGGCGCCGGTATAGTTTGCGATTGCGCCCACAACCGCCGCCGAACCAGCTGCACCACCAACAAAGAAGTAGAGCGGAATTTCCCAGGTCCATGTCGGCTCTTTTAGAAGAGGAATGCCGTAATATCCGGTTTCGGGAGAAGCCACAGGGAACGGCGCGCCAGCAGGGCGAGTTCCCTTCCCGCTGACGACACCTTTGGTCTCGGCGTCGCGGCGGATCTCAAACAGCCGGCGTTCGCTCAAGTCATCCGGAATGCGTGGCGGTGTGCGGGCTGGATCACTCATTTCGTTGTCTCGCTCTGGTTTCGCTCAAGTTCCTCTGCTTCAGCTTTTTCGTGAAGTAAGATTTCCGTTATTGCTATCCGCGAGGAAAGAAATAATCGTCCCCCCAAGCAGTAAGAGCGCTCCAATTGCCGATGAGCGCCAGGCTTTTTTCAAATACACGGTCGGCACTTCCGGCATAGGCGGAAGATTATAGGCCCGCGGATCGCCGCGCACGATGAACATGGCGTGAGTGCCGCCGACGCTCGACTCCGATGCGTCATAAAACTGAGCATCGTTCATGCCGCGTGCGGCCAGCGTTTTCATGCGCTCGGCCGCAATCTCACGCAGTTCTTCGATCTCGCCGAACTTAATGGACTCCGTGGGACAGGTCTGCGCGCAGGCTGGCTTCATTCCAACTTTCTGGCGGTCGTAACAGAAGGTGCATTTGAAAGCCCGGCCATCGTCCTGATTTCTTTCCACGACGCCGAACGGACACGAAACTACACAATACCCGCAGCCATTGCAGACATCCGGTTGAACGAACACGCCGCCGAATTCCGTGCGCACAATGGCGCCGGTCGGACACGCTTCCAGACATCCAGCATTCTCGCAGTGCTTGCAGACGTCAGACGAGAAGGACCAGGAGTTCAGATCCGGCGCATTGCCTCCGAAGCCCGGCTCGGGGCTTTGCTCTACGAACTTCACGTGCCGCCACGTCTGCGCCCCGACGGCGCCGGTGTTGTCGTAGGAAAATCCGCTCCAATTCAGGCCGTCGTCAGCGATGTTGTTCCACTCTTTACAGGCGACTTCGCAGGCCTTGCAGCCGATGCACAGTGTCGAATCTGTAAGAAACGCGGTTGTGGGCATTGGCTCCTCAAGAATCAAACGCATTTAACCGCAAATACGCAAAGCGCGCAAAGAAAAATCACCACTCCTCCTCAGACCGCCGACTGAATTTCTTCTTTCACGGCTCGATTGCCATTTCCACCACTTCCATTCTGTTGTGCTCTCGTTCCCGGCTGAATGTTGCACACCAGCGCTTTGCTTTCCATGATCCGCACATTGGGCTCTTCGCTGATGGCCAGCAGATCATTCGTGATGTCACCTTTCGCCTGCCCTTTGTATCCCCAGTGATACGGCAATCCAACCTGATGAATGTATCGGCCATCGATCTTCATCGGGCGCATTCTCCGAGTCACCAGCACTCTTGCTTGTACGCGGCCACGAGGACTGGAGATTGTCGCCCAACCTCCGTGCGAAAGGCCAGCTTCTTCCGCTAGTTCAGGCGACACTTCGGTAAAGAGTTCGGGCTGCAGTTCCGCCAGATGACCGAGCGTTCGGCTCATTCCTCCCGCCGTGTGGTGCTCAGTCAGGCGGTAGGTGGTGAGCACGTATGGATAACGCGGATCACCGACCTCCTGGGCATAGGGATTGTCCGGCCGTTCCTTTTTCGCTGCCGCTGGATCGACTTGCTGCCGGTAAAGAGGATTCTTGATCAACCCTTCGAGCGGCTCATAATGCGTAGGCAAGGGACCGTCTTTCAGCCCGCTGGGGACATAGAGCCAGCCCACACCATCAGAATGCAAAGTAAATGGCCGCGCGCCGCCCAAGCCGACTACGCCCACTCCGGTATCGAAATCATCAGGCGTGGTCGGCGCAAGATCTTTCTTGTAGTCGGCATTATCCAGGCCGGTCCATTCTCGCTTTTGCTCGTCCCACCAAACCAGTTTCTTGCGTTCGCTCCAGGGCTTGCCATCAGGACGCGCCGAGGCGCGGTTATAGATGATGCGGCAGTCGTTCGGCCAGGAAAATCCCCAGCCGTGTCCGAGCAAATCTTTGGGATTGCGTTCGTCGGCGCGATTGCGTCGCTCTTCGGGATACACACCGCAATAAATCCAGGCTCCGCATGCAGTCGAGCCATCGTTCTTCAGGTTCTGCATGTGTGGTATTTGCTTGTGATCAGCAACGGTCCATCCGTTGATCTCTTTCAGTACAGCTGACACCTTGGGCTCACGTTCGTCGCCTTCGACGGGATACTTCCAGGTGAGCGCGTTGATGCCGGCGTTTCGCGGACTCTGATCTTTCTTGGCTTTTTCTTTTATCCTCCGGCCCAGGTGATATATGAACCAGGTGTCGCTGCGAGCGTCTCCGGGCGGATCGACGGCTTTTTCCCGGTATTGCAAGAGCCGCTGCGTGTTGGTGAAGGTTCCTTCCTTCTCTGCGGTGCCGGCTGCCGGAAAAAGAAAAACTTCGGTGCCGATGTCTTCCGGCTTCATTTCTCCGCGCGTAATTTCCGGTGAATCCAGCCAGAACGAGGCCGTTTCAATCTCGACCATATCTCGTACCACCAGCCATTTCAGCTTGGAAAGCGCGGTGCGCTGCAATCGGCCATTGGGAGCTCCGACCGCGGGATTTTGACCCATGACGAACAGGCCATCCATTTTGCCGTCCTGCATGTCGAGCCAATAGCCAAAGTGCGAATGGTCCCCTGTCACGCGTGGCAGCCAATTGAAGCCGAACTGGTTCTCTTTGGTAGCCGCATCGCCGTAGTAAGCCTTGAGCAAGCTAATAACGTAGGCATCGAAATTTGACCACACACCAATACGGACCCGGTGTTTCTTAATGTAATCCTTTAGGTTGTTGGCCCCGGTACCGAAGAAGGGCATGGGCAAGTATCCCGGCAGAATGTCGTACAGAGTGGGGATATCGGTTGATCCCTGAATCGAAGCGTGCCCGCGAAGCGCCAGTATTCCGCCCCCGGGCCTGCCGATGTTTCCGAGAAGCAGCTGCAGGATCGCGGCAGTACGGATGATCTGCACACCGTTCGAATGTTGCGTAAATCCCAGGGCGTAACAAATCGCAGCCGTCTTCTCCGTGCCGGAAGCCGAGGTGAATGTTTCTGCGGTTTTTAGGAACACATCTTGCGGAACGCCGCAGTAGCTCTCAACCATCTCCGGCGTGTACCGGGAGAAGTGCCGCTTGAGCACCTGGAAGACACAAAGAGGATCTTCCAGAGAAAAATCCCAATCGAAATTCGTGACTTCCTGTGCTTCTCCACCGCGGTCTTTTGCGTGGCCGCCGCTGGCATCCAGGTGCCCGGGAGCATCCCCGACTTTTTTCCTCGGCGCACTGCGGTACAACCAGCTCTCAGGATCGTATTTCTTTCCCTTCTCGTCCCAGCCAGAAAAAAGCCCATCCAGATCTTCGGTGTCGCGAAAGTCGTCGCGCAGAATCGTTGGCGCGTTAGTGTAGCGGACCACGTATTCGCGAAAATCCTTGTTGTGAGTGAGAACGTAATTTACCAGCGCGCCGAGAAAAATAATGTCGCTGCCCGCGCGCAGCGGCACCCAGATATCTGCCATCGCTGAAGTGCGGGTAAAACGTGGGTCGACATGGATGATCTTTGCGCCTCGCTCCCGCGCTTCAATTACCCACTGAAATCCGACAGGATGGTTCTCCGCCATCGACGATCCCATGATCAGGATCGCGTCAGCGTTGCTCAGGTCTTGTTGCGCAGTGGTCGCGCCTCCGCGCCCAAAACTTGTCCCCAGACCGGGGACGGTGGAGCTATGTCATATACGGGCCTGGTTGGAGAGACACACCATTCCTAGGCCGGCGGTGAACAACTTCTTGATGAGATAGTTTTCTTCGATGTCGAGAGTTGCGCCGCCAAGGTGTGCGACGGCTGTAGTCTGCATCAGGGTTTCGTCGTCTTTTGTTTCCTGGAAAGTGCGGTTCCGGGAATCCCAGAGGCGGTCGGCAACCATGTCCATTGCAGTTTCGAGATCCAGTTCTTCCCACTGCTCGGAGTATGGCCGGCGATACCTCACTTTTTTCAGCCGGCCGGGGTGCGTATGCAGCTGGTATGTAGCTGCCCCTTTGGGGCAGAGGCGGCCGCGCGAAATCGGCGACTTGGGATCGCCCTCAATCGAGATCAGCTTGTTGTCCTTGTGAAAAACCAGCTGCCCGCAACCGACGCCGCAATAGGGGCAAATGGAGGGCGTTGCCTTCGCGCCATCGAACTTGGGACGCAGATTACGCGTACGCTCCGACATCGACTCAATGCCGTTACCGTTCGCGCCGGTTTTGATCTGCTGAATGAGCGGCCAGCGGGAAAGCAGTTCCTTGAGCACACGTGCCTCCAGGGGAAATACCCGCACAGCTTAGACGCCCATAGCATACGCAAATGTTGCCAAGAGGGAAAGTCGGGTTCGCCACGGAGACACGAGGGGCGAGAAATTCAACGCTGACCTATTTCTTCTCCGTGTCTCCATGTCTCCGTGGTGATTCTCCGTTGTAGTGGGTGTTGTAGAATTCCTCGCATGCGTGGAAATGACAAAGTCCTGAAAAATCTGGGCGAAGCTCTAAAAGCTGAGCTCACCGCCATCAACCAATATTTCTTGCATTCGAAGATGTGCGACAACTGGGGCTATTTCCGGCTCGGGGCTTACTACAGGAAGGAGTCCATCGAGGAAATGGTGCATGCTGAGAAGCTGATGGACCGGATTCTGTTTCTGGACGGCACTCCGAACATGACCGATGTTGGCCCAATCAACGTCGGGACGAATGTAAAGAAGCAGTTCGAGAGTGATCTGGCGCTGGAGCTGCGCGCGGTGAAACATTTGAACGAAGCCATCGAGATCTCGACGGAGGTCGGAGACAACACCTCCCGCGCCCTATTTGAAGAAATATTGAAAGACGAAGAACACCACGTGGACTATCTCGAAGGCCAGCTGCACGCAATCGACGAGATGGGTATCGAGAATTTTCTGTCGCAGCAGCTGCATAAGGGAGAAGAAGCAAAAGACTGAGGATAGAACGGTGCAGGATGGCAGATCAGCGGGTCCTGCATCACCGAGGGAATTTCCTGGTTCGGCGCCTTCGCTTAGCCCCCGGGAGAAGCCACGCCTTGGCACCGCGATCCTTGCCATCGAGTGACGGTCGTCCTGAGCGGCGACTTGCTCGACATCGAGTACCGGGACGGCGGAGAGACTCACCGGGAGACGATTGCTGCCGGCGAGGCGGTTGGTCGGAGCCTCAGCAACCGCGTTCATCGCGCCGTTAATGTGGGCAAAGTGCTGTTCGAAGAAGTGACGACGGTTTTTCTCGACCGACCTGACGCCGATCCACAACCTGAAGACGCATAAGCCACTATCAAGTGCCTAATAGTCTTTTATTGATGAAGCAAGCTGTAGACCAGTCCACTCATTGAGACCAGTACCACCAGCACCAGAAATGCGTCCACACACCTGTCCTTCAGTGAACCCGGGGTTTGCGTCTTAACGGACATTCTTGCTCGCTATGCTTACCTGGACGCGCGAAGTGGACACGATTAGACGAATGAATCGTTGTGAGTAGTTGTCTCACCATAATCGCCCGCGACGGATATCACAATGCCACTTGAGTAACTTCTGTGGTTACTACGGGACATCGGACAAAGCTCTGAAACCACCCGGGGGATGCATTTAGAGTTGTCGACTATGATTGTCGGCATGTTTTCCCGCCGGACCGATTGGAAGCTTGCGCCCAACCGATTGAC
>Ga0137398_10001196_pt1 | contig 10350 bp, 9 predicted proteins | sample czorhiz216metaG_FD_106659 | JGI IMG/M metagenome (GOLD analysis project Ga0137398, IMG submission 106659) | Vadose zone soil microbial communities from Angelo Coast Range Reserve, California, USA - czorhiz2.16 metaG | ecosystem: Environmental > Terrestrial > Soil > Vadose zone | place: USA...
CCCGCTTGCTGATGACCGAAGCGGAAGTTCTCTCCGACCAGAACAGCGCGAACGTGCAGGCCGCGCACGAGAATCTGCTGAGCGAAGTCATCGGGGGAGAGGCGGGCGAGGTCGAGGGTGAAGGGCAGGACCACGGCGGCTTCAAGGCCCAGGAAGCCGAACCAGTCCATGCGCTGCGAATTAGTGGAAAGGCGCAAGGGGGCGGATTCAGGGCGCAGGACCTTGCGGGGCGAGGGGTCGAAGGTCAGCGCCGTGGCCACGTCGCGGGTCTGGCTGGCACGCCGGACGACGGCGCGCAAGATGGCTTGATGGCCCAAGTGCAGGCCGTCGAAATTGCCGATGGCCAGGACGCTGCCACGGCCGGAGGCGGAATAGTGTGTGGCCCAGGCTTCGGCGCTCGGGAACGCTCGCACGGAGACAGCCGTCGCGGAGGTCGGGCGGATGACAATTTCTGGCCGAGAGTCTACCAGCACATCAAATTGCAGGCCATCGTAAGCGAGCTGGACGTTGTGACGGCCGAGGTTCAGCAGACGTTCGTTGGTTTCGGCGTGCGGCAAATCGTGCGCGATATGCGTGAACCAGGCGCGGCGGGGATGGAGCGTGTCGATGAGCGCGAGGGCCTGCTCGACGGTTTGGTGCATGGGATGGGGGGCGTCGCGGAGGGCGTCGAGGATGAGGTCGTCGAGATCTTGAAGCAAGGCCGCCGAGGACGCTGGCAGGGAACTGAAATCGGTGAGATATGCGGCGCGGCCGAAGCGGAAGCCGAGGACCTCGAGATCGCCGTGAAGCAGGGGCACGGGAATGATGGGCACGCCCAGAAGCTCAAAGGGGCCGTTGATGAGGTGGAGGGCGACGCTTGGAACGGTGCTGAGCGTCGGCGTTTCATCGAAGACGTAGGAGAAGGCGCGCCGGAGAACCTGAAAGGTCCCTTCGGTGCTGTACACCGGGATGGCGGTCTTCTGGCGGATGTTGAAGGGGCGAATATCGTCGAAGCCCAGGATGTGATCGGCATGGCCGTGAGTGAGGAGAATGGCATCGAGGCGATCGAGGCCTACGCGCAACGCTTGCTGGCGAAAATCGGGGGTGGTGTCGATGACGATGTTTTGTTCGCCGCGGGAGAGGAGCAGCGAAGGACGAAGGCGGTTGTCGCGGGGGTCTTTAGAGGAGCATACGCGGCAGTGGCAGCCGAGGGAGGGCACGCCCATAGAAGTCCCGGAGCCGAGGACGGTGAGTTTTATCAAGGCCGCAGCCATATCCTATGGATACGATTGTAGCTGGAGATGCTGGGGTTGGCATACTTCGTGCGAATCCAAACTTCCTGTGCAGCGTCAAGTAGTTGGAAGCAAAGCAGACGAAGAAGTAAGTGAAGTGCTTGCGTGGGCACGCGGCCGGACACGCCCCAGTAGCGTGGCTTCCAAGCGGTGGTTTCTGGGGCTAACGTGTTTTGGCTTTGGTTTGGGTGGCGGCTTGGGCTGCTACGGCTTGATTGATTTCAAGGTAGGTCATTTTTAGTTTACCCAGTAGGTCGAGGAGCAAGGTGTCTTCTTCGGGGGCTAGATTGCCTTTGGTTTTTTCGTGGAGGGCGTCGAGCATATCGATCAGCTCGCGGGCGGCTTCAGGATCAATGACCGGTTGTCCAGTGCGCGGGTCGGCGTATGCGCCCAAAACCATTGCGGCATTGCTGCCGATCATGCGGATGAGATTTTCAAAGGCTGGTGAGCGCTTAGGGGCATCCGCAGGAGGTGTTGAAGGAATCTTGGCGGCCTCCGCGGCAGGCGCTGGAGGATGAAGAACGGCCTCTTTGTGAGACTCCCGCTCCTGCTCTTCCACAACTTCCTTGCGCAATTCGCCTTCGGCGGTGAAGGGGCGGCGGTCGATGACGCGGAAGGATTCTTCGTGCTTGTCGTGTTTGTCGTGCTTTTGGTCGGGCAAGGTCGATTTCCTCAGTATTGAGTAGGTAGAAATTTTAGCATTGGGGGGTTGGTTTTGGGTAGCGGTGAGGGCGATTGAGAGCGGTGAAGAAGTTAGACACATTTTTGTGAACCTCGGGTCCGGCGGTCGTCTGCGCCCAGAGGAACCGGTGCGCTTGTCAAAGAGGGTGAGGCACCGTAGAGTAGGGCGCTTGCGGCGGACGAATTTTCCCTGGAAGACGATGGGCACGCATAAGAAGCGTCAAACGACGTCTCGGCAGAGACACGCGGCGGCCGGAGCGGGCAAGCCGGCGCGACTGAGCGCGGGCGAATGGTTCGAGAGGCTGGTGACGCTGCAGGCGCGGCTGCGGGCCCGCAACGGGTGTCCCTGGGACCTTGAGCAGACCCACGAGACCTTGCGAACCTACCTGGTGGAGGAGACTTACGAAGTTCTCGATGCGCTCGAGACCGGCGACGACGCGAAATTTGCCAACGAGATGGGGGACTTGCTGCTGCAGATCGTGTTTCACTCGCAAATTGCCGCGGAGGAAGGGCGCTTCACGGTAGCGGACGTGATTCGCGAAGTACACGAAAAGATGGTGCGGCGACACCCGCACGTATTTGGCGAGAAGCGCGCCAAGGATGCCGCGGAGGTGCTCCGGAATTGGGAGAAAATCAAGGCCGAGGAGCGGCGTTCCGAGGAAAAAAATGGGGCCGACGCGGCGGGGGCCCAAAAATCGCTGCTCGACGGCGTCCCGCGAACGCTGCCGGCCACGCTAGAGGGCTTGCAGTTGACCAAGAAAGCGGCGCGCGTCGGTTTTGACTGGGAGAGCGATGCGGGGATCTTCGAGAAAATGCGGGAGGAATGCGCGGAGCTGCGGCACGCATTGGCGAAAAAGAAAAGCGCGGAAGTGGAAGAAGAAATCGGGGATCTGTTTTTTGCGGCGGTGAACCTGGCGCGCTTTCTGAAAGTGGATCCGGAGATTGCGCTGAAAAAGGCCAACGCCAAGTTTTTGCGAAGGTTTCGGGAAATGGAGCGGCTGGCGATCCAGAAGGGCCGGAGGTTCGCGGAGGTTTCGCGGGCGGAAAAGGAAGGGCTTTGGGAGGCGGCCAAGCGCGGCGAGAGAGAATCGGCGAAGCACCACCATCTGAAACGGAGGGTGGGGCGCCCGGATGCCGGACGCGAGGCGGCCGAGAAACGATGAACACGGGCATCGTGGTGCGAAAGTGCGCGGCGCTAGAAGAGTACCAAGCGTGCGTCGAACTGCAGCGCGAAATTTGGGGCGAAGCTGACCTCGAAGTCGAACCGGTGACCATGTTCGTGGTGGCGTCGATTACCGGCGGCCAGGTTTTGGGGGCCTTTGACGGCCAGCGGTTGGTGGGATACACGTTGGCGCTGGTCGGACTCCGTGAAAACAGGATTTATCTGCATTCCCATCAAACCGGAGTGTGCCCGGAATATCGAGACCGCGGCGTGGGGCGCATGCTCAAGTTGTTCCAGAGGGAGGAAGCGCTCGGTCGGGACATTCGATGGATTGAATGGACCTTTGATCCCCTGGAACTGAAGAATGCGCATTTCAATCTGAACCGTCTGGGCGCGATTTGCCGGCGGTACATCAAGGACCTTTACGGAGTGACCACCAGCCCACTGCACCGGGGAATTCCCACGGATCGGCTGGTGGCGGAGTGGCCGCTCGATTCCCCCCGAGTGATTGCGGCCATCGGTGAACTGGCTCCTGTCCGGACGGAAGCTCCCGCGGCGATTCTGGTGCCGGCCGGGCTCGAAGAATGGAAGTCGAGCGATTCGCAAAAAGTGGCCAGTGTCCAAGCACGTTTGCGGGAGGAGTTCACCGAGTGGTTTCGGCGAGGCTACGCCGCGGTGGGAATAGGGACGAGCGCGGCGGGTACGGTGTACCTCCTGGCGCCGTGGAGCGATTTTTAGACGGCCTAGCTGCGGAAAGAAGAGATCCCAGAGCATGCAGATAAAAGAGATTGTCCTGCGCGAGCTGCGAATGAAGCTCGTAACACCGTTTGAAACGAGCTCCCAGCGTACCGACGAGCGGCGAATTGTGCTGGTCGAAGCGAACGTGGATGGGGTGACCGGCTGGGGCGAATGTGTTGCGGGAGAAACGCCGTCCTACAGTCCGGAGACCACGGAGACGGCGTGGCACATCTTGCGCGATCATCTTTGGCCGGCGGTACGGGGGGCTAGATTTTCTGGAGCCGCAGACGTTTGGGCGATGCTGAACGCAGTTCGCGGACACAACATGGCCAAAGCCGCGTTAGAGACGGCGGTGTGGGATGCGGAGGCCAAGCAGCGCGGAGTGCCGCTCGCGAAATTGCTGGGCGGGACGCGCGAGGAGATCGCTTCGGGCGTGTCGGTCGGAATTAAGGGATCGATCGATGAGTTGGTGGCAGCGGTACGGACCGAGCTCGCGGCCGGGTACCAGCGCATCAAAATCAAAATCAAACCGGGGAAAGATTTGGAGCAGGTGAAACGGCTGCGGCAGGAGTTTCCGCGAATCAAGCTGATGGTGGACGCGAATTCGGCGTACACCGTAGAGGATTTGCCGCTGCTGCAGCAGTTGGACGCCTTTCATCTGATGATGATCGAGCAGCCGCTCGGCTGGGACGATTTTTACGGTCACGTGGAGGTGCAGAAGAAGCTGCAGACGCCGATCTGTCTCGACGAGTGCATCCACACGCTCGAGCATGCCGAAGCGGCGATCGCGCTCGGCGCGTGCAAGATCATCAATATCAAGATGGGGCGTGTCGGAGGGTATCGGGTGGCGAAGAAAATCCACGATCTTTGCCAGGCAAAACAAGTACCGGTGTGGTGCGGCGGGATGCTCGAATCGGGCATTGGGCGGGCACACAACATTGCGATATCCACGCTGCCCAATTTCACTTTGCCGGGCGACGTGACCGCGAGCAAGCGGTACTGGCATGAAGATATCATCGAGCCGGAAGTGACAGTCTCGGCGCAAGGCACGATTCGCGTGCCCACTGGTCCAGGCATTGGATACCAGCCGCGACCGGACACCATCCATAAACTGACGGTTCAGACAGAACGGCTGGCCTGAAGCGGTGTACGTCGAAAAATCCGCGGGAAGCGCACCGGGTCGATGGGTGATGGCCGGCTCGATCGGGCTGGTGGTGGTGGTGTGGGCGGTGAACTTTATCGCCGCGAAGGTCGGGCTGCGATACTTTCCTCCGGTAGCGATGGCATCGTTTCGCGTGGTTCTTGCCGGGATTTCCATGGTGCCTGCCTATCTTGTTTGCGCGCGGTTGCCGGCCTTTCAGGGTGCGTTCGGTCGAGGGCCGCGGCGCTTCACCGGTGGCGACATCTGGGCGTTCGTATATCTCGGATTTTTTGGGGTGGTGGTCAACCAGATGTGCTTCACCATGGGTCTGCGTTATACCTCGGTCGGTCATGCGGCGGTGATCGTGGGTATGGGACCGATATATACGCTGGTGCTGGCGGTCGTTTTCCGGTTGGAAAAGGCCACCGGGCACAAGGTGGTGGGCATGGCTATCGCATTTGCGGGCGTGGCCGCGCTGGCATCGGAGAACGGAATCTCCACACACTCGCCTTCCTTGCTGGGCGATGCGATTACCATGACCGGGTCGCTCGGGTTTGCCACCTACGCGGTGCTCGGCAAGCGTGTGGCGGGGAAGTATGACGCGCTGACCATGGCGGCGTTCAATCACTTTGCCGGGGCCATTATGGTTTTGCCGGTGGCGCTGCTCGAGATCCGGGCGAACGAACTCGCTCCGCGGTGGCGATCGATTCCCTGGCAGGGGTGGGCGGCGCTGGTGTATATGGCAGTGTTCAGCTCGGCGCTGGCGTACATATTTTATTTTTGGCTGCTGCGCTACCTCGAAGCCTCGCAGTTGAGTGCGTTCACGTATCTGCTGCCGGTGCTGGCGACGATCCTGGGGATCTGGTGGCTTGGCGAACGCGGGTCGGCGGTCGAAATTCTTGGCGGGGCGCTGGTGCTCGGCGGAGTGTACTGGGTGGAGTCGGGTCGGGAACGATAAGTTCAGGGCCGGGTGTGTTAGGGTAGCGGGCGGGGGAGAAAATTTCGGTGCCACACGTTCCTATGCGCAGCGGGGGGCCAGCAGCGCGCGTTGCCGTGATTCCCGGCGATGGTATTGGGAAGGAAGTCACTCCCGAGGGCGTCAAGGTGTTGCGCGCGGTGGCGGCGGCCGGCAAGCGCCGGCTGGAGTTTGTGGAGTTCGATTGGGGCGCGGACAAGTATTTGAGGGAAGGCGTTGCTCTGCCGGATGGCGCGGTCGAGATGCTTGGTGATGAGTTTGACGCCATCCTTTTCGGGGCCTTAGGCGACCCGCGGGTCCCTTCCAATCAGCACGCGGCGGATATCCTGCTCGGTCTGCGATTCAAGCTGGATCTTTATGTGAATGCCCGGCCGGTGGAATTGCTGCTCGAGCGGCTGACGCCGCTGCGGGACCGCACCGAGCGAGACGTGCGGATCATGGTGTTTCGGGAGAACACCGAAGGCTTGTACGTCGGCGTCGGCGGATTTTTCAAGAAGGGAACGGCTGACGAGATTGCGGTGCAGGAGGACGTGAATTCGCGAAAGGGCGTGGAGCGAATTATCCGCTACGCGTTTGCCTACGCCCGGGAGAAGGGTTTGAAGCGCGTGTGCATGAGCGACAAGTCGAACGCCATGACCTTTGCGCACGACCTCTGGCAGCGCGTGTTTAAGGAAGTGCGGCAGGAGTATGCGGGGATCGATTCGCGGCACCTATATATCGATACACTAGCGATGGAGATGGTGCGCGACCCGCGGCAGTTCGACGTGATTGTGGCCTGCAACTTGTTCGGCGACATTATCAGCGACCTCGGGGCGCAGCTGGCGGGCGGGCTGGGCCTCGCGCCTTCCGGGAACATACATCCGGGTCGGACATCACTGTTTGAGCCGGTGCACGGATCGGCTCCGACGATTGCGGGCAAAGGAATCGCCAACCCGCTGGGCTCGGTGCTGACCGCCGGGATGCTGCTGGAATTTCTGGGCTGGAAGGCCGAGGCCCTTAGGGTGCATTCGGCGGTTCGAGAAGCTCTGCTCAAGAACTACTTGACGCCCGACCTCGGCGGGACCAGGAAGACCGCGGAGGTTGGGGACTGGCTGGCGGAGTACGTCTCCCTTCTAGCCGCAACCTGAAGTGTCACTTGATGTGTAGCGATCCTGCCGTCAGTTGGCGGGCACAACCGTTCGCCCACCCCTCGCCGTCATGGTAATCAGCATACCCAGCAAGAACCCTCCCACGTGCGCCCACACTGCGACTCCTCCGGCGGGCATCATGCCGAGCGAACTGATGCCCGCAAGAAACTGCAAGACGAACCACCAGCCGAGGATGATCACCGCCGGGATGGGCACGAGAAAGACGAATACTAACGTCAGAATGCGCGATCGCGGATACAGGATGAGATAGGCGCCCATGACGCCGGAAATCGCGCCGCTGGCACCGAGGGCGGGAAGGGCGGAGTTGAGGTTGAAGAACACGTGAAGCAGGCCGGAGCCGATGCCGCAGACGATGTAGAAGAACAGGTAGGTGATGTGGCCGTAGAAGTCCTCGACATTGTCCCCAAAGATCCAGAGGAAGAGCATGTTGCCGGCGATGTGCGCGATGCCGGAGTGCAGGAACATGCTGGTGAAAAGCGGCAGGAAGGTTACTTCAAACGGAGCATGCCCCGCTAGCCAGGCCGGGAAGCGCGCGGGAATGGTGGCGTTGGTGGTGATGAACATTTTGAAGGCGTACGGCGGTAGAGAAAACTGGTAGAGGAAAACGACAATGTTGGCCAGGATCAGGCCGGTGTTGACCACGGGGAAGGTGCGATGGGGATTGAGGTCCTTGAGGGGAATGAACATGAGAGCCGGCCGAGGGGCAGAGTACCGGAAACGCAGAGAATTGCAAGGGAGGGGATCGGGCGGGGCGTGTCCGATAATTCTGATGCGCCGAAAGGCTAGTTAACAGAACATTTCGCGGTTGCATGTCCTTCGCTTGGAAGGGGATGCAGGGGTTCCGGGCGCGATCGGCACTGATTTGGGAGACTTATTTCTCGCTAGTGGACGGGACCTCGGACCTATCGACCCACGTCCCGGAGGGCCCGACGGTCTGGTGGCCGCGCTGCCGGGGCTCGAAACAAAGCCAGAAATTGGGTGGGCCGCTGACACCTTTATATTCGCTGTGTGGCCCCGCGAATCTTCCAAGACCGGATCGGTCGCGCGGGCGAGGTGCGAAATCTTGCGGAAGGATTTGCGCGGCGAGAGCGCGTGTGTTATTTAAGTGAACTCTGCGTGTGCGTGCGATTCGGACCGAGTCGTCGGAGTTCGACGCAGCGTCGGCGCGCCGACAGCCAGATGCCCGCCCGGGAAATGGAAGCCATCATCTTGAAGACTTTTCCGCTGGGCGAGGCCGACCGCCTGGTGAGCTTTTTGGGGCGTGCATCGGGCCGCGTACGCGGCGTGGCTGCCGGGGCGCGACGCGTGAAGAACCGCTACGGGTCGACGCTCGAGATTCTTTCGCACGTGCAGATCTGGTACGTGGAGAAGGAAACTCGGGACTTGGTGCGCATCCAGCAGTGCGAGCTGCTCGAGTCCTTCCACAAGGCGCAGAGCGACTACCAGCTGAGTACCGGGATGGCGGTGGTCAGCGAAACGACAGAGCTGGTGCTGCCGGAGCACGAGGCGGCGGAGCCGATGTTCCGGCTGATCCTCCTCGTCGCGCGGGAGATCGAACGAACCGGGAACTGCGCGCTGCCGCTCAGCTACTTCGCGTTCTGGGCGGTGCGCCTGGGAGGATGGCTGCCGAGGTTTGACCGCTGCAGCTCGTGCGCTTCAGAGTTCGGGGAACGCGCGGCGTTTCATGCTTCCTGGGAACCGGGGCTCCTCTGTGAGAAGTGCCGACGGCAGGGAATGCGGCCAATACACCTCGGGGCGCGAGCCCTTGCAGAACGTTTCGCGGGGGAGCGCCTGGACCGCATCGAGGCGGAGGCCGGGCTCTTGCCGGCTGCCCGGGAATTGCGCGAGGCGGCACTCGACTGGATCGAGCATCACGGGGACCGCAGGCTGAACACGCGAACGCTTTTGGAAGCAGATTCATAGTTAAAGCAACACTTCAACATCAACATGCGCGACCGGAGATGATGCGCGGCAGGCGTTCTTGGAGATGAATTGAAAGCTAAAGTAAAACTTCAACCGAAGAAAACCGGAATCACATTTCAAGATTTGATTTTGAAGTTGTCGCAATTCTGGGTGCGGCAGGAGTGTGTGCTGCAACAACCTTACGACGTGGAGGTCGGGGCCGGAACGATGCACCCCGAGACCTTCCTGCGCGTGCTGGGGCCGGGTGCCTATCGCGTGGCCTATGCGCAACCGAGCCGTCGGCCCGCCGACGGGCGATACGGCGAGAATCCCAACCGCTTGTACAAGCACGTGCAGTTTCAAGTGATCCTGAAGCCCTCGCCGGTCGATGTGCAGGAGGTGTACCTCAAGAGCCTCGCGGCCATCGGCATCGACCTCCGGGAGCACGACATTCGCTTCGAGGAAGACAACTGGGAGTCGCCGACCCTCGGCGCCTGGGGCATTGGCTGGCAGGTGCTGCTCGACGGACTGGAGATTACGCAGTTCACCTACTTCCAGCAAAGCGGGGGAATCGATCTCGACCCTATTTCCGTGGAACTGACCTACGGGCTCGAGCGCATCTGCGCGTTCCTGCAGAGTGTTGAGAGCGTCTACGAGTTGCGCTGGTCCGAGGGGAAAAGCTACGGCGAGATCCGGCTGATGGAAGAACAACAGTTCTCGGTGTACAGCTTTGACCAGAGCGACGCCGCGGCAATTCGCTCGGAGTTTGAGTTGCACGAGAAGCAAGCTAAAGAACTACTTGATGGGTTTTCTGGAGCGAAGGGCGGCGATCGCGAGCGCTACCCGATCCTCCCAGCTTACGATCATTGCTTGAAGTGTTCACACCTGTTCAACCTGATGGATGCGCGCGGCGTGATCTCGACCACGGAGCGGGCGGCATTGATGGCGCGGGTGCGGGGACTGGCCTGCCGCACAGCGGCATCCTATCTCGAACAGATCGGCGGAGCGCCCGTGCGCAGCGAGGTGGGCGTATGAGCCCGGCTGGACGGAAGAAATCGGGGGCGGTGAAGGCTTCGGCCGCGGCGGAGGAAGGACTGGAGTTGCTGTTCGAGATTGGCTGCGAAGAGATGCCCGCGGGGATGATTGCCAAGGCTGCGGAAGACCTGAAGGCCTACTTCGAGAAATTGTTGACCGGGGAGAGTCTCGGGGGCGGGGCGGTAGAGACCTTCGGTGGGCCGCGGCGCCTGACGGTGTGGGCACAAAATCTGGCGCCGAAGCAAGCGGACGTAGTGAGTGAAGTGACCGGGCCGCCGAAGTCGGTGGCCTACGAC
>Ga0137398_10001199_pt1 | contig 10333 bp, 7 predicted proteins | sample czorhiz216metaG_FD_106659 | JGI IMG/M metagenome (GOLD analysis project Ga0137398, IMG submission 106659) | Vadose zone soil microbial communities from Angelo Coast Range Reserve, California, USA - czorhiz2.16 metaG | ecosystem: Environmental > Terrestrial > Soil > Vadose zone | place: USA...
CTACGATGGTGTATTCCATGGCGCCGGCATCTTCCAGAATCTTTACTACCTGGGCGATCGAGGAACGCTTCTGGCCGATCGCGTTATAAATACAGACGAGGTCATTGCCCTTGCTGTTGATGATGGTGTCGAGAGCAACGGCGGTTTTGCCTGTCTGGCGATCTCCGATGATGAGCTCGCGCTGACCGCGGCCGATGGGGATCATGGAGTCGATTGCTTTTAATCCTGTGGCCATCGGCTCGCGCACAGGCTGGCGCTCGATGACTCCGGGCGCAAGGCGCTCGAGAGCGATAAATTTGTCGGAGGCGATGGGCCCCTTGTCGTCGATGGGAACGCCCAGCGAATTCACTACGCGGCCGATAAGGGCGTCGCCGACGGGAACGCTCATGATGCGGCCGGTGCGTTTGACCTCATCGCCTTCTTTGATCTCAGTGTAGTCGCCGAGCAGGACAACACCGACCTGATCTTCTTCGAGGTTCATAGCGATGCCGGCGACATTATGCGGGAAGCTGAGGAGCTCTCCGGCCATAACCTTGTCGAGGCCGTAGACGCGAGCGATTCCGTCGCCAAGGGTGATGACGGTTCCGACTTCGTCGACCGCGATTTTGGATTCGTAGCGCTCGATTTGTTCGCGGATTAATTGCGTAATTTCGTCTGCTTTGATTTGGGCCATAATTTCAGCTGCCAGCTCTCAGTTTTCAGTCAGTTCTCAGTTCTTTAAGTGCGCTTCGACTTCGGACTAGAGCTTCGAGCCAACCCAATCGGTCGTAGCTCGGAGCTCGCAGCACGTAGCCGTTTTAACTTTCTATCAATTGTTCCCTTATTCGCTCTAACTGGCCTTTTACTGAGCCGTCGTAGATGGTGCTGCCTACTTGCACTACTGCTCCGCCTAATAGGGAAGCGTCTTGAGCGTAGTGGGCCCGCACCTTTTTCCCGGTCATCTTTGCTATTTCCGATTCAAGCATCTTTTTTTCGGGATCGCTCAACTGGCGCGCGCTGCTCACTTGCGCTTCTGCGAAACCCTGGCGCTCGTTCAATTCCTGCTCTAACTGTTTCAGTATCTCGCCAAATAATGGCAGCCTGCGGTGATCAGTTAAGACGGCTACAAAATTCCGGACCTGTCTGGTGGTGCCGAGGCGCATGGTAATGGCGTCAAGCACAGCACGTTTGCGGTCGCCGGGGATGGAAGGATTTTCCATGACACGGCGCAGCGGGTCACTCTCTTCGAATAGCGCTTCGATGCTACGCAATTCCTGCAACATGCGCGCGGGATCCAATTGATTGCTTTTGGTCATCACCACATCAGCAAAGGCGCGGGCGTAGGTACCGACGACGGAGGCCATCGCTAGCGGCGGTCCTTTCCGCCGTCATTATTATTATTACTGCTATTGCTATCGTTATTTGCGGCCAGCTTTGAAGCAAATGAGTGGACTAGCATTTCGTCGGTCGTGGAATCCACATTGATCTGCTTGGTAGCCAGTGCGATGGCTAAACCAGCGGTATGCGCGGACAACTCGCGGCGGGCTTGCTTGGCTGCCGCGGCAATCTCCTGCTCGGCGGCGAGCACTACTTTGCGAATGTCCTCTTCGGCGGCTTTCTGGATGCGAATCTCTTCGGCGTCCGCTTCCTTTTCGGCGCTGGCCTGCATTTGACCGATCTCGACATCCAACTGGCGCAGCCGATTTTCGATGTCGGCTAAGCGGCGATTCGCCTCCTGGCTGGCGGCGCGCGCTTCCTCTAACGCTCGTTGAATAGACGCGTTACGCTCGCGCAACATCCCGGGCACAGACTTGCGGGCGGCCCAAAAGATGACGGCGACGATCACGGCAAAGTTGAGAATTAGCGCCAGCATATAAGCCTGATGCACGCTCAGCCCGGTCTTGGCTGCGAACCAGCGGACGGCCGAGGCGTGTTTCAGGTTTGCATTCTCTTCCTGGTCTTCTCCGGTGGCCTCGCGAGTCTCCTCGACCAGTTGTCCGGCTGCGCCCTTATGCTCGGGAGAAGCCTGCTTATTTTCCTGCTTTCGTTCGGTTTGCTTTGGTTCGGACGTTTGCTGAGAAGAGGGAGAGGCGGATTGTTCTTGCGCAGCTGCGGACGGCGTCGACAACATCCAGACAAGGGCCAAAAGTGTCACGGCTAGCAGCGCGTTGAGCGATGTCGTGCACCAGCTAAGCGCGGTGCGAACGCGAGCGATCAATTGATCGCGGCCTATGGCACCGCTAAAGCGATGTCCTGATCCGAGGCCAAAGTAGATTTTCATTGTCCGTCGATTCATTGGCCACCGACCGGGCTGGGACCAGCCAGCGGGCGCAAAACGGTGCGGACGATCTCGATCGCGAGCCGTGCCGCCTCGGATTGCAGCGTTGCCATGGCTTGCTGCTTGTCTTCTTCCATTCCGGCACGGGCCTGCTTGACCTGCCCCTGGGCGCGGATGCGGGCTTGATTAACTGCGTGGCTGCGAGATTGGGAGGCTTGCTGGCGGCGGGCTTCCTGATTCTTAAAAATTTTCTGGCGCGCTTCTCGCAGGCGCTGTTCGTACTCGGCAGTGCGGGCTTCGGCGGCTGCGATGTCGGTCCGCGCCTTTTCCATGGCGCCCTGCGTACGCTGGTGGCGCTCGGCAAGAACGGCGGTTAGAGGGCGATAAACCAGGACCGCATAAAGGACGTAAAGCGCTGCCAGAAGGATGACAGTGGGCACGGCTCCGAGCAGTAATCCGCCTAGTTGTCGCAGTATCTGGTCCATTTTCTGATGACGAAACTGACGATCGAATTCCCTGCTGGCTGCGCGGGAAGAAGAGCCTCGCTAAAACTAATAAAACTAACACTGTAGCGAAGATAGTGTCAATGATTCGGACCGATTTCGAATTGACATTTTCCAGATTGAGATGTCGAGAAAGAAGCTTGTTGCACATTGGTAAATCGGGGAAACACTGTAGAAGTTGATCCTTGACAATCGATCTGAAGGGTCTAGGATAGAAGTATCACCTCCGATCCCAGTCCGGATCGAATGGGCCGATAGTCAAGGAAGAGTCACCGCTTCTTGGCTGGCGGCCCATTTTAATTTTTTCGGGAAACTGCTTCGGTAAACTTAGGCTCTGTGCGCCATGCAACATTCTGGAGTGGCGTAGACGCATCCGCCGCCATTGTTGCTCGTTTTTCTCTCGCTTATGCTTTCTTGCTTAGCGAACGGCATCGGCTTGGAGCAGGCCGGCAATCTTTTCGAGGATGCGATTCATGCTGATGTTGGGGTCGACGACAGCATCGACTTCGTGATGGTGTGTGCCGGCGTGCATTACCAGAACCTTAGTTCCTTCGTGCGCCTTCTTGACCATGTAGGGCAAGTGATGGCGGTCTTCCTTGGAGACGGTGGCGCCCAGTATGACGAGGTCAAAGGCATCGCGGCGAAGAGCTTCTTGAACGGCCTGGCGGTCCGTAGCGGTAGTCACGTGATGACCGACCTTGATCATTTCGGCGGCTTGAGCAGAGAGTATGTGTTCGTTGGACTCACTGTAAAGAATCTTGATAGTGGCTTTATGAGCTGATTTCTGTGCAGTGGCGGCCAAGGGCCCTCCTGTAACTCACTCGGAGCTTAGCAACTGCGGGGCGTTGTTCCGAGATCACGGAAGAACAGGTACGGATGGGTGAAAGGCGGTTTGTTACAGGGGGCGAGCGGTTCTCGCCTGAAGGATGCGAGGGTTTACTGTGGAGGACTTGGCCTTCAGGCCTTCAGTTGGTGTGGCCGGGCGGGGACGCCCGGCGCTCCACTATTTAAGTCGGTGCAGGGGCTTGGCGTCGAGGACGTCTTTTAGCAAAGTTTCAACGTCGTCGGCGGAGAGGGTGTCGAGTTGCGCCAGCAGTGCTTCGCGGCTTACATTCGCTGCCGCCGGCCGCGGCCTCCGTTCCAGAACCGGGGTTTGCGATTTTATTCCCGTCGCTCGCGCCTTTTCCACTTCGATCCCGAGGCCTGCGATCGTCGGCTCCTCGAACATCGTCCGCACCCCTAATTCCACATCGAACTCCCGCCGAATCCGCGCCATGACCTGCAGCACCAAGAGCGAATGCCCGCCCAGTTCAAAAAAGTTCTGATCCACTCCGACTTCTTTCACCTTTAATACTTCCGCCCACATCTCCGCCAGCTTCTTTTCCCCGTCCGTCCGCGGGGCGACCGTTCCCTGCTCCTTGAGTTCTATTCCCTGCACCGCGCCGAGGGCTAGCCGATTCACCTTGCCGCTGGGCAGCAGCGGAAGTTCCGCCACTTGCACAAATCTTGCCGGTACCATGTGCTCCGGCAATTTCGAGCGCACATGTCGTCTCAACTCGCGGCCATTCGTCTTTTCTCCATCTCCCCTTACCAGGTACGCGACCAGCCTTACATCACCGCCTTCTTCCAAACGTTCCACGGCGGCCTCCCGAACCCCTGGGTGCGACACCAGCACGGATTCGATCTCTCCCAAATCAATCCGCATCCCCCGCAGCTTCACTTCTCCGTCCACTCGCCCGAGGTACTCGATCTCACCATCGCGCCGCCACCGCCCTAGGTCTCCCGTCCGGTATAGGCGTTTCGACTCTTCCGGCGCGATCGGGTTCTCCACGAACCGCTCCGCTGTCAGCTCCGCTCGATTCCAGTACCCGAGCGCGAGCCCGTCGCCGCCCACAAAGATCTCGCCACGTACTCCAACTGGAACCGGATTCCGATGCGGGTCCAACACGTAAATCTGGGTGTTGCTGATCGGTTTGCCAATTGGAACCGGAGCGCCAGCATCTTCCTCTACGACTTCGTGCCACGTCACATCGGCTGCGACTTCCGACGCACCGTAAATGTTCAATAGCGTGGCTTCTGGGAAGCCTTGCCGGAAACGCCGCACCAGTTCACTACTGAGCATCTCTCCGCTGCAGGACCACAGCTTCAATCGCGGCACTCGTTCCTGCAGTTGCGGTGCATGATCGAGCAAAGCTCGCAGAAGCGATGGCACCAGCACGATCCGGGTGACTTTCTCCGCGGCCAAACTCTGCAGCAGTTCTTCCGGATCCCGCACTATCTCCGGCGGCAATATCACACTTGGAATGCCCGCCAGCAGCGGTCCGAAAATCTCCCATACCGAATCCACAAATCCCAGATTCGTTTTCTGGCAGCACGCGTCGCCCGCCTGAAACGGATATCGTTCCCACATCCACCAGAACCGGTTGATTGCTCCCTGATGCGTCCCTTCGACTCCTTTCGGCCCTCCACTCGATCCCGATGTGTAAAGCACGTAGGCCGGATCCCCAGCGTCAACGTGCGTCGGGAAATCGTCTATGGCTTCGCGTGCGATGCTGTGCCAGTCCCTGTCCAAAGTCACCGTTGTTTTTGTATTGCGAATTGGAATCTTGTCCAGCACCCCTTGCTGCGTCACCACTAATGCCGCATTCGCGTCTTCAATCTCGAACTGCATACGACTGATAGGGAGAGAGGGGTCCAGAGGCAGATAAGCTGCTCCGGTCTTCAGGATGCCAAGGAGGCCCACTACCATGTCAAGCGATCTCTCGACACACAATGCGATTCTGGTTCCGCGCCCAGCGCCCATTTTCTGCAGGAAACGCGCAAGTTGGTTACTGCGCTCCCGCAGTTCTCGAAAGCTGAGGCAGCAGTTCGCATCTCGCAGCGCCACCGCCTCCGGAGTTCGTTCACATTGCGCGTCAAAAAGCTGGTGAATGGTCACGTTTCGCGGATAATTCACTCGCGTAAGGTTCCACTCGACTACTGTCTGGCGCCGTTCGCTGGGCGTCAAGAGAGGCAATTTCGATACCGCGCGATCCGGATTCGCCACGGCTGCTTCGAGGAGCGTGCGCCAGTGTTGAATGAGGCGTCTGATTGCATCAGCATCAAAAACGTCGGGATTGTAGGTAACTGGACCGACAACGCCCTCTGGCCTCTCGTCAACATCGATATACAAATCGAGCTTGGAGGCGCCGGTTGCAATGTCGGATTGAGTCGCACTCCATCCGCTGTCGACGCTGTGGATCAGAGGCTCGATCGAGATGGCGGCTTGAAAAAATGGGTTGCGGGCTGGATAGGGGGCGGGCCGAATTGTTTGGACCAATTGCGTAAGAGGCACGTCGCTGTTCGACAACGCGCCAAGAACGGTTTCGCGCACGCGCAACAAGAGTTGCTGAAATGTGGGGTCCCCTGAAACGTCGATTCGAAGCGGCAGGATATTCAAGAAATATCCCGGTATCTTCTCGAATTCCGGAAGCGTACGGCCCGCAGTAGGCGTACCAACTATGATGTCTGACTGACCGGTGTAGCGGTGGAGCACGGAAGCCAGACCTGCGACCAGGATCATGAACAATGAAACGCGCTGCTCCCGGCCGAGAGTTTTCAAATTCTGGAGTAGCTCCTTCGACATCGCCGCTATCTGAATCTCTCCGCGATAGGTTTGGAGGGCTGGGCGGAATTGATCGCTGGGCCACGCAAGTACCGGTAATTCTCCCGCGAGTTTCCTTTGCCAGTAAGCTAATTGTCCCGCGATGACCTCCGGTTTCAGCTGCTCCCTTTGCCAGATCGCGTAATCGGCGTACTGGATAGCAGGGTCAGGGAGCGGAGAAGGCTGGTTCTGCGAAAAGGCGAGATAAATGGCGGACAATTCAGGCAGAAATACGTGATAAGCAGTCACACCATCGAAGATCATCTGGTGAAAAGTCAGAAACAGGCGATGGTCAGAATCATTCAGTTTCACCAGGGTCGCCCGGAGCAGTGGCCCCTCTTTGAGATCGAAAGGCGTGCACGCCACCTCGCGAGCGATTCGCACTGCTTCTGGCTCACGTTCGAGTTCCGGAAGATTCCGCAGGTCTACGAGGGGCAGTTTGAAGCCAGCTTCGGGGGAATGAATCACTTGCACCGGTTGACCTTCACGCAGTTCGAAAGTGGTTCGCCAGATTTCATGACGCCGGATAAATTCCGCAAACGTCCTTTCCAACGCAACCACATTCAAAGGGCCTGAACGACGAAGGGTTAAAGTTTCGTTGTAAACCGGTACTCCGGGCGGAGCCATCTGGTCGTGCAGCCAAACTTGCTCTTGCGCGAGCGACAATGGCACCACGTTTCCCCGGGGGCGGGGAGTAATGCGGGCCAAGCCCTTGCTGGAGCCCGCGGCATTTCCGCTTAGGGAGTTTTGGAGCAGGATGCGCTTCGCGTCCGACAGGTGCGAGAGATCCGGCATCAGGCGGCACTCCTGGCGGGTGACCGTGCGGCACCTCGATCGAAAACGGCGATTGTTCGTCTTATTATCAGGATCACTTTATTAGGCTCGCTATTTAGGACTCAGTTATTGGGTTCACGTTATTAGGCTCACTACAGACAAGCAGTTTTGAAGGAAGACTCCAGATCCTGCAGTAGGCGCTTAATTGTCCCGATCTCGAACAGACCGGGATTGAATTGAACGCGACCAATGATCCCTTCAGGTCTATCAATGAATGCCAGGTAGAGGGGCCAGGGAGAGCCGCCACTCTCAACGTCCATGGATGTCACGCTCCACGGCAGACCAAAGTCCGGCGTGGGAGGCTGCAATGAGATTGCTACGTTAAAAAATGGACTAGGGCCGTAGTCGTCCTGGGTTCCAAGTGCTCGGGCAAGATGCTCAATCGGAACATCATCATTCGAGATCGCGTCCAATAGTACGCTGCGAGAATGATTCAGTAGCTCACCGAACGTCGTGTGAACGCCGCAATTCAGGCGTAGGGCTACCGGATTCAGGAAATATCCGAGCAGATCCATTACCTCGCCCTGTTTTCGGCCGGAAGGAGAAAGTGTCCCAAGGACAACGTCTTCGCCCTTTGCATGGCGATGGATCACAGTTGCGAGACCGGTTAGTAACACGAGGAAGAGCGTGCTATTAAGTTGTCTGCTCACAGCCCTAACTTGAGCGCTCAGTTGCGGAGAGAATTCAAACGGATGGATACATCCGTCAAAAAACCGAGCGACCGAGTCAGGTTTTTTCATCGGCCAATCGTGTTGCGGCAAGTTAGAACCTAGTTGCTTCCGCCAGTAGTCAACCTGTCTCGCCTCTTCCGCTTTCAGCGATTCCCGCTGCCACCAAGCGAAGTCGGCGCACTGAATTTTCAATTCCGGCAACGGCGAAGGTTGACCTGCCAGAAAAGACTTGTAATGGGTGGCCAGTTCGGAAGGATATATCTGGTAGGCGGACCGGCCGTCCACAATAATCTGGTGTGCGACGAGAAAAAGGCGGTGCTCCTCGTCGCTCATTCTGACCAGGGTAGGACGGAGTAACGGACCATTGTTGAGCTGGAACGGGCGCCGGACATCCTTACCGACCAGTCGAACTGCCTCGTGCTCGCGTTCCGCTTCAGGCAGTCCGCGTAGATCTACCCTGGAAAACTGCATCGGCTTCGGGGGATGGACGACCTGGATCGGCTGCTCGGCTTTTGTTTCAAAGCTGGTGCGCCACGCTTCATGACGCCGGATGATCTCATTAAAGCTCCGCTCCAGAACATCAGAGTCCAGCGGGCCGAGCATGCGGATAGTAATGCACTCGTTGTAAAGCGGAGGGTTCCCTGCAAACTGGAGTTCGCGACAGTAGAGTTGCTCCTGCACAATAGATAGAAGAGCCGTGCTTCTCTGCGGCCTACGTCCGATCTTAGGCCCGGAAGAGTCGCGTCCTTGCGAATATCTGTCGAACAGAACGCGCTTCGCATCCGATAACTGGCCGAGTCCTTGCATATCTCCTACGCCAAGATCCTATAAGTGAAATGTTAAGTCACCGTAAAGGTAACTGGTAAGCTAGTTAGTCCGCGTAATCCCAGATTGTGGCGCCACACCAGCGGCACTGACGTATCCAAAGTCAAGCCGGGTAAACGCCGCAAAATTGTCTCGAGTGCAATTTGGCCCTCGATTCGAGCTAACTGCGCACCGAAGCAAAAGTGAGCGGCCCATCCGAAGGCAACGTGGCGATTATCTTTGCGTTCGATGTCGAGTCGATCAGGATCAGGAAAGCGCTCGGGATCGCGATTGGCCGCGCCCATGACTGCAATTACCGCCTGCCGCTTCTTAATCTGTTTTCCTCCCAACTCGACGTCCGCGTGAGCTAAGCGGGCCGTATGTTGGCTGGGGCTTTCGTAGCGCAACAGTTCCTCGACCGCAGATGGAATAAGGGTCGCATCTTCGCGCAGACGTTGCAGAGATTCCGGGTTACGCAGGAGGGTCAGCATGCCGTTGCCGATCAGGTTGGTAGTGGTTTCCTGCCCGCCAACCATGGTAACGATCAGGTTCGCGATAATTTCGTCTTCGGTTAACTTGGCGCCGTCGACCGTGGCGGCCATCATGGCACTAACCAGTCCGTCTTTTGCGTTGATGCGCTGCTCCTTCATGGTGGTGCGAAAATACTCCGTCATGCTGCTTACGCTGCGCAGAATTTTTGGGAAGCGATCAGGGTTGTGCTGAAAGTTGCCAAGCATCTCGGCAAAATCGGCTGACCAATCCTTCAACTGCTCGTGATCGGCTACAGGGACGCCGAATAGTTCAGCGGTCACAATCGCCGGCGCGGGACTGGCGAAGTCGGCGATCAGGTCCATCTGCCCTTTCGAGATCACGCGATCTAGCAGGCCATCCATAATTTCCTGGATGTGCGAGCGTAGTTGTTCCACTCTGCGGACGGTGAATGCCGCGGAGGCGAGGGCGCGGAGGCGAGTGTGGTTTGGCGGATCGAGAAAAAGCATTTGCCGCACCATAACTTCGGCAATCGGATTCAGCGCGGCGAGACCCATTGTGCTCAACTGCTCCGGGGTCGGCGTTCGGTCGGCGGAGTAATGATGGAGGACGTCAATCACGTCCACGTAACGGGTCACAATCCAGGCGTGCAGGTAGGGATCCCAATGGACTGGATCTTCGTTACGCAGGCGGTGATAAAGAGGATAGGGATTGGCGAGGACTTCGGGATCGAGGAGGTGATAAAGGCTTAATACCTTGTTAGCCTTCGAGGTGGCGGAATGGCTAGTATCAGTTGCGCTGACGCCTTTCGCGCTGACACTTTCCGCGCCGCCTCCAGTGACACTCGGTACTATTGTGCTAGACATTTTGAAGCCCCGGTCCTGACGATGCCAGTAAGCGCTGCGCTTCGTCTTCGCTCATGTTTGCAAGCCTGGCATAAATCAGTCGTTCGATCTCAACCGACATGCCTCGCGGGGTAGGCTCCTCGAATAAAGTGCGGAGCGAAAGCTCTACTCCGAAATTTTCACGAATCTTGGCGATGAGTTGAGCGCCCATGAGGGAGTGACCGCCCAACGTAAAGAAATTATCGTCGCTTCCGACGTGTGCCACGCCGAGGAGGCTCGCCAAAACA
>Ga0137398_10001200_pt1 | contig 10330 bp, 11 predicted proteins | sample czorhiz216metaG_FD_106659 | JGI IMG/M metagenome (GOLD analysis project Ga0137398, IMG submission 106659) | Vadose zone soil microbial communities from Angelo Coast Range Reserve, California, USA - czorhiz2.16 metaG | ecosystem: Environmental > Terrestrial > Soil > Vadose zone | place: USA...
CTAATTTCGCCTAACAGGATATCGGTGGTGAGCTGCTGCTTCTGCGCGAACGCGGTGTAGAGGCCGGCTACGATGGCTTGCTCGATTTCTGCGCCGCTGAAGCCATCGCTGGCGGCGGCAAGTTTTTGTACATCGAAACTCGGAACTTCGCGGCCGCGCTTTTTCAGGTGCAGGGAGAACAGCGCCGCGCGGACTTCGAGATTTGGTAAGTCCACGAAGAAAATTTCGTCGAAGCGGCCTTTGCGCAGCATTTCCGGCGGTAGGACGGTAATGTTGTTCGACGTCGCCGCGAGGAAGACACCGCCTTCGCGCTCCTGCATCCAGGTCAGCAGGGTGGCCAGCAAGCGCTGCGACAATCCCGCATCAGCGTCGCCGCTGCTGCCCGCGGAAGCAAACGCCTTCTCGATTTCGTCGATCCACAGCACCAGGGGCGAAAGCTTCTGCGCCAGCTCCAGCGCTTTTTGCAGTTTCTTTTCACTTTCACCGACAAATTTGTCGTACAGCGCGCCGGCATCGAGGCGCGCCAATTCGTAGCCCCACTCTCCGGCCACCGAGCGCGCCGCCAAACTTTTCCCACAGCCTTGCACGCCGGTGATCAAAATGCCTTTGGGCGGCTCGAGTCCAAAGCGGCGTCCTTCCGGGGTCAGCGCACTTTTGCGCTTGGCAATCCAGTCACGCAGCCGCTTCAGTCCGGCAACATCGGAGAACGATGCGTCGCGCCGCACCGTTTCGAGCAAGCCATCGCTGCGCAATGCGTCGCGCTTGGCATCGAGCACCGCATCGAGCAGGCCGGCGTCCAAGCGCCGCCGCGCCAGAATGCACATACGCAGAGCGCGCAGGGCTTCTTCTTGCGGCAGGCCGACCAGGTTTTGTGCGAGTTGCGCGATGCCCGAAACATCGAGCGCTATGGGAATCTGCTGCGCGCGATTCATCTCCGCGAGCACGCTGTTGACCCCGGCAAGCAACTCCTCCGCGCCTGGCAATCCCAGTTGAAACGGCACGGAATCGGAGCGCAGGTCCGGGGGCAACTGCAACGCGGCCGCGGTGATCACAATGGAGCGCCGCTCGGCGCGAAACTTTTCGGCGATTTCGCGCAGGCGGCGGCAAACGCGATCATTGTCGCAATAGCGAGCAAAATCCTTGAGGAGAAAGAGGGCGTCACCCTGGATCAACGTGAGATTCGCTAGCGCCTGCTCCGGATTATCGGTGTTGTAGATCGGAGTGCCGCGCATTTTCGCTAATCCGGTAGTGACGCTCCAGGTAAAAAGCGGGACGCCAAGCTCATTGGCGATGTCGAACAGCAGTTGCTCGACGCGCTCTTCTTCAGGTGTCTCGACCGCGATGATGGGATGGTGCGAATTCACCAGCAAGCGCAATTCATCGTGTTTGTTAGGGCGTGCGGGCGATGCTTTTGCCGCGGGGTTTGCTACCGCCGTAGCGCCGGCGGGCGACGGCGAGATCGTTTGGCTCGGAGGGCCTTTGGGGTCGTTTGACAAAGGGAAACGCCTCGTTTACCGTTAGAAGTTTCCGGAACACGCAAAAGGAGCGATAGATGGCCCAGGGACAGGCTACCAAAGTTAAGAAGAAGAAAAAGTCCGTTTTGAAGCGTGCGGCGCAATCTCGTCAACGCGCGGAAGTGAACCGGGCCAACCGCACGCGGGTGCGGACGTTAATGAAGCGCTTGCGAACGGCCATCACCGCGGGGGACGCTTCGGCCGCGGGGAATCTGCTGCAGCCGACGATGTCGGCCATCGATGTGGCCATCAGCAAGGGCGTGTTGCACGAGAATACCGGCAACCGCTATAAGTCTCGCCTTTCGGTGGCGTTCAATGGAGTCAAAGCCGCGAAGGCGTAGGCGGTTTTTGTTTGCTCGTCTTGAGCTTTAGTCGGAGAACCAACGGTCAGTTTCCTGGGACAGGCGCTTCTGCCTGTCCTTTTTTCTTGCAGGCATTCTCTTGGTGTCGCCTAGCGAGCCGCAGATTTTGCGGCCGAGGGGATTCCCGTCAGGTCGGCGACGAGGAATTCCATTACCGCGCGCGGATCGTCAGAGCCGCCTTTTAGACGATCGTCAGCTTGTCGCAATGACTGCAGGCCTTCGAGCAGGCGCGCTTTGGGAATGCGGCGGGCGGCTTCTAGCGCTAGCTCGGCTTGCTCCGGGCGCATGCTGAGCGTGCGTGCGGCCTGCCAGCCGTTGCTCGCACCTTTGAGTTCGCTCGCTTCGATGAGCTTGCGGTACATCCAGGTCAGCGCGCCGAGCATTTGTAGCGGCTCTTCGCCGTCGCGCAGCAGGCGGTCCAGAAATTCCAGTGCTGTCTTCTGCTGCCGGCTGGCGAGCAGATCGGCGAGTTCCCATACGGTTGTGGTCTTTTCGGAAACCACCAGGGTGCTGATGTCCTGCCGCCGTATGAGTTTGCGGTCGCCGACGTAGGTCGCGAGCTTGTTGAGTTCGCTTTCTAAGCGCATCAGGTCCGCGGCCACGTACTCGGCCAAATCTTCCGCTGCGCCCTTCTCGAATTCTACTTTTTGTGCTTTTCCGAGGGTGCGGGCAAGCGCTACGGCGGCGGCTTCGCGTGCTTCCGCGTCTTCGCCGAGGCAGACATCCACGACGACGGTCTTCTCCGCCAGTAATTTGGAGAGCTTCATGCGCAGATCGAGGGCGCTGGCCTCTAGGACCAAAACCGTAAAGGGCGCGGGGTCGGAAAGATAGGCTTCCAGCTGATCCATGGCGGCATCGCGATTTTTCTCGCCGAGCTTTTCGATTTTCTCGACGTCTTCGAGGAAAACCACCTGTCTCGGCGCCAGCATTGGCAGGGTTTGCGACTGTTCCATGGCGTCCTGGGTTTCGCCGCGGTCGGCGGAGTAGCGGGAAACGGCCCAGTCGCGCGCGGCCGCGGGCACGAAGTGCTCGATCAACTGGCCGCGACAGGCATCGCGCAGGAAGGGCTCGTCGCCGAGGAGCAGCAGGGCGGGGATGGGCTGGCCTTTGCTGATGCGGTCTAGCAATTGTTCGTGGGAGACGCGAGGCATACCGGATCTTACTTGCTTTTGAGGCTGGCGGGAAAGCACGGCTGAGGAAAAGCTGAAACGGCCACAGAGACCTGGGAGGATGTCAGAAGTTTTCTCTTACTGCTGCCACAAGACGGGCTGCGAAATCTTTTGCTAGGCGATCGAGGGCCGGGTCTTGTTCCTCAAAGAAACTTTTGACGTCGGTGGAGATTTCGTATTTTTCGCGAAAGAGGAAATTGTCGGTATGGAACAACACCTTTTGCGTATTGGTCTCGGTCAGGACGACCTGGCACTTCACGGTGACCAGCATGGTGGTGGCGCGCCCGGTCTTAGTATCGAAGAGCAGGGGCACGGCCTCGAGACTGACCACTTTGCCGCGCAACACGGCATCGGCGGACTCCGGATGCGAGGAGATTTTGTACGGGGTGGCCGCCAGGAATTCGCGGATGGTGGCGGAGGTCAATTTTTGCTCGATGCGATAGCTGTTGGTAGCGTTTTCCAATGCCGGCACGGCAACGACGTGAACTGTCTTCGGCAACGTATCGCTGTGGCCAGCTACGTGGTAGCCGCAACCGGCGGGCAGAAGTGCGAGCGCCAGTGCCAGTGCCAGTGCGCTTGGCTTCAAAGCGCTAGTAGGGAAGCGCATCAAGGATGAGGCCTCGGAATTCATTCGAGGTGCTTCTCCGCGAGCTTGACGGCTGTTATGGCCGGCAGACGAATATTATCGGCAGCACCCCAGAACCACCAAGTGTCCGGCTTGGCAGAATCGTCTTCGGGAAGGGCCAAGTGGATGGCGGCATCGCCGGCGGCGCTTAGATTGCCGAGCGGAGAGGAGTCCTCGGCATCGAGAGTGAATCCGGTCTTGCGGCAGAGGGCGATGAGCGCGTCTGTTGATAGTTGGGGGGACTGTTTGGAATTGAATTCGGCGATGGCGGAGAAGGTGTAGCCATAGAAGACCGGAGCGTGCAGGACCTGTATGGAGGGCTGGACGAGGTTGAGTTCTCGGGCGGCGGCCTGGGCTTCGCGACGAATGCGGGCGCGAACGGAGCGCAGATTTTCGCGGCTGGCAACGCCGTAGTCGTCGAGTACGTTGAACGCGACTTGCGTGTCGAAGACCGCCTGGCCGATACTTTGGAAGGAGAGCAGTTGCGTGGTTTGCGCTTCGAGTTCTTCGATGCCCGGGCGGTTTGCTTCAGAAACGGGGCGGAAGAAAACCAGAGCGAGTCGGCACAGACCAACACGGCCGAGAGTGTCGAGAAGTTTCGCTGTCGCGAGGCCCGGAGCGGAAGGGATCGCGAAAAGAGTTTTGTTTTTGCCGGTGCCGTGGCCCCCGCCATCGATGGCCAACCACACTTGAGCGTCCTTGATGCTCAAAGCGGCACCGGACAAGTCGATGACCGCCGCTCCCGATTCGCGTGCCGCGGGAAGATTGCGTTCTGCGAAGGCTTCCGAGCCGGTGAAAAAAACGAATTTGGCGCGCGCGAAGCTGCCTTCTTCGACGGGCTGAATGATGGCAGGTTCCCCAGCGGCTTCGGTAAGTAACCCCGCGGCGGTTTCTTCATCGAGCAAAGAAAAATCCCAACCGGCGAAGCGGCTCTCTTCGAGCAGGGACTTGAGTTCGGCGCCGAGCAGGGAGGAGGCGCCGGCAATTACCAGGGAGTCCCGCACCAAAGGCATGAATCACGCGGTCCGGGAAATCATGCGCTGCCGGATGATGCGCACAACTTGCAGGAGGACGCCGCCGGCCGCGTAGCCGGCTGCGAAAATCACCAGGACAATCTCGGAATATTTCCAGATTACGGCGACTAACAGGCACAGGAGCACAATGGCGAGCGAGGGCTGGCGGCGCGTCCAGGGAACATCTTTGAAGCTGTAATAGCGGATAGTGCTGGTCATCAGCGCGCCGAGCGCGGCAGCGAGAAAGAGCCAGGCCATGGCCCAGCGCTCGTCGTGCAGCGGCGCTTTGAATCCATGCACAAATGCAGCGATGACGCCGGCGGCGGCGGGCGTGGGCATGCCCACAAAAAATTTTGAGCCGCCCGGGGCCATGCCCTGCACGTTGAAGCGCGCGAGGCGCCAGGCGCAGCAAATCAGGAAGGCGAGACAACAGATCCAGCCGAATTGTGAGATTTGCTGCACCGCGAGGGTGTCCTGGCCCGGGAGGCCGCGCACGCCCCAGGCGTAGGCCATAAGCGCGGGAGCGACGCCGAAACTGACGACGTCGGCCATGGAATCAAATTGCACGCCGAATTCGGAAGTGGTGCCGGTCATGCGCGCGACGCGGCCGTCGAGAGAGTCAAAGAGAATGGCGAAGCCGATGGCCTTGGCGGCGTGGTCGAATTGCTCGGAGCCGCCGACGTAGGAGGCCACCACGGCGTAATAGCCGCACAGAAGATTGGCTACCGTGAACATGCTGGGAAGGAGGAAAATGCCGCGGCGCAATTTGGTGCTGCGCAGACGGCGCTCCTTGAAGGGAATTTCTTGCTGATCGAAGTCCACCATGTCAGGTTCGCTTCCCAGACGTTGAGAGATGTTCTTCCGCGATTTGATTTTGTGGGCGCGATGACGGGGACTTTGCGCGCGGCGGCCAGTAGGCTACGACGCTAGAGCCGCCCTTCAGATGGTCGCCGACTTCTACGAGCAGCTCGGAATCGCGCGGCAGCCAGAGATCGGCGCGGGAGCCGAAGCGCACGAGGCCGATGCGTTCGCCGCGCGCGACGCGATCGCCGGTCTGTTTCCAGCAGACCACGCGGCGAGCGATCAGCCCGGCGATTTGCTTAAAGATGATTTCGCCGGAATCCGTGGCGAGAGTGATTACGTTTTGCTCGTTCTCGGCGGAAGCAGAGGCACGCAGGGCGGCGGAAAACTTGCCGGGGCGATATTTCAGGTCGGTGATGGTCCCGGCGGCGGGGGAGCGATTGACGTGTACGTTCCAGATCGCGAGGAAAATGCTGATGCGCTTGCCGGGACGGCCGCCTTGTTCTTCCTCCGTGACCACCACGACGCGGCCGTCGGCGGGAGCGACGATTGCGCCCGGGTCGGCAGGGATAACGCGTTGGGGATCGCGGAAGAAATAAAAGATAAACGCCGCGAGGGAAAGGAGGATGGCGCCCGCGAGCGTCCAGCGAAGAACCACAGCGGCGGCGCCCAAAGCGAGAGGCGGCAGCCCGAAATAGTAACCTTCCTTGACCATGCCTCCCGACAATACCACAGGCTTGGCGGTTGCAGTTCGCGGGGTGCTGGTGCGGCACGAGATTCGGACCGAACAGAGACACTTAGGGTACACCAGCGGCTGGCCGGCTGGATGGGCGCGCCACCGCGTGGGAGCCTAGAGGAAGGGTGTTATTGGGTGTGCGGCTGGGCGCGGTGAACGCGCGCGACAATCCGCTCCATCTCATCTTTGCAGTACAACTTCATTTTCTTGAGTTTGATTTCTTCCAGCAGGTCTTCCGAATTCAGGTAGGGAGTTGCGGAGAGTTTCTGCAGTTCTGCTTCGTATTTTGAGTGCTGTGCTGCCAGACGCTGATACTCGGCGTCTGTTTCCAGGAGTATGTCCCGAGGGTACCTTTGCGCACTTGCCATTGGCCCTCCTTTGCGAATTGTGGGTTTGGCTACTTCATGAACGCACGTTAACACAAAGCGCGGCGGGGTCAAGAGGGAAGGCGCGGTATTTTCGCCCAAGAGGGACAAATCAGGAATTTCAATTCCATGCAGAGCGCGTCTTCGACGGGATCGCGGTAGTAGGCTTTGCGGCGGCCGGAGGTGATGAAGCCATGCTTGGCGTAGAAGGCGATGGCTGGCTGGTTCGATTCGCGGACCTCCAGGAAAACGCGAAGTACTCCCGAGTTCCGGAAACGGTCGAACGCGGCAGCTAGCAAAGCGCTGGCCTGGCCTCGGCGACGCGTGGCCCTCAGAACGGCTAGATTCAAGACTTCCGCTTCATCAGCGACTTGCCGAGCGATGAGCAGGCCGGTGATGCCGGTAGTGGTCTCAGAGACCAGCGCTACCGCCCCGGTGAGCTGGATCAGGCGTTCATAGCTCTCAAGCGGCCACTGGGCGGCTTCTGCGGCGTCCTGGAAGACATAGGCTAAGGCTTGGGAGTCGTTCGGATGAAGGCTGCGGATGTTCCATTTCGGAACGGGTTGATTTTCAGCCTGCATGGGCGGGGCCCTTCCGGGAAAGTTCGGCGTCCGAGCGGCGCACATAATTGGCGTCGAGCGCCAGGACGTCGATGAGCAGGCCCTGAACGGCGCGCTGGTAGCCGATCTTGCCGATTCTCGGTGCGAGGATCGGGGAAACCACTTCGATTGTTTCATTTGCGGTCAGGCGTGAAGGCCAGTGCGGGGTCTCGGCAAGGCCTTGGGGATCGGTCGAAATCAAATCAAAGCGCTCGGTCGTCTTCGCTCTGCACCAATTGATGAATTGATCGGGAGCGATGACCATTTCCTCTTCCAAACGCTCGAGCTCGGAGCCTCGGCGATGAAACAGGGCGCCGAAGACCTGGTTGCGGCGAGCGTCGAAAAACGGGGCGACGTAGCAGGCGTCACCGGAACTCTCCTGCGCCAGGGCCTCGAGGCGCGAAACGGCGACGATGCCGCGACGGTACACCTCAGCCCAAGCTTTCACGGTGACTAGCCCGACGCGCACGCCGGTAAAGGAGCCCGGGCCGGCGGCAGCCGCAAAGACCTCGACTTGTCGCAGTTCAACACCGGCCGCGGCCAAAACCCGGCTCACGGCGGGCAACAGCCACGAGGAGTAGTCCTCGGTGGTGTTGTGGAATTCGGTTTCTAGCACCGCTTCCCCGCGGAGAAGCGCGACGCTGCCGCGGAGGTCAGAGGTATCGAGCGCAAGAATCAGCACGAAGCAATTCTATCGTAAATTCCGGAAACGCCCGTATCTTCTTCGCCTGCTTGGATTTGGGGCAGCTGTCGCTGGCATCTGCCAAACCTGGCAAGCTCGGGCGGATCGGCGGAGGTTCGATAGGCGGAAATATTGGAGCGATTGTATGGAGCAATTTCAGTGCCAAAATGGTACCCAGAAATCCCTAACTTTATGATTCCAGAGGATATATCTTGACTCATGCGACACAAATACATTACAGTGTTCTGCGTATTGCCTAGGGGGGCAAACCGAACCTATGGACTACAAAATCGGCGACAAGGTCGTATATCCGAACCACGGCGTGGGACTTGTGGAACAGATTAGTTACGGCGTCTTGAATGGCAGAACGGAACGCTATTACATGATTCGCATTGTTACCAGCGGATTGCGCGTCATGGTTCCGCAATCGAACTCCGAAGCTGTGGGGTTGCGTTCTGTGATTCGCTCCAATGATGCGAGCAAGGTTCTCGGATTTTTGGAGAAGGGCAAGCTGAATTCCCATCACGACTGGAAGCACCGCTTCAAGGAGAATTCCGAGCGCATGCGTACGGGTTCGCTCCTCGAAGTAGCCGTAGTCCTCAAGAGTTTGGTTTCCCTCAGCAGAAGCAAGCCGCTTTCTTTCCGCGAGAAGAAAATGCTGGAACGCGCGAAGTACTTGCTGGTCAGCGAGATGGCCACCGCGCGGAATACCACTTCAGAATCGGCAGAGACCCTGGTGGTGAAGTCGCTGGCCAAGGCGAAGCTGCAGTTTCCATTGATGACCGAAAAATTCGAATAGTCTTCGTTTTTGGCTATTTTGCGGCGGGCCGCGTTGCGGTCCGCCGTTGTTTTTTGGAGACGGAAAAACCAAGAGTGGCACGAAAAGTCAACCGGGGGGACAGCACAAAGAAGATCGGAGTTAGCCGCGCGACGAGAGGGGACTTAAGGTCACGCCGGCTTGGCGGAGAGTTTTGGCTACGGCGGCGGCGATTTCTGGGGCGCCGGGGGTGTCGCCGTGAATGCAGATCGTCTGAGCGGAAACAGCGACTTCGGTGTTGTCGCTGGCGAGTACCACTCCCCGCTCGACAATGCTCAAAGCCTGTTTGGCGGCAGCGGCGGGGTCGCTAACCAATGCGTCGGGATGTTTTCGGGAGCGCAACGTGCCGTCTGGCTCGTAGCGGCGGTCAGCGAAGGCTTCGGCGGCGACCGGGAAGCCGGCTTGGCGAAAAACTTCGAGCATCGCCGATCCCGCGAGGCCCACGAGTACAACGTGAGATCGCAAGCGAGCGACACCGGTGGCAATGGCCTGAGCCAGCCGGCGATTGTGCACCGCTTGATTGTAAAGAGCGCCGTGCGGCTTGACGTGGATAATCCGGGCGCCATGGCGAGCGGCAATTTCCGCAAGGGCTTTTACCTGGTCGAATACGAAATCGGCGATTTTTTCCGGCGAGAGATTCAATTCCAGGCGACCGAAATTCTTGCGATCGGGATAGCCGGGATGTGCGCCGATGGCCAGCCTCCAGCGAAGCGCCTGTTCAATGGTGGTTTGCATCGTTAGCTGGTCGCCAGCGTGACCGCCGCAGGCCACATTGATCGAGGTGAACGAGGGCATGAGCGCTTCCTGAGTGCCATCGGCAATGGCCTCCGGCGACTCCCCCATGTCGCAATTGAGATCCATGTTTTTCATTTCGAAAATAGGTCCTCGGAGGCCAGCAACTTCTCCTGCTCGAGCAACAGGGAGCGCGCGGTATCCCAATCGACGCGTTCGAAACGAATCCCGTCGCGCGGCCGAAGTTGTCCGAGACTGTGCATGTCGGCGGAGATCACGTTGGCAATCTTCGCATAGCCGCCGGTGGTTTGCTGCTCCACGAACAGGATAATGGGCAAACCTGCGGCGGTAATTTGCACGGCGCCAAGCGCGACGCCTTCGGTAATCATCTCTCCGGCGGCACCGTGAGAGATGGGCGGACCTTCGAGGCGAAGACCCATGCGATTGGATTCTTCCGCGACACGGTAGGCGCTTTTGTAGAACAGTTGCTGCGATGCCGCGGGGAACAAGTCGCTCTGCGGGCCGGGAGTGACACGCAACACATTGTGGGGCGACAGGCGCTCCAAAGCTTTGGAAGCTACTATTTTTCCGGGAACCGCGGCATTGGTGGCGGCGATCCGCAACACGTCCCCCTTGCGCAGGGCTCTGCCTTGGTAGCCACCAAGGCCGCTTAAGAGATGAGTCGAGGCGCTGCCTAGGAAAGGCTCCACATCCAGGCCGCCACGGACGCACAAATAACAGCGAGCGCCGGAGCGCGTTGAACCCACGCGAAGTGTTTGGCCCGGCCCCACGCTGACCGAGGTCCATAGCTCCATGGGCGTTGCGTCCAGAGTCGAGCCGAAGTCGGAACCGGTCAGAGCGATCAGGGCTCGTTCCGACTTCGGCTCGACTCTGGACGCAACGCCCATGGAGCTA
>Ga0137398_10001202_pt1 | contig 10329 bp, 8 predicted proteins | sample czorhiz216metaG_FD_106659 | JGI IMG/M metagenome (GOLD analysis project Ga0137398, IMG submission 106659) | Vadose zone soil microbial communities from Angelo Coast Range Reserve, California, USA - czorhiz2.16 metaG | ecosystem: Environmental > Terrestrial > Soil > Vadose zone | place: USA...
GCTCGCGAAAGCCAGGCATCCGCGCAAAAATGTCAACCAGGTAGGCCGCGCCATATGCAAGGTTGGCCACAACTGCCAAAAGAAACAAAAGGAGAATGGAATCCAGGTAAGTTTGCTGCGAAACCGGCTATTCTGCCACAAAATATGCTACAACCACAGCCACGAGGCCAGGTTATAGATCACCCGGCGCGGCTCCCAATACCCGATTGCTTCCGTCGCATATTCGCGCACCGCGGGGGTTTCCATCGCCGTCAGTTTACTCCCTCGGGCGGCACCACGGACTGGTTTTCGGGCTAGGACTGAGGCTCGATGCCAGCCTCCTCCTTCTTCTTGGTCTTGAAAGCCCATGCCATGCGCGGCGTGTTGTGGGCGATGCCGAAGTGCCCGTGTGTGTCGAGCACGATGATCCCCCCATGTCCATTCAAGCGCTCTTTCAAATAATTCATGGATTCCTGCGCTGCCCACTCCGGCAGGTTTCCAGCGGCAATGCGATCCGCGGTCCATTTAGCCAGAACCAACTCCATGATGGGCTCTCCCCATCCCGTTGTCGAAGCGGCGGCGCTTTCGTTATTCGCGTAGCAGCCGCAGCCGATTAGCGATGAATCACCCAGCCGTCCGGGAGCTTTGTTGAGTGTGCCTCCAGTGGAAGTAGCCGCGGCGATGTTGCCGTCGCGGTCAAGGGCAACGGCTCCGACGGTGTCGTGAGAAATCGCCGGTGCGAACAGATCGTTGCCTCCGCTCGAAGCCTGCGCCTGATACGCGCGCAGACGCTCCACCTCACGCGGGATGATCAGATCTTCGTTCCTGCACAGCGCGACGCCGTGCTCGGCTGCGAAACGCTCCGCGCCTTCTCCGACGAAATAGACGTGCGGACTCTCACTCAGGATCTTGCGCGCTGCCCGCACTGGATTTCGTAACCGTTCCACGCAGCCAACTCCTCCGGCGCGCAGAGTGGCTCCCTCCATGATGAGCGCATCGAGCTGCACTTTGCCGTCGCGGTTGAGGAAGCTGCCGCGGCCGGCGTCGAAAGTCTCGTCATCTTCCAAAATGACGACTGCTTCCTCGACCGCGTCGAGGGATGAACCGCCGCGCTCGAGCACGCGCCATCCCGCAGCCAATGCGTGGCGCACGCCGTTGATGTGCGCGGCGACCATTTCATCGGGCATAGCCCAGGCGCCGCCGTGTATCACTAGAACGGGATCAGAAGGCAAGAATCGTCCTCACAACTGACAAAAAGACGGGATAGTCTAGCACCATGGCTGCTACTACGGAATGACCACGCCTGCGATTCCTGCGATTTTCCAACGAAAGTTTACGCGGCGTGGCTGGCTTGGGTGGCAACCGGCGGGTCCTGGGTGCGGGTCCAGGTATAGCGCATGCGATGGATTACCGTGATCGTGGAGAGTACTGCGATCACCCAAAGCACAGGCGCCATGCGGTTGAATAGTGCTCCGATGATTACCAGCACGAGGCGTTCAGGGCGTTCCATGAAGCCTACGCGGCAGGATCCGATCAGCGATTCGGCGCGGGCGCGGGTGTAACTGACCATGATGGCGCTTACCATGACGAAGGCAGTGAGCACGACATAAAAGAAACGGTCGCTGCGGGCGTAATAGACCAGCAGGCCGAGGAACTGCGAAGCATCGCTGTAGCGGTCGACCACAGAATCGAAAAATGCTCCGAAGCGGGTGACGCGATTGGTGGCGCGTGCGACTTCGCCATCGACCAGATCGAAAAAACCGGAAAAGATGATGACCAATCCAGCGTAGAAAAACATCCGCTTCTGATTTTCAGCTGAGGCAGAGCCAAACAGGATTGCGGCCCAAGTATTTACCAGCAGTCCCATGAAAGTGAGCACGTTGGGATTAATGCGCGACAGGGCCAGCCAGCGGACGATGGTCGCGAGCAATACTCCGCAGGCGCGGCCCAAGGCGCTGGTCCATGATCTGGCTGACGACCGCCTGACTGACGGCGTGGTAGACGACGCGGCCATCAGGCTTTGACCTCGCCATCTCCCGTTCCGTTCAGTCCGGTTCCGCTCAACTCAGCATCGTCGTGAATGGTGCGGAGGGTCAGGACCTCCATCTCCCGTTTGCCATTGGGAGTGACAAACAGGGCGGTTTCTCCGACTTTCTTGTTGAGCAGGGCACGGCCGATGGGAGACGTGGTAGAAATCTTCCCGGCGGAGACGTCAGACTCCTCGCTGGTCACCAGCTTGTACTCGACTTCCTGATTCTTGGTATTGTCGAAGACCTTTACGGTTGAACCCAATCCCACTTTGTCGCGGGGGATGTTGTTCATGTTGACCATGGAGAGGTCGGCGAGCCGTTTGCCGAGCTGGCGCACGCGCGCCTTGACGAATTCCTGGCGCTGCTTGGCCATGTGATATTCGGCATTCTCGCTCAGGTCTCCGAGGGCCGCGGCTTTCTTGATCTCTTTGGGCAACTCGTGGATCAGCTCGTGTTCGAGCGCGTCGATCTCTTCCTTTAGCTTCTTCTTGATGAGCTCAGTCATTGCTTATGGAATTATAAACCTCATAGCTTCTGGCTTCTGGCGGGGAGCGGGTACCGAGTTGCGCGTAGCTGACTAACGAAGTTCTGGTTTGCGGGTGCGGGCACAAGTTTGAAAGAGCCGAATTGAGGTGTTTGTAAGCACGATTCCAATTGGGAATTGTCATGGTTTCGCGGGTACCGATCCCGCTCGATAGAGCAAGCGCACGCCATGACAGGCTTAATGGGCTTCATTCCCATGTGCTCTAGATTTTTGCCCGCAACTCATTCTGCCTCAAGATTTTGCGTGAGAATTCCACCCGATTGCCTGCCTTGACTTGGTGCGCGAATTGCGCATCAGAGGCAAGGCTAGATTTCACAGGCACGCTGGAAAACGCAGCTAGCGTTAGGGATTCCCACCTCGACAAGATCGCGGAAGGTGGCGCACCCTCAGTTGTGATCGAGCCAGGAAATATTAGAGATGAAAAGGGTGGGCCTGCCCGCCCTGATTCCGCAGGGATGGCTCCCATTCCCATGCGCGGGGTACAAAAGTAACTCGATGGAAACCGGGCTTGCATGACAGGATTTGTTGTTGCCGCGTATTTGCCATCCCGATTCGATCGGCCTGAAAGGCAGAGACGAACAGGATCAACATCTTGGCCAGGAGTTGGTTTGGCAGAGAACCTGCAACCGAGAGGCCGACTGCCTCGCCCGAAAGAAGGAGGAACGCCATGGAGTGGACGCCGCGCCAGTATCCAAGGGTTAAGGCTGTTCTTCCGGTAGAACTGCACCGCGCAAGCGCTACGGTACCGTTGCGAGCACAGACGCAAGATATCTGTCTGGGCGGACTGTACGTCGAAATGAGCTTTACCCAGAAGGTCTCAACGGACTTAGAAATTACCCTTTGGATTGGGGATACGAAGATCTCTGCCACCGCTGTGGTTGTCAGCAGTCATCCGTCGTTCGGCAATGGGATCAAGTTCACCCACCTTGCCGATGAAAGCAAGGAACAGCTCCAGCACTATTTAGAATTCATGAATCGTTCGGGTATTGCGCGAAGCACGGCACACGGGCGCACAGCTGAGATCGCGCCCAAGCACGGAAGCTTCAATCGGTAAGCGTTCCGCAAACCAGTTGCTTTGCAACGGTGGGGGCCCCTGGTTTCGACTGCGAAGGACCAGCCGGTGGCAGCCTCGCCCCGCGGCGGAGTTTTTAGATCTCGTGATAGCACATGAGAACAGTGGCCACGAGGAACCGCCCCCTACGCGGCTCCCCATGCCACTTTCCGTGAGCGAAGGTTAGTCCATGATATCGAGCGCCTTCCATGAACTCAGTTCGTTATGGAACCAAATTCCGCCACGCTTTCTAGTCAGCCTTCATGTCATCTGAGTAGTGGTTCAGCCCGTCGTTTGCACTTGTACCGCCCAAACAGAACCTTGATTTCCCACTCTGCCTGGGAGGGTCGGGGTATACGTCATTTGGCGGCACGGAACTCTGGCCACTGGACACCACTTTTTATCGAGAGCCAAGTCGGCGCCACCATCGAGAGCCTCACTTCACTTTTGTTTCCTGAACGTACAGGAGTTTCCATTCGTTCACTTGTTTCGTCCACACCTCGCCGTAGACGCATTTAGCTTGCAGGGGTTCCCCGGCCAGCTTTCCGCTGTAATCGGCCATGTAGGTCACTAGGGCAGCATTGGCGCCAGCCGGCCTGGTATCGAAATCCTTGAGCGTGTACTGGCTGAGCTCCAATTGGTCCATCCCTTCAAGGATGGCTTTCTTGTCGGCAAATCCGCTATCCTCTTCTACCTCGCGGAATCCATCGGCGAGGATGGCTGCGAAGCCGTCTTTATTTTTGTTCTTGTAGTCCTCCCAAGCCTTACGCACTTTGGCTTCGAGTAACTTGGCCGGCGGTGCGGTCTGTGGCTGCGGCTTTTTTGACTGGGCCGCAGCGCTGGCAAACAGCAGAAAACATACGGCGATGATCAGCATCTCTCTCATATCCGTTCCTCCCTGGAATGCCCGCGTGCGCTTTGGGCAGGCGGCATTATATCGAAATGAGAAGGGGATGGATGGGGAGATCTGGCAGGGGAGGAAGTCAAAGGCGGCGGACAGCAGTGTGCGCGCTCTCCCACCATGCGCCAGCCGGGGGCGGCTGTCCCCACATGAATCTGTCCCGCTTTAATTCATTTTTGCTGGGCGATCCATTTGTCGGTGCGGGCTTCCAAAAGATCGAGGGGGAGGGTTCCGCCGTCGAGCATTTCGTCGTGGAATTTGCGGATGTCGAATTTGGCGCCCAATTCTTTTTGGGCGCGGTCGCGGAGTTCACGGATCTTTAGTTGGCCCAGTTTATAGCTGAGGGCTTGTGCGGGCCACGCGATGTAGCGGTCGGTCTCGGACTGGATGGTGGGCTCGTCCACGGCTCCGGACTTGCGGAACAAGTCCACGACCTGGTCGCGGGTCCATCCTTTGCCGTGGATTCCGGTGTCGACGACCAGACGCACTGCGCGGAATAGTTCAGAGGAGAGGCGGCCATAGTCGGAGACCGGGTCCCGGTAGAAGCCGACCTCCTTGCCCAGTTGCTCGGCGTACAAGGCCCAGCCTTCGATGTAGGCGTTGAAGCCGAGACCATGCAGGCGGAATTTGGGCAGTCCGGCGAGCTGTTGCTGCACGGATAGCTGCATGTGATGTCCGGGGATGCCTTCGTGGTAAGCGATGGCCTCGTCGTTGATCAGCGAGCGCTCAGCGAAGTTGGAGGTGGCGACGACGACGCGGCCGGCTCGCTTGCCGTCGGCAGTGCCGGTGACGTAGTGGGTGGCGGCGGCGGCTTGGAATGCGGGGATGGCTTCGACGGTCACTGGCGATCTGGGAAGCAAAGTGAAGAGCTCCGGGAGTTTGGGCTCCATCTGGGCGATGTAGTGGCGGAAGTCCTCGAGGATCTGCTCGGCGGAGGTGGGGATGTATTTGGAATCACTTTTGAACGAGGCGCGAAATGAAGCGAGGTCGGCGAAGCCCTGTTTTTTTGCGATGGCAAGCATTTCAGCCTGGATGCGGTCGATCTCGCGCAAGCCGAGTTGGTGGATCTCGTCCGGACTCATGTGGGTGGTGGTGCGGGCGTAGATGTCGTTTTGATAGCGCTTCTCGCCGTTGGGCAGAGAGGTGACGGACAAAGTGGTGCGGCCCTGGGGCGCGTATTCGGTGCGGAGGAAGGCGGCGAAAGTTTTATAGGCTGGGATGACGTCGCTGTTGATGGCGTCGGTGATCTGCTGGGTCAGGCGCTTCCGGTCTTCGGCGGCAATCTCTGAAGGGAACTTTTCTGTCGGAAGCAGAAAAGGGTCGGCGTCGATGATGCCCTGACACTGGACGGAGAGTTTCTCGATCAGGAAACGGACGGGCATGAGCTTGTCTTTCATGCCGGCGCGAAGCACATCGGTGGTCTGGGTCAGGACTCGTGGAATCTGATGAAGACGGGAAATGTAGTCTTCGTAGTGCTTGAGGGAGTCGAGTGGGACCGAAAGCGGCAGGTCGGCGAGGCTGGTGTGGACGCCATTCTGCTGGTTAATTGGCATCTCGTACTCTTTGAGGTCGTAGTCGACGATGCGCTGCCGGAGGACACGAACCAGAAGGTCGTGAGAGAGCTGGTCCTGCTCGGAGAAGCCAGTGGTCGGGATCGCTTCGAGCCGGGTCAGGAAGGCCTCGTCGTTCCTGTGGAACTGGGCGATGCCATCGAGTGAGCGGTCGCCGAGCTTGTCGTTATATCGATAGTCGCCGAAGGCGGTCGCGCGCTCGGGAAAGCTGCGCAGATCGGACTCGTACTGCTCGTCGAAAAGGGCGTTCTGGGCGGCCAGACGGCCGGCGACCGAATTGAGATTTTGGGCGAAGGCGGAGACAGCTAGAGCGACTAGAAAAAACGTGGTCCGGAGAGGTCGCATAACATTTCGAGCGTACCAGAAGGAAAGCTGAAGGCGCGAGGTGGGCTAGCTCGTCGCTGGCGGAGAACTGTAAGCGCGGGACACTCTCAGGTGGAGATGTGGAGACAAATATCAGTCCAAAGGCTGACGGTACCTGCTATGGCTCGATTGCCCCCCGCCTGTGTTTTGTTGAGAACGAATACGCGAAAAAGCAACTAGCCTACGGCACGATCTGCATGTGGGTTACAGCGCGCACCCGATGGAAGCACAGAGTAGGGCCTTCTAGTGTTGAGTTAACGCTTGCATACACATAAGAAGATCGGTGGTACGATTCCGCTGATCGAAAGGGAAAACCGGCAGGTTCGATGAGGATTGCACAAGTAGCCCCGCTTTATGAGAGTGTCCCCCCCCGTTTGTACGGTGGAACGGAACGAGTAGTGTCGTGGCTGACGGAAGAATTGGTTTCCCTTGGCCACGAGGTAACGTTGTTTGCCAGCGGGGATTCCGTAACCAATGCGCGCCTGGTGCCAGTCTGCAAGCGGGCTCTAAGGCTCGACTCCGACTGCATCGATCCGTTGCCCCACCATGTGCTCATGCTGGAGCAGGTCTTTAGCCGAGCAAGGGAGTTCGATTTAATCCATTTCCATACCGACTATGTGCATTTTCCATTGAGCAGGCGTGAGCAGACTCCGAGTGTCAGCACTCTCCACGGACGGCTCGATCTTCCCGACCTGGTGCCCATTTATGAAAACTTTCGGGAAGTCCCGCTGGTGTCAATTTCCAACCGGCAGCGTCAGCCCTTCCCTTGGGTGAACTGGCAGGGAACTGTCCATCACGGACTGCCGCGGACAGCTTTTGCATTCGTTGATGGAAACCGCGGGTATTTGGCATTTCTTGGCCGGATTTCTCCAGAGAAGGGCGTCGACCAGGCGATCGAGATAGCCAAGCGTTCGGGGAGAGTGCTAAAAATCGCCGCCAAGGTCGATCGCGCGGACCGGGAGTACTTCGACAGAGTCATTAAGCCGTTACTCGATCATCCTCTTGTCGAGTTCATTGGCGAAATCGGATCCGCGGAGAAAAATGCTTTCCTGGGAAATGCTGCCGCGCTACTGTTTCCCATTTCTTGGCCGGAGCCGTTTGGGTTGGTAATGATCGAGGCGCTGGCCTGTGGAACACCCGTAATAGCGTATCCGTTCGGCTCGGTTCCAGAGATCATCGCGGATGGTACTGCGGGTTTCATCGTGCCCGATATTGATTCCGCCGTAGATGCTCTGAAGCGGGTGGGCGAGATCGACAGACGAAATTGCCGGAAGCATTTCGAGCAGCATTTCACCGCCGAGCGCATGGCTCAAAACTACCTGGATATTTACAAACGGCTGCGTCGAGGGAAGCCCCCGGCTATTAGAATTGACGAGGGAGTTCTGAGTTGGTCGAATCTGGCGCCATCCAGCAGTACTACATAGCTGCCACCTCATCGCCTTCCGATGATCGCGCCCAGGTTCTCAAATACGGGCGAATGTTTTTCGTGTTCGATCGCATTGGCGACATCCAAACCTCTGGCCTTGGCGAGCAGGGGCTTTACTTTGAGGGAACACGTCACCTCTCGCAACTTGCGGTTTATCTTTGGAATGCCCGCCCCTTGCTGCTGAGTTCGACGGTCGAGGCGGACAATTTTCTATTTTCCGCCGATCTGGCCAACCTGGACGTTTCGTTCGAGGGCAACGTGGTCAACCCTCGGGGCACATTGCATCTGTTGCGCTCAAGATTCCTCTGGCGGGACGTTTGTTACGAACAATTTCTGTTCGTGAATCATGGCATGTCGGAGCTTTTAGTACCCTTCCGCATCCATTTCGACGCCGACTTCGCGGACATCTTTGAAGTGCGTGGCACTCGCAGACCAGGAAGAGGCCAGCGTCTGGCCGGCGAAGTACAGGGCAACTCGGTTCTGTTGCGCTATCAAGGGTTGGACGGCGTTATCCGCCGGACTTGTGTCCGGTCGAATCCTGCACCGGCTCACGTCACGGCTTCAGAGCTTGAATTCGCCATCCCTCTGCTTCCCAAGCAGAAAGCAGTTTTTCACCTGGAGATCGCCTCCGATTCCTGTTCCGCGAAAACTTTCGTAGGCTTTCCCCATGCGATGTCCGCTGCTCGCGACGAATTGAGAACGGTCCGCGAGGGTTTCCCGCAGATTTACAGTTCGAATTCACGCTTCAGCGATTGGATGACGCGTTCCGTTGCCGACCTGCAGATGATGATGGTGGGCAATCCCGAGCCGGGTTATCCCTATGCGGGCGTGCCTTGGTTCAGCACGGTTTTCGGTCGAGACGGAATCATCACCGCGCTGCAAACGCTGTGGCTCAACCCGGGAATCGCCAGAGGAGTTTTGGACTTTTTGGGGTCGGCACAGGCCCAGGAATTGAACCCGTCGATGGAAGCGGAGCCGGGAAAGATACTGCATGAGGCGCGCAAAGGAGAAATGGCTGCCCTGGGCGAAGTTCCCTTCGGCTGCTATTACGGCAGCGTCGATGCGACACCCTTGTTTATTGTTCTTGCCGACGCATATTACGGCCGCACTGCGGATCAAGAGTTTCTACGGCGCCTGTGGCCCCACGTGGAACGGGCGCTCGAGTGGATTGATAAGTTCGGAGACCTTGATGGGGACGGCTTTGTCGAGTATGCACGACATTCGAGCCACGGTTTAGTACAGCAGGGCTGGAAGGACTCGAATGACTCCGTGTTCCATGCCGACGGAATTTTGGCCAAGCCTCCGATTGCTCTTTGTGAGGTACAGGGATACGTCTATGCCGCCAAATTGGCGGGAGCCCGCTTGAGCCGTATTCTCGGCGAAACAGAAAGGTCTCGAGTTCTCGAGCGGGAGGCGGAGAGCATTCGCCTCAAATTTGAGAAACACTTTTGGTGTGACGAACTTTCCACCTATGCCCTGGCTCTTGACGGCGACAAACAACCCTGCCGAGTGCGGACTTCGAATCCCGGCCACTGCCTGTATATGGGTATTGCGTCGCCTGAGCGAGCGCGGCGTGTCGCAGAAACATTGCTGAATCCCAGTTCATTCACGGGCTGGGGAATTCGTACCGTGGCTTGTGACGAAGTCCGCTACAATCCGCTCTCCTATCACAACGGTTCGGTCTGGCCCCATGACAATTCTTTGATTGCCTGCGGCCTGGCGAGATATGGGTTCAAGGACATGGCGGCTCAAATTCTGCTGGGATTACTCGATTTAAGCAGCATGGTCGAGCTTCATCGTCTTCCGGAACTCATCTGCGGGCTGGAGCGCCGGAATGGCGAGGGCCCGACCCTTTATCCTGTGGCCTGCTCTCCTCAGGCGTGGGCGGCAGCAGCGCCATTCCTGGTTCTTCAGGCATGCCTTGGCATCTCCATAGAGCCGGAGCACAATCGTATTGTCTTCGATCATCCCCACCTTCCTGACGGCATTCCGCAGCTCACAATTCGGGGACTCAGACTTGGGGATGCAAGCGCAGATCTGCTTCTGGAACGCAGGGCAGGCTGCGTACTGGTCCATGCAGGAAATAAGAATAAGAATGATGCAATCGAGATAGTCACAATAGTTTCCTGACATTGTTTTTTGAAGTCTGGCGTCTCGCCGAAGGCCCAATCCATCCGGCTTCTGACCGACCAACTCATTCCCATTCAAACGCATCACACATTGTCCGCTTGCGGGTTGGTTCGCCCGTCAAGCTCCGCACACTTCGCTCAGTGGGCTTCGTCAGTGGTTAGGCCACGAGGCCAATCTCGCTGAAACCAGGTCAGCCGGCTTCCTATGCGCATGTCAGTATGGTTTTTCCTAGCATTCGGCGCGGTTGCCGCAGCGGCGCAAGTTCCTACGGTGGTGGGTCCACAAGCGCTTTATGAAGGCCAGCCGGTAACCGCCGTCGACCTGGTTGCGAACC
>Ga0137398_10001203_pt1 | contig 10329 bp, 5 predicted proteins | sample czorhiz216metaG_FD_106659 | JGI IMG/M metagenome (GOLD analysis project Ga0137398, IMG submission 106659) | Vadose zone soil microbial communities from Angelo Coast Range Reserve, California, USA - czorhiz2.16 metaG | ecosystem: Environmental > Terrestrial > Soil > Vadose zone | place: USA...
GAGACTCCACTTGTTGGCGTTGGCGGGATTGGTTTCCGTAGGGAATTGCGAGGTGCTGGTGTAGGCCAGCGTGTCGGTGAGCTGGCCTTGCGCGAGGGCCACAGCCGGATCCGTGCAACCGCTGGCTTGGGCGCGGACCGTCAAGCGCTTGACGAGAAAGACCAGCGACAATGCTCCGATCGCGAAAGAGACCGCCACAATTCGCTTCGCTTTGAACATTTTCATCGCAAAAATTTGCCGTAGCAATTGACAATAATTGAATCGGAACTTCAAGAGCGAAAAGGAACGTGCGGCCGGGACGAGCGTGAACTTCAGAAGCAAGTGTATCGTATCCTCGAATCGACCAAGCATCAACGGGAGCGAAAGACCCGCCTCTGCCATTCTTACTTATTTGGGCAAAGCTTTGGCTAGATCGCGCCAGGCTATCAGGAGGAAGCCCTGGTCTTTTAGGAATTTCTGGAACCCGACGCTGCGCACCAGGTCGAGATCGTTTTGACGCCATTCGGCGCCCCAGTCCGGATGATCGGCGGTGGCGCCTTGCATTTCGTCGTCGTTGTAGGCCAGATGCACGATGAGCTGATAGGAGCCTGGGGGCAGGGGTGCGAGCATTTTCTTGTAAGCTTCGACCCACTGCGACTTTGGAGTGCCCGGATTTATTTGCAGGAGTTGACTGAGGAGCACGGTGCCAGGGGCCGCCGAGGCTTCCGCACGGTCATCAAGGAGGAGTGGGAGTTTGTAGGCTTGGCCTAAACCGAGATAGGCCTTGAACAGATCGGGCGTGGTGACGATCGCGCCCATGTGCGTATCGAGATGGGTAAGGATGATACCGGCAGCTTTGGCTTTGTCGACCTGGGCGTGAGTCTCGGTTTCAACGTCGCTGATTTTGGCATGGCTCGCGACATATTCGGTAGTCAGCGGTAGATAGCCATCGGCGTCGAGCAGGCTCGAATTCCTTGGCTGCGGCGAGACTGGTCCCCAGCGCAAAGTGGTCCACTCGGAATTGAGAGCGAGGTGGATGCCGAGGTCGGCATCGGGATGCCCTTTGGCCCAGCGCGCAACTTCCGGAAACCACGGGCAAGGCACGAGGATACTCGCGGAGGTGACCCAGCGATTTTCAAGAGCTTCGATGATGGCGCGGTTGACGGAGTGCGACATGCCGAAGTCATCGGCGTGAATAATCAGCAAGCGGGAATTTGCTGGGTAGCCCAGGCGTTCCGCGACGGATTTGGCCGGAGGATTTTGCGCTTGGCATTGCACAGCGACGGCGAATGCCGGGAGCGAGAGCAGGAGAGCAACGATCAATCGTTTCATTTGTGGTTAGAGCTCCAAGTGTAAGCGCAGCGTGGGAACGAGCACCGGGCCGCGATCGCGATTGTAGCCCGGATGGTCGACATACTGAAACCCAAAGGAGGGATAAGCGCCGCGCCAGGCGTGCAGGGTGTAATAGGCTTCGAGAATATTTTCACGGGCGTAGTTGAGGCGGCCGTCGCCGAGAAGGAAACCGCGACCGCCGAGGGCCAGGTATTGCCGATGGTCTTGGGAGATGCCGTTGGTGACAAAGGCCAGTCCAGCGCGGTCGAACTTGCGATGCCAGCGCTTGCCGCTGGCGCCCACGCCCGAAAGCGCGGTCGCGTCGACTTCGGTGTAGGCGAAGGATTCATGGTGGCCTTCATTCCAGCCCCAGCGCGCGAATACGCCGAGCCAGTCATTCAGCGGCTGCTCGAGGTTGGCGCCGAAGCCGTATTTCACGGTGGTTCGCAAGGGATGCGCGGTGATCTCGGGAAGGGCACTGATCCCGGCGCGAAAATCGTCAATGGCTTGGCGATAGCTGCCCATGTTGGCGTGATTGACGTAGGCGAGAAGGCGGAGAATTCCCTCGTGTTGGGGAAGGAAGGAGCGGTGGAGTTCGATTTCTACGTTTTCCGAGCGCGCGCGTGCCAAGTTGGCGTCAAGGTGAATTCCATTGGCGACCTTGGGCATCAGGGCTTCGGCGAACCGCAGTGAGATGCGGGCGGAGTGATACTCGACCATGGCAGCATAGGTGAAGCCGCGCGTATCGGCGGCGTAATCGTACGCGCCGTTGTTGTCGACGGTCCAGTTCATGAATTGGAAATTGCTGTCTGTGCCGTAGGTATTCAAATCGAAGAACTGCGCCAAGCCGAGCTTTCCAAATCGCACTTCCACGCGGCGTTTTGGAAGTTCGCTGAAAAGAGAGAGAGCAGTGCGCTCCGCGGCGATTTTGGTGCTGCCCAGCGGAATGATCTGATGCCACATCAAGCCGGCGATGTACGGTGCTTTACTGAGTGTCGGATTCCGTACCACGTCAAGATTTGTGAAGCCGGCGAGCCCGAGGGCTTCGCCGATGCCGTGCCCCCCGGTTTCCTGGACGTCACACAGGATTTCGGACGTTTTGCTCAGGCGCAGGCCGGTGAAGAGGGTGAGGACCCGGGAACTGGCGTCTTGTGCCTCAGGCGCTAGGCTGTTGGGTCCTTGGTAAGGTGAAGAAAATGCGGGATGCCACTGGGAGATAAAATTGGCCTGGCCGGAGAGCCAGATGCGGTCGGACTCCGGGTGCGGGAGCATCACGGGAATTGGATCGGCTTGCGCTTCGGTGGGCGAACCGCTTGGATCTTGCGATGGAGAGTTACTCTGTGCGCCAGTGAGCGGGGCGGTGGCCAGGAGCAGCGCTGCACACAAGGCGCGACGATCAGACCCGAATCGTGCGAGACAAGTCATGGTCTTAGTCTAAAACGACAGGGATTAGAAACTCGTAAAGGTCGTTGCCGGTCGTCAACAAAGGCAGTGCTTTCTGAAATTGGCGCCACTGTCGTATAGTGTGCCGTCTTTGAGCGTTTCAGGAGCATCATTGGTGAAGACTTCTTTTATTGCATTAATAGCTCTGACCACCTATGCGCTCCTGGCGTCAGGGGCCAAGGCACAAGCCGAACCGGAAGCTGGCGGAAATGAAGTGCAGGTGTGGACCGGCGGCGGGCACGGGTTGAATGGGAGCTCGTCGGGCACCGGGGTGTGGAACCTGGGATTCCGGTATGGATGGGTGCTGACCGATGCTGTGGGGCCGGGCCCCCTGCGGGGCAGATTTGAATATGCGGTGGACGTTGTACCGGCGTTTGTGGTGAAGCAGCGAAATGGCGCGGCTTATGGGATCGGATTAAACCCGTTTGCCCTGAAATGGGATTTCGTGCCGCGACGCGGGGTTGTTCCGTATGCAGAGATCGGCGGCGGAACGCTTTTCAGCAATACGCAGGTGCCTCCGGGAACGTCGCGCATAAACTTCACGAGTTCTGGAGCGATTGGCGTGCACTTTTTGCGCCGCAAAAACAATTGGAGTGCGGAAGTGCGGTTCATGCACATCTCCAATGCGGGGCTGGCGTCGCCGAATCCGGGGATCAATACGATTCAAGTGCGGATCGGTTTCGGCCGCTTCAGTGGGCAAAAGTAAAATAATTGTCTATTGGCGCTGCGCCCCTGGCATTTCCAGTGCCGCGCCAGTACGATACTTGGCGTTAAAAGAGTCGACGCGATTGCGGAAGATGAGGGTGTTACATGAAATCAATTTCTACAGTACTCGGAGTGCTATTCGTTATCGCCATTGCGGGTCTGCGAGGCTCATCGGCGGCTAGTAATGCGCCGGCGATCGGAAGCGCCGCGCCGGATTTCACGCTGAATTCGCAGGAGGGCAGGGCGGTCAGCTTGCATGACTTCAAGGGCAAGTGGGTGGTGCTGTATTTTTATCCCAAGGATTTCACCACCGGATGCACCATTGAGGCCCACAATTTCCAGCGCGACCTTGCGCAATACGAACAGAAAAACGCGGTGATCGTCGGCGTCAGCGTGCAGGACGAAGATTCACACCAAAAATTCTGCACCAAGGAAGGGCTCAGTTTTAAGCTGCTGGCCGACACCAAGCAGGACGTTTCTGCGCAATATGATTCGGTGACGACCTACAATGAAGCGAAATACTCGGCGCGGCATACATTCTTGATTGATCCGCAAGGCAAAGTGCAAAAAGTCTGGCTGGAAGTGAAGCCGGACAAGCACAGCGAAGAGGTGCTCGCGGCGCTAGCGCAATTGCAAGGATCGAGCGCTTCCAAATAGCGGCGGCGGCTAGTTTCCGCAGTTCTCGATGTGAGCGAGGCTGGCATATTCCGGCCAGGGTGCGGCCTTGCTTCCACTCAGCTTGGCTTTGAACCCCGCGATGTCTTTCTCCTTGATTTCCTGCAGTGTTCCCAGGGTAGCATTCAATCCTTTGCAAACGCGCTGGTAGGCGGCGAAGGACTCTTCCGAGGGCGCGAAATCGGCCCCGTCAACGAGGGCCATGAGCGCCATCAGCGTGTCGTTTACGGCGGAGAAGCTCGCGATCTTGGGCTCTTCGAGAATTGGCGTCGGCTCGCCCTCAAGACTCGCAGCTTTGGCATCGAGCGCGATGGCTGCGGCCCCGACGGAGTCCTCCTTGGGGCGCTTTTTCAGATCGAGCAAACGGGCGCGCAGGTCTTTTACTTGTTGATACGCCGCGAAATTTCGCGCGAGTGCGGAGGAAAGTTTGAGCTGCAGATCGATCGACCTTTGCAATTCGTTGCGAATGAAGGCGACGCGCGGATCCATTTTCACGTCGAGCGGCTGGCGAAGTACTTGTTCCCCGATTTTGAGGCGAATTTCGTATCGGCCCGGCATGACTAAGGGGCCCTCGGGCGGCAGGGGCGTGGCACCGACGATAGCTGCGATTGGATAGTTGTAGGGCGACTGCTCGTGAATCGCGGGAGGATCGTTGTAGCGCAAGTTCCAGACCAAGCGGTGCAGGCCTTTGGTCTTCAAAAGAGGCAGACGAGGCGCGATCCAGTAGGCGGCAATATAGGGACCTTCTTTTTCCTTCTCGGGTGGAATGGGCGCGCTCGAATAATCGCGCACCAGCGTCCCGGCGGAATCGTAAATTTGGAGCTGCAGCTCGCCCGGCGCGTCTGCGGGTAAATAGTAGTGGAGGATGGCGCCGTCCGGCGGGTTTTGTCCAGCGGGGACTTCCGGAGGCAGCGGAGTGTCCTGATTTTCGTCGCGGCGGACGCGAATTGCGGCGCGCGGGGCGAATAAGCGTGGTTCGGAAGCGCTGAAGTGGTCAGCGAACTGGCGAAGCGGCGTGACGTCGTCAAGAATCCAGAAAGAGCGTCCGTAGGTTGCGGCGACCAGGTCGTCTTGCTCGAGAGCGAGATCGTGAATGGCGACCGGTGGCATATTCAGGCGCAGAGACCGCCAATGGTCGCCGTCATCGAAGGAGACGTAGGCGTCCTCCTCGGTGCCCGCGTATAGGAGGCCTCGGTGGACGGGATCTTCGCGCACCACGCGCACGAAATCGATGTCGCGGATGCCGGTTACGGTTTCCTGCCAGGTTTGCCCGAAATCGTGAGTGCGAAAAATATGCGGATGCAAATCGTCGAGGCCGTTGCGATTGACGGCGGCGTACGCGGTGCCGGAATTGAAATGCGAGGCTTCCAGCATGTTAATGGTGCTCCACACCGAGACCGCCGGCGGAGTGATGTTTTTCCAGGTGACACCGGCGTCTTCGGTCACCTGGATATTGCCGTCGTCGCTGCCAACCCAAATCAGGCCCTCGCTGACCGGCGAAGGCGCGATGGTGAGAATGGTTCCGGGAACTTGCTTGGGATTTTTCGGGTCGATGGCAGTGCGGGTGAGATCGGGGCTGATGGCTTGCCAACTGACGCCGGCGTTGGTGGTTTTCAGGAGAAATTGCGTACCGAGATACAACAGGTGCGGATCCTGCGGGGAGAAGACCATGGGAATAGTCCAATTGAAGTGATACTTGCTGCCGAAGGAAACGGAGGTGGGAGAAATATCGCGAACTTGTCCTGTGGTCTTCGATAAGCGCACGACGCTGCCGCCGGGACCGGCATTGTAGATAACGTCGGGATCGACGGGATCGGGAATGGTGTAGCCGCTCTCGCCCGGACCGACGGGGTACCACTCGCGCTCGGTGATCTGGCCGTTGTTGCCGCGGCTGGCGATGCCGGCGGTGCCGCTGTCCTGCTGCGGGCCGTAGACCCAATAGGGAAAGCGATGGTCGGTGGCTAGTCTGTAAAATTCTCCAGTTGGCTGGTTGTACCAGCTGCTCCAAGTTTGTCCGCCATTGACAGAAACGACGGCGCCTTGATCGACGCCGAGGATGATGCGCTCGGAATTGCCGGGATCAATCCACACCGCGTGATAATCGTCGCCACCGGGAGCTCCCTTTATGGCGGTGAAGGATCCTCCGCCATCGCTAGAGCGGTAGAGCGATTGCGTAGGAACGTAAAGCACATCGGGGTTTTGCGGATCGGCGGAAATTTCGCTCATGTACCAGTAGCCCTTAATGCGAGGATCTTCGGTGGCGCGCCGCCAGGTGGCGCCGGCATCGTCGGCGCGATACAGTCCGCCGGATTTTTCTTTGGCCTCGACGATTAGATAAACGCGACGGCCGCGCATGCCGGCCGCGACGGCAACGCCGGATCGCCCCCACTCGCCCGGGGGCAAGCCGTGCCCCGTGATTGGCGTCCAGGTAGCGCCGGCATCGGTGGATTTGTAGAGGCCGCTGCCTGGACCATAGGAAGTTCCTTTTTGTCCGGGCTTGCGGATGCCTTGCCAAAGCGTGGCGTAGACAGTTTTGGGATTGCCGGGCTCGGAGCACAAGTCCACGGCACCGGTGAGGTTGTCTTTATAGAGGGTTTTTTTCCAGGATTTGCCCCCATCGATGGAACGGAAAACGCCGCGATCTTCATTGGGGCCGAAACTGTGTCCCAGCGCGGCGACGAGCACGACGTCTGGATTGCGCGGATCGATCAGAATGCGGGCGATGTGACGAGTGTCTTCCAATCCGATGTGCTGCCAGGTTTCTCCTGCGTTGATGGACTTGTACATGCCGTTGCCGTAAGCAATGTCCGAGTAAACGCCGTTCACACCGCTTCCAACGTAGATAATATTGGAGTTGGACGGCGCCAATGCGAGAGCGCCGATGGAACCGATCGGCTGGTCGTCGAAGATTGGCTTCCAGACGTTGCCGCCATCGGTGGTTTTCCAGACGCCACCGCCGTCAGCTCCGAAATAGTAAACCGCAGAGTGTCCGGGAACGCCCGCCACAGCGTTGACTTTGCCAGCGCGAAAAGGGCCGATCATGCGCCACCTCAGCGCTGAGCCGAGATCCTCCGGAATATCTTGGCCGTGGATGGTCTGCAGCGCAGGAACAAGCGTGACCATCGCTATGGCAAGTCTACAGGCGATCGTGGCTAGGGCGGGCCTTCTCATTTGATATCTCCGTTGGTGCTATGGTTGGTCGTCGCCGTCTGGATCCTCGGAAGGAGCTACGGCTGAACCCCGGTTGGGGTCAACCTCTTGAAGGTGTGCCTTCTTCAGCGAGGAATTGAGGGCTGGCAGATCGGTGTACTGAATTTTCTTCCAGCGACCGACCAATTTCCCGAGCGCGTCTTCGATTTCCAAATACACGGCAGAGGCTTGCGTGGTGGGCGCGGCATCGGCGCCATTGGCCACCGTCAGCAGGGCATTGAAGTGCTGGTTTAGAGTGGAGAAATTTTCGGGTTGCTTACCACTCGCAGGGAGGCCGAAAAATGCGCTTTGCGCGGCGCCTTCTAATTCTGCAGCCTGGCGGTCTAGAGCGGCGATGGTGTCGACCAGAGCGCCCTGCGCTTTGCTGGCACGATCCTTAAGTTGCGTGCGCAGCGATTGCACTTGGCGGAGGGCTTCGTAACTTTCATTCATTCCCTCGACCGCGCCGGCTTGCATTTCAAATTGTTTCTGGAGGTCGGCTTCAGAGGCTTTGATGCGCGGGTCCATCTTGACCGTTAAAGGCTGCTGGTAGCTTTTTCCTTCGACGGTCAACTTCACGTTGTACTTGCCCGGCATGGCCCAGGCGCCGAGGGGATATTGCACGGTGTCGTGCACAATCGCGGAGATCGGGAATTCGTGGCCGAGCGATTCCGGGGCCGGATAGCGAAGATCCCAAACGAAACGGTGCATGCCGGCTTCGCCGGAGAGTATTTGAGCTGGTCGCACCCAGTACATGGGAATTGGATTTGCGGCGGCGATTTTGTCGAGCGGCTCGGGTTTGTCTGCGTTGGAGTAGCGGCGCACCAGGTGACTTTTGGAGTCGAGGATTTCCATTGTGACGGTCTGCTTTGACGCCGCGAGGTAATAGTCGAGGATGGCGCCATCAGGAGGATTTTTCCCCGCAGGGATCTCCGGCGGAAGAGGCGTGTCCGGATTACGGTTCCAGCGAAATCGAACGGCCTCCTGCGGCTTGAACAGTGCGACCGCCACGGTCGCAGTCTGGGCCGTCAGTTGCCGAAGGGGAGTGATGTCGTCCAGAATCCAGAAGGAGCGGCCGTGCGTGCCCACGATGAGATCGTCGCCATGAATGGTGAGATCGCGCATTGAGGTGTGCGGCAAATTGAGCTGGAGAGGCTGCCAGCTGTCTCCATCATCAAAGGAAACGTAGACCGAGCCTTCCGTTCCGGCGAAGAGCAAGCCTTTGCGGAGCGGATCTTCGCGAACGGTGTTGCTGGCGCCGCCTTCGGGAATGCCTTTGGTGATTTCCGTCCAAGTCTTGCCGAAGTCGCGCGTGCGATAAATATGCGCGCGCAAATCATCGAGTCGAAAACTGTTGATGGCCGCGTAGGCGGTTCCGGCGTCGAAGTGCGAAGCTTCGATAATGGAAACTTTGCTCCAGGGCCTGAGCTGCGGTGGCGTGACGTTCTGCCAGGATTTTCCGGCGTCGCGGGTGAGCTGAATAAGGCCGTCATCGGTGCCGGCCCAAATGGTGTCGGCCTCCTCATAGGAAGGCGCAAGGGCGTAGATGACCCCGCGATGCTTGCCTTTTTCCGGATCGTAGGCGGCAAATACCCCGAGATTCGCGGGTGTTTCGTAGGAAGGGCGCGTCAAGTCGGGGCTGATGACCGTCCAACTATTTCCGGCATCGGTAGATTTGAAGACGACGTTCGCTGAAAAATAGAGGGCGTGTGGGTCGAGGCGGGAGAACACAACCGGGAGCGTGCGGTCATAGCGATATTCGCCGCGGCGGACAGGCTCCGGAGCGATGTCCGCAACTTCGCCGAGTTCCTGGTTGGTGCGCGTAAGCTTCGCGCCATAGATGATATTGGAGTCGAGCGGGTCGACGGCGATGTCGCCATATTCAAATACGCCAACGGGATGCCACTCGCGAAAGGTGATTTCGCCGTAGTCGCTGCGGCTCAGGGTGCCCGCCGAGCCGCTTTCCTGCTGCGCGCCGTACACCCAGTACGGGAAACGATTGTCCGTGGTGACATGATAAAACTGCGCGGTGGGCTGATTGTACCAGGAGCTCCAGGTGGCGCCGCGATTCACGCTGACGACCGCGCCTTGATCGCTGGAGAGCGCGATGACATCGGGATTTTCGCTGCTGATCCAGATGCGCTGGTAATCATCGCCTCCCGGAGCGCCTTTGAAACCGACGAAAGTTTTCCCCGCGTCGTTGGACTTCCACGTAGTGGTATTCGCGATGTAAATGAGGTCCGGATTATCTGGCGAGACGGCGATGCCCATAGCTCCCGGGCCGCGGCCGCCGATGCGCCGATCACTGTTGATGAGTTGCCAGGACTCTCCGCCGTCGTCGGAGCGATAGACTCCGGGGTTTTTCTTGGCTTCCACGGAGGCGTAAACGCGATTCGGATGGCTCGGAGCAACGGCGATGCCGATGCGGCCCAGGGCGCCATCATCCGAAGAAGGTAGGCCATTGGTGATCTGGCGCCAGGTGCCGCCGCCATCGGTGGATTTGTACAAGCCGCTTCCTTTGGCAACGAACGATTCGCCGCTGCGAATTTCCCAGGGAGCGACGCGCGCGGCCCAGAGAACGGCGTAAACCGTTTGCGGATTGCCGGGATCAAAAGCCAGATCAGCGGCGCCGATATTTGCATCTTTGTACAAAACTTTTTGAAATGATTGGCCGCCATCGGTAGAGCGGAAAACGCCGCGCTCCTCGTTTGGTCCGTAGGGATGGCCTTCAACGGCGATGAACAAGCGGTTGGGGTCTTTGGGATCGACAAGAATCGCGGTGACTTGCTGGGCGTCGCGGAGACCCAAATGCTTCCAGCTTTTTCCTGCGTCGGTCGATTTGTAGAAACCGTCGCCGGTGGCGAGGTCGGGGCGCTGCAGGCCCTCGCCGCTGCCTACGTAGAGTATGTTGGGATCGGAAGGGGCGATGGCGATGGCTCCGACCGAGCCGGTATCTTGCTCGTCGAAGATCGGCTGCCAGGTGTTGCCGAAGTCCGTGGTCTTCCA
>Ga0137398_10001204_pt1 | contig 10326 bp, 10 predicted proteins | sample czorhiz216metaG_FD_106659 | JGI IMG/M metagenome (GOLD analysis project Ga0137398, IMG submission 106659) | Vadose zone soil microbial communities from Angelo Coast Range Reserve, California, USA - czorhiz2.16 metaG | ecosystem: Environmental > Terrestrial > Soil > Vadose zone | place: USA...
CAGCAGGCGGATGGTTCGATCCTGATCCCTGAAGTCTTGCACTCCTACATGGGAATTGACCGCATTGCGACAGCCGTCTAAGTGCTTACCATGCCGCGAGCGCAAGAACTTGCGCTTTAAGAGTCAAGCCGAGCTGTAAGCGGCGTAGATCGCTTGTAATCTATTGTTAATAAATGGTTTAGCTTGGATTTAAGGCTCTTATTACCAAAAAGGAATGGCACAATTCTCCTCGCAAACCCTTGAAATCACACCTTTTCGTTTGACGGGCCCTTTTCGCCTTGCATACACTCGCCTCACGGCTCTACAGAGGTTATTAGGGACCAGGGGCCGTTTAGCACACAATCATTAAGATGAACTTCCTTGCTCGCATGGTGAGATTTCTGTTCTGGCTGCTGGTCGTCTCCTGGGGCTTTAGGCTCCTAAGTCGCATGGTGGGCGGCATGTTTCGGGATCAGCACATTCCCGCGCCGCAAACCGCGGATGCCTCTGCCGGGATTCCAGTTCCCGCCGGGGCACGCCGGCTGGTGCGCGATCCGGTATGCGGCATGCACGTGGACGAAACGCTTTCCATTCCGTGGCGGGAAGGGGGCCAGCTTTTCCACTTCTGCTCCCCCGCCTGCCGCGATGCGTATGCTGTCAACACCAGGAAGTTTGCGGCAAAGGGATAAACAGAATTTCTCTAAAACGAATTTTGAACTTGGGCCCAAGTAAAAACAGAATTTCCGAGACAAATCGAGTAGAGGAAAGGACCGACGCCGATGGCCACGGTCGCAAAGCCAACAGCCCCGACAAGACAGATTGGCGCACCTCCCATGGTGCCCCGCATCGCTCCACGCGAAGACCTGAATCCCTTCCGCATCGCGCAGATTCAGTTCGACATGGCGGCCGAATTCCTGAAGCTCGATCCCGGACTGCGGCAGATTTTGCGCACGCCCAAGCGCATTCTGGAAGTTTCCCTGCCGACGAAGATGGACAACGGCCAGGTAAAGGTGTTCACCGGCTACCGTGTGCAGCACAACGTTTCGCGCGGCCCTGGCAAGGGGGGCATCCGCTATCACCCCAACGTTACGCTCGATGAAGTGAAGGCGCTGGCGGCTTGGATGACCTGGAAGACGGCCACCGTCAACGTGCCGTTTGGAGGCGCCAAGGGCGGTGTCATCTGCGATCCTAAGCGCATGTCCAAGAGCGAGCTCGAGCGCATGACACGCCGTTACGCGAGCGAGATTCTGCCGATCATTGGACCGTCCATGGACATTCCCGCGCCGGATGTCTACACCGACGCACAGATCATGGCCTGGATTATGGACACCTACGCCATGACCATCGGCCATTCCGCGCACGGTGTAGTCACCGGCAAACCCATCTCCATCGGCGGTTCCGAGGGACGCGGCGAAGCCACCGCGCGCGGGCTGCTTTATGTGGTCGAAGAAGCCTGCAAGCTCAAGAAGATTTCACTTCGCGGCGCGACCGTCGCCATTCAGGGATTTGGCAATGCCGGCGCAACCGCGGCACGCCTCTTCGCCGAAAAGAAAGCAAAAATCGTGGCGCTCAGCGATACGCGCGGAGGGGTAACGAATTCGCGCGGCATCGATCCCCTGAAAGCGATTCGCTACAAGGAGCGTGCCGGCACCGTGGTCGGCATGCCCGGCGCATCGCGCATCACCAACGACGACCTGCTAACCATGAAGTGCGACATCCTGGTGCCTGCGGCGCTCGAAAATGTCATCACCCTCCACAATGCCGAGGCCGTGAAGGCCCGCATCGTCGCGGAAGCCGCCAACGGCCCCACCACGCCGCACGCCGATGAAATCCTCGCGCGCCGCGGCGTCATCGTGCTGCCGGATATTCTCGCCAACGCCGGCGGCGTCACCGTCAGCTACTTCGAATGGGTGCAGAACCAGGAAGGACTCATGTGGGACGTCGAGGAAGTGAACGCGCGCCTGCAGAAGATCATGGTGCGCGCCTTCCGCGAAATGGTGGACACCATGCGCAAGCATCACGTTCCGCCTCGCGCCGGCGCCATGATCCTGGCCGTCGGCCGCGTCTCCGAAGCCACCCTGGTGCGTGGGCTCTTCCCCTGATCGGTGATTGCTAGGCAGCAGCATGCCAATAGGCTCTCGAGGCAGGCCGATGGGAGTGACGTACTAAAGTTTGCTTGCGTTTGCTGTTTCCCCGGTCTTTCGCGTTCTCCCTAGGGATTTTTTTCTACAACATTTTCACAGAGCGAGCATGCCGCCGTCGTTTTCGGATGACACGGGTGCCTTCAATTGGTTCTGTTTCTGGCTGACGGTTGCCTCCGCCTGTTTTCTCACGCTGGCCTGGATTGCGTTTAGTGCAAGTCTCGACCTTTGGAGATTGAAAAATCGGGGCAGGAATTTAGCAACTATCTCGATGATTCCCTTCCTGCCGCCCGGGATTGGTTTTCTTCTCCCCTCTGACATTGGCGCAAGATGCCTAGGAGCGGCATTCTGCACCTTTGGGGGATTTTTCTCAGCGTATCTGCAGAGACCCACAATCTTAGAAAACCATGCGCACCCTCCGCCAGACTTGCCACGCTGAAATTTTCTGAAGTTTTCTGTTGCGCCGGACTACTGACGCGCGTACATTCGCAGTTGCCGGTGCGTTTCTCTGACGCGACCGGCCATTTTCATTCTTCGAGTAAGAAAAGACGATGAGTACGAACGGACATAATCATTCGGCGCCGCCCATCTTGCTGACCATCGCGGGTTTCGATCCATCCTGCGGCGCGGGCACCGCCGCCGACTTGAAAACTTTCGCCGCGCACGGCTGCTACGGCGTTGCGGCGATCACCTCGCTGACGGTTCAGAACACCCAGGGCGTCGAAACGGTCCACAACACGCCGGGCGCGGAGTTGCGCGAGCAGCTTGAAGTGCTGGCGAAGGATTGCGAGATCGCCGCCGTGAAAATCGGGATGCTCGGCAACCGCGGCAACGCCGTTGTGGTGGCGGAATTCCTCGACGCGCACAAATTTACGCACGTGGTGCATGACCCGGTGATGCAGTCCTCAAGCGGCGCGGAGCTCCTCGATGCCGCGGGAATCAAGTTTGTCGCCACGGAGCTGCTGAAGCGCGCCAGCATTATCACCCCCAATGTGCCGGAAGCCGAAGTTCTAACCGGACTGACCATCAAAGACGTCGCAGACATGGAAGCGGCCGCGCGCAAGCTCGTCGAGATGGGCGCTCACTCGGTGATCGTCAAGGGCGGCCACCTGGAGCGCGCGGTTGACGTTTTATTGGATGGCCACGAAATGGTTCAGCTGGGTGGCGACCGCGTGAAGACCGAGAACACTCATGGTACCGGATGCACTTTTGCCTCTGCCATCGCCGCACAGCTTGCCGCCGGGCGCTCCCTCTTCGAAGCCGCCACTCTCGCGAAAGCCTACGTCACCAAAGCCATCGAAAAAGGTTACCCCATCGGCAAAGGCCGCGTGCCCCTCGATCATTTTTATCGTCAGAAAATCGAGCCCCTCGCCCGTGGAACCCACGAAGTGCCCCAGCATGGCATGCACCCCGCCGCCGAACCCACCGCCCACTGAGAATTGACCTCAGTCGCCGGTACTCCCTAATGAAGTTCTCTCTGGTCTCTGCGTTTCGTTTCTTATCGTTTATAGATGGCGCGGCCGGCGACGATGGTGGCGACGGGTGCGCCCTTGAAAGTGCGCCCGTCAAACGGCGAGTTCCGAGACTTGCTGGGCGACTCCTTCACGTTGTATGTCCAGGAATCATGGAGGGAGAAAATCGTGAGGTTAGCGGCTTGCCCCGCGGCGATCTTGCTCTCGGTGCCGAGAACCCGCGCGGGACCAGAAGTGAAGAGTTCAACCATTCTCATAAGTGACAGGCGGCCGGAGTGCACCAATTGTTCGAGTGCCAGCGCAAGAGCCGTTTCGAAACCAAGAATTCCGAAGGGCGCGCGATCGAACTCCACATCTTTTATCGCCGGCTCGTGCGGCGCGTGGTCGGTGGCGATGGCGTCCACGGTGCCGTCGGCGAGTCCGGCCAGCAGCGCTTCGCGGTCCTCCCGCGCCGCCAGCGGCGGATTCATCTTGAACCGCGAATCGTACTGCACGTCTTCGTCGATCAGCGTGAAATGATGCGGCGTGACTTCGCAGGTGACGCGCAGCCCGCGTGATTTGGCCCAGCGAACCTGTTCGAGCGATGCTTTCGCGGAAAGATGCGCGATGTGCAGGCGCGCGCCGCTGAGCCCGGCGAGCTGCACGTCGCGCGCCACACAAACCGATTCCGCCGCCGCCGGCATCCCGCGCAAACCAAGACGAGTCGAAGTGACGCCCTCGCGCATCACCGCGCCCGCAGCCAGCGAAACATCTTCGGCATGTTCGATCACCGGAAGATCGAGCGACCGGCAATAATCCATCACCTGCCGCGCCAGTTTTGCGGTGGCAATCGGTTTTCCATCGTCAGAAACGCCCACGATTCCCGCTGCCTTCATCCCGGCGATTTCGGCAATGGCCTCGCCTTTGCTCCCCACCGATGCCGCGCCAATAGGCCACACGCGAACGCCGCCCGCAACCTTCGCTCGATCGAGGATGAAGCGCGTAACGGAAGCATTGTCGTTCACTGGCTTCGTATTCGGCATGCAGCAAACCGCCGTGAACCCGCCGCGCGCCGCCGCCCGCGTCCCAGTTTCGATGGTTTCGGAAGATTCCTGTCCCGGCTCGCGCAGGTGCACGTGGATATCGATAAAACCGGGAGCGACGATCAGCCCGCTGGCATCGAAAACTTCCGCGTCTGGCGGTGCGGAGATTTTCCCAGCCGCCCCAACTTCCTTTATCTTTTCTCCGTCCAGCAGGACGTCCTGAGCTGCGTCCCTCTTCGATGCCGGGTCGACCACGCGCCCGTTCTTAATCAGAAGCATTGGCGGATTCCTTGGGTTTTACTTCGAGCGCGGGATGGGTGTCAGTCTCCGTAGCGCCGCTCACCAGCAGATAAAGTATGGCCATGCGAACCGCCACCCCGTTGGTGACCTGCTCGAGGACGCAGGACTGCGGCCCATCGGCGACCTCCGGGGTGATCTCGATGCCGCGGTTCATCGGGCCAGGATGCAGAACGATGGCGTCCCGGCTGGCCCGTCGCAGCCTCTCGGCATTCAGCTGGTACAACAGAATGTAATCGTCGGCGGAAAGCGGCGGATCATCCAGCCGCTCCGTCTGCACGCGCAGCATCATGATTACGTCCGCGCCTTCGAGCGCCTCTTCGATCCGGTAGACACAGCGAATCGCTGTGCCCGGTGCGATTTTTTCCAATTCTTGCGGAACCCACATCGCCGGTCCGCACAGCGTGAAGCGGCAGCCGAATTTTCCGAGCAGATGAATGTTCGAACGCGCCACGCGGCTGTGCAGGATGTCGCCCAGTATCGTCACACTTAAATTCTTGATGGTCCCCAGCCGGTCGCGAATCGTCAGCGCATCCAGCAAGCCCTGCGAAGGATGCTCGTGCGTGCCGTCGCCGGCGTTCACCACCGGAATATCCAGATGCCGCGCCACATAATGCGGCGCGCCGGAGGCCGCATGACGCATGACCAGGCAATCCGGCTTCATGGCGTTGAGATTGAAAACCGTGTCGAGAAGCGTCTCCCCCTTCTTCAGGCTGGAAGCCTCTGCCTGCAGGTTCATGGTGTCCGCGCCGAGGCGCGATGCGGCCGTCCCAAAGCTGATGCGCGTCCGCGTGGAGGTTTCAAAGAACGCCAGCGCCACCGTCTTGCCGCGCAGGGTTGCGAGTTTTTTCAACGGATGCTTCTGAATTTCCTGAAAAGGCTTGCTTTGATCGAGAAGAAAGCCGAGTTCGTCCGCGGTGAGCGGTTCGAGGGCCAGCAAATCGCGGAAGCGCTGAGTCAATGTCCCTTCTCTGAGCGCAACGGGGTCATGCGAACGCCAAAGTCCATGACTACTCCACGCGATCGACCAGCACGACGCGCTCTTCCTTGTCGATCTCGCGCAGGCGCACTTCAATGATTTCCGTGTCGCTGGTCTGAACGTTGCGGCCGATATACTGCGCCTCGATCGGCATTTCGCGGTGCCCGCGCTCGATCAGCACGCAAAGCGACACGCGCTTCGGACGGCCCAGCTCAAACAGTCCATTCATGGCGGCGCGAATCGTCCGGCCGGTGTACAGGACGTCATCGACCAACACCAGATTCATGTTATCAACGCCAAACGGAATGTTGGAAGAGCGCAAGACCGCCTGCGGCGCCACTTTTGAAAGGTCATCGCGATACAGCGTAATGTCCAGCACCCCGACGGGAACTTCCACGCCGTCGATCCCGCGCATGGCCTGCGCAATCCGCTGCGCCAGCGGCACTCCGCGCCGGACGATCCCGATCAGCGCCAGGTTTTTGGTTCCGCCGCTTTTCTCGACGATTTCATGCGCCAATCGCTGCAACGTGCGGTCGATCTCCGGCGCCGACATCAATTGGCTCTTTTCGACGATGCGCATGGTCGGGTAATCCTATCATTCCTGACCACGCCGCGGTCAATCGAGTCCGCCATCGTCGAACCGTAGCACGCTCGTAGTAGACTCTTTCGGCGGATGGGGGAGGCGGCTTTGGCTATGGTTCCGAGCGGATTCTTGTGGAAGCGCACTTTGTTCCAGCGCGGGATGACGGCGGCGGTATTTTTTCTCGCTGGCGGTATTACCTTTGTTCCGCGCACCGCAGCCCAGGCCCCGCGGCCTCGCGCGAACGCCCCCAAGGCGTCCGAAGCGCCCGCCAGGCCCAAGCTGGTTGTGCTGCTGGTCGTCGACCAGATGCGCGGCGACTACGTGGACAAATTCCTCGGTCAGTGGACCGGCGGCCTGAAGCGCCTGGTCGAGGAAGGCGCGTGGTTCCGCGATGCGGCCTATCCCTACGCGGCCACGGAAACCTGCGTCGGCCACGCCACGATATCAACCGGCGCATTTCCCGCCACCCACGGGATGGTCGCCAATGCCTGGTGGGATCGCAAGGATCAAAAGATGGTGACGTGTACCGCTGACCCGGATCCCAGCGTAAAGAACATCGGCTATGCCGGCGCCACTCCCCAAGGCGCGGACACCGCCTGGCGGATGGCCGTGCCCTCGTTTGCCGAAGAATTGAAATTTCAGACCAACGGCGCAACGCGCATCGTGACGTTTTCCCTGAAGGCCCGCGCCGCCATCACCATGGCCGGTCACAAAGCCGATGCGGCCACCTGGTTCGATGGCGGTGCCTGGGTAACCTCGAGCCTCTACGGCACGCTACCTTTCATCGAGGAGCAAGCAAAGTCGCATCCGGCGAAAGCAGACTTCGGCAAGACCTGGGCGCTGTCCCTCCCGGAAAGCGCTTATTGGTACGGAGAGAAAGCTCTCGGCGCCGTTCCTCCGAGCGGCTGGGATCTCACGTTTCCTCACCCGCTGCGCGGCAAGTCGGGCGCCGGCGAAGCAGACCCCGATTTTTACAATCAATGGGCCTCGAGCCCCTATGCCGACACGGCCCTGACGGAACTCGCTGAGAAAACCGTGGACGCGCTAAATCTTGGCAAAGCCGCCGGAACGGATTTTCTCGCCGTTAGCTATTCGACGGTGGATTATGTCGGCCACGGGTTTGGCCCGCGCAGCCGCGAAATCCAGGACATTCTTGTGCGGTTGGATAAGGATCTCAGCAATCTTTTCGCGCATCTGGATGCGAAGGTCGGCCGTGGAAACTACGTCGTGGCGCTGACCGCCGACCACGGCGTCGTCCCCGTTCCCGAAGACATGCAAAGAACTGGCGCCGACGCCGGCCTCTTGCATTTGCCGGAGCTGCAGGAACGAATCGAAAAGGCCCTCGAAGCTTTCAGGTATCCAAAGCCTGCGGTCGCGAGCGTCAGCGGCAGCGACGTTTATTTTGCGCCCAGCGTCTATGACAAGTTGCAGCACGATCCTGCCGCAATGCAGGCCGTTCTCGATGCCGCGCTGGAGCAGCCCGGCGTGGCCGCGGTCTATCGCGCCGAAGAATTGCGCGACCGCCCCGCTACACAAAGCCCCATGCACCGCGCTTTCGCATATAGCTATTTCCCCGGCCGCAGCGGCGACCTATTTATCCTGCCAAAGCCCTACTGGCTCCTCGACGGCACGCCCCTCGGAAAGCCCCGCTCCTACGGGACCGGCCACGGCGTGCCCTACAACTATGATCAGCACGTCCCCGTCCTGCTGATGGGCTTCGGCATCCAGCCCGGCCAATACTTCCAACCCGTCACCCCCGCCGACATCGCCCCCACCTTCGCCGCCCTCTGCGGCATCACGCTTTCATCCCGCGACGGCCGCGCCCTCGCCGAAGCCCTCATGAAACCGAGATCCTTCTTCTCTCCACCAAGAACCGCGGCCGCGCAGGCAGCAAAAACAAATCCTTAGTACGCTCCTCCACTCTAGGAAGGGTAGGGCTGCCTGGGCTCTTCGGTCATAAGATAGACTTGCTCTCCTGCGAAAGGCTTCGCCGTTTATGACTGGTAAGAGACGACGCCTGTGGATTCTGGTGCTCTGGACGATGGCTCTGGTCGCCTTTGCCTGGCTGTTCATTCCCCGGCCTGCATGGGGTGACGATGAGTATTTCAAGTGGTTCATCTTCGGAATGTTAGCTTTCGGTCCCCGTTGGTTTCTTGACTTCCTCGTCGTCTTGCTCGTTGGTTTTTCGCTAGAGAGGAGAAGGGGGCTGCGGAGACTCTATATATTGTGCGTCTGGGCGCTGATCACAACCGGTGCCATTTGGCTAAACGTGCTTCGGCCCACTATTCCGCCCTCCTCTCCCTATGAGCATTCCCTGCGAGCGAGCGTCCATCTCTTCGCATTTCCCTGGTTTTTTGGCTGGCTTGTAGCGCTGTGGATCGCCCTCTGGTTAGAGGAAAGATTCGCCGCGCGATTTAGCAAAGGAATGAGAGTTCATGTTATCCTTCCGCGAAGTGGCTTCCGCTGGCGCCGTTGACCTCAGCGTAAAAGTTGGCGCGTTGCGCCTGCGGAATCCTATTCTCGCCGCCAGCGGAACCTTCGGTTACGGCCTCGAATTTGCCCACCTCGTTGACCTCAACCGCCTCGGCGGCTTCGTCACCAAGGGCCTTTCCTGCGAACCCATCGAAGGTGCCCCCGCCCCCCGGCTCTTCCCGACCGCCTCCGGGATGCTCAACGCCGTCGGGCTCCAAAATGTCGGGGTCCGGGCCTTCGTAGCCGAAAAACTCCCGGCACTGCGAAAATTCAATACCGCCGTCGTCGCCAACGTCTTCGGCTACAGCCTGGAGGACTACGTCGAGGTGATCCGCGTCCTGGAGGACGCCGAGGGGCTAGCAGGCTACGAGCTGAATATCTCCTGCCCCAACGTCAAGAAAGGCGGGATGCAATTTGGCAGCGATCCCACCCAAGTATCTGAGGTCGTGGGGGCCGCCCGGAAGGCCGCCAAGAGGCCTCTCTGGGTCAAACTCTCCCCTCTTGTTACAGACATTGGACTTATCGCTCGGGCCGCCGAGGAAGCTGGAGCGGATGCCTTGACGGTGGCAAACACTTACCCAGCAATGGCCATCGACTTCCGCACCGGGAAGTCACGTTTGGGGAACAAAACCGGTGGCTTATCAGGCCCCGCCATTAAACCCATTACTTTGAGGCTGGTGTGGGAAACGCGGAAGGCTGTCAAGACACCAATCCTAGGGTTGGGAGGCATCGAGACGGTTGAAGACGTGCTTGATTACCTGGCACTAGGCGCTTCAGCGGTACAGGTCGGGACGGCCAGCTTTGCTGACCCGAGGGCCAGTGAGGGACTTGTGGAGACCCTTACTAAGGTACTATTTGAGTCTAAAGCGCTTACTTTGAATGAGATAAGAGAGAAATTTCTAGCAGAAAATGGTTGACATAATGAGGTTTTCTTGCTACACTTTTTTGGATCCGAGTAGCACAAAGAACACACTATGAGACATCGACTTTTCATGATCTGGGCTGCACTCCGATGGGTACCTCTCATGTTCCTCATCGCTCCGGCGATGGAGGCCCCCCTGGTAGCGCATCTGAATCAGCCGGTGAAGCCGATTAAAACCTGGGTGGGTAACGCCAGCTGGTATGGTCCCGGCTTCAATGGCCGCAAGACCGCCAATGGCGAGATCTTTGACACCGAGGCTCTGACGGCGGCGCACCCCAACCTGCCTTTTGGGTCCATGGTCCGCGTTGTGAATACCCGGACCGGAAAGTTTGAGTTAGTACGTATCAATGACCGGGGTCCCTATCAAGAAGGGCGCGAAATTGATGTATCCTATCGTGTCGCCCGGAAAATCGGCTTGATCCATTCGGGCGTGAGCCAGGTCCGGCTCGAACTCATGGC
>Ga0137398_10001208_pt1 | contig 10315 bp, 14 predicted proteins | sample czorhiz216metaG_FD_106659 | JGI IMG/M metagenome (GOLD analysis project Ga0137398, IMG submission 106659) | Vadose zone soil microbial communities from Angelo Coast Range Reserve, California, USA - czorhiz2.16 metaG | ecosystem: Environmental > Terrestrial > Soil > Vadose zone | place: USA...
AGACGCGACCGGTCCCAGATCGTCACTCGAGCCCACCGGCCCGGAGCACGGCGCAGCGACCGCCCGGAATTACGCATCACCGTCACGGAATGCCAGCCGGTAAGAAGCGCGATTCATTCGGACCGACTGAACGTACCGATGTACGGAAATTCCGAAGATTGCCATGAACTGCCGGTGGAAGTGATGCTTCGAGAAGGCGGCAACACCGCTTAAAATCTCAAGCCCGAGATCTTCGTCGATGTGCTGATCAATGTAGTTCAGCACCCGCTGCATCCGGGCATGATAGCGTTCCCGTGCCGCCTTCGTCATTGCGTCCTCCGTGGCGCGAACCAATTAGAACTCCGCCACGCCAGCCGCCTGATCAATCTTGCTGAAGTGCTGTCGCTCAAGACACCTGTCATGACAAGATTGCCGCGTCGCTTCGTAGCGCTGGACTTGCTGCTCGGCCACCGCCAGCTTGTCCGCCAGTTTCTTCTGCGTCCAGTTGCGCATGATGCGGGCGTTGATCAAAGAAGGCGCCAGGTCAGCGATGGATTCGGCGGTAATCGAGGTCAGCTGCCCGTCGGCAGCCGCTCGTAGTCGGCCACTTCCGCCAGCAAATCGTCGAGCTGACTCTGTGCCGCCTCCCAGTCGCGGTGTCTGGGATAAACACGATGAACCGTTTTCCGGAGAATGAAGCAGCGGCGTGCGGAGACGTGATTCGCGCGTTAGGTCTCAGGACGCCTTGCCAACGGACTTTACCGTTGCGCCTGCCTGGAGTTCACCGATGTCACGCGCCAAATCGTGTTGCCGACATCGTCGGCGACAAGCAGGGCGCCGACCCGGTCGATGGCTACGCCAACCGGGCGACCCTGCGCCTCGTCGTTCTTGCTGATAAAGCCGGTCAGGATATCAACCGCTTTGCCGCCGGGAACGCCGTTGGCAAAAGGAACGAAGATGACTTTGTATCCACTGCGCGGCTTTCGATTCCAGGATCCGTGCTGACCAATAAAGACACCGTCGCGCAGTGTTTCAGGAAGCGCAGTGCCGCCGCTGTAAGCCAGTCCAAGCGAAGCGGTGTGGCTGCCCAGCGCGTAGTCCGGCACGACCGCCTTGGCAACCAAGTCGGGCCGCTGCGGCTTTACCCGCTCGTCGATATGCTGTCCGTAGTAGCTATAGGGCCAGCCATAAAACGCGCTGTCCTTCACCGTCGTGAGATAATCCGGCACGAGATCGCTTCCGAGTTCGTCACGTTCATTGACAACCGTCCAGAGTGCGCCTGTCTGCGGGTGCCACGCAAGTCCGTTGGGGTTACGCAAACCGGACGCGAACACCCGCCATTTTCCAGTGCTGAGATCAATCTCCAGGATGGCGGCGCGGTTTTCCTCTTTCTCCATGCCATTCTCGGCCACGTTGCTGTTGGAGCCGACAGTCGCGTAGAGATGCTTACCGTCCTGGCTGGCGATGATGTTCTTGGTCCAGTGATGATTGAGCGGACCAGCGGGTAGATCCGCGACTTTCATGCCTGCCGCGGTGATTTCTGTTTGCCCCTCGGTGTAAGGAAAGCGCATTACGGCGTCGGTGTTGGCGACGTATAGATCGTTGCCGATCAGGGCCATGCCAAAGGGCGAGTTCAGACCGTGCAGGAACACGGTTTTGGTTTCAGCAACGCCGTCACCGTTGGAATCGCGAAGCAGGGTAATGCGGTTGGCGCTGGGAACCGCCGCGCCTGCGTTTTTCTGCGCCCTCTGCATGAACCAGCCTTTTACACCCTTACCTTCCTCGGGTCGCGACGGCGCATTGGTCTCGGCCACCAGCACGTCTCCGTTGGGAAGCACATGGAGCCATCGCGGATGATCCAGCCCGGTCGCGAATGCCGTCACCACCGTGTCCGGAGCGGATTCTGGCTTCGCCCCGGTTGGCCAGCCGGTGGCAGTCGCGATGTTGATGGTCGGTATGAGCGTGGAAGTGGGGGCAGGCAGAGTAGGATTGGAGCCCATTCCTTCGCCTTCGGCGAGTTGGGCTTGTTCACCACAGGCAGCGAGTAGCAGGCAAAACGACAGGACGATGGGGATGGCCAATCTGTTCACGACACTCAACCTTGTGCGAAGACGGACATACACACAATTCGGAGGTCTCTTTGTTGTTCCATGTCCTGCGTCAACCCCCCGGGATCGCCAGGCCAATAGATGCCCGTACGGAAAAGTTATTCCCGCGTGCCCAGGGGTGGTAATGGAACTTTTTTGAATACGCACAACGGTAAACGCAGGAACCTTTGCGACAATCGGGATGTTATAAATTACAAAAATGAAAATATACGACGAGGAATAATTCGTGCAAACCGCCTACGTGTGTCCCGAGCTTAATATCATCGTCGCAATCGATTTGCCGACCGACGCTGATACAATAGCGCAGTTGTGGTCACAGCCGATCCGAATAGGTTGTCCAGTTTGTGGCGGCAGCCACAGGATTGATTACCGGGCTGCCTACGTCACGGGCCTCAAGGCAGAGTTCGAATGTTTGCCTGCCGACGTACAGCGAGGTCGCGTTCACTGAAGGAAGTGAGCGGCTATGACCGAAGTATTGGATTTGACAGGACCTCGGCCCGTCGGACGATTCGGTAGCGAAAATTCGGCTCCCGAACAGGGCGTGTCAACTCAACCGGCGCTCGGTAGTACGCTGTCAATTGGCGTCCTGGTGCTTGCGACTTTGGCATCTGTGTATGCGCTGCACGTTGGTAAGGATGTAGTTCTCCCGATCATGCTTGCTGTCGTACTTAAGCTGCTGCTCCGCCCCCTCATGGATTTTTTCTGCGATCGTCTTCGGCTCCCGCCGGCATTGGGCGCCTTGATACTTATTGTCTCGCTTTCTTGTGCAATTGCTGCAGTTGCCTTTACGATTTCAGGACCGGCTTCCGGTTGGATGAAGAAGGCGCCCGACGTGCTGCCCACGGTCAAAGAAAAGCTCGTACTCCTCCGGCAACCGATAGACTATCTGGAAGGAGCCTTTGGTGAACTCTCGGACGCGGCGAGTCCGGCAGGCCAGAACAGGGAACTTCCGTCGGTCGCGCTCAAAGACCCTCCCGTGGTCGCAAGCAAACTCGCGTGGATCACCATCGCAATGTTGGCGGGGCTTTTCAGCACAATGGTCGTTTTGTACTTTCTTCTTGCGGCTGGCGACCGCCTCGTGAAAGGTTTTATTGAAGTGTTGCCGAGCTTCTCTGACAAGCGACAAGCCGTGGACATTGCCGGCGAAATTCAGCGCCAGATCGGCGGCTATTTGTTCACCATCACGCTGATGAATGCCGCTGTAGGTATTGTCACGGGATTGGCGATGTGGATCTGCGGCCTTGGTGATCCAATCCTTTGGGGTTCGCTCGCCTTCCTGATTAATTACGTCCCGATCCTTGGTCCGTTGGCTGGCGTCGGAATTTTCGCAGTGGCCGGCATCGTAACCCTCGCCTGGCCTTTTGCGCTCCTGCCCCCGGCTGCTTATTTGCTTATTCACGTTGCCGAAGGCGAAATCATCACTCCGTCGTTGCTGGCCCAGCGGTTCACGCTAAATCCGGTGCTGGTGATTGTATCACTGTTTTTCTGGTATGCAGTTTGGGGTGTGCCAGGGGCTTTGCTCGCGGTCCCACTCCTCGCCATGTTCAAGATCCTCTGCGACCGTGTCGAACCGCTGCAGCCGCTCGGACACATTATTGGTTCGTAAAGGATTAGGCCGCACCGGCAAGCTAATTTCTCCCTCGGCATTGCGACCGCATTTCAAACGAGCCCGGAACTCGGCTGGTCTACGTTTGGATGACAGACAGAGTCCCATCGCGCTCAAGGCGTCCCTCTGCGATATTCGAAGTATCCCGCAAGCCGTTCTTGCGCAGATCCTCATCCAAATCCCCATTCGACATATGCGCATTTCGCAGCGCGTCACGATCAACATTACCATTTTTGATCAGGACGGTGGGATTTCCTTTGATCAAGTGCGAAAATCGGGCAGACCGGCAGGAGATGAAAGAGAAGGCAGAATGGATGGCGATGAGCCAGCCTGCCGCCAACACTGAGGAAAAGAATGGAGCAGTGCCGCTAACGCCGCGACTTGCAATCGATCCAATGAGGATGACGAGGATGGCGTCGAACGCAGTTGCTTGCGATAGAAAGCGTTTCTTTCCGAGGCGAACAAATCCGATCAATGCACCGTACACCAGGAATGCTCGCAACGCCACTTGAGCAAGTGTAAGACCCTCCGCCTTTTCGGATAGTCCGAGCAATGATTCTGCAATTCCTGACAGTGTTTCCATTGGAACGGCCTAGTTTTAAAATTTAACGCTTCAATCAAATTTAACGCTTCTTTAACGCTTCAAATCGCGCCCTGTTCCCGTGTTCAGCATCAGGTCAACCGCTATCAATTCGCCCTGGCGGCCTCACATTTTTTCATGCGGCTGGAACCCTCGCCGCCTTCCGGACTTGTCGGTGAAAAGGAGATCACGATGGGCCCTGAGGAACAATCGATTCAGTTAAGAAGGATTGGCGAAACAAATACTGCTGCCCCAGTGAGCGTCAGCGCCAATCTTGCCACCAAGGAACCCACCAGTGCGCAATCCCGAATTGAAGTCGCCAGCCCCCTCATGCGGTTGATTGAAGAAGGCAAGTTAGACCCGTGTTCGTCGTCACTCATCGCATTGATTTCTTCGCTTCGGTACTACCGGTGATTCAGGCTACTGCCGCTGATTTAATAACAGTTTCCCCCGCAAGCCGCAGATCGGCGACAAACGCCTCATATTCGCGGCGCTTGTCGGCCTCCTCTTGAATGCGCAACAGGTACGATGGATGGATGGTGACGAAGGCCGGGGTGCCATCGGCGAGGACTTGCATGCGTCCGCGCAGCTTTCCAATTGTGACCACGCGGCCGAATAGGCTGCGCGCGGCAGTCGCTCCGAGCGCAACGATGACGGCCGGCCTGACGATTGCGCGCTCCTGTTGGAGCCACCATTGGCAACGCTCGATCTCGTAACTGTTAGGTCGCTTGTGCAACCGTCGCTTTCCACGCTGCTCGAACTTGAAATGCTTGACTGCATTGGTGACGAAAGCATCCCCGCGCGCGATGCCGGCTTTCGCCAATGCCTCGTCCAGAATGCGTCCAGCCGGTCCGACAAAAGGTTTGCCGGCGAGATCCTCCTTGTCGCCAGGCTGCTCGCCGACCAGCATCAAAGGCGAATGCACACGCCCCTCTCCTGGAACCGCCTGGGTGGCGAACTCATAAAGCGGACAGCGCGTGCACGCATCCTCTGCCGCCTCGAGCGCCGCAAGGTTAAGTTTGGGGAGGTCATCTGCCATGACTGACAAACACTCAAGGGTGGCCCGTTGATCCCGCGAAGCGGGAAAAAATCATTCGAATCGAACTCGACATAAAGAAACCCTTATATCGAACCAGGGACCTGAGCTGTTGCGTTCATTTTGCCTGGCCGCCGACCATGATGCCAATCAGGGCAGTCAGCGCGACGAGCGCCAATAAGACGTTCACTGTGACCAATACCGAGCTTGGAAGTTTCCGGGTCTCAGGCACGGGTGCTTCGACACGAAACAAATGTCGCCACACGCCAGCCGAAAAGCAAAACGCGCTGAACAGCAACAGAACAACTCCGGTGCCGGTGGCTGTCCAATTCGGCATAATGCCTTCCAACAGTCTTGGGGCGCCAACGCCGCTGGCGAGAGCGAAAAGTCCTGTTCGGACCCACGCCGCGTACGTTCTCTCGAACGCCAGGACGGTTCGGTCGGCAGCAAGTTCTGTCGTTCTCTCCGCACTGGATTTCGCGACGTCGGCGGCCACTGCCGTCTGTTGCGCCGCGCGTTGAGTGTGCACAGCGGCTTGCGAAGTGTGAACTGCTGCTGCCTGCGCCTTCTTTGCCGCCTGCTCGGAATTGCGGGCGATTTTCTCGTCCGAAGGTCGTTCCTGATCCGTTTCTGAGGTCATGCGAAAAGTCCGTAGGAGTCAATGGTTGCGCAATGTGGAACTTCGCGACGATCCGAGAGTTCCATTGAATGCGATCAGGTAACGCGACATCAAAGACATTTGAGCCTTTGGTCGTCGTGACCTTCGATGGCGGTGGTGGGCAAGGGTGAAGGAGTCGGGCCAAGGAGTCGGACCATGTTGCCATCTGACCTGCGCAAGGGCATGCCGCCGCGCAAGCTCGATCGAGATGACTTCGAAAAGCGCTTCATGTCGCGCTTTGTCGATCCAGTATTTGACCGATTGCAAGATGAGTTGAAGGCGCTCACCGATGCGGCCTGGGAGGCTTATGCCGCTGGCCGGAAGGCGCCCCTTACACGAACCGCGGGCGCTGGCTTTGCCGACCCGGACTATGAACTGTCCATCGATTGGCTCAATGCACGGGCCGCCATCAATCAAGTGCAAACCCTGCATGACGAACCGGACTCGCCATCGCGCTTCCTCATCGTGAACGGTTCGTCGCGAACTGAACATACCTGCCCCGGCGAAATGTCAAAATCCTGGCGCTTGGCGAGCATTGCCCAGGAGGCCATTGCCGGATGCGCAGGCACCCATACCGAAATCCTTGATCTGAGCCGCACCACTTCTGAATTCGGTAGAACCATTCATCCCTGCAAGTCCTGCGTTTCGACTTCGATGGCTTTGTGTCATTGGCCGTGCAGTTGCTATCCGAACTATTCGTTGGGCCAAGTCCATGACTGGATGAATGAAATCTATCCGCTGTGGGTCGCGGCACATGGGATCATGGTGATCGCACCCGTGAACTGGTATCAGGCCTCAGGCCCCCTGAAGTCGATGATGGACCGTCTCGTCTGCGCCGACGGTGGAAATCCCGACCCAACCTCGACGCATGGAAAGAACGCGGCGGAAGCCAAAGGACTGGAGTTGGCCGGCTGGCCCTATCCGCGCCACCTTGCGGGGCGGCTATTCTCGATCGTCGTGCACGGCGACACCGTCGGCGCGGAGACGCTTCGGCGCAGCCTTTCGGATTGGGCAAGCGACATCGGGCTGATTGCAGCGGGCTCAAAGGCCGAACTGGACGCCTATGTGGGCTATTTTGAACCCTATGCGACCAGCCATCAGGCTTTGGACAAGGACACCGCGTTTCAACAAGAGGTACGCAATGCAGCGCTTACTCTCGTCGATGCCGTAGAAGCCAAACGCCAGGGCCGGATGGTTGAAGCGGGATCGAGGCTGCAAGAACCGCGACCGAAATAAGTTGTCTTGTCAAAAAGACCCGCGAGTGCCGCCTGGAAAGTAGTCGGAATAGGCGGCGCGATCGATTCAGGAGGCAAACATGGACGAGGACATTTTTAACAATGGCATTCGCAGGTTTCTTAAAAAGTTAGGCGTCACGGCTCAACGCGAAATCGAAAAGAGCGTTCGCCAAGCTCTCGCCGACGGCAAATTGAAGGGGAACGAAAACATTCAAGTTGAGGGCTTGATCACCTTGGACATCGGCCTCGTGCTTCAGATCAAGGATGAAATCCCACTTCAATAATTTAGTTTGATGCGGGCTCGTCCAGGGGTCCTGCTGGCTCCCAGGGACACACGTGGTCCCCCTACAGCGTTGACCCTCGCGTACGTATTATTTTTTCCAAAGCGCGTCGGCGCGATCGAACACCGGCAGATCCTCGAGTTCTTCCTCAGGCGCGCCCGTTGGCGTGTCTTCAGCCCCGCGCCGTAGTGCCTCCTCCGAGGAGGTCAATCCGTCCACAGTCTCGTTTGCGTCGCTGCCGGCGTCATGCCGGCCTGTGACTTCACTACGACGATGCGCGTCCACAGTTCCGATGACGTCCTTCTCGTCCGGGTTGCTGGTCTCGCGACCAGTTGAACCAGGAAGGGCAGCGGCATCCCATTCGCTGACTTCGCCATGGTTTGCGAATCTACGTCGCTTTTTAGGCTTTTCTGTGCGGTCCATCTGAGAACTCCCTTTTAGCAATAAGTCAAAGCGCCCTTTAGAGTTCCTCGAACAATGGCATTCAGTGTTCCCCGAACACTGGCATTCAATCCGAGCAGGCCGCAGAACAAATTGCGCCTTTCAGCGTTTACTTGAAAACGATGGAGTATTGGCCATGACCAAAATGCCGCCGGTCCCCCCTCAGAATCGTTCGCCGAAGGGCGTTGGTTCACAAAACGAGGAGCGAACCGAGGATCCCAAGCTCGATCGAAAGGAAAACAACGCCAAGCAGGGGCAGCAAGGCAATATCAGACAGAACACGACACATCAGGGATATCAGCAGGACCGATAGCCACGACCACATCGGTGGGACATCATTCAGTCGCGATCAACTTTTGATGATCTGCATGAGTCGTTGTGCATCCTGTGGCGCCGCCGCCTTCTGATCATTGTCGAAATAGATGAGCACGTCGCGTTGCTCAAGTGTCCACTTTGCGGCTGCATCCGCCCACCGTTCGAGAGTTCTAGCCGGATAACTCCCATCTCCCATGATATCTGCCGCCGGGCCCATGCCCGCGCACATATAATGGGCCGCGTCAGCCGTCGTAGGCCCAACCCGACGTCCCGATGCGGATGCGGGCAACGTGCTTGCGGCGCGTGGGACTCATACCAGAAACTCATTTCCTGCCTCGCGTGGCCGGCGGGAGTTCGCCGCACCCTTTCCAAGACACTCCTCCAAAATCCGCGAAAGCCGTCACCCGCCGGAATAGCCGCCAATGATGGGGAGGACCTCGCCCGTAATGTAACTTGAGCAACTCGGTGCGGCGAGGAACACAAACGCCGGCGCGATCTCCTCGGGTTGCGCGGGCCTTTTCATCGGCGTGTCGCTGCCGAACTTTGCGACACGCTGGGCGCTTTTGTCAGCCGGATTGAACGGCGTCCAGACCGGCCCCGGCGCGACGGCGTTGACGCGGATGCCGCGCTCGATCAAATGCGTTGCGAGAGAACGCGTGAACGCATGGATTCCTCCCTTTGTCATCGAATAGTCCAGGAGATCCTTGCTGCCGAGTAGGCCTGTGACCGAACCAGTCATGATGACGGAGCTTCCATTTTTCATCTTCGGTACGGCAGCCTTGGCCATATGAAAATAGCCATAGAGGTTCGTTTTGATGGTGCGGTCGAAATGCTCCTCGGTCAGATCCTCGAATTTGTTCACATGCTCCTGGAAGGCGGCATTGTTTACTAGAATGTCCAGCTTGCCGAACGCTTTGACGGTCTGGTCAACCGCTTCCCTGCAGAACGCAGGATTGGCTGCGTCCCCCGGCAGCAGAATGCAGCGCCGCCCTTCCTTCTCGACGGCACGCTTGGTTTCCTCCGCGTCATCGTGTTCATTGAGGTAAGCCACGGCCACGTCCGCCCCCTCACGCGCAAAAAGCACCGCCACGGAACGGCCGATGCCAGAATCGCCACCGGTCACCAATGCGACCATATCCTTCAACTTCTCCGAACCCTTGTAATGGGGTGCGTCATACATGGGCGCAAGCTCGAGGTCGGCCTCCATCCCCGGCTTGGGCAGATGCTGTCCAGGCACCGGCGGAACCGGATAAAAGCGCGCGCCGGTCTGCATCGCTTCTGATTTCTTCTCTTTGCCATCTTTTTCCTGCGCATCGACGCGCCGTTGAATGGCCCGCTGATCCCGAGCGGTGTCTTCCGCTTCCTTTCGGAATGCAGCAGCGGCAGGAGCGGTGTTCCTGGACATATCTTTCCTCGTGATGTGTGCTTAACGGCTCGCCTTACGCTTGGGGACTTTCTTGCCTTTGCGCCGCGCTTCAGAGAGGCCAATGGCGATGGCCTGCTTGCGGCTCTTGACCTTCGGGCCGCTCCGGCCACTTCGTAGGGTCCCGCGCTTGCGCTTGCGCATTGCACCTTTGACGTCTTTGGATGTGCTCTTGGAATATTTGCGTGGCATGAAACACCTCATTAGGGCGGGGTCCTTGCGTGTCAGGATCCCGTCAATTAATTATTCAACGCCAATTAATCAGCAATGGTTCCATCTCCTGAGGCGGCTGGATCTCGCGGATTTAAGTCTGCTCCCTGACGGCCATCAGGTGCATTGTGCTAACAGCAGAAGTCGCGCCTCGTACATTCCGCCGCTCCAGGTCTGGCGACGTGCAAACAAACCTCGCTCCCAATCTATCGGCTTGAGTGATGGTAGCGCGTAGATCTGACAGAGAAACTTTGCTGCACACAACGAAGCAGGGATAAGCAAATGCAGCAACCCCGATCACCTCCAAAGGTGGGGAAGCTACAGCTGCAATGCTTAAACGATGCTCAGCAAGAGATTTCGCAAAGAAAAGACCGTAAGCAGCAAGAACGTGCATCAAGCCGCAAGAAAGTGCCCATCGCCCGGAACGCGACATCGTCGCATCG
>Ga0137398_10001209_pt1 | contig 10314 bp, 17 predicted proteins | sample czorhiz216metaG_FD_106659 | JGI IMG/M metagenome (GOLD analysis project Ga0137398, IMG submission 106659) | Vadose zone soil microbial communities from Angelo Coast Range Reserve, California, USA - czorhiz2.16 metaG | ecosystem: Environmental > Terrestrial > Soil > Vadose zone | place: USA...
AGACTTCTCGGAGTCAGGCTGAAAGATGAGTAGTGAGTGAGACGGTCGTGATGGTAAGTGATGAAGGTACCTTGAGGGAAGCTGCTGCTTTATCGGTGAGAGACTGGCGACTTTGGTCTGACATGGTGAGGTGATATATGGGGTGAAGAAAGAGATGGAGAGGAGAGATTGGAGAAAAAGAGTGAATTTATATGCGCGGGAGGGGACGCGTCGTGGTCATGTGACCTGAGAACTACGTCATGAGACGGCAAAGAGATGTCATGACGGCAAAGAAATGTCATGTCGAGGGAAGGAAGAAACAGTTGCCAACCAATGTGAATTCGGTTCGAACGACACCGGCCTCCGCAGCTTGGGAGAATGCATTTAATTCTAACAATTACCTCACATCTCCAGTTCTGCATTACTCCTGCACTGCTAGAATTTCTTTTTGCCAACTAACGATGCTATGTTTTAGGTGCGGATAACAAAGATGAATCGCCATTTGGTCTCCTTTCGCGGTTTGTCTTTGTTATTCTCTCCTTATTCTCTCCTGAGACACAACCAATTGCCCGCAATCAAACACTAATATCTGACGTGTCTATTTCTAGATACAAGGACGCACCATCAGGATAGGTGCAGTTGTACTAGTAGCGGTACCCTAACAAGATTACAAGTCGTGGATTATGGCTGGTATATACTCCATGTTATGTAGCTTGAACTGATATTCACAGACTGTCCTTCGTGTGACCGAGTACAATTTGGCCGAGCGATCTTCGATGACGACACCAGACATACTGGCAGTATGTGTTTATGGATCTATGTGACAGACCAATCCCATGGCTTCTAGCGTCATCTTCGTCGCCCGCACAATGTGTGACCTCAGTGGAAGAAGACGATCTAATGGCTGCCTTTGCGAGCAAACCGGCTGGCATTTCGTATCCGCTCGCCATAGAACCAAAGTAACCACGGTCTGAGCATCAGAATTATTATGTATGCAAAAAAGAATATAACGATGTTTACGCACGCGGGACATCCCAAAGCAATTGCCGCCGCCGCGAGAATGGTGTCACCCTTGCCATAACCCAGCGCATTGTACATCGTCGGAGCAAATAACGGAAATCCGAAGCCGGCCAAAGAGCGTAAGAATGTAGCGGCTGCAAGAGCTGTGGGTGATCAGAAAATAGGTAAGAAGGAAGCCGATGTGAGTGAGGTAAATATCACACCTGAAGCGGCGTGCAATGTAAACGCATCGATCAGGTATGCCTGGATGCTATAAAATGTCACGATAGTGCCAGCCCCAACCAACGCAATGCCCTGTAGACATCACTCAGCACTTCCGTTGAGAACACAGTCCAGATCGCTCACAATGTCGGGTACTAGCCAGAAAACACGCTCTTGTATGGACCAGCCTGTAATCAGCAAGCCGATAGGCAAGAGGATCGTCCCAGGGACGATGTTAGCTATAGTAACGAAAGAAAATGAGCTATTTGAGCTGACAAAGGAATCAACTGCATTACGCACGAAGCCTGAATTCGGGACGTCCGACTCCCCCATTTCGAGCTTTCAGTAACTTGTACACCTTGTCCATTAGCCTCGCGTTGATCTGTGATGGGATCGAAAGACCAAGACCAAGAGCGAGATAGTGAAGGCCCGCAATGCCCACTCGGTCGTGATACACGTTTTGGAACGCCGTGGGTATGGTCGTAAGAAACACTGAAACGTGTGAGACGGCATACATGGAACAGATTCTGAGTACGCACGATAAAGGAGACCATATATAAATGCCAGGTAGAGGCCAAGAAGTTGCACGATGGGTTCGAATATGAATAACTTGAAGGGCCGAAAGAGGGCTTTGCTTAATACGGCTTTCCAGCTTTTCGAGATATAAGCATATATTGCGATAACGATTAGACGGACGCACTGTCTATCAGTAGCGTCCATGGCAGTGCGTATTGTTATCCCATTGGCTTTCTCTTCGTCCATGGATTTACGGATTTTCGCCGCTTTACGCTCAAGAAGAACGGGGGCGTAAGCTTGCATATGATTTTCACGGTGTTGTTAGTCGAATAACGTTACGAGAGCTAAGGGTCATATTCACTTTCTTTCAAAAAGAGCACACCTAATCCTTGGACACCGGCATCCGCAATGGACGTCGACCAGAACTATGTCCGTCAATGCCAAGAAATGGGACAATATGACCGAACAGGAACAGAGACGCACCACCCAACGCCAGGTTGATTTCTCCGCGACCCAAGCCCCAGCGACAGGACCAATGACAGGACCAAGGAGAGGAGCGAGTGAGTAGATAGAAATCGCCTGTCCTCGATGTTCCGCGTCGAAGAGATCACCTATGACGCCTCCACCAATTGATTGTGGGGCTGAACCACCGAGTCCTGCTAGAAAGCGAAACGCTAAAAGCATATTCATGCTGCTCGCGAAACCACACGCTATATTCCAGACTAAAGAGGGGAGCCGTTAGTTGTTATCGGGGGGATAAGCGAAAGCATATACCGAGAAACCACAGATTGGCAAGTTGTAAGACGCGCGAGCGTCCAAATATTTCGCTGAGCGGGCCAAGGATCAATGGCCCAAAGGCTACGATAACGGTGGTGAAAACGTGCAATTAGCGAAGGCTATCTGCGGTGAGAATGAAAGTTCCTACCATAGGCAAGAACGAATACGGAGACAGTCATGGCAATGAGAACACTGCTGTGGATGTCGAAATGTTCCGCCAATTGTCTTGAAGCCGGGGCAATCATTGAGGAAGAGACAGGACTAATGAACGTGAACGCAGACACGATCATGGTTGCTTGCCACTTCTTGCCGAAGCTCCAACTACACACAAGTAACCAATTGAGGCGAACGCGGAAAGGAATGTAATGTCAAGCATACTTTCTTGGATTATCTGGGTCATCTGGACCGTCCCAATCAACGGTGATGATGCGATCATCGCTGGCTCGGGTACTGCCGGGCGGTGAGAGACGACTAGGAGTTAGAGTTGAAGGAAGTGGTGTCTCGCTATGCTCGATATGAGTACTACTATGGTTCAGAGACATATCTTTCTCCGTTGTAGATATGTAGGATATGAGTTGAGACTCACAAAACGAAAAGCCATATATATATATGCTGTAGTACCAAGTCATCTATGATGACCTGATTCGGTATTTTCGTCCGAGCCGACGGCATCTTGACAAAGGTTTGTCCTGTCCGATGGTTGTCCGATGCCTTCATGGTTATTACAGTTCGGGTCTATCGGATCGCAGTATACCTAGTCCTGCATGAGGTGTGGCGCCAACATGAGGACACAGGTGAACGAGTCAGTGGGTTGGTCGGAGGTCCACGGCCGTAACCAACGCTTAAGTCTATGCAGGGAATGGAACATAAATGTGAGAACATCCTGGCAGTTGTAATTATACTTCTCAACGACGTTCGCATTCCAGCTCATGTCACAAGGATGTTTGACCCTGCTTTGACGACAGAGGATGCCAATCTGAAGAGTAATGTACTTGATACATCTCCAAACCCAGGAGACCCCACAATGTTTGGCTAAGTTCCTGAGTTCCTGATAGCCGAATATAGAAGTACACGCAGCGGCCCTAATGCCAATGAAACCCGAAGTGTACGTAAAATATATCGCTGCTGGCGTGGGGTGGTGTGTGATACCGACGGAAGCGAAATACCTCTCCGAATTACTTCGGGTAGCCTGAGCCTGGACCCAAGCTGGCCATCCCATGAAAAGAAAGCCCTCGAATTTCTCCAGAGACACATGAGGTTCCATCGTCCGAGTGTCAAGTGGCCAAGGAAAGACCAACGTAGATGGGTTGAGATAGCATAGAAATTGCCGGTGCTAAGGGTTCCGACAATGGGAGTCTCTGTTATGGTTAGGGTTGGCCGAACGCTCGTGTCCAGTCGTCCGAAGATCGTCCGAAGAGATTTGAAAGCTCTAGGGGCTGAAAGGGGCAGACATTGCCGCTTTCAGTAGCCACGTTCCAAATAGAGCTCATCACATGAGCCACCACGACTTTCGCGAGGCCAATGGCATTTCCCGGGACACGACACACGTGACGATCTGTTCAGCAGTACTACACTACAGTAGTACTGTAGTGGTCTAGGCGTGGCATTACAAGGGTGTGGGTGTCATCTTTAGCCAAGGTAGTGTCCATGCCGCACAACCAGCGCAATACAACGTGACCTACGAAGTCAACGTGTAAACCACACCGCCCTGGCCTAGTTTCCAGGCTTCCTCCTGTTTGCTTTCCCATCCCATTGGGGTGACGGAACAGCCCCGATCCTTGCACTCGTTCCACAAACCATTAGCATCTTTCCGCCATAATTGATGCATCGATGACAAGAGAAAATCACCTCTTGCCGAATACCTTCTACACTTCGCCTCTCGCAACCTGGGCTGCCGCGATCCAGCGACTGCCCTCCGAGGCGAAGCAATGCTTCCTCGAGCAGGTCGTGCACTACAAGGCACTCTCGGACATGGAGCATGAGTTTCTCGTCGTCTATGCTAGCCATCCATCCGGCTCCAAAATCGTCTTAGGCGTCGACCGCAACGCGCAGGATCTTGCGAGCGTCGCCTCCAAGCAAAAATCAGGCTCAGCATCCCAGGACAAGGACGTGATCCAGCCCTCAACTGTAGCGTCTTCGTCGGCACGGTACCTCAATACACTCGTGTGCGCCAAGTCGCCTCCCCCGTCTTCGTCTTTGGGGGAGGAGGAGGAATCATCGCACCTCGCGTACGACGGCGTGCAAGTCTCGCACGACGGCACCCCTGCTCCTATCCTCGCCCAGCACGGGTCCTGTGTCCCGCTCTACACGATCACTTTTTCATCCACCTCCCCTCCTCTCACCGCGTCCACCTCCATTTCTACCTCCGCCTCCACCTCTTCCAACTCAGACGCAAGGCGTCCTCCGTCCCTACTACACCTATCCGTCCTCCTACTCACGATCCGCACACACTTCCCATCCTACGCCCTCTTCCAATACCAATGCTATTTCTTCGCGCGCGTTACATCTCTCGCTCTCATGGACCTTTTCGGTGGTGTAGAGACGGAGCTCGAGGAGGGCAAGCGAGCGGCAACATGGCGCGGTGTGCACGTATCTCTGTATTCAGCGGGACGCACGGCGCTGCAGAATATGCTCCTACTTCCACTGGTCGAGTTCCCGGCGCTCATCGTGCCCGCTGGGCTCTTTGCAGTGTACAGCGCGGTGAAGCTGTATGACGGGAACGTGGTGGCAAGTGAGGTGGATAGGCGGCGAATCAGGTGAAACTGTCTGATTTTTTAGAGCGACATGGGGAAGCTAACACATGACTTTGGTCCTGCAGTGATGAGAAGATAAGGCAACATGCGATACCGAATTTGTATCGTGCGGATTGGCGTTCATTCGTGCTGGAGAGACGGAAGATCGCGAAGTAAATAAAGGTTATTCAGAGGACTGCGTTAACGACCGAGCATTGATGTACCGGTCTACTGTATGTTAGGAGTTTTGTGTCGATGTATGAATATGAAGTACTGGACCAGTGATAAACTAAGGGGACACATTGTATATTCGTGCTCTATCCAGTTGTCTCGTAATGGTGGCAAGATGCAGACATAATTAGAAGTATGCTAACTCGAAGAAACAGGGTTATCGTTCCCCGACATCAGGCGGACTACTGTACTGTATAAATTACTATACTTGTATTTACTCCTGCGCACCCTTGGCGCGTTTGCCCACATCCCACCCACATCGAATTCCACTCGTTTTCCCGCATGCGCCCGAGGGTTTCCAATAGTTGATTCCTTGTATATGAGCATCTTTGGCCCTGGACTCGGCTATTGGCCCAGCTTGGCCCAGCGCTTGCAGTAGGCGCTGGTTATGCCCTTCCGGGTCTTTAGGCCTTTACCCCGTTCGTCCCCGGCATTTTTTTTGACATTCGATGGCCGATTACGATATCTTTCGCGAACAGCTCTTGACCAGATATTCTACGTACGGACACGCTCTGTGGGAGCCGAGTCCATCGAAACCGAGTAACCCCGTCAAAGTCGGCGACGTCGGTTTCATACGCAGTGGCAGATTCCACTGTCTTTTCAATGCTCTGCTTTCCGCAGAAGATCAATCCAGCGTACCAGAGAATTATGAACAGCTTATTCCCAAGAGTTCAGATCATATCATCAAGGGTTCTCTTAGTTCCGACCATTATTGTTCGGCCGGAATCAGAGTCGATCATGAACCAGATGTTTATGCCTCTAGGTAATTGTCATTTTCTGTCTAGGCTATGGTTACTGATGTTCTCTCAGCCCAGATGACATGCCAAGAGTTTCGTTCTTGAACTCGAAGAAGCGAGGGGCAGTACTGTCCCTCCCAGTAGATGCTCGACGCGAAGACACTCAAGCGATGGGTGATTTTCGCGAGTGGATAGTTAAACACATCGATAGCTGGTTCGCCTTCGCCCGAGATCGTGGACTGGGAATTGAACGGATGGAAGAAATTATACTGGTTACTGGCTGTGATCGCACGAGATCTTGGACCAATGCTGCTTTCTTTGGCGACCAATATAATGCAGAGGCATCATTCGGTGTCAAAGTCGTTCGTGGCCCTCCCCTTTGTATCAACTGGCAACCCTTACCCGAGCATGTTCGAGGGGCAGTGGTACATCGAGGGCCTGGTGGGACGGTACGTCAATGCGCCATTTACTAGGGTCAATATGGACCTCAGACAACTTCGATATGACTTTTGTGCCAACTAGGACCTACCCGAGGATCAATGTGTATTTATCCGAGGATTTCGTGTTGCTCGTACCTTCTGGAAATTGCCAAAGCGTCTTAAAGCGGCAGCAGGACCCTCTTCAGACCTATATGACTATTATTATGATCCAGATACGGAGGTTATATCAATACCCGCGGTTACAACGGTAGGTTCTATTCGACTTTTCTCAGCCTTCCTCTAACGTTCCAAAGTATCGGGATCCTCTTCACCTACTACAAGATTATATCGCAGAAGTAAGTACTACAAGTCTTGCAAATTCTCGTTACTACCTAAAAGCGCCTGATCTGGACGTGAAATATGCAGAGGGCACCTGACTGTGACATGTCTCTCGTTCATGATAACGACTTGATAAAGATCTATGAACTCTGCCATGATGTCGTGAGTGGACTTATGATTAGCAGTCGTATTGTCCTCTTTATCATGTTGGTAGCCGCTGGAAACCTTTGAACCCGACGTGATGATGGATCTCCTCCAGACGTCTAATACAGAGATAAATACGGTTTCGTACGGTAAGCTCTCGAAATGACAGGATCACGACTGAGATTCTCACGGAGGCGTCCACACAAAAAGATTCGTCCCCAAGTAGTAGTAGTCCGACCACGGAGAGATCTATGGTCAAGGTAGCCATGCTGTCAATGACATTACGGGACCGGGGTATTTTAGGTAATGCTACTAGCCTCTGCCCGTCCGTGGACTCTTGTATCATCCTGGATTCCCTAGTGCCAGAACTCCCCATCCTCGAGGCTATCATCGGGTTAGGCCCTTCGTCACCGCAATCACCCTACCTTCTTACTGGTTTCCGTAAATAGTGTCAAAAATAGACTTACGGCGCTCAAGAAAGATCGGGGTGACTTCATCAAGTCTTCCGACGTCAATAGTCTTTATCAAGGCGTCATCGAGCAAGGTCCGTGATTCTCCGAATCTCTATCGTTGACTTTCGTACTACCCACATTTTCAACAGTAACAAAGCTGAACGATGTCCGCGTTGATGACACCGTTTCCAATAGTCGCTTGGATACCCTTCTAGCCGATGTTTTCAATCTTCTTTCCCTCATATTTATGACGATCGGAAAGACAAAGGAAGACCCAGCCACTGACACATACTCCCAACTGGCCGGTATGCGTGTGAGTAATGCACAAGCCCTCTGAATCCTGTCCAGAATCTGGCAATGGAAAAACATCTTTTATCGCATTGAACATTTCTCTCTTTTCCGATTATTGCTGATGATGGGCTTCATCTTGCCGATAATGGGATGTAATGGCAGTTGCTGACCTCTGCATTTAGCAAATTCTTGTCCATATGGATGAATCATCTGTTTATAACGAGAGTGACCTGGCTCCTTTCCGCCGACGATTAAATGACCTCCGCAAAATTATAAAGAGTGACTCGGAGAGCGGGAAGCATCCTGAGGCCATGACGAAGCTCCTTGAGAGACAACTTTGGGTGTCCGGTGTGTTCCCCATCTATAGCCGTCCACCACTCCTTGGATCTAATCATGCGCTAGAGTCTGTGCTCAACAGAATGCAAGACAATCTCTCCGAAATCTCTCCCGAGATCTCGCCTGTTATCGAGCGACTCGTCACCATTAGGCGAAAGCTTGCTGGGCTAGCTGCGAAAGGGGGTTCGGTCAAAGTGGAGCTCAAACAGTTGCAAGGAGAGCTACGCAGAATCGTCTCGTTGAGTACAAGCTGTTTTCGGTCAAAGTTGGAGTGCTCATGGTCTATTTTTGCCTTTGTCATGACTTGCTACCCCTTGACACCTTTCACACACGAAAACAACGTGTAGGAAACGTGAGGACGGAATGTTCCTCAAGACTGGCGGCAGTATTCCCGTGTCACCAGCCTGTTCCTCACTTCTGGAAGAATGCTTTGATATCATTCAGGAGATTCGTGTCCAGGAAGAATCAAAGCATGTTGCCCCACCGCTCAAACCCATTTATGACCGCCTCACCGGGATCGGTGCGGAGCTTGAGAACCTTGAGCTAACACGCCGTTGGACGTCACGAGAAACCGACCTCTGGAATTATTCACTGAGACTGCAGGAGGTTGACAAAATGCGAATCGACGGAAAATTCGTGGACTCGAAGGGAGATCAACCCTCAGGACGATATGTCCGTCTCATAGTACCCACGCGTCTCGACACACTTGGATATTGACTACTTGACGAAGGTCCTCCTCTACCTCCTTCGACGGTGCTATGGCGTCATTTCTCGTCTCGTATCCTCTAGCGAGCCAGTATCCGAGGAGCTGATGCCAATCGTAACCGTTCTCATCCTGTTCCGCCATGTGCACGAGCTTACACGGGTGATATTATAGGCTAGCGAATTATGGACGATGAAAAAAAGACTGAAGGAGGCGTTAAAATATGGCGAATCGCTCAATTCGCTTGGTTTATACTCTGTACGTGTCTCCATTCTCCATCACCCGTGGCGGCTTGGTCATGTGCCGACGTCGGTAGTGCGGCTTGGACATTGATCACTCGTCCTCCGGTTTTAGAAGCCCCGATATAGCGTCACTGATGTTGATTGCACACTCCTTGTGTAGTACCAGCTCGCTCTGTATCAGATCGACTCCAGGAGGAAAGACGGCAAATTTGTAGGTGTCGATGGGACAATCCCCGAAGGACAAGGCATCGTCATGGCACACCTGAATGAGTGCCACGTGCTATTAGAGATGGTACTTTCGATATCCTAGGTTAATCTCTCACTGGACGTGCATCTAACCCTCTCCCTTTACTAGCTAAAGGAAGCCATAATAGACAATGCCGAGGATGACGACTCGGACTCCGAGGAACTCACTGAGTTCTACAAAAAACTAGCTGACGACGATAAGTAACAAGGCCCAGAACCAGGCGCAACGTCCGAAAGTGAAGACTAATTGTGGGTATCTGTTCATGCGCAACCCCTCAGAAGAAAAGGGGGGACTCTTCCTACGCACGATCCGTTTTGGCTCGTGTCGGCCCCCAATCGGACTCCGAAAAGAAGAAACAAACAAAGAATGAGAGCCACTGTAGGATTTGGCGCACAGATCCTGCGACTTCTATCCCGTATTTACCATCCGTAGGTACAACAGACTAGCCTGATCAGTGGATTGCTACCGTATAGAGTTGCGGAGAGTTTGATTAGAATTTGGTTGAAAAAATGTGGATGGCGATTGGCCTGTAAATGCATAGTTGTGTGAGGATGGTTCAACTGTATTATTTGAAAGTATAACCAATAAAGGTTGTGTGTACACTCCCGACAGCAGGAGTACCATCTAAGTAGTGTGAATATGCCATTTTGGGTATGGTACAATCAACTGGTGTTTTCCCCCTTAGAGGAGACTAAGATTATGAGCAAGTGTCAAAATGCAATATAAAACAGATGCTAAGTCAGACTAGGGAATACTAAGGGAGGGTCTTAAGTTGGTAAAGGAGCAAGCAAATGGGTGGCATGGTGTGATGGGAAGCAAGGAATGAGGAAAGAGTGAGCAAGTGCACCGGCGAGGCTTGTGCGAGCAGCCACACTATCCACCTTACAGCACGAATGAACGCTAGGCCGCACGATACAAATTCGGGATCGCATATTGCCGTATCTTCTC
>Ga0137398_10001210_pt1 | contig 10314 bp, 6 predicted proteins | sample czorhiz216metaG_FD_106659 | JGI IMG/M metagenome (GOLD analysis project Ga0137398, IMG submission 106659) | Vadose zone soil microbial communities from Angelo Coast Range Reserve, California, USA - czorhiz2.16 metaG | ecosystem: Environmental > Terrestrial > Soil > Vadose zone | place: USA...
GAAATAACCTGCTGCACGCGTTCAGCCATGAAGGTATGGTCATCTTGCCAGCAACGCGAGGCCGTGAGCGGGTCGCAGTATTGTAACCCGCCGGGTATGAGTCCGACGCCTGAACGCAGTTTCATTTTGATTCCTCCATTTCTTTGACGGCTTGGTCAAGTGCGTCAACTTCGCTCTCTATGTCAAAGCCGCTGACTTTTAATGCGTTGTCTTTCGCCGTCTTAATCGCCTCCTCCGGCGTGTTTCCAAGACCTATGACGCTGCCAATTTGCTTCATCTTTGGGACTTGGTTGATGACGTAATCAACGCCCTCGATTATGGCGTGGTTATACAGCTTTACGAACGGCCTGATTTCCTCTGGAAAATGGACAGGCTGAAAGTGTGATTGTGCCCATTCAGAGCAAAGTATCACCTGTGCGATAAACTTGGACGAATAATCAGGCTCGACCAGCTTTCCATCCGCACCCTCCCATAAAACTTCAGCCAGATTTTTCATGGTATGAAGCTCCGGCTCACCGGCTGGCGAAGGCTGTCTACACGTCAGGTCAATCAAATATCCCTTTCCGTCCTTTTCCCTAACTTCCGTTGAAAAGAACTGTCGGTAGCCATCCATGTTGCTGGAAAACTTATCATTCACCATCCTGACTGATTCCGGCAGGTCGTCGTAATCCACCAGTTTTCCAAAATAAGCCTTGTCCTTTATTTCAACGCCGATAAATGCTTTTTTAGGAAACTTTCCATCTATGCTGAAACCGTCGTAACCGATTTCCAAGGCGTCTGGAATGGCCTGCTCGACCACAAAATAAATCACATCCATCATCGCTCCGTTCTTTGATTCAAGTTCGTCCAGCATCCCCTTTGAATCCTCGTAGGATTTGGAGTAAAAGGTTTCACCCAGACCCCTGAACTGTGAAACTTTCACAAAAACGTCGGTGTTATTTTTGAGAAAATCACGAAGCTTTGAAATCCCCTGAATCTGCCAGTCTTTTTTATGTGGAAGCCCCACTTTTTCAATCAGTTCTTTGGCGTGCCATCGCGACAGTTCCAGCATGGACTGGTTGCCAGACCCCCAGACCCGCTTGCCTGACGAGCGCAGATATTCCTGTAAATCTCCATGCCAAACGTCAGGGAAAACAAACAGGTCGTAATCATTGAACTCATCCCAAAAGTGTTTAATCCGGTCAACGCCATTCAACCCTGAACCGATAATCAATTCCCGTCCGTCTGGAAAACTGGATTCCCAAGGCACGAAATATCCCACCCGACCGAAATCTTTCACTAGAAGTTCGGCGAGCGGTGAAAAAAGACCTCCGCCGTCATATACACAGACTGATTTTTCTTTGAGATTCAAATTAAATTTAGAGGGAGTTTATGGCTTCTTCATAATCCGACCATTTTACACCCAGTGCGGCGGCAACAATCCGCTCGATACCGCAAGCTGTGCAATGCTCACTCTGGTAAGGTGCAAAACGGTTGTCACCCGGCTCGGCGGTAGAAATTGCTACCGAACTGGCACGCTGCTTTTCAAATGCGATGTCAAATTCGTCCACGGCCTCGACGGTAATGCCGCGCCGTTTGCAAAGATGCTGCTCGACCATTTCATGCAATGCAACGAGAAATTCATAATCCTCGTTCCTCATGTCGGACACCCGAATACGCAATGTGCCGTCAGGGTCATTTCGCCAGTCACCGACGGTAGAATACTTCTGCTGATTGTGCTGGATGGTTTCGATGATTGTTTTCATTCAGCCAATGGGTTTTTCTTGGGAACTGTTTGGCGTAGTCCGGGGATGCCGGTTTCGATGTGCTGTAAAACAGTTTTTGGTTCACGTTTGACCGGATTTCCAGACGCATTTTTATCACTCCATTGCGCGATTTGGGAAATCAAGTTTGGAACGACCGCGCTTTTTACAAGTTCTCCTCTGGCATATTTTCCCTGACCTCCGGGTGCTAGAATTTCTGTCACATTGCGCGCTTGGCTGACATAAGGAACTTCATCCAACATACCGGCCATGCCAGCCGTCACGCCTTCGGCAACGCTACCGTGTTGTCCGGTCTTTTTTGTCACATGGTCTATGACATGCTTGATGGTCGCCCCAAAATGCAACGGCTCGAATATCGGCAAATGAATCATCCAGCGCGGAATGTTGTGACCGTAAATCCTAATGCCGCCAAATTCAGGTTTGTTCGGGTCTTGTTTTCCGGGCTGATAATAACCCCCGATATTGTCGGCATTGTAATAGCCAAGCAACATCAAGCCAGCCCCGATTGAACCCTTTTTCCAATGTCGCATGATGCTGTCGGCCTGCTTCGGAGTCAGTTCCTCGATTGATTTTGCGAAGGCGTCCATTGCGGCATTGTAGGCGGCTTGCGGGGATTTTTCAGATGCAAGCGATTTAACACCGGCATGAACCGGAGCACCAAATGTTTTTTCCAATGCGCGGGGAAGTCCCAGACCAAGATTATTGTAAGTCATCCCCTCGGCGGCGACATTCATCGGAATATGTGTCACGGGCAGGATAAATCGGATTGTGTTGGCGATAATGCGAGCCGTTGTCGGATGCTCTTTTGAGGTTTCCAGCGAGCGTAGCACCATTTGCAGCCGTTTCGTAAGAATGTTGTCCTGATTGAACTTTGCCCGCAACCCGTCGTCCACGGCTTGATTATTTACGGCCAGTTCTTCCATTGCTGCCAATGGTTCTCCATTTTTCAATTTTGAGGCGGCTTCGGCATGATAAAGCAGGCTGATTTTATATTCCTGCGAGAATGCCGGAAGTTTGGCTAGCGCATGAGTGAAATACAGGTATTTTCCAAGTGGAACATCATAAATGTTTCTGGCGCGGGCGGCTTCTTCTGCGCCGGATTGTCCTTTTGAAATGACTTTTGCGGCCTGTGCAGCGGCGTATTTCCAGCCATCAACATAACCTTGTGCAATCTTTTGGAAATTGTCGCCGCCGGTGAGTCCTTCGCGCGGCGCTTTTTTGGCAATGTCGCGGATGAACGGCATTTTATTCAGGAACAAACCGGCGGTCGTATCGGCAATCGTCATGCCAATCCTGCCCTGCCCTGCCAATCCAAGTTTTCCGAGCGTCGTCAATCCAGATATGACCCCCAGTCGATGAAAATTAACTAGCCAGTCGGAAAGACGCTGGGTGAATGAACGGTTTTGCAATTCCAATCTGATTCTGGCATCCCGCACCTGTCTTTCAATGGAGCGTAATTTACCCTGCATTTCAATCGCGTGTGCATCTAGCTTTAGGGGCTGTTTCGGAGGTTTTGAAGAGAAGTCGCCATTTTCAAGAATTTCCTGCAAATCAGCTATGCGGTTTTTTATCCGTGTCTTGAGCGTGTCCAGCGGGCTTTTAAGCTGGGTTTCAGGGTCGGTCTGTGGCACTTGAAATTCGCGGTTCAAATCATTGACAACTTTTTGCAGTTTCCGCTGTTCATGTGTCACTTCGCGACGTTCTTGTCCCGTCTTTTCACGCGGCTCGCCCGCTTTCAATGATTCAGCCTGCAAAACGAGTTGATATTGTCCGTTCAAGTCCCGGATGGTTTTGCTAACCTCATCCTTTGGCAGCGGTCGGAAATCACCGTAACCGCTCATAATCCGCATCGTCTGATTTTCCGTTATGTCGGGAACAATGGATTGTAAAAATCCGTGGACACGCGCAAGCATTTCGCCCCGGTCTTTCACCCCCTGCTCGACAAAATACCGCATCAGCTTGCGGATTAACGGCGTGATGGTATTGGTCTTGCCTTCACCGATGCGCTTCCTGATGATGTTTTGGACACGTTCCTGCCGTTCCTGCGGAGTCAGTTCCGAAACCTTTTTAACCCGTTCACCGGATATTTTGCCGCCGGATACTTTTTTAGATTCTTCATCCAGCGCGGCGTTTGACCGCTTAAAAATATCGGCTAGGTCAATCTGGTCAGCCCATTTATCCAGAAAGTCCTTGCTAAATTTCGCCGTCATTTCCGCCGTCCATTCGCCAAGCTCAATCGCACCCTTTAGAATCGTCGAAACACCCAAGTCCGTTAGGTCGGCAATCAGTCCCGGACTGATGGAATAGACGCGGCCATTGATGCGTTTAAGAGCGTCCTCGGCGCGCTTATCAAAATATCCTTTAATCCGGTCGGCAATGATTTTGACGTGCGGCTCGACCGGCGGCGTAGCGGCAACTTTTATTTTGAACGCCTCGTCCATAGCCTTTTGCGCTTCCAGTTCGACAATTTTCTTATCCTTGTCAGCCAGTTCTTTTGTAATCTGGTCATTGATGCGCTTGTGTTCGGCAAGTGAGGCCTGCAACTTTTCAACTTCTTTATTGAATTGTGCGTCGGTCATGTTGTCCGGCCTGACGGCTCGCAATAGCCTTTCTTGTGTGGCGAATGAATAATCCTCTTTCACCAAAGCCTGACGCCAGCGCCCTTCTCGCCCCCATTCAGTGCCGCGCCCGCGCACGGCATCCAGAAAATCCTCAAGTTTGTCCCGTAAAACTTCGATTTGAAGTTGCAGCGCGTTCTTTTCAGACGGGTCTGTTTCGGAGAGCGATTTTTCAGCGGCATCGTTCATCGCGTTTTCCAAACCGTTTTTGTAACGCAACAAAACCGCCGATTCCAAGTCCGTCAGGGCGCGTTTTGGATTGTCCGTAAGGTCGGTGACGATTCGTTCCGGCAATCCGGGGTCGGCTTTCAACACTTCGGCGGATTTTATCCATTGCGGTATCATCTGCCGTTTTTCGGCCGGCTCGGCTTCTGGAAATCCATAGACGGCACGCTCAAATTCATCAATGGAGTGCTTTAATCCGGTCGCATCGTATGATTCTGGTTTTTCACCGGGCATAAATTCCGCTTCTCCGCCACGCTTCGTGCGCGCTACCGGCCCCTGACCGATTGGCGTCGGCTCATTCTCCTTTGTGGTGGAGCGTTCCCAATTTTTCACATAATCTCTAAATTCTTCATCTGGTAATGAAACAACTCGCTTCGCTTCGGCAACCCTAGACTCACCAAGCTCTTTATTTTGCTTCGAGGCAATTTTGATTTGCTCATTGAGGTAATCGGCTTTCTCCTTCCCCGCCGCACTCGTTGGCTGTGGGGTGGGTTGCTCGGAATTATCAGCAATAAATCCAGTCAAATTTTTCTTGGCATTTCCAACTTCAAGTTTCTTGACATATTTAGCGGCATCGTCTGGGTGAAAGTTTCTTTGCTCGACAAGTATTTTAGCTGCTTGCGCCCTTAAAGCATCAAGTGGAGAAGATTGTGCCGGAGCAACAGGCGGATTTTCGACACCCGTTGACTCCGGCACGTTTTTTGTGCCTTCCGTTGTGGAAGGAGATTCAGGCAGGATGGTTTCACCTACATCCAACATTCCGTGTGACCATTCGCCATTTTTCAGTCGCGCAAGGCTTGGCACTTGTCCGCGCTTTGGATGGTCGTAGAATTTATCCGCAAACGCCGCTTCATAAGTAGAACCATCGGCACGCTTAACAGTGACAATCCTTTCACCCTGCTGCAACGGCGGCGTCACTGTCGCGGCGACGTTGCCTGCCGGTGCAGTTCCTTCATCTGGTGGTGGACTGCCTTGTAATGGTCTTTGTGTTTGTGCTTCGGCAGGTGTTTCTGGTTCGGGTATTCGTGCGCCCACTTTTCCGCTATCTTCGGGTGTTTCGCCCAAAGGAACTTGCGTTGAGCTTCGGATTGGAATGGCATTGTTCTCACCTCGTTTCGTTTCTGGCAAAATCAAATGTGATTCCGCCGATATTGGTTGGTTCTTTACCTGACTGTAAAATTGTTTGATTGCCTTGCCTTCTGGCGAGTCGAATATATTTGGTTCAGTAGCCAGATTTTCCTTGATTCCATGCCCAAGCAATCCAGCGAGCGTCAATTCTCCACCAACATCAGTTACGGCAACCATTTTCTGCGCCGGAGTATAGTTGTCCCAATCTTTATGGGCTTGATAAATTTGAGTTCCGGCATTTTTTAGAGCGTCCGCACTAAATAACCCCATGACGGTTTTTGGAGCAACTCCACCGAGCGGCAATGAAAGCAGTCCTGCACCAGACAGCATGAAGTCAGGAACGGACTTTAAAAGATTGACCGCTTCTTTTCCTGTGGCAACCAAAGGCGAATCCTTCGGGCTGATTTTGAAATTAGGAATCGGGTCAACTGTCTTGAAAATTTTGTTAAACTCGGCGGAATTAGCTTCGGAATCGTTCTGCGGAGGTGACTGAATGATTCTTCCATTCGGCTGGACGCTGGCAAATGGCTGTCCAAGAGCGGCCTGTTTTGAGCGTTCTGATTTTATTTCGCCAATCAAGCCCGACTGTTCTGAGGTCGGATTGAATTGGATTCTTGAAACTGCTTTTTGTCCATCAATCAAATCGTCAAAAATATCACGACCGGCAGGCTGTGCGGCCTGCTTCGGCGTGGCAGCCAGTTGGTCGAATATATCGGGCATTTATTGAGCGGATTGAGGTATTGAAAATCCAGCTTGTTGAGCCATTTGACGAGCCTTACCAACATCATTGCCTGACTGTTGTAAAAACTGAATGGCTGTTTTCTGGTCTAATACTTTTGGTTCGGCTGTCGTCAGCGTCGGCTGCAATCCCTGTGTGCCGCGCCATGCCGGAGCCGGGGTCGTCGGATTATTGGGGTCGCCAATGAAAATTGAACCGTCCGCAGGCAGCGCCGTCGGCGCATCATTGCGAAAAGTCCCGCCGTTGCGCTGGAATGTCTGGCCGAATTGTGTTGGCGGCTGGTCGGTGGGAAGTCCGCTGGCTGGTGACACCGTGCCACGCATCGGAAATACGTTGGACGGGTCAACCGCAGTCGTCCCTGTGCCACTGGTCGTGGGCATCGTCGGTTGCAATTTACGCCGGGTGTTCAGGACAATCGAAGCCGCATCCGCCGCCGCGCCGCGTGCGGTTTCGTCGTCCGGTGAAAGATTCGCCTGTTTTTTTAGAGCGATATAATTTTCATCCGCCGCCTTAATGTTGTCGGCTTCGAGGCCGGAAAGTTTCTTGGGTTTAAGTCCTCGATTGATGTCTGACTTCAAAAGCTCATTCCAAGTCGTGCGGCTTTCCGGCGAGGCAAGCAGGTTCGGGTTCTTCATCACAACATCGAACGGGGATTGTCCGTCACGCACCATTTTAAGAGAATCGGCCTCCTGCTGCGGAGTGACGAGCGCCGTAGTCGGCAACGAGCCTTCGACATCCCACTTTTGAAGCGTCGGTTTCAATGTGCGCGCCCAAGCTGACTGTCCGCCATCACGGGAATAAGCTTTGTAAAAGTCCCTAAATTGATTCGCTGAATCTTCAAAGTCTCGCGTAAATTCGGTAAGCTTGTTTTTGTTTTGCAACAATGACGGTGACGAATTGATAATTTTCCACTTCTCAATCGTCGGCTGCAAATACAACTGCTGCGCGTCAGTATCGGAAACGCCGTGGTTAAGCGCATCCTGATACTGCGAGTTCGCCTGCTCCCAATCAATGTTAAACGAATCGGAAAGCTCCGGCGCAATCGGTGACGTTGGTTTTAGTCTGGGCATAAATCATCTTGGAATGCCGGTGTGATACGCACCCGTTGGGTCGAGCCAGCCGATTTGCGTAGAATTTTGCGGGATTTGATACCCGTTAGTTCCCATCGAACGCGGTGCAAGTTTATTTTGATACAAGCCCTGTAACATTTGCTGGATGATGCCGCCAAACTGTCCACCCGCGTTGCTGATGTTTGGCGAGTAGCCCTGAAATAATGAAAGTGTGTTGTTCATATTATGATTGGTTCAACTGGCTTAAAATCGTGTTTAAATAATTCATGGCGTTGTTGGCGTTAAATTCCTGCGCCTGCTGGTTTTGCTGGCTGTAAAACTGGTTGTTCTGCAAGGTCTGCCCCGCGCTGGGAGCGACTGAACCTGAATAGCCGCCAACCAATGACAGCAAATCCTGCAAGCCAGTCTGGGTGTTGGCCTGCGCCTGCTGATGATACAAGTCCTGCCCGCGATTCTCGGCAAAGCTGCCTGCGCCTCCGGTCGCCGGTTGTCCTGTTCCGACTCCGTTGTAGGCATTGGTCGTGCGCGACCAAGATGCCGACGGCAATCCGTTCAATAGGCTGGAAATGTTTCCACTGGCTTCGCTGGTCAGCCCGTCGAGATTGGGGATGGCTCCCGACAACGATGAATTGTCGAAGGTCGAACCGGGTGGTAATTTTACGGCTGGCATAGATTTTAAAAAGGGTTATGGAGCGGTCGAGCCATTGTTGAGTTGAATCGTATTGGTGTATAATTATCAGGCTGTTTCTCTCTGTCTTCAAAATTCAACTCGCGAATTGCCTTGAGCCATAAAACTTCGGCTTGAGAATCATTTCCAGCCTCCTCTTGCTTAACGGCCATGATTCCTAATTTTATTACTTCAAGTTCTTCGACAAGCAGAAAATCCTGTGGAAATTGAACGGGAATGAAAGCGAGTTTTACCAGCACTTCAAGCTGGTTATATTTCGGCGTAGTGTTGCCATTTGGCTGATGCCAGCGGTTGTGAAAATTCAGGATATGCGACCGGCGATATGTCGGGTTGGTTTCGTTCGGCTCGAAAAATGCCAAGTCAATCAGCGGCGCGGTCGGGTTGGTGACGGCATCGTATTGAAATAGGCGGGATATTCCCTGCATCGGCTGTTTCACAATCGCGTCAATCACCATGATTTTAATGGCGGTCTGGACATAGGGAGCAACCGCCGTGAGCGTCAAGCCCGCCTGCCAGACTCCGGCAATCTGCTGCTGCAACGGTTGGTTGTTCACATCCCGTCCATAGAGCGTTATGGTTTTTCCGTAGTCCTGCGGCAAGTCAACATTGAATTGCAAAATCTGTCCTCCCCCCGTGATGTCGTTGTAGGTGCAGACCTGTCCGGCATCTTCCAGCGTCATGTCGGCGTGCCAACTATGGTGATTATCATGGAAGCTGCCGGTGAACGAATACCACATGTTTTTTGGACGGATGCCGCGATGATGGCAGGAACGCGCTCCGATAATCGTTCCGACGTAGCGCGGCCATGTCACCGATGAACCTTGAAAAACAAACGCCGCCTGCTGCACCATGCCATACCAATCACCGCGCCGCGCCAGCCGCTTTTGAACCTCGTTGACGAGAGCGATAAACTGCGGACTGGAAGTGACGCAACCGCAGACATTTTTTATCCCGATGTCGTTTTGGGCGTCTGAAAGTTGTTTCTGCGAGTATGGCATTGATTTCCTTTACACCATCAGGGCGAACCTTGCAAGGAATTGTAGTAGCTAAAGTCATTCGCCGTCTTGCAATCTATCTCCTGCGGCGTTGCTCCGAGATATTCGATGGGCGCGAAAACCGGCTGCGGTTCGGCGCTGGCCGCGAGTCGCGCGCCGTTCCAAGTGCAGGAGCCGGTGATTTCGACGCGTAACTGGAAAAAGTATCCGACGCGCAAGGGGCGGTTATTTCCGGCCTCAACAGGTTCGGGTGATGGCTCGCCAAAACCAATCCGCATCCGATAACCATTTTTGGAGTCGGGATTGGAAGACGCCTGATTGACTGTGAATGTGTTCCACAACTGCCAGCACGGGTAATAATCCGGTTTATAAAATACTTTGACCGTCACCGTTCCCTCGATGCCGGACAGATAACATTCACCGTTACGCAACCGGCAGAGTTCCGTGAGCGGTTTTATGTCCTGATTGAACCAAGTCGGTGTCTCAAAAAACCAGCTTATGTCCGTATTGCCGTTGTCCTGAACCTGCGTCGTGCTTTCGGAAAGCAATTCGTATAGCTCAAGATTTCCGGTGATATAATTACGGGTGAATGCGAACGCGCGGCGGAATCCACCGAAAGAACCTTGTATCATCTGCAACACATTCAATCCCGTCCACATCCCTTCCCATGCCGGTGGGATGTTCCCGCGCAGGCTCGACAACAAATCAAAGTTCAGCGCGACAATGCCGCCAAACGTGACACCCGAACCGCCTGCCGTCGGTTTGACCACGGAATCGAATCGGTTATTGTAGAAAAGGGACGAGGTGAAGCTCATCAGGTTCGGATTGTCGAAAAGAACGACGCGCTGCAATTCGTTTGAAATCGTCTTGTTGCCCCAGTCATAGAACTCGCGCCGCGCCATGACCAGCGAACCAAACCCGTTATACGACCTAAAAAAAGTATCGCTGTTGACGTTGACGGTCGAGTTCTGACCCAGCGCGCCGTCGCCTTCGAGTGAAACGGTTTGAATCGGGTATTGCAGCGTTTCCCATGCCGCCCGACCGCGCGACATGGGAAACGCTGCAATACCCGATTCAAACCGTTTCAC
>Ga0137398_10001211_pt1 | contig 10313 bp, 9 predicted proteins | sample czorhiz216metaG_FD_106659 | JGI IMG/M metagenome (GOLD analysis project Ga0137398, IMG submission 106659) | Vadose zone soil microbial communities from Angelo Coast Range Reserve, California, USA - czorhiz2.16 metaG | ecosystem: Environmental > Terrestrial > Soil > Vadose zone | place: USA...
CATCGATGCGCTCGGCGATCCCGTCGCCGCCAAGCAAATGACGGCCTGGCTCTCGGACGAGCCGATGATCTACGACAAGCTGACGCCGCTGGAATATCTCGAATTCGTCGCCGGCCTCTGGGGCGTCGATGCGCCGACAACCGAATCCTCCGCGCATGATCTTCTGGTGTCGCTCGGGCTCGAGCCGCATCTGCACGAGCGCTGCGAAGGATTTTCCAAAGGCATGCGCCAGAAGGTGGCGCTGGCGGGCGCCCTGATCCACGATCCCCGGCTTATTATTCTGGACGAGCCGCTCACCGGCCTCGACGCGCTGTCGGCGCGTCACGTCAAGGGATTGCTGCAGGAGCGCGTCCGCGCCGGCTGCACCGTGATCATGACGACGCATATTCTGGAGGTCGCCGAACGGATGGCCGACCGGATCGGCGTCATCGCCGCGGGCCGGCTGGTCGCCGAAGGCACGCTCGCCGAGCTGCGCCAGCAGAACGGTCGGAACGACACTAGCCTGGAAGACATGTTCATCGCGCTGGTCGACGCCGACGCGGCCGCCGCATGAGTTCCGCCGCTGCGCTCTCCTGGTTCGCCCGGCACGAAATGCGGCTGGCGTGGCGCGAATGGCTGGCGATGATGACCGGTACACGGCGCAAGCGAAAGCGCGCGGTGATCGGCCTGCTCGCGCTGGCCGCCTTCCTGCATCTGCCGGCCTATGCGGTGATTGGCCGCTTCGCTGACCTTCGGGCCCCGCTCGACAAGTCCGCGCTGATCGTCATCACCGCGACCATCTTCCTGGCCTGGGCCCTGATGCTGTCGCAGGCGATCGAATCGGTGACGCGGGTGTTTTACGCCCGCGCCGATCTCGATCTGATCATGTCGTCGCCAGTCAAGCTGACCAACATATTCTCGGTCCGGATCGCGGCGATCGCGCTGTCCGTCACCGGCATGGCGCTGTTGTTCTCAAGTCCCTTTGTCGACGTCCTCATCATCGGCGGCGGCATCAAGTGGTTCTCGGCGTTTGGCGTCGTCGCCGCCATTGGCCTGTCCGCGGCGGCTATCGCGATCGCGATCACGGTGCTGCTGTTCCATTTGATCGGCCCGAGCCGGACGCGCCTCGTCGCGCAAATCCTTGCCGCCATCATCGGCGCCGGCTTTGTCATCGCGCTGCAGATCGCCGCGATCCTTTCCTATGGCACGCTGTCGCGGTTCGCGGTGTTGACCTCGGACGCCGCAGCGGCTTATGCACCCGATCCCGTCAGCCCTCTCTGGTGGCCGGTTTATGCTGCGATCGGCGATGGTGGAGCGCTGTCGCTTCTGCTGGCCACAAGCCTCGTCCTGCTTGGCAGCGTGATGGCGATCTTCTCGCCGAGATTTGCCGGCACCGTCGCAAGCGCTTCGGCCGCCGCGACGACAACCCGCCGCGGGTCGCGCACAACCGCGTTCCGCCGCGGGTCGCGGCAACAGGCGCTGCGCTGGAAGGAATTCATGCTGCTGCGTCGCGATCCGTGGCTGGTGTCGCAGAGCCTGATGCAGCTGCTCTATCTGGTGCCACCGGCACTGATGCTGTGGCGCAGCTTCTCCGACAGTTCGGGCGTGGCCATTCTGATCGCGCCCGTGATCGTCATGGCGGCCGGCCAGCTTGCGGGCGGCCTGGCCTGGCTGACAATTTCGGGCGAGGACGCTGCCGATCTGGTGGCGACCGCCCCGATGCCACCGTCGCGCGTGACCCGCGCCAAAGTCGAGGTGGTGCTGATCACCATCGCGGTCATCTTCGCGCCGCTGGTGACCGCACTCGCCTTTGCGTCGCCGCAACAGGCGGCGATCACCGCGATGTTCGCCGTGATCGCCACAATGTCCGCCGCCGCGATCCAGCTCTGGTTCCGCGTGCAGGCCAAACGCGGCCAGTTTCGCCGACGCCAGACCTCGTCACGGGTGGCGACGTTTGCGGAAGCCTTCTGTTCGATCGGCTGGGCTGCCACCGCCGCGCTCGCAATCTCGATTCCGCTCGCCGCGCTGATCAGTGGCGTGATGACCGCGGCCATTCTGGCTGGGGCGTGGAAGATCAGCCCGCGGCGGGAGTGATTTGGCTCCCCACTCTCACGGCTTTGTGCTAAGTATTTTCTTGCTAGTGCAAGAACGAGTCATGAGATCATCATGAAGAAACTTGCTGTTTCGCCGAGCGGAGAAATCGCTCTCGATGAGGATCTGTTGAACCATCTTGGCGTGCGGCCCGGTCAACAGATTACCCTACAAAAACTTTCCGAAGGTCGGATCGTCATGTGGTCAGTTCGGCCGACGGGGACAATCTCGGCCGTCTTCGGGCTCCTTAGAAGACAAGATGGACCTTCGTTGTCCATTGAGGAGATCAACACGATAGACCCTCCTATTCGTTGATCAACTCCATCACCGCCGCGACAAAAACCTCCGGCTCTTCCTGCGGCAGATTGTGGCCTGCGCGTGGGACGATCCGATGAACCCTGGGGCCGGTGAATTTCGGCGCGCTCCGGCTGCCGTCGGTCGCCGGGATCACGCCATCCCCCTCGCCATCCAGCGTAATCGTCGGTACGGTGATCGAAGGCTGCGCCGCCAGTTTTCGCTGCAACTCGACATATTGCGGATCGCCCTCGGCGAGGCCGAAGCGATGGCGGTAGCTGTGGATCACCACGTCGACATAGTCCGGATTGTCATGCGCCAACGCCGTCCGTTCGAAACAGGCGTCGTCGAACTGCCAGTTCGGCGACCATTGCTGCCACAATATTTTGGCGATGCCGCGCCGGTTGGCGGCTAATCCCGCGCGCCCGCGTTCGAGCTGGAAATAATACTGGTACCAGAGCGGGACCTCGCGGTCGGGCCGCGCCGGCACCATCGCCTTGGCGATATCCTGGATCAAATAGCTGTTGACCGACACCAGGCCGATGCAGCGCTCCGGCCAGAGCGCCGCGCCGACGCAGGCCGCCCGTCCGCCCCAGTCATAGCCCGCGAACACGGCGCGCTCGATGCCAAGCGCATCGATCAGCGCCTTCAGATCCGCGCCCATCGCCGCCTGCTCGCCCGAACGCGGCGTTGTCTTGTCGCGAAACCGGGTCGGACCGTAGCCGCGCAAGTAGGGAACGATGACGCGGCAGCCCTGGGCGGCAAGCTGAGGGGCAACGTCGACATAAGCGTGAATGTCATAGGGAAAGCCGTGCATCAGCAACACGGCCGGCCCGTCCCCCGGACCCGCCTCGTAATAGGCAATGTTGAGCACACCGGCATCGACGCGGCGCAGCGGCTCCAGCCGTTTCGACGAAGGTGCGCGTAAGGCAGAGGTGGCGGAGGCTTGTTCTGTCAAGACATCACTCCGTGGAAACATTCCATGATACGGCATTGCGCCATGCCGATGAAGCAAATCCGGCACGGGTGCTGCGCGCGATTGTCATCATGACGGACTTGGATTTCGGCGATACAGTATCGTCTGCGGCCATCGCCGCAAACGGGTCTTGCCATGCTGCGGCTCCTGTCGCTCGTCACCGCCTTTCTCGGTTCGCTGGTCATCCCGGCGGCCGCGCAGCAACCGTTGCGCAGCGAGTGCCTGGCGATGGCCAGCGCGCCGCCGCACGCGATACCGGTCAGTCTTCGCCGCGTTACGGCGGCTGAGGAAGTCGCCATCACCTATGTCGGGCATTCCACCTATTATATCGACACGCCCGCCGGCGTGCGGATCGCGACCGATTTCAACGGCGCCTACCGGACCGGGCGGCTACCCGACGTCGTCACCATGAACCGCGCGCACTCGACGCATTACACGCTGTTCCCCGATCCGAAGATCGCGCATGTGCTGCACGGCTGGGGCGAGAACGGGCAGCCCGCGCATATCGGCTTGCGCGTCGGCGACGTCTATATCCGCAACGTGACCACCGATATCCGCCGCTATTACGGCGAGGGTTCCGGCGGTGAGATGATCAAGGACGGCAACTCGATCTTCATCTTCGAGGTCGCCGGCCTCTGCATCGGCCATCTTGGCCATCTGCATCACAAGCTCGACGAAACCCATTTCGCCGCGATCGGCCGGCTCGATATCGTCATGGTCCCGATCGACGGCACCTACACGATGTCGCTCGACGGCGTCTCCGACATCACCAGGCGCCTGCGCGCCTCCGTCGTGCTGCCGATGCATCGCTTCGCGACGCCGCTTGAAGAGTTCATGCGCCTGATCGGCCAGCAGTTCGAGATCGACCAGCGGAGCGAGCGAACGCTGAAGATTTCGCGAGACACGCTGCCGAGTACGCCGACCGTCATCATTCTCGAAGGGGTTTGAGCCGGGATAACACCAGCAATTCAAAACAAGAAAATCAGGGAGCGAAACGTTATGACTATCAGCACTGCCCCCGCCTCGAAGAGCGGGCTTTATGCCGATCCGCGCGAAGACTGGCTGGCACAATATACCGAGGAGGTCATCGACCCCAAGCGCCCGATCGTCGATCCGCATCATCATCTCTGGGATCGCGGCGGCCTGCGCTACATGATCGAGGAGATGGCTTCCGACATCGCCTCCGGCCACAACATCATCGCCACCGTCTATGTCGATTGCCGCTCGATGTACAGCGCCAGCGGGCCGGAGGCATTCCGCCCGGTCGGCGAGGTGGAATTCGCCAACGGCGTCGCGGCGATGGCCGCAAGCGGCGGTTACGGCCCGGCCGCGATCTGCGCCGGCATTGTCAGCCACGTCAATCTTCTGCTCGGCGACGGCGCCAAGCCGGTGCTGGAAGCCGAGATTGTCGCTGGCAATGGCCGCTTCCGCGGCATCCGGCACTCCTCGGCATGGGACGCCGATCCCAACGTCGCCGGCATGTATGCGACGCGGCCGAAGGGTCTACTGATCGATCCAACCTTTCGCAAAGGGTTCGCCTGCCTCGCGCCGCTCGGCCTTAGCTTTGACGCCTGGCTGTTTCATCCGCAGATCGGCGAACTCACCGACCTCGCCCGCGCCTTTCCAAACACGAAGATCGTGCTCGATCATTGCGGCGGCCCGATCGGCATCGGCAGCTATGCCAACCGGCGCGAGGAGATCTTTCCGGTCTGGAAAGCCTCGATCCAGGAAATCGCCAAATGCCCGAATGTCGTCGTCAAGCTCGGCGGGCTTGCGATGTGCCTGCTCGGCTATGACTTTCATTTGCGGCCCGAGCCGCCGTCCTCGGAGGAAGCCGCTGCCGCGTGGCGCCCCTATATCGAGACCTGCATCGAGGCCTTCGGGCCCAACCGATGCATGTTCGAAAGCAATTTCCCGCCGGACAAAGGTCAGTGCAGCTATCAGGTGATCTTCAATGCCTTCAAGCGCCTCGCCGCCCAATACAGCGAGGCCGAGAAGACCGCGATGTTCTCCAGGACAGCGACGGACTTTTACAAGCTGAAGCTCGAATAGCTCACGCCCACTCGCCCTTGCGGAACACCGGAACGCGGCGTCCGTCGGCGTGAATGCCGTCGATGTCGGTCTCGGCCGAACCGATCATCCAGTCGATGTGGATCAGGCTCTTGTTGCCGCCCTGCGCCGCGATCTGCTGCGGCGTCAATTTGGCACCATCGATGAAGCATTTCGAGTAGCACTGGCCGAGCGCGATGTGGGACGCCGCGTTCTCGTCGAACAGGGTGTTGAAGAACAGCAATCCGCTCTTGGAGATCGGCGAGGAATGCGGCACCAGCGCCACTTCGCCGAGGCGGGAGGCGCCCTCGTCGGTGTCGAGCACCTTCCTCAGCACTTCCTCGCCGCGTGACGCCTTGGCCTCCACGATCCGGCCCTCCTCAAACCGCACCGCGATATTGTCGATCAACGTGCCCTGATAGGACAGCGGCTTGGAACTTACGACATGGCCGCTCACCCGGCGGCGATGCGGGGTGGTGAAGACTTCCTCGGTCGGGATATTGGCGTTGCAAGTGATGCCGTTCTTGGCCACTGAGGCGCCGCCTTCCCATTCGTGGCCGTCGGCGAGCCCAATCGTCAGGTCGGTGCCCGGGCCCTTATAATGCAGCGCGTGGAACCGCTGCCCGTTCAGCCATTCGGTGCGCTCGCGCAGCACCGCGTTGTGCTTCTCCCATGCCGCCACGGCCCCCTCCTGGTCGACGCGCGAGGCCGCGAAGATCGCATCCGCCAGCTTCGCCACCGCAACATCCTCGGCAACGTCGGGGAATACCTGTTTCGCCCATGACGGACTCGGGTAAGCGATGATGTTCCAGTTGGTTTCGAAATTGACGATCTTCTCCAGCGCCGGCTGATAGGCCATCGAATTGGCCTTGCTGGCACGCGCGACTTTGGTGGGATCCTCGCCCGACAGCAGCATCGGGTTATCGCCGACGATGGCAAGCCGCGCGGTGTTGACCGCGAATGCCTTCGCCATGCCCTCATAGAGCCAGTCGGCGGCGCGATCGAAGCTGTCGTTGTGACCGTAGCGATAGCGCGACAGCGTGATCTGCTCGTCCGACAGGAACGGGGTGACCAGGCCGGCCCCGGCCTTGTAGGCATGCTCGGCGATCCGGCGCACCAAGGGCAGCGCCACCGCCGGCGCGGTCAAGAGCAGGTCCTGGCCCGGCTGCAGGCGCAGGCCGACCTTCACCGCGACCTCGGCGAGGCGGTCGAGTTTGACGGGATCGATCGAGGCGGACAGATGACGTTGATGTGCGGTCATGATTCGTTTCCGGCCAAAGCTGTTGGATCGTGGCGCTGTCCGCTGCCGCGAAGCCTTGCGGCCCGCGTCACGGAATCAGCCATAGGCGAGCGAAGCGCCTGAAAACAGCAATACCACAAGAATGGTCCGGCGAAAGCCGAGCTCATTGATGTTCCGGAAGGCAACAAGGCCGAGCAGGGAACCTGCAAACAGCGCCGGCAGGCTGATCGCGAGGTCGATCACGACCTTGGAAGGCAGGCTTTGGCGCCCGAGCAGCAGCGCCAGCGCAAACAGCTGCATCATGGCGATGAACGGCTGGACCAGGCCGCGCTGGTCGCTCTTGGGCATGCCGCGCATATCGCACCAGATGGTCGGGATAGCCCCCGGCATCGCGGTCAACCCGCCGATCAGGCCGCCGCCAAATCCGACCAGGGCCGTGAGATGCCGGCTGGCAGATCCGCTGAAGCAGGTCTGCGTCGGCCGGAACAGCATGTAGCCGGCATACAGGGCGACGAGGATCCCGAAGCCGATGCGAAATACGTAAGTGTCGGTGTTCTGCAACAGATGGAGCGCAATCGGGACGCCGAGGGCGCCGCCGACGATCAGCAGCAGGCTGCCTTGCCACTGAATGTTCCGCCGCAACGCCCACAGATTGGCCGCCTGCACGCCGATGCTGCAGGCCATCATCAGCGGAACCGCTTCCATCGGCTGGAACAGGCGAAGCAGGATCGCGCCGGCGACCGCGGAGAAGGCAAAGCCCGCGAGGCCCGATACGAATGCGCCGGCGAAAACCGCCGTGCTCAGGAGAAGGTTGGTCGCCAGATCCGGCATGGTCCGCACTCCCGTTGAACTGGTTAGTCGTAGGGCAGCGCGGGCTCAGCCTGCTCGGTTTCCGAGCCGCAAATGGGCTCTCCGCCCGCCGCTCCGAATACGATCGGCGTGATCTGGCCTGCGTGCGAGCGATCGAGTACGGCGTAAGCGGCGAAATGGAGGACGATTGCCAAGGTGGCAATGATCCCAAGCGGGATGAGACCTAGCGGAGAAGCGTCAGGCGCTCCGGCCTGCTGGATGATTGGTGCGGACGGACGTCTGATCTCCGTTGGCATTTCGATTGCTCTCTTTCTCATTGTTGAAGTTGGCGAATCCATTTGCTTGTCGGCACAGGGATTCTTCGGCGATCAAATAGCGATAGCGACGGACGAGCTGTCTCGCCTGGCGGCGACGCGAAACGTGAAGCGCCACGATCACGCGCTCGAAAAAGCCTTTGCGCCTTGTTTTGGGCACGCGTGCCTGCTCGACGAACGACGGATTGCGTAACGCGATTGATCCAGCGCGCTTCACGAGCGAACTCCATGTTGGACGCGGATATAATGGCAGGGAACGAAAACGAAGGCGGTGAGTTGTTTCACAGACCTCTGCCGCCGCAGAAACAAATGGGCGTGAGGCACCTTCGCAAATGCTTGTGAAAAGCTTTAGATCATCCTGACGGATGACGAGACTTCGTCACAATTTGACGAAAACAGAGTCGCATGACCGGAGGCGCGTGCTCACCACTTCTCGTGCGAAGTCCGGACATCGAGTTCGAACGACCAGGCCCGAGGCGGCTGTTTGTGAAGGAATACAAAGCCGTCGACGATGCCCTCGATGCTGATCAGGCGCTCCTCGCGGCTGGCGGTTTCGGGAAAACGCGCCTTGATCTTTTCGCCGCCGATCGCACCGTCGACAACGACGTGGCCGACGTGAATGCCATCGCCGGCATATTCCTTGGCCATCGCCTGCGCCAGCGTGCGCAGGCCAGCCTTCGACGAATTGAACGCGCCATAGCCGGAGCGGCCGCGGAGCGAGGCGCTCGCGCCGGTGAACAGCAGCGTGCCTTTACCCTTCGGCACCATGCGGCGGACCGCCTCGCGTCCGAACAGGAAGCCGCCGAAGCAAACCACTCGCCAGCTCTGCTCGAAATAGCCGGCCTCCATGTCGATGATCCTGCCCGGCGTGTTGTTGCCGGCGTTGTAGATCGCGAGTTCAAGATCGGCGCCGGCCATGTCGAACAGCGCAACGATATCGGTTTCGCTGGTGGCGTCCGCCACCACGGCAGCGGCGCGCCCGCCCGCCGTGACAATGTCGGCGACGACGGCATCCAGCGCCGATCTGGTCCGGCCGGCCACCAGCACGTTAAGGCCTTCAGCGGCGAACCGCTTGCAGAGTTGCGCACCAAGGCCCTGATCCGGCCCGACGCCGATGACGATTGCCGTTCTCATCCGTCTCTCTCCCGCTGCGCCAAAGGGGTCCCGCCATTTATATGACGATCGTCATGCCCAACGCAATCCTCGTACCGTCAGAACAATGGCGTCCGCTCCCGCCTTTCGATCGACCGCGATCTCCTGATACTCGGGCGATGTCTGAAATTCCTGCGCCGCGGCGGCGTCCGGAAATTCCATGATTACGACCTTGTCGTGCTCCCAATTGCCTTCCGTGACGACCGGGCGTTCGTCGGCCACCAGCAACTTGCCCTTGAATTTCCGGAACACGTCGGCGAAGCGCGATTGATATCTGTCGTAGCGTTCGCGGCGCGTGAATTTGAGTTGGGCGATAATGTAGACGGTCATGATGGTTCTCGTTGCGGGATTGAGTTTTATGGGCGTCGCTGGCAGCCAGTGATCCGTTCTTCGGCAATGAGCGGCGATTGATCCCGGTGTTTTTCATGAAGACCCCCCATCAGCCGCGGAATTTCTTCTTTTTCTTCTTTCCGAACGCGGGTTTCGCCGTACGTCCACCGTCGTGCTTGGGCTTGCCGCCGTAAGCGGGCTTCTCTCGATAGGGCTTCCTGGTATCGTAACGCCTTTCCTTGTCAAATCCCGGCGCGTCGTCGCCGCGAGGCTTGCTGTCGTGAGGCTTGCCCGCCTCAAATCTGCCGCGTGGCTTCGGCGCCTCACGAACGACCTCGCCTTGCAGCCCATCGGGCAGCACCTCAAGGCGGATATTGTCTTCCTTGTCGGGACGGCGGATTTTGACCGCAAAGGATTCCGCGACGCGTCCGGAAATCTCGAACTCGGTCGTCGTGTCCATGACGCGGATGGCGCCGATATCGGTCTTGTCGATGCCGCCGCGGCGGCAGATCATCGGCAGCAGCCAGCGCGCTTCCGCATTCTTGCGGCTGCCGATCGAGGCGCGAAACCAGACGCTGCCCTCGCTCATGACGTGACGCGCCGACGGCTTTCTCGGCTTTGACTGCGCGCCCGCAGAGCGATCCTCCCTGCGCGGCGACCGGCCGTCCCGTTCCCGGCCGCGATCCTCGCGCGACCGGCTGCGATGCTCGCCGGGATCGATGATGTCCTCGGGCGAAGGCAGCCGCGCGCGATAAAGCCGCGCCAGCGCTGCGGCAATATCCTCCGCCGACCGTTCGGCGAGCAGGGCCTGCGCCAGCACCAGATCCTCGGGCGTGGTCTCTTCGGCGAACAGCGCATCCTTCAGCATGCGCTCCTGATCGAGTTTTCGGATTTCGTCGGCCTGGGCTGCGGTGCCCCAGATCGCGTCGATGCCGGCGAGATTGAGCAGCACCTCCGCGCGCCGCTTGCGCGCCGGCGGCACCAGCAAGACGCTGACACCCTTGCGCCCCGCCCGGCCGGTACGGCCGGAGCGATGCTGCATCACTTCCGGATCGTTCGGGATGTCGGCATGGATGAC
>Ga0137398_10001213_pt1 | contig 10296 bp, 10 predicted proteins | sample czorhiz216metaG_FD_106659 | JGI IMG/M metagenome (GOLD analysis project Ga0137398, IMG submission 106659) | Vadose zone soil microbial communities from Angelo Coast Range Reserve, California, USA - czorhiz2.16 metaG | ecosystem: Environmental > Terrestrial > Soil > Vadose zone | place: USA...
AATTCCGCGGGTGGCAGGGTTCCGGGTTGATTCAAAGTGTGATGCTGCACCGCCAGCTTCCCGACGTCATGCAAAAGGGCGCCGGCGTCGAGCGCAGCGAGCTCAGCGTCAGATAAGCGCAGCAGCTTGCCGAGCCCCTTGGCGTAAATTTGTACGCGGCGCACGTGGAAATGCGTCGTTTGATCCTTGGCATCAATTGCCGTGGCCAGGGCTTCGACGGTGGCCAGATGCAGACGGCTTAGCTCTTCAGCTTCGCGGGTCTTGGCGTTGACGCGCTCAAAATAGATCTTGTGCGTCCAAAAAGTAGCCGCAATGATTGGCACGCTCAGCACAACGTAGGCCCACCCCAGATGCGCCGCGGCCAGATAGATAACCGCAGTCGCGATTGCCGACCCCAGAAACGACCAACAGGTCCACAGATAGCCATCGCGCCAGAACTTCAGAATCGGACGTTGCGTTCTCAAGGCATAGATGGTCGAAATCGTAAAACCGTTGATGAAGTATTGCAGCATTGCCAGCACAGCGAGTGCTCCGAGCAGATGATCCAGACGCATCGGCGTTCGACCCAGCGGTTGCTGCGCGACACGAGCGTAATGCGCCAGGGAAAAATAAAACGCGTGACCCGCAATGAACACTGTCAGGGCCATCATCGCCGGTGCGGCAATCCAACTTGCCACTCGTTTCGAAGTCTGGTGAGAACTGACCAGGGCATCGGCAGCGCCAATCATGATCGCGGCGGGGATGCCGAGAAATAAGACGGCCAGAAAGATGAATACATCGCCCGCGGTGAAGCTTGATCGCGTATTGGGAATTTGGATGGGAAATGAACCTGCCAGGACTACCAGCACGAGCAGGACTGCGAACCCTGCATATTGGAACCGTGTAAGACTGAAAGAATGTTGGACAGCCCACACGAACACACTGGCACCGGCAGTGACCATGACACTCCAGTAGGTCTTGGCCGCGCGATTGTAGTCGGACATGTCGATCAGTTTCATCAATCTCTTAGGTGTGGGTGGACGCGCATCCGGCGCGTGATTCAGGGACTGGACGCCCCGTGACTATGCTTACTGCGTGCTGATCGTCGCCAGGAAAAGTGTCTGCGCCGAAAGCGAAGTCCCGGCAACTCGGCGTTTCGCTTCCGGCGCATGACTGGGCCAGGTGGCGGATGCTGGCACGCCTCCGCCACCTGGGGTGTACGAACTCACCGATTCTGTTCTCGCGCGATTTGGCACTCGCTTTCGAAGGTGTTGTTGCGCGGCTAGCTGGCCCAGTGCGGTGGGCCAATTCAGCGGTTAACGCTTCCTAGCCGCGACTTCTGGATAACAAGGCCTGTGCCGGAGACTCATCGCGCGGAAAACTCGGAAATCGTTACGATTCACCAGGTTTTATCCGGCACGAAAAGTGACTAAGCTCTTACCCGCACTTCCGATCTTCAATGTGACAGGTCAAAGTGAAGGGCTCGGTCAGACAGATCTGAATGCCTATCATTAGCACCTTGCTTCAGCTAGGTGACAGTCAGCGATGGGTCGCCCCGGAAATGTTCACAAGGGGCTATTTGAAAGTTGACAAGCGCCTTTTCCAAAGTGCACCTTCTGGTCTTCGAATCGATTTCCATAGACCCACCAACCAATGAGCAAAGTCACCCAATCCAGAGAACGCGAGCCCACCATCGGCTACGGAAAACTGCTGCGTGGCAACCGCAGCTTCCGTTTTCTCTGGCTGGGTCAGGTTGTCAGCCAGATGGGCGATTGGTTTGACACGATCGCGGTCTACACGATCGCGTTGCGCCTGACCGGTTCAAGCCGGTCAGTCGCTTTGATCATGGTCGCGCGCTTTCTACCGAGCGTCGTCATGGGACCGCTGTCGGGGGTCGTCGCTGATAGATTCAGCCGGCGTTCGATCATGATTACTGCTGACCTGCTGCGAGCGGTCGTGGTGCTGGGGTTCTTATTCGTCCGCCGCCCCGATCAGATGTGGCTGGTCTACGTCTTAACCGTGATGCAGTTGGCGTTCTCCGCGTTCTTTGAGCCGGCCAAGACCGCCGCAATTCCATCGATCGTCTCTGACCGCGAGCTGTTGCCGGCGAACACCATCGCGTCGGTTACCTGGTCGGCGATGCTCACGTTGGGGGCCGCGATCGGCGGAGTCGTAGCCGGTGCGTTCGGAACGGACGTAGCATTCGTGCTCGACTCGTTAACCTTCGTGGCGTCGGCGCTGCTGATTATGAGTGTAAAGCTGCCGAAGCGCCCGGCTCGCCTCAAAGCCAAGCTTACCGCCGGCAAAGCGCTCGGCATCACCGACACGATCGAGGGCGCACGTTACGTCAAGCATCGCCCGCGGGTGCTGGCTTACTTGATGGTGAAAACTTCCTGGGGCATGGGCGGCGGCATTCTGACTTTGCTGGCGGTGTTCGGCGAGCGAGTGTTTCCCGTCGCCGGTAAGGCTGCCACGGGGATCGGCGTACTGTTTACGGCGCGGGGCATCGGCACGGCAGTGGGACCGATGTTCGCGCGGCGGTGGGCGGGGGAGACTCGCAAGCAAATGCAAAACGCCATCGGGATCGCGTTCATGATCGGCGGAACTTTCTACATCGCTTTTGGCGTCTCGCGGAGTTTCACTCTGGCGCTGCTGTTTCTGGCCATAGCGCACTGTGGCGGCAGCATCCTCTGGGTCTTCTCGACGGTTCTGCTGCAACGCGAAGTCGAGGACAAATTCCGCGGACGCGTGTTCGCCGCTGAGTTGGCGCTATTGACGCTGACGATGGCCGCATCGAACTACCTGGTTGGCGAGCTGATGGATCGTTTTGGTTTCTCGCCGCGGGTAGTTACGGTTGGCGTAGGCACTTTTTTTCTGCTGCCGGGATTGATCTGGTTTGCGACTGAGAAATGGTGGGATCGGAAGGGCCCGATGGTCGAGTTGCGGCTTGAGCCGACCCAGCGCGACGATCTCTCGCCGAATCTAGAAACAGAACATTTTGAGGTTTAGCGCTTTTCGTCGCTGTTCGATTCAAGTGATGTTTAGCGGCGGGCTACTGCCCGCCAACACGTTGCCTAACAGATGGCGGGCGGTAGTCCGCCTCTAAACGTTGGAATGTTGTTCGTGGATATGAAGATCAAAATCGGTGTCATGGGGTCGGCTGAAGCAAATGCCGCGACATCGCTGCGTGAAAAAGCGATCGCCCTCGGACGCGCCATCGCGAATCGGGACGTGATCCTGCTCACCGGCGCGACCACCGGAGTGGTTTATGAAACCGGCAAAGCGGCCAGCGATGCCGGCGCGTTTCACCTCGGCATTTCTCCGGCCGGCGATGAGCGCGAACACGTCGAGCGATATCAACTGCCGCTGGATGCCTGCACGGCGATTGTCTACACCGGCTTTGGCTTGAAAGGCCGCAACGTCGTGCTGGTCCGATCATGCGATGTCGTCCTGTTCATTGCCGGTTCGATTGGCTCATTGAACGAATTCACGATTGCGTATGACGAAGGCAAAGTCATCGGGTGCTTAACTGGTACTGGTGGGGTCGCTGATCGAGCGGAAGAACTTGTCAGAACTTTTCATAAGCCGACAAAGGCGCGGGTGGTTTATGACAGCGATCCCGCAAACCTGATTGAGCGGTGTCTTTCCGAAGTCGCATAGAGACGAATTCTACCGCGCCTCCCGCTCTTCTTTCCGAAACGCGCTCGGCTCAATCGGATTCGAGTCCTGCCAAAGTCCGCGCCTGGCAATGCGGGCTTCGTTCTCAGCTTTGGCATAAAGCTCTCGATCTTCCGGGGTCTGCTCGAGCTGATATTCCTTGTAGTGCCAGGCCATGCCCAACTTCACTTGCTCCAGATTAATGTCCTTCCCATCGAAGGTGATCTTTCCCACCAGCCGCCCGTACGGATCGGTCTTTTGATAGACGATCGTGACGTCACGATCAAAAACCATTTGCGAGAGACTCTGCTTTGATTGAGCGCCAAACGCCTGATGCGATTCCGGAGCATCGATGCCTTCGAGCCTGATTCGGTGTTGAGTATTTGCCGAATCAAGAACAGTGATCGTGTCACCGTCAGCTATGCGGACCACCCGACCCGTTAGGCTTTGCGCGGCTGAAAGATAAGCCGATCGGCGGGCCTGCTGATTGGTCGGTGTCGGCGCACGACTACACGCGGCAGAGAAGAGTAGAATGACCGCGACGAACGAAATCAAGCGTTGGAGTTGTTGGGTACGTTTCATTTCAGCAAGAAGCATTTCGATACGTAATAGGTTACTACTGTGAGACCGAGCCGCGTTAACGCTGCTTTCGCGAAGGGCTATTAGGCCAGCCCTTTTAGACGGCTAAAGCCAAACGTTTCCCGGCCAACCAAATCTCAGCCGGCGTGTCTATGGTGCTGAATAATCTCTATGAAGGTCCTCAAGCTAGTGCCGCTGCCCAAGAGCGAAGGTGAATTGATTAGGCGAGCCCAGTCGTCCGATATGGACGCCTTCTGTCTGCTCGCTCAGCGATTCGAGCGCCGGATTTATTCACTGGCGCTGCACTATTGCCAACATCATCAGGACGCCGAGGATCTTTCTCAGGAGGTTTGGCTGAAAAGCTATCAGGCGCTACACACCTTCCGAGGCGAATCCAGTTTTTACACCTGGCTGCGTAAGATCACGATCAACTGCTTCCTCAACCGCCAGCGGAGCCGTTCGTTTCGTTGGCAGGGACAAACGACTGCCGTCCAGCTCGTGGATGCGGACTCAATCAAAGCTATTGCGCAGCTGGTGCCGGCGGCAGATTCCGAAAAGGCTCTGCTCAACCGGATCATGGTCGAGAGAGTTATGCAGGCGCTGTCCGAACTAACGGCGCCGCAGAGATTGATCTTCCTGCTCAAGCATCATGAAGGAATGACTTACGAAGAGATAGCGAAAGAGGTTGGTTGTTCGACGGGGACCGCCAAGAAATCGGTTTCGCGCGCGGTCATCAAATTGCGCGAACACCTGAATGTTGATGTCCAATCAACCACTGAGCTCCCGCTGAACCCGGAAACAGAGTTGGCGCGGGCGTCTCGCCCGTGATTCACGCGCAAGATGCGCGTGCCATAGCCAGGAGAATCGGAGCCAAGGGAAAATGCACAACTGCAAAGCAATCAGAGAGACGTTAATCGAGCTGGCCCTTAACGAGCCGGATCAAACACAGTCGTTGCCCGCTGAACTGGAACAGTGCGGCACTTGCCGTGAAGAGTATGGCGCTCTGCGAAAGGTCCTGCGCGGCGCCGATCAGTCAAAGCAGTCTGCCTTGCCCGCGGAGAGTTTTTGGCCCGGCTATCACACCCGCCTGCGACAGAGTTTGGAAGCTGGCGCAAAGTCAGGAGTCTCATTACCTGCGTTTGAAACCCGAACCAGCCTGGGACTTCTGCTGAAAGACTTTATCAAGTCCTCTGTGCGCTTGCCTGTGCCGGTGGCCGCGGCGCTGTTGCTGCTCCTCGGCGTCTCGGTTGTCTTCGCGCTGAAATCTCGCCGCCCGGTAAACACAATGCCGCCAGTTGTCGTGACCAAAACGGTAGAGGCGCCGGCGCCGCAGGAAACGATCCGCGAAAGAGTCGTAACTCGGGTTGTCTATCGCGATCGAGGTCTCCGTCAATCTTTGAGCGCTAAAGCCAACGCCATTAGGTCTCAGCGGAACAAGCCAGCCGGAGAGACACCGATCAGCCTGGTCGGTTTCAAACCTACGAACGACATCAAGCTTACGATTATTAAGGGGAGTTACCATGACGAGAAGTAAGGTCCTGACCATCGCCCTCTGCCTCCTGGCCATGACCGGCATGGCGACCGCCCAGGAAGCCGCGAAGCGCCAATTGATCGTGCCGTTGGCTGAAGGCGGGTTCGTGGCCTTCAAGAGCGAAACCGCCTGGACCGACACGAAGAAGGCTTCGGAGTTGCAACTGATGCCGGCGATTCTCGGCTCACGCGCGCTCGCGGACGACAATCGAATAGTCCATCGAGTGCTGAAGGACAGCGGCGGCAGATTCATCTTTGGATATGATCTCTGGGTCGCTCCCAATCCCACGGTGAAACAGTTCAGGATCGTCGTCAGACCCCTCGATCCGCAGTACGAAAGCAAACTGAGAGCGGGAAATGAGAGCGAAGGAGAGCCGCCGCAATCAGAGGTCATCTCGACGTTTGCGAAATCGACCGAGGCGCAGACGCTCGATGACGGCGACGCGTTCTCGATTGATCTGCTGGTTAACCAAAGCGCCGGAGTCAAGATCGTCGACGTAGTCAGGGTGGCATTCGATCGGGCGAATATTTGGGACAACAACCCGCGCGCGCTGCCGCGCGATTTCAGCCTCGACGCGGTCGAGCTGGGAGTAAAGGATTACCGTCTGCTCGTCAACGGGAACGTAGTGTCGACGGGTAAATCGGCCAAAGGCGCCGCCGGCACGCTGCTGTGGTTTTATGTCCCGGACCGTGGCCGCTTCATCGTTTCGCTGGTGCCTCGCGAAGGTTATCAATTCCAGAAAGTCGGCATCATTGAGGACAACCGGATCGAGTTCACAGCCAGTGGCAACCATTATGAATGGCTCTCGAGCTCGCCAATCTTGCCCGGCGGCGGTACGTGGAACCTTTGGGTTCTGCACGATCCAAATTACACGCCGCTGTTTGGGTCGGACACGCCGCCGGCAAGAAAAACGGATGGGGTCTTCGAAAAGTTCAACTCTGCGGTGGCGGCCGCCAATGAAAACGCCAGGAAGGCCCGCACTGTACAGCCGAGCACGCTGACTAACAAGACAAGTCCGCCGCGTGCCCCGACGCCGGAACCTCCGCGGCGCGTGATGATCGGAGGCGCCGACCGCATCGAGAATCTGTGGCCCAGGAGTCCGTAAGCAACGGCACGGAACCCCTGCGGTAGCAGGTAGGTAGCCGGTTCGGCACGCAACCTAACAAGTTTCCGAACAGTACTAAACCAAATTTTTTTCCGGCGCCTTTCCCTCAGCCGAGAGAACGGTAGAAGTGTGTGCTGCCAAAAATCGAATTTGCAGCGCCGAACTAAAAGGAATCATGAACCGAAGTTCACTGCCAAGGAGAGAAAGATGAAAAGAGAACTCTTATTCACAGTCGCAGCCCTGGGAATCTGGTTGTTACTTGCACCTCTTAACGCTCGATCGCAATCGGCCGACGTTCCAAAGTACGAGCTGGCCGCGGAGGTTTCTTCGGTTACTCTTGATACCGGAACAAGTCTGCCGGGATTGGGCGGAAGATTCACTTACAACCTAAACAAGCACCTGGCCCTCGAAGCCGCCGGGTATTTCTTTCCCGGCCACTGCTTTGGTTGCATCGGCGAGAGCACGGGACACGTGGTCGAGGGCGTGTTTGGCGTGAAAGCCGGAAAGCGATTTCAAAAGTGGGGAGTGTTCGGCAAAGCCCGACCCGGATTCATGAGCTTCGGCCAGGCGGCATTCAACGTCAGTCCGCTGGTCGTCATGGGTACCTCACGGGGTCAGATTCAATGTTATGGACCGCCATCCACCGGCACGCTGCCCTGCTTTCGGCTCGAAGAGAATCGTTTGACTCCGGCCGTTTTAGATGTAGGAGGCGTCCTCGAATTCTATCCGTCAAGACGCATCGTAGTACGGTTCGATGCCGGCGATACGATCATTCGTTACGCGCAACGAAGCTATACTACTCTGACCGTAGACCCGGCCAATCCAACTTCCGGCATTCCGATCCTTGCTCCGAGAACCAGTCCGGCATATACGCGGGGCAGCCTTCAATTCACAGCCAGCGTTGGCTTTCGGTTTTAGCTGCTTGAGGATTGGCCCGGTCGAGGTCTTCGGTGTGCGTCGCTCGGCCTGGCACGAGGATCGAACTGCACGAAAAGGATCACCGAGCCGTTGCTCGATGATCCTTTTCTCGTTTCGCAATCAACCGTTCGAAAGAACGTTTGTGCTAATCGACTACTCCTTTGAATCCGGACCACCCGGTCCGCGCGGCGGTCCCATGTGTTTGTGAATCTCTTCCGCCTTCACACGTTGTTCCGGGGTTAGGATGGCGAAGACCTTCGACATCGCTCTCAAGTGTTCGACCGTCATATCCGCTTCGAGTTGACCCTTTTGATTGGCCAGCGTACGGACCTGAGCTTCGTCAAACTGCCCATTCGCGGTGGCTGCTGCCAACTGTTTCTGAGTCTCTTCAAGCTTCGCATGGATGTCCTTTGCGACCGATTCCGTAGAATCCATGATCGCTTTCACTTGCTGTTTCTGGGCGTCGGTTAGGTTCAGCACCTTCGCCATATGCTCGAGCATCTCGCCATGCCCTGGTCCCATGCCTTGTCCCATTCGATGCATTCCCGGATGCCCCTTGGCCAGCGCGAAAACCGCTGCGGCCGCGGCCACGACCAGGACGGCGATGCTGGCAATCACTAAGATTCGTTTCTTCATTTTCTTCTTCTCCTTCGGCTCATTAGTAGGACAGACCTTCCGGCCTGTCTTTCAAATCTCGACAGGCCGTGAATGCCTGTCCTACGCGATCCGAAGTGGACCGCTCAATGCGTTATACGCCAAAGTTGCGGCGGCAGGCGTAAAGGCTCAGCCTGTCTGCGTAAAGTTTTGTAAAGACCGCGCGGGTGTCGTTAGTCGTTGACACTTCTTTACAAAAATCGCGACGGCGCATCGGTTACAATGTCCCGGACTTAGAATGGATCAAATACTCATCATCGACGACGACGTCGCGCTGTGCGAGCTGGTGACTGAGTATCTGGAACCGCTTGGTTTCCAGATCGAGTCAGTGCATCGCGGTGATGCCGGGGCCGAGCGGGCACTTGCCGGGCAGCCCGCTCTGGTGGTGCTAGACGTTATGTTACCGGGACTCAACGGTTTTGAAGTATTGCGGCGAATCCGGTCCGCATCAAAAATTCCGGTGCTCATGCTTACCGCAAGCGGCGATGACATCGACCGTATTGTCGGTCTCGAAATCGGCGCTGACGATTACCTGCCGAAACCTTTCAACCCGAGGGAACTGACGGCCCGCATTCGCGCCATTCTGCGCAGAACGAGTCCGGAAGCGCTCGCCGACCGGGGCCCCGGAAAAAGGTTGACTGTCGGCGACGTGGAATTGGATAACGGCACGCGTGCAGTTTCGCGCGCCGGCGAGCCTGTCGAACTCACTGCCGTCGAGTTCGACCTGTTGGATAAGTTGTTGCGGGCGGCCGGGCGAATCGTCACCCGCGAGGAGCTATCGAAACAAGTTCTCGGCCGAAGTTCGTCCCCGTTCGACCGCAGCATAGACATGCACATCAGTAATCTGCGCAAAAAACTTGGTCATCGCTTTGGCGCGACCGAGAGAATCAAAACAGTTAGAGGCGTCGGCTATATCTACGCACAGCCTCGTGCGGCCGACGGAGATTGAAAATTTTGCCCCGAAGCCTATTTCTGAAAATCTTTCTTTGGTTTGGCGGGGTGGTGCTCAGCTTCATTGTGCTTACGTTTATCGTCGGTGAGTTGAGGCATCCAGACTCGCCTCGAAGTCCGCTCGATTCTGGTCTCAATACTCGCGCGCAAACTGTCGCCGAGACCTACGAGCGAGATGGTCAGGCCGCGCTCGTCGCCGAGTTGGACCATATGCAAAGGGACGCCGGCATGCGCGCGTTCTTATTCAATCGGGATCTGAAGGAGTTATCCGGCCGGCAGGCGCCCGCCGGCGCGCAGCGGTTAGCGCAAAGGGCTTTTGAGACCCGCCGGCTCGAAGATGACGATAGTCGTAGACTTTTAGAGGCGAGACCTGTGCTGACAAAGAGCGGCGAGCAATACGTACTCGTTACCGAAACGCCGCCTCACATTGGATCGCCTTTTTTTTCTCATCCACTCCTGCATTTGTTGGCGATTGTTCTCCTGGGAGGACTCTTCTGCTACGGGCTGGCGAAGTATCTGACGTCGCCGGTAGCCAAATTGCGCGCCGCCACCCGTGAATTCGCCGGTGGTAACTTGAGCGCGCGCGTGGGGCCAACTTTAGGAGGCCGCCAGGATGAGTTGGTGTCGTTGGCCGCCGACTTTGACGAGATGGCTGAGAAGATTCAGTCGCTGGTCGAAAGTCAGCGACGCTTGTTAGGCGACATTTCTCACGAGTTGCGCTCGCCGCTTGCGCGTTTGAATGTCGCGTTGGAATTGGCGCGACAAAGGTCAGGTCTCGAAGCCGCCAGCGCGCTCGAACGTATTCAACTGGAAGCAGAACTTCTCAACGAGATGATCGGGCAACTGCTGACGTTGACTCGTCAGGAAAGCGGCGGCGCAGAGATTCAAAAACTTAACTTTGATCTGGAGGCGCTGGTGAGCG
>Ga0137398_10001214_pt1 | contig 10288 bp, 9 predicted proteins | sample czorhiz216metaG_FD_106659 | JGI IMG/M metagenome (GOLD analysis project Ga0137398, IMG submission 106659) | Vadose zone soil microbial communities from Angelo Coast Range Reserve, California, USA - czorhiz2.16 metaG | ecosystem: Environmental > Terrestrial > Soil > Vadose zone | place: USA...
CGCCAGCGCATAGACCCAGGCACGACCCAGCAGCACGCCCTTCGCCCCGCTCGCGAGCATCCGCACCACGTCCAGCCCCGAGCGGACTCCTGAGTCCGCCAGCACGGTGAGCCGATCCCCGACTACATCCGCAATCGCCGGCAAGGCCCGGACGCTCGACAGCACCCCATCGAGCTGGCGGCCGCCGTGATTGGAGACGACGATCCCATCCGCCCCGAGCTCGGCCGCCGCCCGGGCATCCTCGGGGTCCAGGATGCCCTTAATAATGAGAGGGCCCGGCCACTCGGCCCGGATGAAGTCCAGATCCTTCCACCGGATCGTCGGGTCAAAGTTCGCGCCCAGCCAGCCCATGTAGTCATTCAGCCCGCTCGCTTTGCCCAGCACCGGGACCAGATTGCCGAGCCGGTGAGGGCGCCCCTTGAGCCCCACGTCCCAGCTCCATCGAGGATGCGTGAGAGCCTGCAGGAGCCGTCGCAGTGGTGCCCGCGATCCCGACATTCCCGAGTGCGCATCGCGGTACCGTGCGCCTGGCACAGGCATGTCGACGGTGAAAACGAGCGTGCGCACTCCGAGCTCCTTTGCGGTGCGCAGCACATCGCGCATGAACGCGCGATCGCGGATGACGTAGAGCTGGAACCAGAGGCGCTCGGCGCTCGCACCGCTTGCGACCTCTGAAAGGGAGCACAGGGACACCGTGGAGAGGCAGAACGGTATGCCCGCTGCCAGCGCAGCCCGGGCCGCTTGCACCTCGCCGCGCCGGCGGTACATGCCGGCGATGCCGACGGGACCTAAGATGACGGGAAGAGATTGTTCGGCACCAAAGAGGGTGGTTTTGCGGTCCACCTCGCCCACGCCTTGCAGCACGCGCTGCGCGAGGGCAATCTCGGCGAGATCGGACACGTTGCGCCGAAGCGTGAACTCGCTGTTCGCCCCGCCGTCCGCATAGTCGAAGAGGAACCGGGGCACGCGGCGCCGGGCGGCCTCGCGGAAATCGGTCGGGGAGGAAATGATCACCTGCCCAGTGTAGCCCGCAAAGCCCAAGCCGAGGACTGAAGCCAGCCCGCACGCTTGCCCAGATGCCGGCGCGCGACCTGCTGCGCGCAGCGCCGCCCGATCAAGTCTGCGAATCGGGGGCGAATGAAAAACGATTGGTAGTGCGCGCTGGTTTGCGCAACCGTAGACATTCGTGGGTCAGCTGCGAGGGGTCCGTTTTGCTCTGCTGAGCCCTCTTATTAATAGAATAATTGTCCTTCAACGAAGGAAGCCTTCCGCGTGAGACTGCTCCGATACGGTGCGCCGGGCCAAGAGCGGCCGGGGATGCTCGACCATCACGGCCGATTAAGGGATCTGTCGGAGCATGTGGTGGATCTGGCCGGGGCGGCGCTACTGCCGGCCTCGATAGAGCAGCTCCGTTCGCTCGATCCCACCACGCTGCCCGAGGTGCCCGGTGCACCCCGCATCGGAGCGTGTGTCGGCGCGGTCGGGAAGATTATCGGCGTCGGCCTCAACTACAAGGACCACGCGGCCGAATCCAACATGCCGATCCCGAAGGAGCCGCCGCTGTTCCTCAAGCCCCCGAGCGCCATCATCGGACCCTTCGATAATGTTGAGATCCCGCTCGGATCCGAGAAGACCGATTGGGAGGTCGAGCTCGGCGTCGTGATCGGGAAGCCCGGGAAGTACCTCCGGTTGGAGCAGGCGCTGGATCATGTCGCAGGCTTTTGCATCGTGAATGACGTCTCAGAGCGCGCGTTTCAGCTCGAGCGCGGAGGTCAGTGGGACAAAGGCAAGGGGTGCGACACCTTTGCCCCGATCGGCCCCTGGCTCGTGACGCGGGAGGAGATTCGTGATCCGCAGGAACTCGAGTTGTGGCTCGAGGTGGACGGACATCGCTTCCAGCACGGCAATACCCGTACGATGATCTTCGATGTCGCCTATCTGATCTCGTACATCAGCTACTTCATGAGCCTGCGCTCGGGCGATGTGATCTCCACGGGGACACCTCCGGGGGTTGGACTGGGACAGAATCCACCGAAATACCTCACCGCAGGCCAGACGATGCGCCTCGGCATCACGGGGCTGGGGATCCAGGAGCAGCGCACGGTACCTGCGACGCCGTTATGAATAGCGACGGTACCGGTCCTCGGTCACACCGAGAGTGTTGCAAGCTCCCTTGCCCATGCGTCAGCAGCAGAACGCTGAACCAGCCTCGTCATCTAGCGCCGTGAAAAACACGGCATACGAGGCCCGCGCGACAACCACCGTGCTTTCCGTCCTCGTCCAACGCAGTCTGCCGAAGTCAGCATTTCGTGCCGGCGGCCCCCGTTGCGCCAGAATGGGACCCCGGTTGTGTTGGCAGCGTGGTCGATATGTCCGATCTGTCGAAGAAGCGCGTGCGTGAGCATCTCGGCAGGCGCCGTGCACCCCACTACATGCGCCTCGCCGAAGGGGCATATTTAGGGTTCCGGCGGGGCCCGGACACTTGGCACGCCCGTTATCGGGCACCGGACGGCGTCCAGCACTATCGAGCGCTCCAGGACGTGCCTTCGGATGACTACGACGCAGCCCTGCAGGCGGCGCAGGTGTGTTAGGTTGCATTTCTGGATGTAACCAGCATTTATTCCCCCTCGGTTCCAGCCTTACAGTGCCGCACACTTGAGTAGCCCCGGCCTCGGTCAGAGGCGAGTAGCCCGGGAGGGGTCCGGGGAGGGTTCCGGCACAAGTGGGCGGCCAACGGGTGCTTCGATCGTTCAACTCCGCGACCTTAGCGCGCTTGCGTGACCTGCCGAGCGAGATAGCGCTGGCGCGCCTGGCCATGACCCTCAAGGCGGACCTGACCTTCATACCCGTCAAGGACGCGGGCAGCCGCCGCTGGCACGCGCACACGGCGCACGGTGACTTCGAGATCCTGACGACGGGTCCCAAGTGGTATGACACCCGGGCCCGCAAGGGCGGTGGTGGCGCCATCGACCTCGCGATGCATGTGCTCGGGCTCTCGTTCGTCGATGCGGTCAAGCATCTGACCGAGCAGCCAGGCCTTCATGGTCCAGATCATCCGTAAAGGGGCGCTGCCGGCGCCGACGGAGGTCCCCGAGCCGCTGCACCCGGCCGCCGCAGTCGCGGCGACGATTCCTCTGCGTGAGCCACGGCCTATTGGATTCCCCCTGCTCTTCAGCGCCGAGCTGGAGCTCATCGAGCCTGCCGTCGCCTTCCTGCATGAACACGGGGTACAACGGGCCCACACGCCAGATACCGTGCGGACCTACGCCGAGATCCTCTACGACTGGTACGAGACCCTTGAGCAGAACCGGATCGCCTGGGGTCAGGCGGACGCGGCCGATCTCATCGCCTACCGCAACCGGATGCTCCAGGAGGCGAGTGCCCACACGCAGCGCCTTTACAGCGTCCGCACGATCAACCATCGCGTCCGCGGGGTGTTGCGCTTCTACGAGTGGAGCGTGCGCACCGGGTGGCTGCGTGACTCGCCCTTGATCGGTCGCGCGAACGACTTCGCGATCAGCCGCCGCGCCCGGGTTCCGGGTGCGGCGCGCGAGGATGATGCCCACGCCAACCTCTTTGTGCTGCGCCAATTTGCGAGCCTTCCCCGGCCGCTCTCGATGGCGCAGGCTCGCGAGCTCCTGGCGGCGCTTGTGCCGCCCTATGACCTCATGGCCCGTTGGCAGCTCTATACCGGGTTGCGGGTGAGCGAGCTGTTGCGGCTGACGGTTCCGGAGGTCTTCAAGCCCACAGCGACATTGAGCGCAGCGCCTGAGCCTACGCATCAGGTCATCGACGTGCTCCGCAAGGGTCGCAAGAACGGCTATGTGATCGCGTCAGCGAGCCTGCTGGAGGAGACGGCAGGCTACGTGGGCGCGCACCGACGCGCCTGGCTGACGCGCTCGGCGCGCAGGCGCGGCGCCGTCGAGACGGCCGCGCTGTTCATTGGCAGCCGAGGCACTCCGGTGAGCAAGAACCGCTACCAGCAAGTAATCCACCGCGCAGGCCGAGCTTGTGGTTTCAAGGTGACCACTCACCTTCTGCGCGCGACGTTCGCCTGCATGATGCTCGCCCGCCTCGAGCGGCTCGCCAAGGCGGGCGCCTCGATCAACCCGCTGCTGATCGTGAAGGTGCTGATGGGACACGAGCACATCGAGACCACCGACAGGTACCTGCGCGCGATTGCCGTCGACACCTGCGCACTCGGCGAGGTGCTCGATTCGCTGTGCGTTGGGGCACACGGCTGATGGCTGCGCGACGAGAGCGGATGAGCCGCGTGCTGCCCCGAAGGGCACCGCGCGCGGGAAGCATCCCCGAGCGCAGCGATGCGCCGCGGCGCGTGCGCCGTACCGTCATCGACTTCTCCAGGTTGCCACTTCCAGCCGACGTCAGACTCGCGCTCGCGGATGCGTTTTGGAACCATTTCGGGGTCAGATCACCCGAGCAGATTCAGGTGCTGTGGGCGCGCCTCAGGGTTTTCGTGCGCTTTGCCGTGGAGTCCGCATTGCTCCACGGGCTGGCCGATATTCATCACGATCTTCTGGTGCGCTTCGTCGAGTGGCTGAACATCCAACACCGGGCGAACGGCGATCCCTGGAGCAAGTGGAGTCGCGCGGGTCCGTACATGACCCTGCGCAGCTTGCTGCAGTGGCTGGCACGTTGCCGACCGGGCGTGCTGGGGGAGCTGCACTTCCCGTTCAATCCCTTCCCGTGGCGCAACCGCGATAGTGGGCGGGTTCGCAGGCTCCCCGCCCAGGACCTGCGGGCGATTCTCAAGGCTTGTGAGCGCGACATCACGGCATTGCGCGCCCTGCGCACTCGCGGCGAGCGCGAGCGCGCCGAGGCCGGGAGCGGCGATCCCGCCCGCTCTCTCGGCGCCCTTCTTGAGGCGATAGACCGGCGGTACGGAGGGATCGTGCCCCCGCGCAGGATCCTCTCACGCGCAGGACACCATGCGGTGGTCCGCGGACTAAAGCGGTACGGGGGCATTAGACAGGTCGAGTCATACCTCTATCCGCGGGCCGAGTTGCTCCTGCCTTACTACCTCGCGCTCCTCATCCACACGGCGGGCAACCCGCAGCCCATCGCCGAGCTCTCATGCGACTGCCTGCAACCCATTCCGTTGCTCGATGACCGGCAGATGCTGGTCTGGACGAAGCGCCGGGCCGGCGCCGCACAGCGACGCTCGTTCCGGACCACCGCCGCGTTTGAGCCGCCGGCGCTGGTGCAGGAGATCATCGAGTGGACGCACAAGCTCCGGCCCCACGCGACCGGTAGCGCGTGCAAGCGCCTCTTGCTCTTCAAGGGTATGCGTGGAGTGAACGCTTGGTCGCGCACATTGGCCAAGATGGTGATCCGCACAGACTTCTGCCGCCGACATGGGTTGCCGCATTTCTCACTCGCCTCGATTCGCCCGAGCGTCTTGAGCGCGCTCTATCGCGCCTCGGGAGACCTGCGGCAGGTGAAGGCGATCGCCAACCATCAACAGCTCGCGACCACCGTCCGCTACGTCGAAGGCCCCGAGGTGGAGGCCCAACATCGTGTGCGCGTCGCGGCCGTGCAGCGTGCCTTCCTGGGTCATATCAGCCGCGCGCATTCGGACGCAGATCCGGCCGACGGCGCGGCGATGCGGGCGCTGTCTTTATCGCGACCGGAGGCGCCCCGAGGGCCTGCGGTCTCGATGTTCGGCTTCGATTGCAAGGATCCCCTCGCCGGTACAGCCCCTGGCACGCATGCGGGCGAGCTCTGTACGAACTTCCTCGGCTGCTTCACGTGTCCGAACGCGATCATCACCGGCGATGCCGCATCCGTCGCCAGGCTCCTGCAGGCACGCGATCATCTGCGCGCGGCTGCCGCGCGGATTCATCCGGCGCGCTGGGAAGCGGTCTACGCACCGCTGCTGCGCATTCTCGAGGAGGACATCCTGACACGCTTTGCCGCGGGCGAGGTCGCAAGCGCGGCGCAATGTGAGCCCTCGTTGCCGCCACTGCCGGAGCTGCGATGAGGGGTCAAGCGGCGACTGCGGTGGTCGCAGTTGCCCGGGCCGAGGTCGCACCCATACCCCGAGATGGGTTCCTGCGCGACTCCCACTGGGACGACCCTGTGTGGATCTTCACACCCACCAACGCACTCGAGCACGAGCACCCGGTGCGGATCCGTTGGGATTTTCTGCTGCCGAGCGGGCGATGCTTTACCGATCCATCCTTCGCCTCTTTGCTCAAGGCAGCGCGCACGCTCCTGGCCCTTATCCGGACCCGCAGTCTGAGCACGGGGCTGCCGCAACGCGCGACGACGGTGCGGGGCTACTTCATGTACCTGCGCGAGCTGCTACGTTGGATGGAAAGAGAGGGGCACTTTCGGTTTGCAGACCTCGATGCGAGCGCGCTGCTGCACTTTCAGCGCTCGATCGAGCAGCGAACCAACCAGAAGCGCGTGCCGGTGGCACGCACCACGGTGCAGAGGTACCTGGACCTGCTCGTCTATCTGCGTCGATTTCGAAGAGAGGTCGGCGATGGGCTGACGATCGAGCCTTTTCCTGGGCGCAGCACGGCCAGCATGGCTGGGGCAACCGATGCGAACCGACGCAGCTGGCCGTATACCCCCGAACCGGTCGCGATAGCTCTGGTGCAGGGCGCCATGGAGTTTCTCGAGACCTGTGCGGTGGACCTGGTGCGGGCACGTGAGATTTACGCTGCCACCGTCGCCGACGTGCAGCGCCGCAGTCACACCGCGGAGGTCTGGCGCCAGGCAACCGCTCGCGCGCTCCAGCGCGTCACGCTCGAGACGGCCCAAGGACCCCACCCGATCGCATCCGCCGCCGACCTCGCTCGCCTTCTGGATGTGCTGTACACGGCTTGTTTCGTCGTGATCTCGTACCTCGTCGGGCCCCGGGCGAGCGAAGTTCTGCAGCTTAAGACCGGGTGCGTGCAGCCGCTCGCGCCGGAGGATTCGCCCGGCGATCCCGGACTTGCCGTGATCGTGGGAGCGATCTTCAAGCGCGAAGCCGCCTACCATGGCCGACGACACCAGTGGATTGCGCCGCCCCCGGCCTTGCACGCGATTGCGGTGCTCGAGGCCCTTTCGGCCCTGCACCGCGAGCGTTCGGGGCGCAAGGAGCTCTGGTTGCGCGCGCGGGGCCATTACCTCGGTGCGAGCGAGTGGCAGACCGGCTGCTCAGCGCTTCTGCGCGTGATGAGCACCAGGAGGATGGGCAAACTTCTCACCCGCTGCAGCGCATGGTTCGACTTGCCGCTGCATCAGGGCGAGCGTTGGCGGCTGTCGACCCATCAGGGTCGTAAGAGCTTCGCCCGCTTCGCAGCGCTCCGTGACCGCTCGGCGCTGTTCGCTCTGGCGCAGCATCTTGGGCATCGGGAGCGGGGGATTACGGATCAGGGCTATGCCGGCAATGACTACCGTCTCAACCGCGAGATCGAGGCCGGCATTCTCGAGCAGTCCGTGTCGGCCTGGGAGCACATGCTGAGTGCCCCTCGGCTCGGCGGCCGTGCCGGGGCCGAGATCCTCGTCAAGCGTCCGCGTTTCCGGGGCGCACGCATGAAGCAGGACCTCAAGGTTTACGCTCGCATGCTCGTCGATTCGGGACTGACACTGGGGCTTTGCGACTGGGGTTTCTGTGTGTACCGCCAGGAATATAGCGCGTGCCTCGGGAGCACCACGGGTCCCAACCCGTTGCGCCGGGAGCCCTCCACGTGTGCCAGTTGCAAGAACTTCGTCGTTTCGACGCAGCATCGATCGTACTGGCTGGAACAGGCGCGTCGTCACGAGGCATTGCTCAACGAACCGGCCCTGCCGACGCAGACGTTGAAGATCGCACGTGAGCGTTTGAAGGAGGCCTTGGCCATGGTCCGCTCGATCGACGCCACGCAGGAGACCGCACGCCGTGCCAACTCCATCACCCGCTGATCGCCTAAGGCAAGCACTGGTGATCCTGACGGCGCGCGCGTCGGATTCCCTTGAACGCGTGACCGTTAGCGCCCTATGCCAGCTGGCCAACGTCTCAAGGAACTCGCTATACCGATATCACCCGGACGTGCTCCGCGCGCTACGCGAACACCAGCGGCAGCGCGAATCCAGCGTTTCCGCGCGCTTGCGTCACGCGGTTTACCCTCAGCAGGCCGAGCTTATCGCTCTACGGCACCAGACTACGAAGCTCGCCGCCTTGGTTGATCACTACTACGCCGCGTATCGCGAGGCGCAGGCACTCCTGGGCCGCCGGGAGCAGGAGCTGGCAGAGCTGCGGCGGCGGCTGGATTCAAAGCCCGTCAGGATCGCAGGATGAGCGGCTCACCGAGGGTTAACGACCGCTTTGCGGTACGATAAATTGCGTCGGTTGCGCCCGGCATCATGGACTATCCTTCAAAGCCGTGATCCCTAAGTCAGAGACTGTCGGTCTCTCATGTCAATATCATCGCGTCTAAGGGCGGCATCTCATCGCAGGAGAGTTGCTCCGGGCGTTCTAGGGACCGCGCTTGTCCTGTTATTGGCCATATCAAGTGCGGCAATCAAAGGCGCAGTATCGGACCCAGGTAGCGTGCAGTCGCTTCTGAATGCAATCTCGCAGGATGGCAACCATTTCGACCCGAACAGAAAGCCCAACTACGAGATCGAGCTAGCGGTTGAGCTCGGCGACTCTGCCCTGCCGGAACTTGAGTCTCGCCTCGAAAAGACCAACAGCGATCCAGAGCGCCTAGGTCTCGGAACTGCCATTGCATACATAGGGGGCGCAAGTGCAATCCGGTGCCTTGAAACCGCGGTAAAGCGTTCCCCATCGCCACAACTGAAACGCCGCTTTGCCTTTGCTATTCCCTCTGCTCCGTCAAGCGACTTCATTCCCGTATTGGAAGCCTACCTGCAGGCACCGCATATTGGCGGCGACTGGCCTTCAATCGTGCAAGCAGCACACAGCCTTGGGATCATGCGCGCGCGGGCAGCCGTGCCAGCACTTCTGGCTGCGGCGAACGAAGGCGTTGGGTTCGCGTCTGAAGCCGCCCGGGACGCTCTTGACTGGATTGGTGGACCAGACGTGTCCGTCAAATTCCTTGTTCCAGGACCAAACGACGACTTGCTGCAAGCGATCCTTGCATCTGGCGTCCCTGAAATTAACAGACGCTCGTCATGGTGCGAAGGTTCGGCGGGCAGGAAATGGAAAAGAACACAGAGGACCTGGATCGTGGGGTCAGCATGCTCGTCTGCAAAGCAACCGACCATAGGGTTTGATGCCTTCCGATCAACCGATGGTAGTCGGGCGATCGTTACGATCGGATTCTATTTGGGACCCCTGGACGCTGCTGGATACAGGTACCTGCTCCTGCGGAAATCCGACAATCAGTGGTCAGTGACCGGTCTGGAGTTCTCGTGGGTTTCCTAGCTCAATCCTTATCCTATTAGGAGTGAGCTCGTCGCTGGTGCCGTCCACGCAATGCCACTGACCGCTTTCGTGCGGGCGAAGGGAGTTATCCATTGTCCGCAGCCGATCCCGGTCCGCTGCCACACTCAGGACTAGAGGAGGCCACGTTCGGAAAACGAGATGGCCTCTCCGCCTGCGACGATGATGTGATCGAGCAAGCGGACATCGACCAGCGCCAGAGCTTCCTTGAGCCGTCGGGTGATGAGTTCGTCCGCCTGACTCGGTTCCGCGGCACCTGATGGGTGGGGGTGTGCCAGCACCAGGGCGGCGGCATTGCGGGCGAGGGCAAGCTTCACCACTTCGCGAGGGTGCACGGTCGCCTTGTCAATCGTGCCGCGGAAGAGTTCCACGTAATCAATGAGCCGATGGCGCGTGTCGAGCAGCAGCACCGCGAACGTCTCATGCTCTAGCGTCCCCAGCTTGACCGCGAGGAATTCTCGGACGGTGCGCGGGGAGTCCATCGCCGTCCCCCGACGGACACGCAGCGTCATCGTCCGTCGCGCGGCCGCGATGATTTCGGTGGCCGTGGCGGTTCGCAGCTCATCGAACGCGCCGCGGACCCAGAGCCGCACGGCCTTCGCAGGCTCCGCCGTCGGGTTCCCGAGCCCAGCGACCGGATCGCCTTCCGGAGGCTCGGCCAGCGGCAGTGGCAGCTGCTCCGAGGCGCTCATCGACGCCCCCCCGCCCCGATTTGGCTGGTACCAGACTCGGTGGTGACACCCGCAACGCAACATAAGGTGTGGTTATGCGCGAAGATGACCGCCGCGGCATTGTGCAGCAGCGTCTGGCGCAGCACCTCGCGAGGATGCACTCCGGCGACGTCGATGGTGCCGCGAAACACCGCGTCGAAGGCGATGAGCCGGTGCC
>Ga0137398_10001215_pt1 | contig 10287 bp, 12 predicted proteins | sample czorhiz216metaG_FD_106659 | JGI IMG/M metagenome (GOLD analysis project Ga0137398, IMG submission 106659) | Vadose zone soil microbial communities from Angelo Coast Range Reserve, California, USA - czorhiz2.16 metaG | ecosystem: Environmental > Terrestrial > Soil > Vadose zone | place: USA...
ACGGCGCCGGCGCACCCGGCCGCGCCCCCACCCCCGCCCCCGTCCCAGCCCCCGGCTCGGACGTACACCGCGGCAGACGTGGCCTTCATGGCCGGCATGATCGCGCACCACGCGCAGGCGGTGCTGATCGCCGGCTGGGCACCTGCGCACGGCGCGAGTCCGGACCTGCGCGCGCTGTGCGCGCGCATCGTCGTGGGGCAGCGCGACGAGATCGCGGCCATGCAGCGCTGGCTCGCAGAACGGCATGAGCCCGTACCGGACGCCGACCCTCGTGGCCACATGATGCCGGGTATGGATCACGCCGTGCTCATGCCGGGCATGCTCACCGAGGAGCAGCTGGCGCGGCTCGACAGCGCCCAGGGGCCCGACTTCGACCGGTTGTTCCTCACGGACATGATCCAACACCATCGGGGCGCGCTCACCATGGTGCGCGCCCTGATCGACACGCCCCGCGCCGCTCGCGACGGGCTGCTGTTTCAGGTCGCCTCCGACATCAGCGCTGACCAGACGGCCGAGATCGACCGTATGACGCGAATGCTCGACGCACTGTCCCACACCCCGCAACGGAGTCCTCAGTGAGATCCACATCCCTGTCGCTCGCGATCGCCACCATCGTCGCGGCGTGTGCCTCGTCCGCGAAGCTCGACCTGTCCACCACGGCTCCGAGCCCCGACCGTCGCGTGGGCTTGCGCGCCGGGTGGATGAACGCCGCCGAGGCGGCCTGGAACCTGCGACAGGTGGCTGCGGCGCCGAAGCCGGCGGCCTTCATCAATCCGAATGATCCCGGCGACTTCGGATTCCTCAATTCGGATCTCGCCTTCACGGGGCACTACGTCATCCAGGGCAACTTCCATGGCCTGCAGGTGTGGGACATCGCGCAGCCGAGCCATCCCGTCCTGGCCACGACCTACGTCTGCCCCGAGCAGCAGAACGACGTCTCGGTGTACCGTAACCTGCTGTTCGCGTCCGGCGAGGACTTCAACGGCCGGCTCGACTGCGGCATCGGCGGCGTGCCCGATTCGGTGAGCAAGGACCGGCTGCGCGGCATCCGCATCTTCGACATCGCGGACATCACGCACCCCAAGGCGGTCACCAGTGTCCAAACCTGCCGCGGCTCGCACACGCACACCGTGGTGACCGACCCGAACGACACGGCCAACATCTACGTGTATGTGTCGGGTTCGGCTCCGGTGCGCTCGCCCAACGAGCTGGCGGGATGCTCGGGGCTCACGCCCGATCAGGATCCGAACAGCGAGCTGTTCCGGATCGAGGTGATTCAGGTACCGCTCGCTCATCCGGAGCAGGCCCACGTGGTGAGCAAGCCGGCGATCCTGGCCGACCTGGCCCACCGGGAATCGCACGCCGAGGCCCCCGAAGACATCGCCGAGGCGGCCAAGGCCGCCGCGGAGGCGCGCGCCAAAGGCGGGTTCACCGCGACGATCCTCGGGGTCGAGAGAGTTCTGCAGCCGCGATTCGTCGGCGTGTTGCTCGACAGCATCGTCAAGGCGCGTGGTGGGACCGGGGTGCCCACCGGTGCCGACAGCGCCACGCTGCGGGCCGCGGTCCAGGGCATCGTGGATCGCCGGGTCAACCCTCCCACCCCCGGCAATGCCCCGCGGCCCGGGCCGGTGCAGTGCCACGATATCACCGTGTACCCCGCGCTGGGGCTCGCCGGAGGGGCGTGCGCCGGGTACGGTCTGCTGCTCGACATTCACGACCCCGTCCACCCGCGCCGCATCGCCGCGGTGGCCGACTCGAACTTCGCGTTCTGGCACTCGGCGACGTTCAATAACGACGGCACCACGCTCCTGTTCACGGACGAGTGGGGCGGAGGCCTGCAGCCCAAGTGCCGCGCCACCGACAAGCCCGAGTGGGGAGCCGACGCGATCTTCTCGGTGACGGGCAACGCGATGACGTTCCGGAGCTATTACAAGATGCCCGCGCCGCAGACGCCGTTCGAGAACTGCGTGGCGCACAACGGCTCGCTCGTCCCCGTGCCCGGGCGCGACATCATGGTCCAGGGGTGGTATCAGGGCGGCATCTCCGTGTTCGACTGGACCGATCCCGCGCATCCCAAGGAAATAGCGTATTTCGATCGTGGCCCCATGGACTCGACCAAGCTGGTGGGCGCGGGGTCCTGGTCCGCGTACTGGTACAACGGCTACATCGTGAGCTCCGAGATCGGGCGCGGGCTCGACGTGTTCGAGCTGTTGCCGAGCGGCTGGCTGTCGCAGAACGAGATCGACGCCGCCAAGCTGGTGCACTTCGACTACCTGAACGTGCAGGACCAGCCGAAGCTCATCTGGCCCGCGAGCTTCGTGGTGGCACGGGCGTACCTGGACCAGCTGGCGCGCTCGGACGGTTTGGCGTCTGCCAAGGTCGCGGCGGCTCGAGCCGCGTTGGCCCGCGCCGAGCGGCTTTCCGGGCAACAACGCCGGGATGCCCTGGCGCAGCTCGTCACACAGCTCGCGGGCGATGTGCCCGCGGCGGCGGATCAGGCGAAGGTCCGTACGCTCGCCGGCATGGTCACGGACCTGGCGAACGCTGGGCGCTGAAGAGTCGGAGACGGCGGAGCACGCGTGGCGGAGGGCACCGCCCGGGTCGAGGCATTCAGCGATGGTGTGTTCGCGATCGCGATCACGCTGCTCATCCTCGAGATCCACGCGCCCGAGGCGGGTACGGCGGGTGGACTGTGGGCGGGGCTCCTGGCGCTGTGGCCTTCCTACGTCGCGTTCCTGCTCAGCTTCTTCGTGATCCTCGTCATGTGGGTGAACCACCATGAGCTGATGCGCATGGTGCGTGTCGTGACCTACCCGCTGCTGTTCGCCAACGGCCTGCTGCTCCTCACGGTGACCTTCGTGCCGTTCCCCACTGCAGTGCTGGCCCAGCACCTCGCCACGCCGGAGGCGAAAGGGGCCGTCGCCTTCTACTGTGGCACCTTCGTGGTCAACAGCCTCGGGTGGGATCTGGTGTTCGCGACGATGGTGCGCGGCCGGCTGTTCCACGCGGGCGTCGACGCCGGCACCATCCAACGCGTACGCCGGGCCTACCTGGTTGGTCCGCTGGTGTACGTCGTCGCGACGCTGGTGGCGTTGCGGCAACCGCTGCTGGGCCTCGCGCTGAACGCGTCCCTCTGGCTCCTGTGGATCCGGCTCGGCTATCGCGAGACGGCCGAGGGACGCAAGCGTCTCTGAGGGGTCCTTGCGGCGGCCGGGCGGGGCGGCAGTTTATGCCCTGTCCGCTGGAACGAGGAGCCCGGCTATGGCGATCCGCATTGGCGACGATGCCCCCGATTTCACCGCCACGACGACCGAGGGCACGATCCACTTTCACGAATGGCTGGGGGACAAGTGGGCGATTCTGTTCTCCCATCCCAAGGACTTCACCCCGGTGTGCACCACCGAGCTCGGGTACATGGCGCGCCTCAAGCCGGAGTTCGACAAGCGCAACACGAAGATCATCGGCTTGAGCGCGGACCCGGTGACGGATCACGAGCGCTGGCTCGGCGACATCAAGGAAACGCAGGGGTACGCCGTCAACTACCCGCTCATCGGCGACCCCGACCTGAGCGTCGCCAAGCTGTACGACATGATTCACCCCAACGCCACGGGTGGGAAGCGCACGGCGGCGGACAACGCCACCGTTCGCTCGGTGTTCGTCATCGGGCCGGACAAGAAAGTAAAAGCGATGATCGTCTATCCGATGAGCACCGGACGCAACTTCGACGAGGTGCTGCGGCTGCTCGACTCCGTGCAGCTCACCGCCCGTCACACCGTCGCGACGCCCGTGAACTGGAAGCCGGGCCAGGACGTCATCATCCCCGCCTCCGTTTCGGATGAGGACGCGAAGAAGAAGTACCCGCAGGGCTTCAAGACGCACAAACCGTATCTGCGGACCGTGCGGCAGCCACAATAGCGGAGGTGCTCATGACCGGCCTGTTGGCGTTGTGGCTTCCTATCCTCGTGTCGGCGGTGCTCGTGTTCGTCGTGAGCTCCCTGATCCACATGATGTCGCCCTGGCACAAGAGCGACTACCCCAAGCTGGCGAACGAAGATCGGGTGATGGACGCGCTCCGGCCGCTCGCCATTCCGCCGGGGGACTACATGATGCCCCGCCCGTCGAGCCGGGAGGAGATGCGCACCCCGCAGTTCGCCGAAAAGTTCAAGCGAGGCCCCGTCGTCATGCTCACCGTGTTCCCCGGTGGCTCGATGGCCATGGGAAAGCAGCTCGTCCAGTGGTTCGTCTACGCCGTGGTCGTCGGAGCCTTCGCCGGCTACGTCGCGGGGCGCGCCCTGCCATCCGCCGCTCCGTTCCGGAGTGTGTTCTGTTTCACCGGGGTTACCGCGTTCGTCGGCTACTCGCTGGCCCTGTGGCAGATGTCGATCTGGTACCGCCGGTCCTGGCTCACGACGACCAAGGCGACGGTGGACGGGGTGATCTACGCGCTGTTGACCGCCGGCACGTTCGGATGGTTGTGGCCGCATTAGAGCGGCCACACTACCCGCTCGTCCTGCTGGTCGCGGTCCTCGGGGCGCTGCTGCTCTCGGGCCTGGCCCCGTACGATCGGACGACGTGGTGGCTCGAGGTATTTCCCATCCTGCTGGGCGTACCACTGTTGGTCGCGACGCGGCGCCGCTTTCCCCTCACGCACCTCGCGTACACGCTGCTTGCTGCGCACGCTCTCATCCTCATGGTGGGCGGCCACTACACCTACGCGCGCGTCCCGCTGGGCACCTGGGCGCAACAGGCGTTCGGGCTGGCCCGCAACGATTATGATCGGCTCGGCCACTTTGCGCAGGGCTTCGTGCCCGCGATCGTGGCCCGGGAGGTTTTGCTGCGGACCTCGCCGCTGCGCCCGGGCCGCTGGCTGTTCGTGCTCGTGACCGCGGTCTGCTTGGCGATCAGCGCGTGCTACGAGTTCATCGAATGGTGGGTCGCCGTTGCCGGCGGCGCGTCCGCGGACGCGTTCCTCGGCACTCAAGGCGACGTGTGGGACACCCAATGGGACATGTTCATGGCCCTGGTCGGTGCGATCACGGCCCAGATACTGCTCGCCTCGCACCACGACCGCGCGCTCGCCGCGCTGCGCACGCCGTAATCGCTTCATGACGTCCGCCGTCGCGCCGCCCGCCACCGAGCCACGCGACCGCGTCCTCCGGCTGATCGCGCTCTTCAAGTTCTGCAAGGCGGTGCTGTTGGTGATCGTGGGTCTGGGTGCCCTCCAGCTCCTCGACCCGAAGATGGCGGTCCGGGCGCAGCAGTGGGTGGCGGCCCTCGCGTCGAGCAACGATCGCAGCGCCGTGCAGCATGTCCTGGCGTGGGTGGGCGGACTCTCTCCCGGCCGCCTCGAGGCCCTCGGGGTGGGCGCATTCCTCTACGCGCTGCTGTTCACCATCGAGGGGGTGGGGCTGTGGCGCGGAAAACGATGGGCGGAATACCTGACGGTCATCGTGACCCTCTCGCTCGTGCCACTCGAGCTGTTCGAGTTGATCCGGGGCGTCACCCCGGCTCGCGTGGCGGCACTGGTCGTGAACCTCGCGGTCGTAGGGTACCTCCTCTGGCGGATACGGCGTGGCGCCCAGACAACCAGCACAAGCGGCGCCGGCTCCGGTGCCTTCGGATGCTGACGGGGAACCCCGGGGGCTTTCGCGACCACTTCGCCTCGGCGGCAACGGACTACGCGGCGTTTCGACCGCGCTACCCGGCCGCGCTGTTCGCGGCACTCGCCGAGTGCGCGCCGGGGCGTCATATGGCGTGGGACTGCGCCACGGGCAGCGGCCAGGCGGCGATCGGCCTCGCCGAGCACTTCGAGCAGGTCGTGGCCACGGACGCGAGTGCGGCCCAGCTGTCTGCCGCGTTCGCGCACGCCCGCGTGCGCTATCGCGAGGCGCCCGCGGACGCGACCGGGTTGCCGCCTCAGTCCGTGGAGCTGGTGACGGTCGCGCAGGCGCTGCACTGGCTCGACCGCCCCGGTTTCTACGCCGAGGCGCGGCGCGTGCTCGTTCCGGGTGGCGTCGTCGCCGCGTGGTGCTACGGCCTGCTCGAGCTCGGCGCCGGTCTGGATGAGCCGATCCGCGCGTTTTATGAGCGGACCGTGGGCCCCTACTGGCCGCCGGAGCGCGCGCTGGTCGACTCGGGCTACCGCACCGTCGATTTTCCGTTCGCCGAGGTCACCCTCCCGTCGGTCGCCATGGAGGCGGAGCTGACTCTGGCGGAGCTGGGCGGTTATCTCGGCACCTGGTCAGCAGTGCTGCGCTACCGCTCCGCCAAGGGCCACGACCCGGTGGCTCCGCTGCTCGACCGCCTGCGGTCGGCGTGGGGCGGCCCGGAGCTGCGCCACACGGCCCGTTGGCCGCTGACGATCCGCGCCGGCCGCGTCGGGGCGTGACCCCTATTGCGTGACCCCGTGGGTCCGCGGCACCTTTCAGTCACCAATTCTGCCAGCCAGGAGCCCGAGCGATGTCCAAAGGGGACGACCGCAAGCTGGCCGCCTTGGCGAAGAAGAACGCCGCCAAGGTCGCCAAGGCCAAGCCCAGCAAGCGCCGCCGCTACGACGACACGCTGCCGCCGGAGCGGGAGGAGGACCTCGAGCTGCGCGACTTCTTTTCGGAGATGAAGAAGCGCGAGTTCTAGGACGCGCCGTCGTCGGCTGCCGCGTCAAATCCGGCTGGGCCACGACGGTGCTCGTGATCGGCCCAGCGCGCGCCCCTCGCGTGGTGGACCGGCAGGTGATCGAGTTGAGCGACGCATCCGTGCCGACCTCCCGCCAACCATACCACGCCGTCATGGCCGCTCCTCGGGGCGAGCGCACGGCGCTCGAGCGCCGGCTGCGAGGCACCGTGGAACGCGTCACGCGGCGCTCCCTCGCACGGCTGCTCGCCCGCTATCGCGTGCAGGGCCGCACGGTGCGCGGACTCGCCCTCGTCGTGGGGAGCGTCATCGACCCGGCCTCCATCGGCAACGATCACATCCGGGCCCACGCGCTCGAGGGGCAGCTGTTTCGCACGGCGCTCGAGCGCGCGGCGGGGAGGGGTCGCGTCCCCTGTGCCACGCACGTCGAGCGTGGCTTGTATGAGGCGGCGGCGGCCCGGCTCAAGCGGACCCCCACCGAGCTCAAGCGCCGCGTGGCAGCGCTGGGGAGGGCGGTGGGGGGGCCCTGGCGCGCGGAGGAGAAGACGGCAACGCTGGCAGCCTGGATGGCGCTCGCGCGGGCACATTGACCCCGCCGGGTCACCCGGCTAAGTTGTTGTGCGATGCCGACCTACGAGTACAAGTGCCCGGCCGGGCATACCTTTGAAAAGTTCTACCCGAGCATGAACGACCAGCGGCGGCTGAAGTGTCCCACCTGCGGCAAGATGGCCGACCGTCAGATCTCGGGGGGGACGGGGCTGGTCTTCAAGGGTTCTGGCTTCTACATCACCGACTACAAGCGTGCCGGCAGCGGGAGCCCGGAATCGACGGAGGGATCGAAGCCCGAGTCGAAACCCGAGGCGAAGCCCGAGGCCAAGTCCGAGACCGAGTCGAAGCCCGACAGCGGGAAGAAGAAAAAGCCCTCCGGCGACAAGTGACGGCGCACGAGGCGATTCGCGCGGCGCTGGCGACGGCGGCGGCGCGGTTGGGTGCGTCCGTGCCCGCGTCCGCGGTCGAGCTGGAGCGCCCGCGCGACCCCGCCCACGGTGATGTCGCGACCAATTTGGCGCTCACGCTCGCCAAGTCGCTCAAACAGAAGCCCCGCGCCGTGGCGGAGCGGCTGGTCGCGGCGCTCGAGCTGCCGCAGGGGCTGGTGCGCCAGATTGCCGTGGCTGGGCCGGGATTCATCAATTTCTTCCTCGCGGAGGCGCAGCTTGCGTCCGTGGTCGCCGCGGTGCTCGCGGCGGGCGAGGGGTACGGCCGCAGCGACGGGGGAGGGGGGGGCGCCGGGAAGCCCGTGAACGTGGAGTTCGTCTCGGCGAACCCGACCGGCCCGCTGCACGTGGGGCACGGCCGGCAGGCGGCCCTGGGCGACGCCATCGCCGCCCTGCTCGAATGGACCGGCTGGCGGGTGACGCGGGAATTTTACTACAACGATGGCGGTGCCCAGATCGTGAATCTGGCGCGCAGCGTGCAGGTCCGGATCCGCGAGCTGCGCGGGCAGGCGGCCCCGCTGCCGGAGGGCGGCTACCACGGGGAGTACATCCGCGAGATCGGCGAGCGCTACCGCGCCCGGCACCCGGAGGATCCCGAGGGGAACGACCTCGACGCGGTGCGGCGCTTCGCGGTGCAGCAGCTCCGTGAGGAGCAGGACCGCGACCTCCAGGCGCTCGGCGTCGGGTTCGACGTGTACTTCCTCGAGTCGTCGCTGTATGCGACGAGCAAGGTGGAGAAGACGCTCGGCCGGCTGGTCGCGGCCGGACACACATACGAGCAGGATGGTGCGCTCTGGCTCAAGACCACCGACTTCGGCGACGACAAAGACCGCGTGATGCGGAAGCGGGCCGAGAAGGGCGGCGACTATACGTACTTTGTGCCGGACGTCGCCTATCACGTCGACAAGTGGGAACGGGGGTTTTCGCGCGCGATCAACGTGCAGGGCGCCGACCACCACAGCACGGTCACCCGGGTGCGCATCGGCCTGCAGGCGCTGGGCATGGGCATCCCGGCCGGGTATCCCGAGTACGTCCTGCATCAGATGGTGACGGTAATGAAGGGTGGCGAGGAGATGCGGCTCTCCAAACGCGCCGGGAGCTACCTGACCCTGCGCGAGCTGGTGGACGAAGTGGGCCGCGACGCCGTGCGCTACTTCTTCCTGATGCGCCGCGGCGACTCGCATCTGGTGTTCGACGTCGACCTCGCGAAGAGTCAGACGGAGGAGAACCCGGTGTTCTACGTCCAGATGGCCCACGCCCGCATGAGCGGGATCTTCCGCGTCGCCGGCCGCGCCCCCGACGTGGTGGTGCCGCAAGGCGCCGACGTGGAGCAGTTGCACGAGCCCGAGGAGCTCGAGCTGATGAAGGAGCTGGCCGAATTCCCCGCGATCGTAGCCGGCGCCGCCCAGGCGTTGGAGCCCCATCGCCTCACCGGCTATCTCGAAGGCCTGGCCCGCATCGCCCACGCGTGGTACCACAAGTATCGGGTGCTGGGCGAGCCGGAAGAAACGGCGCGTCTGGCGCTCGCGGCCGCCGTGCGCCAGGTGTTGGGCAACGGCCTGCGCCTGCTGGGGATCAGCGCCCCGGATCGGATGTGACGTGAGCCTGCTCGTGGTGGGCTCCATCGCGCTCGACTCGGTGGCGACGCCGTTCGGCGAGACGGCGGACGCGCCGGGCGGCTCGGCGGTCTTCTTCGCCGCCGCGGGTGCGATCCTGCACCCGGTGCAAGTGGTGGGCGTCGTGGGAAGCGACTATCCGCTCTCCGCGCTCAAGTCGCTCGAGGCGCGCGGCGTCGATCTCTCGGGCGTGGAGCAGGCCACGGGCGAGTCGTTCCGCTGGAAGGCGAAGTACTCCTACGACCTGTCGAGTCGCGAGACGCTCGACACCCGGCTCGGCGTGTTCGCCCAGTTTCGGCCCAAGCTCCCCGAGAAATTCCGTCAGGCGCGTTTTGTGTTTCTCGGAAACATCGACCCGGAGCTGCAGCTGGGGGTCCTCGACCAGATCCCGCACCCGGCGCTCGTGGCGTGCGACACCATGAACTATTGGATTCACTCGAAGCGCGACCTGCTGCTCGAGCTGCTGCGCCACATCGACATCCTCATGGTGAACGATTCCGAGGCGCGCGAGCTCTCCGGAGACTGGAACATCTACCGGGCCGCGCACTGGGTCCTCGCGCGGGGGCCCAAGATGACCGTGATCAAGCAGGGTGAGCACGGCGCGCTGCTGGTGGATCGCGACACGACCTTCAAGGTGCCGGCGTATCCGCTCCAGGAGGTGTTCGACCCCACGGGCGCGGGTGACGCCTTCGCGGGCGGGTTCATGGCGCACCTCGCCGCGACCGACGACCTGACGCCCCCCAATCTGCGGCGCGCGATGGTGTACGGCGCGGCGATGGGCTCCTTTGCGGTCGAGGCGTTCGGCGTGCAGCGTTTCGAGCGCGTCACGCTCGCCGACGTGCGTGCCCGGGTGCGCGGCTTCAAGGACCTCGTCCACTTCGACGTAGACGAAGGCCGGACCCGGTGACGGAGCACTACGCCGCCGCGGGCGTGCGCCTCGACGCCGCGGAAGAGGCGCAGCGTCGCATCGCGGCCCTGGTGCGGACCACGCGCACGCCGCTGGCGGTGGGCGCCATCGGCGCGTTCGGCGGCATGGTGCGCGTGCC
>Ga0137398_10001219_pt1 | contig 10277 bp, 7 predicted proteins | sample czorhiz216metaG_FD_106659 | JGI IMG/M metagenome (GOLD analysis project Ga0137398, IMG submission 106659) | Vadose zone soil microbial communities from Angelo Coast Range Reserve, California, USA - czorhiz2.16 metaG | ecosystem: Environmental > Terrestrial > Soil > Vadose zone | place: USA...
ATCCAGTGAGCCGCTACGGTCTTCGCGAAAGAAGAGAGTTGCACGGGAATCGTCGTGACATGGCCGACGATATCGTCTCCCTTCACAAATACGAACGTCGGAGGATCCTGGGTAGAGCCTGCTTGCCCTTGCTGGCCTCCGTCGAACCGTGCGGTTGAGGAGGATGCCCGGTTGTGCGAGTTCGGCCAGATCGCGCGGCAAAATCGGTCAAATGCCTCATCCATGCCCTGATCATACAGAGAGACTTTAGCAACTTCTCGATTCATGGGCACTCACTTGCGAATACAATTCGGAGCATTAGGGGGCGACTTTGTAGTCCTTCAATATCCTCTTGATGTGTTGCACACTGGTCATTTCCATGGCGTCTGCAATGGCAATCGACACCTTGAATTCTTCCTCCAAACCGTTGATCAACGACAGATGTCCCATAGAATCCCATTCCGCAATGGTTTTCCTCGATGATTGATCCGTCACCTCCGAGGCATCCAAGTTGAATACCCTGGCAACCACTTCTTCAACGCTCAAAACGCCCCTTCGCGTGTTCGGATTGTAATCCACGATGGTTTCTTAATGGGCGTGGCAGCCACGTTCAGCTTCCATTCTTGCCGACCATTCTCATCTTTCAACAATGAAAACCCATGCTGAGCATAAAATTCCTTCACTGGCGGGTTTTTCTTGGTCTGAACGTACTCTCCAATCAGCCTAACGACTCGCTCTCCAGCGGCGTCGGAATAGATCCGCTCGAGAAAGGCGGTCTCAATGCCCAGTCCCATGACGCGGCAACTCATCAAGAGACTGTCGATGTGCCACTCCTCGCGCTGCTTGCGAATGACGGCAGTCCCGACCAGCCCGTGGTCGCCAAATCGGTCGACTACATGCAAATCGTAGATGCGATAGTCTTCCGACTCCATAAAGCGAGTGACATCCTCAACCTGGTAGCGCTTGGTCGTCAGATTGAATTGATTCGTCTTGTTGAACAACTGCACCACACGATTAAGGGCATCACGAGGCGCGAGATCGATTGCGACTTGAATTTCGAGCGATTGCAAGTATTCATCAAGCGAGACAGCCGTGATCTTCGCGGCCTGACGCTTCGCGTTCGCTTGATACTGCGCCCCTCGCATTTCGTCTTCTTTGGTCAAGGCCAATAGGTCGAAGTCCGTCATGTCCTCCAGCATTCGCCGATAGAGCGAGGGATCTTTAGGAAGATCGACGGTCAGCACCTCCGGCAGCACCTGTTTGATCAATTCTCGCTCGTTCGGGTTATCGTCGATAAAGACCAACGAGTCCAAACCAATGTTTAGCTCCTGGGCGATCTCCCGAATATTTTCCGCCTTGTTCTTCCAATTGATCCGCATGGCGGCGAATTGCTCTTCCCTGAGCACCATGTGGGGATGCGTACGGATGACCGCCAGCGCATCCTCGGGATTATTCTTGGAACACACCGCAAGCAGAATGCCGCGACGGGTGAGACCCAGAAGAGCCCGTTGAAAATCTACATATTCAATACCTGGAGCAGTCGGCCCCAACGCGACTCCCTCAGTCCCTACTTCTCCGACAATCCCCCCCCACAGTGTCCCATCGAGATCGAGAACCACGCATTTCTTCGTGAGCCCTTTCAGCGCCTTGACATAACGCATGCTGTATCGCGCCAACTCCGGAAGAGACGCTTCGGCAATTCTCATACTGGCCATGTACCACATCTTCGCCTGATGACTGCGCTCTCGCCCGACCCATCCGACCACGGCATCGAGCGGCATCAGGAAAGACCGCTCGTGCGTCCGTAATTCTCCCGCAAGTTCATCGTTTAAGACGGCAAGCCACTTCGAGAAGCTATTAGCAAGTCGGTTCTGGAGAATCCCCTGGCCGTCCCTTCCGAGAGCTGAAAAGCTGTGAACTACCGTGAGCGCTCCAATATGCGACTCGATTTCTCGAACAAGTCCAAGGACCTGCCCGACAATGGCACCTCGAGCCGACGCGAGTTCATCTTCACTCATGGGCACAACAATCTTCGGGCAAACATCCTCAAGTCCAAGCGCGAGGAAAATGACGTCCGGCTTGAACTGATAGAGATCGCTCCTGGAATTCAATATTTGTTGCGTATATTGGTTGAACGGCGCCAGGTAAAACTCCGGAATGAGCCCGGCTTTTCTGCTTTCCACATCTAGATAGGGGATCAACCAATCCAAGACGTACGAGCTCAAAAGAGCAATGCGGACTGCGCGCCCTTGGCTGCCCGGAAGTTTCTGCCGCTCCCTATACACATACGAGACTGTCGAATACGACAGATCCGTCTCGGCCAGCCGGGTAAGCCACCGAGAAGCTTCTTCGGAATGGCCGGCCTTCGCGGCCATTTCGTACAATCCTCTCATCGCCGAGACACAGGCTGGATCGATGGCAAGCGCGGTCCTGAAAACCTGTGCAGCCCCCTCGCTGTCTCGCTCCTGAGCCAACGCCTTAGCCAACCGGATACAAATCGTGGTATCGCTGATGAGCTTTGTCTGTTGGACGAGATGTAAGAGATGGGCTGCTTCCCTGTACATCTTCCGGTCAAGAAGCGTACGACCCAGCAAGTTGCCGAGATCGGTTCCCGACTCGCTGATCTCATCAGGGTGGGTTCCCATCACATCAACGGCCCCCTTCGGATCGAAGAGAACCAATCGCTCAAATGCCTGCCGAAGACGAAGACCAGACGGTAGTCCGCTGAGCGCCGCACGCGCCTCAAGCTCGTCTGTTAATTTGCTTAACCCAGTGTTATGCAAATCTCGATCTTCGCTCATGGATTCTGTTCGCCGTTACGACGCATGATGGCAAAATAAGCGCGCTCCCAAAAGCCGCATTTGCTCACATTCATGAAGCCGGCCAGAGCTTATTGACGAGATATCGCGTTTCAAGCATCGCTGTCTTCAAGGAACCAAGCGTCCGACCTTTATCCTGCGTTTGGACAAGGTAATCGAGCATTTCAGAAACCGGCACGTACCACCCAGGCTTCTGGCTCAAGGCTTGGAATATACGGTGCACCCGAGGATCTAACACCCCGTCTTTGACAAACCCCTTGCCGAGGTGTGTTGAGACAATACAGAGTCCTCCCGCCTGTTCAAGGCGATCAACGTTTTCCTGAGTGAGCAATCGAACGAAATCTCCGACATCAGGCGCATCTGTGGTGGAAAACCACAAGTTGACATACGGCGTGCCTGAAAGCCGATAGGGCATTTCCGGATTGACCTCAAGCATGTTCAGGCACGGAAACGTCCAGTTCCTTACGTAACGGATGTGCTGGCGACAAAGATCGCCCCAAAAATAGTCCGTATCCTTGACATCCCCGAGATAGTAAGAGGTCGTTTCCTTGCGCAACCACCCAACTATGCGGCGCAGCCACGAAGTCTGAAACCGCTTATATCCCCAATAGAGATTGTCCCGGTTGTGCCCATGATTGCAAAAGAGGGTCGGATACGCACCGAACTCTCCTTTGAGAAAATCCAGCGCTCGCACGGTGCGGTCACGCCGGCTGGATTCCATGGTTGCTCCATGAAAAGCAATCTCAAACCCGTCGACTCCAAGCTGACGGACAAATTCCAGATAGGGTTTTCGCTGCAAGGTATCCGCCGCGAAAAAGATTCGACTGCCCTCCGGGCAATCGACCGGCCATACGGTTTTCGTTGTCCGGATTCCATGGGCCTTCAGAGCGTCATAGACAGGTTTGACGTTCTCCAACGTAGAGTCGTCCGTATCGTCGAGAATCGTAAAAGCGAACTGTTTACCCTGCGGAAAGTTCATGATGACTCGGGTTTCCCTCGTTTTTACTCCTTCTCGACGACACTGCAACTGTCAGCACAGTTCTCACGAGAAGTTACCCCTTTGTCCATACACTCTGAATACAATCGTTCATATTGTTCCACCATGGCGGAAAGCGAAAACAACTCCGTGGCCCGTCTCCGCCCAGCCTCTCCCAGCCTTGACCTTAGTCGCTGATCTCCGAGCAACTCGACGATGCGGGCGGACAGGGCTGGTGGACTCATCGGCGGCACCAAATATCCCGTCTCTCCATCCACGACGAGCTCTGAATTTCCACCTACATTAGATGCCACGACCGGTTTCCGTGCCGCCATAGCCTCCAAGATCGCGACTGATAATCCTTCTGACAATGACGGCAAGACAAATAGATCAACAATTCCGAGCAAGTTTGCGACATCGTTCCGAAACCCAAGGATCCGTACATGGTTCTGAATTCCAAGGTCGCGAGCTTGCCTTTTGAGCTCCTCCTCAAGCTCGCCCCTCCCAGCAAAGAAGAATACCGTATTCCCGTGCTTTTCCAGTATTGCCGGGATCGACTGCAAGAGGTAGGTATGCCCCTTGACCGGATACAAGCTTCCGATCACGCCGACGATTTGATGACTAGGAGGGACTCGCAATTCCCTTCTCAACTCCACTTTGTCCTCCAATCGAGGCTGTTCAAGATCAGGCACTCCGTTATAGATCACACGAATCCGCTCTGGTGAAATCCCAACAGTCGAGACAATGAATCGCTTGAGGTCTTCTGAAACTGCAACTGTTGTAGCTATACGGCTCGTAAGCCGATAGGCCAATCGTCGTTTGATCTGCTCACCGTAATAACTCTTTCCATGAATTGTGGCGATGACTGGTATGCGAGCCAGCCTCGCCACAAACGCCCCTTGCGTGTTGGCGGTGAATTCGTGCGCATGGACGAGACTCGCTCGACTTGTTTTCAGAAACTTGAAAAACTTCATTCCCCAGGTTCGGTCGAAGATTCCATTGATAGGAATCACATGAGTTTCGAGCCCCTGGGCGATACATCGGTCCCGCAACCATCCTGAGCTGAAGAGACAGACGACGGAACGAAATTTCTCCGCACTCAACGCCCCTGCTAAGCGGCTCATGATCATTTCGGCACCCCCAGGGATGCTTGTACTGGAGAGATGGACAATCGTTCGAGTCGGCATAGGACGATACAAGCCCTAATGCCTCAAGGCATTCAGCGAGAGTCCTTCAATCGCCATTACAAGATCAAGAGGACGAAAATGCCCGCTTACACCGATTCGCGGAATGTTGAAGCGATCTGTCCGACGATCTACATATCCGTCGTACGCCGAAAACATGGCGGCATATCCAGCCTCGCGTACAAGTCTTGCAATTTCAGGGCGTGTGTTCTGCGTTCCAATGAACGGACAAGAAAACAAATTAATAGGTTTATGTAGAATGGCTTCAAGATCCTTCTTGCTCTGCACGATCTCAACCCGCGCCTCATCTGTAGCTGCCCGTCCCAGATCGGCATGATTGACAGTGTGGGAGCCGATTTCCCACCCCATTTCGTCCAATCTTCTCAGATCTTCCCCAGTCAGGTTCTCAAATGCGGATGGGAAGGCCCCGATATCATGCGCAAAGGCTCTTGATGTATTGACGAAACCTGTTGAGACGAATAGGCCAGCCCGTATTCTCGCCTCCCTGAGAATCGGAGCGGCGTGAATCAACACATCACGATGGCAGTCGTCGAATTGCATGACAACAGTTCCGTCGGGGATTCTCTCTCCATCTCGGATCTTGCGGACAAGCGTGGCAGAATCAATGACCACGTATGACTTTTTGAGAACGGCAACGTGCTCAGCAAAGCGCTCGGGACTAGTTGCCAACGTCTCCGCGCACTGCGCATTAACGTGATGATAGAGAATTATGCTGGCTCTCTCATTCCCAAACAGGCGGCGCATCGTTCTCACCAACGTCAAGACACCGCAGAAATACATCACAAGATAGGCAAGGGTCTTGATACAGCTAACGAGAATGCTGGCTGGCGCTCTGCCCTGCGCCCGTCGCACCTGCAGGTCATACGTCTGTGCTCGACTCGGAGAGGTCCTCGGCTTTCCGGTCCACGAGGGTTGCTTCGTCCTGCTAGATGTTCCAGTGGCAATCGACGCCACACACCGGACCAATGCGTCCTGAGCAAGCATGTCCAGCTTCATTTGAAGCGTCTGAAGGGAATCACTCGGTTCGATAGCTACGGAATCAGCACCCACGATATCTCCAGTGTCCAATCCGTCATCGACAAAATGAATCGTTACTCCAGCAGACTGCTGACCATCATAGAGTTCCCAGAACCCCGGTGGCATGCCTCGGTATTCGGGAACCTTCCCTTTGTGGACATTGATGCAGCCCATTCGAGGAGCTGAAAAGGTCGACCGTTTCAACACTCTGGTTCCTATGACGATTCCGAGATCGACATTCAGCTCCCGTAGCGCCTCGGCAGCTGGGAGACCATTCAAATCTCCCACTTCGCGGACCGGAATGTTCTCGAACTTTTCGAAGTCCTTCACATGGAACCGACGAGTGGGAAACGCGAGCTGAAGCAATCGCGCCACCTCCTCATGTGGGACGACTGAAGCTGCGAATCGCTCAAGCTGCTCCCGAATCGCTTCTGCAATTCGAAATCCGATGTAACCGATTCCTTCCCGTTTGATGTTTCGCCGAAGGTTCCGCATCCTCCTCCTAAACGTGGGCCGATCCGAGTCAAACAATATTCCGACCACTGATACGTCCGGAAGGCTCGCCACTGCCGAGATCGCATCCAGCACTGAGCCGGATTCAAGCCCAGTGAGGATCACGACCCTGAGTTTCGGTCTTTCAGCACCGGTTGTAGTCATGCCCCTCCAGCGTTGCAGCACTTTACCCAAAGAATCCGGTCAGTATCATCCGTGACGATGACACCGGTTCGTTGTATGGAGCCACCGTACACGCCCATCTCAGTCGTCGAACTATCGCATGCCCACGCTGTTATAGCCCGCAAGATGAAAGGCAAAGAGCTTGGGGGTATTTGTCACGTCATCGTGAATATTGATACGTTTCAGCCCAAACCGACATGACGGTACCCGACCTTCATAACCGAATTCTGCCGATGTAGCGGCCGCGTAACCTGCAGCCTCAACCAATTGCTCCACCTCCGCTGACCAGTTGCCGTTGGGGTAGCAAAACACGGGAACCGTCGCAATGGGCTTCTCTCTGAGCATCGACCATGATCCGCTGATCTCTTGCGCCAGCTCTGTCGCATTGAGATGCGTCATGATCCTGTGCGTCGCCGAATGCGAGCCAAATGAGATCCCAGCCGCTGACATTTCCTGTGCCTCTCCCCAATTGATCACTTGCCTCTCCCCAGGGAGGACGACCCCAAGCTGCGCAGCCCATTCTGCGATAAAGGTGTCAATTTGATCCTGTTGCAGGGCTTTGCAGCCCTCGATAATTGCTTCGGTATCACCAGCACACATCGAGGCCTCTACGCTAACGAGCCATGTATGTTTCTTCTTGAGGATTCCGACCACGCGCCGTCGCTCGTCCTCGCTATGGCAAACGGGGTGACGACACAGCCATACGATCTGTTCCGACCAAAACCACTTGGCTGTTCCGACAAAGGTCGTCGGCAAGAACACCGTCGCCGGCACGGCAAACCGCCTGAGCACGGGCAATGCATGGACGTAGTTGTCCAACCAGCCATCGTCGAACGTCACCACGCAGTAGCGCTGATCGAGACTCCATTGTTGCTCCGACCACAGACGCAGGAGCTCGGCAAACGGGATCACGGAGAAATGCTGTTTCACGAATTGCATGTGCATGGCAAACGTCTCTGCCGTGACATACATCCCCGGCTGGATATGTTGCGATTCTAGCTCTTTGTTCGACACAACCCGATGATAGGTCAGTATGACCGCCTTCCCTTGCAGACAGTTCAGGTATCCGGGGGACAGGGCATACAGCTCCGCCGCACAGCGGCGAGCCAATGCCTTCACCTGCGCTAGCGCTTTGATGGTTCCCATGCGACAAGCCGCTCCCCGGACCAATACCGAATCCAAGCTTGGAAGATCGAGGCGTTCACCAAGAGAAAGAAGGACGCCAGCTTGATGATGGGGAGGCGCAAGAGCGGCTTCCAGAGAATGCCTGCGAGCGCGACTGCATAGAACAGGGCCTGGATCGAGAAGAGCATGGCATACCACGGTGAGGACAGGGCGAGAATGGCGTTACTCACGAACGCCGTCATCATTCCGAACGGCACGAGCCAACGGCAGAGTTTATGGCTCACAAGCTGCCAGGCAAATATGGCGTGCCGGAAGGGGTTGGCAAGCGTCAAACTTCTCATAAATACCGAAATCCCTCGTAAGACCGTCCGCACTTTTCGGTCATACTCCTTCCGCTCATCGGCAATATTCTTGTAGTACCCTATGCTGTCCGGATCGGACACGCCTCGAAGCCCCATTTGCATACTGTTCAGAACGGTGTTGAAATCGCTTTGGAGATCGTCCGACCACGCCCCTTTGCACACCTCCCTCCTCGCAGCAAAGAACGATCCACTGAGCCCTACTAACGAATTTACGCGCGTCTCCAAGGACCTCAGAAACATTTCATATCGCACATAGGCGCCTTCTCCGCTCGCCTGACCGTCCTGATCGACAAAGCGGTCGACACTGCTCACACACCCCACAGTTGGATCATTAAAATTCTTCACGATGTTCGACACCGAGTGTTCCGGGAGAATCGTGGCCACGTCGGAAAACACGAAAATCTCCCCCTTCGCTACCTCCACGGCCAGTTTCTGTGCAGCTTCCTTTCCCTTTCTCACAGACGCTCGAACCAATTGGATCCCCTGGTCTGCATAGGATTTCACGATCTCGTCGGTTCTGTCCGACGAACAATCCGATGCAACTACCACTTTGAGCCGGGAGATCGGATACCTGAGCTTGAGCGTATTTTCCAACTTGCCCGCAATACGTGATTGCTCGTTATACGCTGTGATGATAAAAGTGACGGAAGGAGTAATATCAGCCTTGCTTACTCTGCGAAATCTGATCAATGACAATCCCCAGAGCAGAAGCGGATAGCCGAGATAGGCGTAGGCAACCAGTCCTACCGACATCCAAAAGACTATTTCAAGAAATATCATGCGATCATTCTAAAACCTGGAGATCGAAGAGGGTTTTCCGTGCCCCGGAAGATGCTGTTTTGCACCACAGTTGCTACGTCCGTCCGGAACGGCTACGAGGTTGGGCGGTCGCTTTGTCAAACAGGGCTGCAGCTGCCTGGCAAGTTCTCGTCTCGAGAACTTTTCCGCAAATTCCGGAGGGTTCGCTACACGCGCCTCCGAACGAGCTTCGTAGGCCATTTCGACGGCATGACGAAGGTCCGTGCGCTCATTGGAAGTCACAATAGATCCGGCTGACGCATATTTTTCGACGAGTTCGCCATTGTCGCCACGCTGGACCAATTCCGACCATTTGCGTATGCCGCCGCTCCGGACAGACCTGGCCTAAGCGCGGTTTTGAAAGCGAATCCAGACATCAGCCGACGGTCAATGCACCGCGCATTGCAGGGGCCTGTTTACTTCCGCCTACGGATTTGTCCGTCGATGATCGTCAGGTTCCCCTCGCGGCAAAAATGATGGGTAGAAATGACTTTTGTATCCCAATTCGGTTTGACCGAAGCCACAACCTCCTCGCGGTATTCCTTTTCGTTCAAGGCGGTGACCTCGCAAAGGTTGAAGCCGAACCCGTAGTGCCCGGAACAGTTTTGCGAAGGCCTGTATATTTTGCCATCCTTACGGAAAATCTTGCCAGCCGGACGGGCGCTTTTGACGTCCGACACGATGGGGTTCAATGGGTGAGGAATCCAGTCGGCGCTGTATAGTGTATCCGAGTGGAATAGAAACAACTCGTCCCAAGACGACGCGCCCTTATTTTCGACGATGTTCGTGAACAGCCACCATTTGCCCCCGGAGTGGAACAAGGTGGCATCGATCGCCACGACATTCTCCATCAGATTCATTTGAAATTCCCACGTATCCGGGAATTTCACGCACTTGTACAGTTCGACCGTCCGGTTTTCAGAGGTTTCCGGAATCATGTATACCCCGTTATCCCATTCGAAGACGAACGGATAGGAAAGATGGTACGGCTTCTCGAGTACCTGAAAGGGAGGAGAGTATTCTCCCTTTTCATTCATGACGATTAAGGAGATGTGCCCTTTTTGTCTTATGTAGGGAAACTCCTCTACATAAATGAAATACTTCCCGTCGCGGCACAGGACGTGAGGATCGGCCCAAAACCTGTCTTTGGGCGGCAGGATTTTCTTGAACCGCCACAATGATCCCGAGAAGTCACGGTTTAAATCGAACATCAAGAACCATTGGTCGAAATGGAATGATGAAAAGCAAATATTCCTGATCTTTTTCAGCACTCCTCTTAGAATCAGCCGAGCGAATTCGGAATTCGTCGGATGGGTGTAGA
>Ga0137398_10001220_pt1 | contig 10269 bp, 7 predicted proteins | sample czorhiz216metaG_FD_106659 | JGI IMG/M metagenome (GOLD analysis project Ga0137398, IMG submission 106659) | Vadose zone soil microbial communities from Angelo Coast Range Reserve, California, USA - czorhiz2.16 metaG | ecosystem: Environmental > Terrestrial > Soil > Vadose zone | place: USA...
AAATCCTTCATGCGATTCGATTTCGCGCAAGAGATCAAGATGGAGACACTCCTCCCAGTCGGGTTTGCTGGCGCTTGATATTCCGATCGCTGGTGTGCAGTACATATCTCCGGCCCTCAGCAAGCGTAAGGAGCTCGCCGTTTTTCTTGGACCCAAAACCTGCTTACCACACAGTTTGGCACTCGTGACCCAGTGCGGTGAGGGCTTCAGATTCACGATCACGCGTTGGTGCTTGAGGACAAGCGACTTCGCAACTAGTGAACGGCCGGCAGGTCCGAGCAACCGGACCAGGGTGGCGCTGAAATGGATGAAAAAAACGACCAGATTGCGCATCGCAGAATCGTGCAGGACGGGGAATGTTGAGGAATCATGCGCGAAGGAACAATTCGCCAGAGACAGCTCAGTTGGTGGCAGGATTCGAGTCGTGGCTCACCCGCCCGGGTTCTCCGCGGAAGGGCAGCTTGAATTTACGGGAAATCTCCGGCCAGAATTCGCGGAGCACGTCGAAACCCATGTCTTGGAGGATGCTGTAGCCAACCCGCTGCGCTGCTGGAGCGAAACCGCGTTGATTGTCTGGGTGATACGTGTTGCTCAGCACGATCGTGCTCGTCGTCCCCAGCCATTCGGAAAGATTGAACATGCGTTCGCCATCGTCGCGATGAGCCACGACTGCATGCTCCAACGCATGGAGCAAGCGCCTCCCGGCGCTGCCGTGGATCAAGCGGTAGTAGCGCGGGTCCTCCGCAAAGATCCAGGGATATGCAAAGTCCTGAAAGAACCTGGAGGAGGCCTGACCGGCGAAGTCGGCGCCAAAGCGCCTGCCGTACCCTTCAGCCCCCTGCCCATAGCTGCGGTCCGTGTTTTCCGCTTGGTCAAGTCCCGCGTTAAAACCAGTGGTGAGAAACGTCACTGGGTCAAGCGAGTCCTGCACGAACAGAACTAATTTATCTTTAAACCTGAGAGTGCACATTTTCACGCCGGGCTTGTACTGCGGGGGGTGAACGGCCCTGCGTTCCAACGGCCGGGCGAACGTGCCCACGACCTTCTTCAATGGCCCGTCGTAGTCTTCCAGCCGTACCATCGGCGCCGGCTGAACGCACGGCTCCGTCACAGGAGCAGAAGGCGGTTGCTGAGGAGGAGCCGGCAGTCCCTGCGCGCGTACCTCACTCGCACACCAGCCGACGGCAATCAGCACGGACACGATGAAAACAAAGTTATTTCTTTTCACCGTCAGAACTCCTGCAGGGATACCCCCCGCTATCTTTGCGGATCTGAGCGGTGACTCCACGCCTGGCTTCGATTTCACGTCGATTCAACAACTCAACCTCTCGCTTTCCGGGTTTTGCGTTTTCGAGCACCTTGATACCCGGCTGCCCATTTCTACGGGAACTCAAAATCGAATTGGGCAAGGTAACATTGCCGAATTACGTCCCAACGAATTATCGTACCGCCCATTCAGCGCTACGCGCCCGGGGCCGCTTCGGACACGCTATCACAGGACCTGCCTGGTGGATTGCTCCTACCTGAACGCGATTGGTCCACCGCTCTCAACGTATGATCTCAAAATGTATCCTGTGCAGTTCGCTGGCTCACTACAGGATTTTTTGGACAACTTGGCTATTCTGGTTTGCAAGCTCCCGTTCTAAGCCAAGGCGTGGCTGCCTTTGGCGGGACCACCGAATTCGTCAAAACTTGCGGCAGCACCGACATCGTCGAAACTCGGAAGGCGGCGTCGCGCGCCCTTAGCGTTGAGTTGAGTGGTCATGGATTGATTCCAGTCGGGATACTCATGATGAGTGCTGGAGGATTGCTTTTGCCTTTCTTGGTGGTTGGATGGAAGTGCGGCCTCCCTTGACCTGGTTTCCGATGTTTTTCGGCACCGGAGCCTTCCTTGAGGGCTTCGTTTCGCGCGGCCTCGCGAGTGTTGCTGCTTGTCTTATTGACCATCGGCTCTCCACTCGGTCCCAATTTGTTTCCAGGCTCACCCGTAGCTTGATTTCCGGCAGACACACCGAGTGCATCGGTTCAGAATCCATGATTGTTGAAGAGGCTTCAGGCACGACCGTCCACCGGCCGTAACGATAAGAATACTCATCCGGCTTTTCCCCTGTCCGTCCCCTGGACTCTGCTCTACACTTTTCATATAGGAAAACCAGCATGTTTCAACACTTTGATACCGTGATTGCTTTTGTCGTCCTCATGCTCGTCGCCAGCCTGTTCATCACGGCGACCACGCAACTTGTTGTCAGCTTGCTAGGCCTGCGCGGCGCAAATTTGCGGCGTAGCCTGGTGGACCTATTCGAAACCGCCTGTCCGGATCAGGAAGCCGGACGCTGGGCAAAGGAAATTGCCCGCCGAGTCCTACGTCATCCCGCGATTTCCGATTCGGTCTTTTCGCGCTTTTGCCTTCGCGCGGATCGGCTCCCCTTCATTCCGCCGGAGACGGCGGGGAAACTGCAAGGCGCTAGCGCCTTAATTCCCCTGCTGCCATGGATCGTGGGTGGGGTTGGAGGTTTCTTCGTCACTCCCATCGTTCTGGTGATTGCCAAGAGTCTGTTTGCCGCGGATACATGCAAATATTCGGACCTTCTCGCCGGCTACGTTTCAGCGATCAATTTCTGCCAGCATCCCTGGCGCACCGGGGCGCTCGTCGGCGCCATTCTTGGCGGGCTGCTCAGCCGCTGGCGCCTGGCCACATCAGTCCGTGTCGAAGAGTTGCTCGCCGTCCTCGAAAAGCTTTCCGACCCACTTCCTGGCACCCTGCCCGATCCTGCCCAGCACGCAATGCTCACGATCGTGTGGACCGAGAATGAGGGAGCCAGAGCGAAGCCAGGACCGGCGCAAGCGGGTCGGGCTGTCCCCTCGAAGTCCTATTTTGATGAGGGCATCATCCGCCGCGCCTCGAAGGCTGCGCCGCTGCAGAATGAACATTTCGACCCGGCGGCTGCAGATTTCGATGAAGGCATCGTTCGCCATGCCGAGCCGGTCGAAATGGATGGGAGCGTCGCCGTCGCAGTGGAAAAAGTGACAGCACAAGCGAAGGAACCCGAGCCGGAATACACTCCTGCCACGGGGGGATTGACCGGGGCGTCGGTTCCTGCTCGGCCCGAGCCGCGCTTGGAAGGCCTGCGCGCTTGGTTCGATCACGTCATGGACCGGGCCTCACAGCGCTTCACCGTGAAAGCACGCCTCGTAACGGTCGTGCTTTCCTGCATTTTCGTCTTTGCCGCACACTTTGACTCCGTTCGGCTGTTCCAGTCGATGTCTCAAGGCGCCGAATTGCGCGCACAATTGGCCGCCAGTGCGGAAGCCATTGACAAGCAGGCGCAGAACTTGTCGCATTCAAAGGAAGGCGGTCACACCGTCGTGCCCGACGTCTATCGCAAGGTCATGGCTTCGGTGTTGCGCACGGTCGCCGCCGTCCCTGAACCGCCAAAGCCCAAGGTTCGTCGGGTTTCTCACACGGTCGCCCCGGCTTCCAGGAATTCGCAGCAATCCGACGGTGACAGCCTCTCTATAGCCACCACCGAAGACAAATTCACCGCGGAAGCGAAAGCCAAAGCGACGCACGACCTCGAAGCTGTGCCGGGATTTGCGAGCCGTGAGGACGCAGAGTCTTGGCTTCGCACGACCCTAGATGGAAACCCCGCGGGCGCGCGCCTGGCCGCGGCGTACCAGCAAGAAGTGAACGCCGAGCTGGTCAGCGATTCCGACAAGCTCATTGACGAGTCCGCTTCGCTCAAGAGTGATCTGGCGCGCTCCGAGTTCAAGCTCTTCCCGGACGGGCGAGGCTGGGCGCAGTCCTCGAACGAAGTGCCGGGCCTTTTGGTCACCGTGGCGTTTCTCAGCCTGGGCGCGGCGTTTTGGTACAACACGCTGAAGAGCCTCGCGAGCCTTCGCCCGCAATTGGCAATCAGGCTGGATCGCGAGCGCAAGCACGAGAAGCCGGCCTAGGAATTCCCCAGCGACCGCCGACTCTGATCAAGTTCGCTCGTGGGTGAGTTCACCATCCCCGCTTCTCCATACTTCCCGTTTCCCGTACAGCCAAAAACTCGTCCTCGTCGCTGCCCTGAGCCAGAACTCATTGCTCTGTGCACGTCGATGATGAATCAGTCTTTATTGCCATGGGAGTTCCCGGCATCCTTAAAACGCGCGCTGAGTGAGCCCATCGCCAGCTGTCCCGTCGACTTTTATCCCGCTTCCCTCTCTGATGGTTGCCCTCCCTGCAATCAAATACCGTAGTACGGAGTCGCCAGAGATCCTTTATTCGTGGCATCCGTACTGTGGGCGTTCGGTCTGGATTCACAGAAAAGTTGTAAAGGGTGGATCCATCGTCTACCGGTGCACTCTGGAAACAGAACTACGACTCGGCTCTTCGGGGTACCGCAGCGCCGCTTTGACGGAAGCCGCATACCCTTGGTTTTCAGCCAGCGAGTCACGACGACAGTGAAACCTCAGGTCCGCGGAAGTCTACTTGGTCTTTCCTGGGCCCCAGAGGGCGCGGCCGGGTTTGCCGCCGGTGTGCTCGCCGTCTTTGAGAACCTGAACGCCGTTGACGAAAACGTGTCTGACGCCGATGGAATACTGGTGAGGCTGCTCGAAGGTAGCACGGTCGGCGATAGTTTGCGGATCGAAAACCACTACGTCTGCAAACATGCCTTCCTTGATAAATCCGCGGTGATCGAGCCCGAGGTTTGTAGCGGGCAATCCCGAAAGCCGGTGCACGGCTTCCGCAAGGGAAATGACTTTTTCTTCGCGGACGTATTTGCCGAGCAAGCGGGCGAAGTTGCCATAGGCACGTGGATGCGTGGAAGATTTGAGGAACACGCCCTCCGGGGCCATCGACGCTGCATCTGAGCCGAATGAGACCCACGGCTGGCGAATTTGTTTCCTGACGTTTTGCTCGTCCATCATGAAATAGACGGTGCCGATGCGCGAACGGTCTTCCAAGACCAGATCCATGATTGTCTCGATGGGATCTTTGCCACGCAGGCGCGCAACTTCGGCTAGCGTCTTTCCCGTTTGCGCCTTGAGCGCGTCTGATTTGAACCCGACGAGCAGGATTTGGTCGGGCGAGCCGGCCAGCATATACAGATTTTCCCAATCGTTTGACGGAGTGCGCATCGCGTCGGCTATTTTCTTTCGAGTTTCCGGGTCTTGCAGGCGCTTGTAGGCAGCCTCGGCACCTCCGTCGTAAACCCACGGTGGCATACACGAATTGAGCCCCGTCGCGCCAGCGGTATAGGTATACATGTCGGCGGTGATTTTCAGCCCCTGGCGGCGGGCGTCTTCAATCATGGCGATTACGTGATCGAGCTTGGGCCAGTTCGCCTGCCCGGAAGCCTTCAAGTGGTAGATTTCGACCGGAAGACCTGCTTCGCGACTGATGCGAATGGTTTCTTCGACCGCCTCGGTGAGCTGATTGGCTTCGCTGCGAATGTGTGCGATGTACTTACCTCGGTACTTGGCTGCAACCTTTGCCAGCTCGATCAATTCATCGGTCCTGGCGAAAGTCGCGGGCGGATAGATGAGAGCGGTAGTCACGCCGAGGGCCCCGGCTTCCATTTCCTGGCGTACCAGCTCGCGCATTTTGTCGAGCTGCCCGGGAGTCGGGGGCTTATCTTCGAGTCCAATCACGTACTCGCGGATGGTGGGCGCGCCTATGAACGAGGCGAAATTTTGGGACACGCCGCGCTTTTCCAGGTAGGCGAGGTATTCGGCCAGAGTTGTCCAAGCAATTTCGTACCTTATGTCCCCCTGCTGGTCCCTGCGGCGCTTCTTCATCTCATCAGTGAGCGGCCCCATCGAACCTTCGCCGAAAATCTGGGTCGTAACCCCTTGTTTGAGTTCACCCATGGAACGGCCATCGGCAATCAGAGACACCTCGGAGTGAGAAAGCATGTTGATAAAGCCGGGAGTGACGGCGAGGCCGGTTACATCAATGACGGATTTGGCGCTCGCACGATGTAGGTGACCGATCGCGACAATCCGATCACCGCGAATGCCGACGTCGGCGCTGCGCGGTGGCTGGCCCGTGCCATCGTAAACCATGCCGCCTTTGATGAGGACATCGAGAGAATCTCCGCGCGGTGATGCTTGTGCCGCACAAACGCATGGTGTGATCAGTACCGCCGAGACGATCAGTACTGCCGCTAAGGCCAGGAATCTACACCGTCTGATCATCCTTTTTGTGCTCCCCTTTCGAGGTCGCCTACTGGACTGCACGACCCCACCGAAATTTGCAGTCGACCTAAGAACTGTCCCTACCGAAAACTTGGTTTGTCCCAAGTGGTTGGCCAAAAATGATATCGCACACGAGGAGCTTAAGAATCAGCGACATCCAGATCGACGTTCACTGGTGGAGCTTACGAAGACAAGGCATGTAGCGCATTATTACATGCTTCTTGGCGAGCGATTGAAGGGCCAGTGCAATTTTCGGTAGGCACAATCGCACTCGTAGCGTCCGCCGCGCAAGCGGCTTCGTCCGACAAGTGAACTCGCCCGCGAATGCTGGCCGTGGCAAATGGAAACGATCGCGACTACACATCCCATCGCCGCCTAGCACCGGCGAGGTCCTCATTATTTGAAAACCCAGCAAGTCGCCATAGAACCGCACGGATGTCGGCATGTCGTAGACTTGTACTAGTGGAGCCAATCCGCGCACATCGAGGGCCACCTCTGAACCTCACGGTGAAGCAGCCAAGGCTAGCCGCATTCTTCTTGGAAAATATCAAACAATTACTCCTGTCGCAGCGCCTCCATGGGATCCATCTGCGACGCGTGCCACGCGGGAAACAAACAAGCTGCCCCGGCGACCAACGTCAGCAGTAACGTAACCCCAAGAAATACGCCGCTGTCCAACGGCGGCACGCCATAGAGCATGCTGCGGATTAAGCTTGCCGCCAGTGCGCCAACGCCCAACCCGGCGACCAGACCGACACCTGCCGGTCGCAATCCGTCGATGAGCATGAGTCGCATTATGTCTCCGCGATCAGCGCCTAGCGCGACACGCACGCCAATCTCGTTCTTTCGCTGAGTCGCCAGATAGGAAAGAACCCCATAGAGTCCAACGGCGGCGAGCAACATCGACAGCACGGCAAAGGCCAGAACCACGCTGGCCGTAAAGCTGGCATTGATGGTCGAACCGCCGATGAGCTCTTCCATCGTCAGCACGTCTGAAACCGGCAGGTCTGGGTCCATTTGCGCGACGAGTTTCTGGACAGGAAGCGCGAGGCCATTCGGGTCTCGCGGCGAGCGCACCACGATGGTTGCGCGGCCGAACATGCCGGAGTAGAGAGGAAAATACATGACGGGTTCAACGGGCCGCGAAATCAGGAACCGCGTATCTCCCACGACGCCGACGATTTCGTAAGAGATCTCGTGATCTGTCAGATTAACTCGCAGGTGTTTCCCGATCGGATCCTCATCGGAGAAGAATCTCTTGGCGAACAGATCACTAATGACGACCGATGTGGCTTGATCGAGCTTCTCACGCTCGTTTAACGTGCGACCCCGCAATAAAGGAATCTGCATGGCCGCAAAATAGCCCGGCTCAGCAAAGCGCTTGATCGCCAAAAGGACCTGCCCTGGTGGCAGAGGAGGATGCTCGGGGATTGTGAACGAATCATCGCTCCAATAACCGTGCCCCGGAAGGACACTAACCATTCCCGCTTTTTGCACTCCGGGCAGCCTGCGTACACCAGCGATGATCTGCTGAAAGAATACCGCCCTTTGTTGTTCGAGGTACTTTGGCTTTGGCAGATCCACGCGCAGCGTCAGGATATTTTCTGTGCCACAACCCAGGTCAGATGAGCGTAGGCGCTCGTAGCTCTTCAGCAGCAGTCCCGCGGCAATCAGCAAGACCACCGTGAAACCGACTTCACCTGCGAGAAGAACCTTGCGCAGCGTCGCTCTGCTCGGAACGCCACTATACGAACGCGATGACTCCTGAAGCGTCTGGAGAATTCGCGTGCCGGAGGCGCCCAGCACCGGAACCAGTCCGGCGGCAATACCGCTGAGCAAAGCAATGCCGGCGGCAAAGAGCAGTACCGGCACGTCAATGTGAATGGCTTCAACTCTGGGAATGTCATGGCGCATGCGAACAAGCCACCGAACCGAGAACCATGCGAATGCAGTTCCGAGTGTTCCTCCGACACTGGAGAGGGCGACGCTTTCCACTACCTGCTCGCGCAAGAGGCGCCAGCGGCTGCCGCCGAGGGCGCTGCGAATGGCGAACTCTCTTCGCCGGGCGGCCGATCGCGCCACTAGCAAGTTTGCAACATTGAGGCAGGCGATCAGCAAAAAGCAACCGGTGGCCGCCAGCAGCACGTACAGCGGCGTTTTGTACTCTCCCACGAACTCGTCCAATAGCGGCCGAATGTTTGCCCCGCGTCCGATCGTCTGTGCAAGCCCGGGATGCTCGCTGCGAATTCGTTTTTCAATTGTGTCTGCATCGGTGAGCCCTTGGACCAGCGTTTGACTCTCTCGGAGGCGCGCCACTACGCGGAACTGATGATTGTTCAGCGACTCCATTACCGCTGGTCGCGTCTCGTGTCGCATCGGCGTCCAGACCTGGGTTTCCGGATCAGGATAAGAAAACCATGGCGGCAAGACGCCAATCACCGCATAGTTCTCCCCATCGAGCAGAATCTCTTTACCAATGATTGCAGCGTCGCCGCCGAACCTGCGCCTCCAGAGACTCCAGGTTAAGATGACGGTGGGATTTGCGTTCGGGCTATCATCTTCTGCGGTGAACATGCGCCCGTAGGAGGGCCCCACTCCAAGCGTAGCGAACAGATTCCACGTGCACTTGCCGCCTTCCACTTTCTCGGGTAGCACACCGTTCGCTCCCGAGAGGTTGTAGCCGGTTCCACCCAGTAGCGCCATCTGTTCGAAGCTTCGGGATTGTTTCTGCCACTGCTGAAAGATTCCACCGGCGACAACGTTGTACGGGTGCTTGCCATCCGCGCTCTGCTCATACAGCATCGCCAACCGTTCGGGGTCTTTGAACGGCAAAGGCTTCAGCAGCACCGACCGTACGACCGTGAACAGCGCAGTATTGCCCCCGATTCCGAGCGCCATGACGAGCACCGCAATGGCCGTAAACGCCGGGCTTTTCGAGAGTGTGCGCATTGCAACGCGCAAATCGCGAACTGTGTCGTCCAGGAACGCAAAGGTATTCCATTCCCACACATCTTCCCTAACGTTTCCTGTGCTGCCAAACTTGATCAACGCCGCTCTCCGGGCCTCCTCGCGCGCCATTCCGCGAGCAACGTTGTCGTCCGTTTCCTGCGCAATGTGCGCCTCGATCTCCTGCTCCAGTTCCGTATCCTCAGCCCTTCGTCGAAAAAATCGCCCAATTCTCATCGCTCCACCCGCGCGTGGCCGTGCTCTGTAGAGTCGCACGCATCGCTGCGCTCGCCATTCGGCTTTCGCCTTTCAGCTGTTGACTGCCGATTCGATTTCATTCCGCCGCTTCTCGCATCACCCGCCCAATGGCCTCCACCATCTGGCCCCACCGGTTGCGCTCGGCCGTCAGCCTTTTGCGTCCCGCCGCCGTCAGCTTGTAAAACTTTGCCTTCCGGTTGTTCTCGCTGGCCCCCCAATACGACGCCAGCCAGCCCCGGTCCTCCAACCGATGCAGCGCCGGATACAATGAACCCTGCTCAACTTGCAAAACGTCATCCGACGTCCGTTCAATCGCGCTCGCGATCGTATGCCCATGCGCCGGGCCCCCAAGGAGCGTACGCAGGATCAGCATGTCCAGCGTCCCCTGCACCATTTCTTGTTTTCGCAAATTCTCGTTGCGCCCCATAGTCCTCCAGACTGCTCCCCTAGAACTTCTATGGGGAATTAGCATACTCCACTCGAATATCTATGGGAAGAGTAAAAACCTGCAACGCTTGATTCAAGATAAGTGGCCCGGGGAGACTCGCACTCTCGACCTTCTGGTTCGTAGTTACGCAGTGCAAAACTCTAGGTGCAGATTCTGGTGCCGCTTACAGCGGAACGCGTCACTTATCGCTCTGGAATTTGACCGACGTTGGAATGAAATGACTGGGGTGAATAAGTTGAGAATGCATGGCTTTACCAGGTGCCATGGTCCTCGCGATCGGAACGGCGCGATACGCAACAACACCGCCCTCGTAGCTAAGAGTTTTTGCAAATAAACTTCATCTCTCCAGCGTCGCTCAATACTATATATTCCGCAGGCTCCGCCACGCTTGCACTGAGGTACGGCCCCTAGTTTCTGCTATGCCCATCTGAAGT
>Ga0137398_10001221_pt1 | contig 10268 bp, 14 predicted proteins | sample czorhiz216metaG_FD_106659 | JGI IMG/M metagenome (GOLD analysis project Ga0137398, IMG submission 106659) | Vadose zone soil microbial communities from Angelo Coast Range Reserve, California, USA - czorhiz2.16 metaG | ecosystem: Environmental > Terrestrial > Soil > Vadose zone | place: USA...
CATGCGCCCCCTCGAAGTCGGTGCTCTAATAGTACCGCCAGAGATTAAACCCCTCGGGCTTCCTCTGCCGCCGGGGCCGGAGGGATACCAACCCAAAAATGGCCACGCAGCAATTGTTATCGCCACCGGAGCCCCAGTCCGAGAATATTTTCAGCAAACTGGTGGCTAAACTCAAGTTCAAGTTCTGGCATCGAATTTACGGAACTGCCGGCGGTGATGTGACGGAGGGCCAGAGGGATTTGCAGGGTGCGGTTGACAAATGAACGTATGTTTTCCTCTTTCCAAATCATAAACACTGACTTTATTATCTTTATCAGTTTAACGGTTAGGGATTTATGTGGTCTTCCAGACCACCCCGAAACTGAGAAAATAACGTATCCTGTGGTCCTGCTAATCTGAGGGATGAGTATTTCCGATTGCTGGACGTCCAATCACATAGAATTCTGGAGAGGGTTAATAATGCGAGGACCCTCTGAGCTGAACGTGAAACGCTGTTGTCCAGTTGGTCTTCATTACTTGTCTTGCTGTATTACACCCAAGAAGGTTACTTTAAAACGTGACTCGCCTTTGATTGTGGTCACTCTGAGAAATCTGAGTGAATGCGGCGCGGCCGTGGAGTGAATACTGTATCCGGGTAATGTGAGCGAGGCTAAGGCATGTTACGTAGTCACTTGCACGTACCATGAGTTACGCTCTTGACATTTCCGATGATACTACGCTGGTGGTGTGCGTATGTGAGCCTCGTGGACCGCGGCGATTTTCGGCGCATTGGACGATGTAGATCCTGCTCGGGGTAATGTGGCCTTGGTGACATTGGCAGACATTGGCAGCCGACATGGACAGGAATTAAGTAGATAGGTATGGGTGTGGACTAGGGAGGACCGGGTCTCACTGTTTACGCCCTCCCCTCCTGTTCATCCTCACTTTCAAGATACTCAGGGACCGCGTCTCTACCTCGATGTGTATAGCGGACCATAAATACTGACTCAAAAAGAATGTATTTATCAGGTCCGAAGCCTGGAACAGCCAAAATAACTCTAGTCGCAATTGGCATCGATCGGACATTGACGGAGAAAAAGGAAGAGGCGCACCTATACTGATTGTACCGGTTGTCAAGAAATATATTTACGTCTAGAGTTATCCTTTCTCGGGATTCATGACACGCACGTCCCACGCCAACTGTGCCAGTGATCGAATGCCGTTAACACACAGACATACGTCGAAAGAGCAGCGAGGACAACGAATATGTGGAAGATTTGATGAGACGAAAAGAAATAGTCGAATCTACCAGGGTAGAGTCTCTCTGGAATTCTACATGCGCTAATCGTGGACCAAGCCAGATGAGCCAGCTATCCGGAGACTCTCTAACGAGAAAAGACTTACTATATTAGGGCACCCGTGGTATACATCACACCCGCAGCTAGGAGCCAGATGAAGCCCATTTCTCGGAGAAGGGTGTATGGTCCATGAAGGTGCAATAAATGAGAGACGGGCATGATGCTGGATAGGCCCAGTGCGAGAAAAACTCTAGCTCGCGCATCGCGGTGGGTTGGGTTTGCATAATCGGGATTCAGAACGATGTACGCCACCGCTATAAAAAAGATTATGATGTCGAGCGTGGTTGAAACTTGCCCACGCACCAAGACCGGACAAAGTGATGAGCAGCATGTACCCAATCTTGTATCGAGGTTCGCAGTAGAATCCATAATATAAACAGGCATAGAATGAGCCAAGGATGAGAACTGGGGGTAGAGTCATTATGATAACCCGAGAATCGCATCAAAAAAGCTTGCCGACAATCCCGACATAATCTAACGCGGTGGATCTAGTGTGCACCTTCGAACGGTTGGTTAACGCGTACACTCGCTCGTTACACGGGTCAGAGGTCCTTACTTGCTTCGAATGTGATGAGAACATGTGATAGAATGCGCTGCAAAGCAAACAGAAGCACGCCGAAAAGAGAAAGGCCCCGAATGCAGCATAATCTGCCCAAGATATGTCCTTGTGAACCTTGAAATACGAATCACTGAACGTGTGCAGAAAAAAGGCGAATAGAATAGATGCGTGAAGATGAGTATGAATGTTCACTTGTACCAACACATCAACATAGAGTACGCTGGAACGGAGATCGCTGTGCCGTACCAGTTTCATTGTGCAAATCTAACAATGGATTTCGTAAGAGCGAAAGTGAAATATTCGATGATTTGCACGTACAGCCGAAAACAGATTTCAAACTTTTGTACCAGCTATTCAATTCCCTGTAAAATAGGAGACGCGCTATAAGAACGGGCAGAATCTCCGTTCGTTGACTTTTTACCCTCTATACCCCGTCAGAATAAATTCATTGTCTTTCATCCATTCTGGCAATTCCGCAAATGTGATGGTCTTCCTCGAGACGGGTTTCGAAAAAGACACCGGAAAATCTGAGTCTAGTTCAGCACGTAGAGAACGTGGTGGGTGTCGCTGGAGAAGGGGTGCAGATAAGGTCATGGTGGAGGTGGAACGAGAAAGTCGGAAAGCACAAACCGAAAAGCACGAAAGCTGTCACTGTCAGGTCCACTTGAAGGAAACTACTTCGGGTGAAGTTTCGGGTGCAAGCCAGGCCGGCACTGGCCGGCACGTCCTGCTGAGTTTCTGAGTTTTTGACATGATTGCTTACGTGATCATCCTCGACCGAGCGCGTGCCTCTGACACAATTCGTTCGCCAGCACATTCTTTCCTTCCGACCCTACTCTCTTCACTGCCTCGTGTCTGAGGCTTAGGTTTGCAACTTTCACAATTAATTGGCACATACATTACTGTGAGTTCTCCCTTCATTATATATGTTGGCAACGTTTAACTTTCGTGACGTAGCCCGATCCTCTATAAACAATGTCGACCAACGAACAGCAGCAAAAGGCACCGCCGGAAATACGAAATGTCGTGAATTTTCTCCGTAGTAGTAAAGCGGGGCTCAAGAACAGAGTTGGGGTTCTGAATGGCAAACGAGTTGACTATTTCAAAGGTATGATGCGCGTACTCTCTCAATCCATACCGCCGCCTATGCGCCTTTGTAACGCTGTATCATGGCCGTTAGGCAGGTCGGCTGTGAAGGCATTGCTGTCGCCGGCGTATGCGAAAACCAAGAATACCCCCAAGATCACGTCGGAAGAGGAGGCACACAATCTCCTTCATAACATTATCCCATTCACCTTCTTCCTACGAGTGGACCGCGGCCAACCCGTGGGCTCTGCATCATCCCCCAAGTCACTGCAAATCAATCAAATGCAGCTCTTCAAACCCGATGAATACTATGCTTGGTTTTATGAGGGATCACAATGGACAAACTATGTTGGTGGGGTTGCAATGGTCGCTATTATTTTGGCTGGCGTCATGTTCCCGCTCTGGCCACCAATCCTTCGCCTGGGCGTGTGGTACCTCTCCCTGGTCTTTTTGGGTCTCATCGGATTGTTGCTCGTCATCTCCGTCATACGACTTATATTCTACGTCATCACTGTCCTAGTGGCAAGTCCTGGCATATGGATATTCCCTCGTCTGTTTGCGGATGTCGGATTCGTACGTCCTCATACCTACCGAGTTACCCTTTCGAATCTAACTGCCCCCATTGTACTCAGGTCGACTCCTTCATCCCTCTCTGGGAGTGGGACCTTCCGAAAAAGAAGTCGAAGAAGAAAAAGTCTGCGGAAAAATCGGACAAAGGCAAGGGTGCGAGCAGCGGTGTCAATACACCGGACCACGCAGTTGATGATGTCGATGATTCGGGCGTCTCCGCTGCGAACTCGCGGTCGGGAAGTCGTGCAGCGATGGTGGAGGACGTCACAGAAGAAATTTCGTGATAGATATATTGTTCCTGTCAGGATATGGAAGGATACTGTGTCTGTAGTCGCTACGCACGGCCAACTCGCTCGGCCATATCTATTCACTTGAGACAATAGGTGTGCCCCTTGTGGTGGTTGGTTGACGTCAAGGTGGTTGGCTAGGGCGGCGTGCGGGTATCCAGCCTTCGAATCGCCCTTCGGGCTTGCGTCAAACCCTCCTGAGATTTAAGCGTCTTGGACTGCTCGAAAGACTGCTCAAACAGCTGGCGAGCAGATTTAGGGTCACCGTTCATCTTTGGGAAAGGGGGAGGGAGGGAGGAGATCATCAGCCGCTGAAGACCTGGAAGATGTGCAAGCACAAACCTCGCGAAGGGATCCCAAGTTGAATAAAACCACAGCTAGCGCGTCTTCGCACACCCGACTATCATCCGACTGACTAGCACTTTCTTGTGTCTTCTGTAATAAAGAGAGGGCCTGGCGGGCCCAAGCCTCGGACTGATGCAAAGCGGCCGGAGTGGGTGCGCCCCGCATGAACAGTTCTGAAAGATTGTTCATTAACTGTGCGCCTGGATGCAAGAACAATCAGTTCCGATTAACCGATCAACTTGACGTTGGTTGGGCACGGCACAAACCTCGGCAAAGCTCTTCAGTACTCGCCTTCCTCAGCGAGGTGACGGGGGGGACGAGGAGTGATATGGTGTGGAGATAGAGAGGCACGGCAAATCTGAAGTATGAGATAGATTGGCTGATGAGCTTCGAAAGCGAAGCAGCTGATACGATCATCCTCACGTTATTTTACCAGTCCGCGCGTAGAAGGCCCCCAATGATTCCAAAGGCGCCCCGATGTCGGTCACACTGGCCCACTTTGGTAACTCGAGGTCGGAAAGTACTAGATTGTTCTCCTCGTTATTACTCCTGGGCTTCGAGCTTCCGATGGCTTTCGCGAGCTTCAACACCTCCTCAACCGACCAGGTCAACCATCGTTCCTCCTCTGCTTCGCCTAGTTGATATGTGTCGGCCATCTCACCGAGTTTCTGGCCGATGGATATCGCGCGAAGCTTCTCTTCGTTTGTGAGAGCAGACCAGTTCTTCCGTAGGTGTTCTAGTGCAACGGTATACCATTCGTATGCCTCTTTCGACCTGTTATCTTGTTCAAGAACTTCGCAAAGCGTGATTGCTATTCCTGACAGTTTCAAGTATGGCGACGGCGAGAACCGATCAGGGGGGAGTGATAAAGCTGTTTTGAGAGATCTTTGCTATTGAATCAGTAATAGTTGCAGCAAAAGACATGAAGCACGCACTGCAATAGTAATTTACCACTGAGTGCAAGGTTCCCTTGTTGTTTAGCCTTGACACCGGCTCTTAAATCTGCACGAACTTCTTCGGGCCAGATTGCAAAGGAAGAGTAGAATTCATACCTGTCGGACTAGCATAAATATGTGATGGCGGAGCCGATAAGAAGACATACGGACACCCCGAGCATTGTTGAGATGAAACCTAGGCCAATAAGCCCAAGAAAGATGGTTCCCAGACGGGGACTTAGTTCTGCAGGTAATGTTGCCCCACTGGCAGATCGAAAGATGGTCCTGCGACCGACATATCGTGAAGTGAGCAATTGCCCTTGGGGAATGCGCAAACGTGAGGGAAGACTGGTAGTGAGAGAGCGGTAACGAGGACGTAGGATAACACAACGCATTGTTTCAGCGCTTGTGAGGTCACCAATAATCGAGTCCACGTCTACACGTGATGCGACAAGTCACGTTTCTTCCCGAACGGTTACCAACTTCCGGTTCTGCTGGAGGCGCTTGATAGCTTGATCGTCCACTGCTGTATGGGGATTTGTTGCTTTGCAACCTCTAATAAAGAGCTTAAAACATTTTTTAGAAAGATCAGAGAGAAAATTAATTGCGTAAATACTATTGCATTCGTTGATTCCAGAGAAAATGTGTCTTCTTCAGCCGGATTTTGCAGGATGGTCTCAACAGAACCCCGCTCCAAGAACCGCTTCGTTGACGACAGCGCCAGTGCAGTGGTACATGAGCGCTAGAGCTGCGATGGGGGCGAAATCCGCCCAATTTTTGCACGATAACATATTTTTGATGATTATAAATACACTTAACTACAAACTTAGCTGTCAAATTCCACAAAAACAGGCTCGGAGATGAAAGGTTTCAGGGACGTATCATACGGTATTGGATATTGCTGTCACTGGCCGTCGTACAGTGTGACAGCGAAGCTGCGGACTGCCCTCTTTTATCTCACACCGTATACTATGGCGACTTACCAAGCCTGAGGTCCAAGAAGCGCGGTCAACACGTTGTGGTTCCTTGATGCCTTCAAATTCGTCCCTTCATACTCAGGCCGAATACTGTAGCGCAAATACACAACGTTTCCGCATGTAACTCAGGTTCTAATGACCATTACTTGACTGCTCGCTTAACTTACTGCCAGTGGGACCTTCGACCAACTCGGTAAATTTTAGGTGATTCCAAAGGGATCAAGGTGTCGCCGCTTCTCCGTTTTTCCGGCCTGGGTTTTCATTCAGCAAATATTGGAGTGAATATTTAAGCGCCTTCCCAAACCCCGGAAACCCAATTTCACTCAATGGATCCTTTTCAGGTTATGCTACGTATGCCCGCGTGCAATCTCTCTCTTATAGAAATTTCTTCAAGGCGCCCCCCAAGCGCCCCCCAGGCTGACCGTGAGTTGGTGGCGCGGTAAGTTCTTAGACGTATACGTCAACCGGAGCATACAAGGCAATCAGATCCCCGGTGGTCTTCTCGTTCAGTCTTTATTTCCAGACACCCTCGGTTCTCTCCTTTCATCCCTTTCTGACTCCCCGTTAGCATGCCTTCTGAGTTGGATGTATTAAGTAAGTCATAGCCTTGTTAGTCCCGCTGATCCTGTTTACCGTCTACCACCACCTCTTTCTCTCAGACCACCTTGTCAGAGTTGTCCATCTGTTTTGCGGTGTCTACATGTGCGCTTTGAATCTTGCTGTATAGTATGCGTATCGCAATGGTGATGACCGCTTGCCACAGATGGGAGTTCGTCAGTACCCTCGGCTTCGAATGGGAGGTATTCACTGGCCGACGGCCATGGAAGTGGTCATTCGCCGTGTATCTCCTGGCACGATTGTTGACTCTGATATCGATTACCCTCAACCTTGTTGGATTAAGCGTCACTTCCAGATATAACTGCAATGTCAGTGGTCGCTCAGGAGTACTTTCGATACGTGTACTGACGAGCCGAATCTGACGCAGGCCTGGTGGCGTTGTATCCTTGTAACGTCATGGTTCTCTGAGGCCTTCGCCTCGTTCCTTCTGGCGCTTCGAGGGCAAGTGGTCCATAGTCGCGTGTGTTCACGTGGAAATTGTACGCTGATCTTTCATCCGAACCCAGCATCGCTATTTGGGGCCGAGACACAATTATCACATCGGTTGCCCTATTAATCTGGTCTGCGAGTATTGCCGGTTCATTCTGGAGTGCGTTTGGTTCCCTTTTATTAATTCGGATTAGATCTCAGGATGCTCACTTATGTAGGTACTACACAGGTAAGCACTTTGTGTTGCCCACGATGGCGAAAGATTCTGAAGTAAAAATTTGTGGGCACATCCTCTATGCAGTCTCATGCTGTATGGAACTCTCAGGCAAGATCGTGTGTCATCTTGGCGACGAATTCTTTCCGCTGGAGTCTACTTGTTAACATTATGGTGGACCTGTCCCTCCTATGCATCATGTTTGGTGGTGTGCTGCAAAAGAAGAATGCGACGCATCTTTGGCGGATGCTCTATTTTCAGAGTATCTTTTGGATTCTGACGGCCATCTCTACTGAAGTGCCCTCTGTCGTAAGTCATTGTCACCAAATTTTTTGGAGCCATTATTCATGTCCTTATTCTTTCAAGGTGCTCGGTTTTATGAACGTGAACGGTGTGTGAAAGCTTATGAGTCGCCCTCGATGAACTTGTTTAGTCTTGTCCGATATATCAGATGCATGGAATTTGGTGAGTAAATATAGGCCACGTTGTTCCGCAAGACAGTCGATGAACTCCTCTGCCAGATGTTCCAGGAGCCTCACAGTTCGTCCATTTTCCGTGCTTGTCTTACCTTTTTCTTGATCGCGCATCCTCTATTCAACTCACAGTGGTTCTTATGTTAGTCCCTGCCCTTTGATCTTGCCAAATGCTCTTCTAACTGTGTCTCGCTAGGGTCATTATGTCAACACGACTTTATCGCGATCTATTCCAGTACATCACAAAGTACGCTCTCGAACGTGACAGCTCAGCCTGCATCCTCTCAACTGTTCTTTTAAGTGACCACGATGTATATGGCCGTCGTCGCGCCAAAGTCTGGCCTCACCCAAATGTAGAGGTTGCCGTTCACAAGACCATAGAGGTTGATGTCGACCTTCTTCAAATGGATGAAGAGCATGGTGGCAAGCATTCAATTAGCATGCGGTCACAAGAAGATATGCAAATGATGGCGGAAGAACTCCAAATGAAGAAAGATTTACAGATTTGAGGTAAGTTACATGCGGCGACGTGAAAATTTCAACCTAAGGCGGAAGTTTCCAGGATTTCCAGGATCTAGGACCCGGTGTACAGCGTTCTCAGGGAGGACGCTAAATAGGGATAATGATCATGTCGACTTGGAGTTAGACTCGCTCACGGCCGTTTGTAAATCATTGTGATTGGTGCATGGTGATGGTTGTGACTGGTTCCAAACATGCCAGCACCATTCATAACTAATATTCCGTAGTTCTACAGGGGCGTTCTCGGGCGTTCTCACGTACACATGCCATATCAATGGGATGAAACGCCGTTGTTAGACTCCGATCAGAGTACCGGTGTACCGTAGTCAGACACCTGTATTCGTATGTTGCGTAACATGTGGACTTGTGCCACAATACAAAGCTGGCTGTTAATTATTGCATGGCAGCCATCTTTCCGAATGACGACTTTGCTTCGACGCTATCCTACAGTAAATGATACACCAACCTCTTTATCTCAAGTGATTTTCTTGCGGCGTACCACGCGGCAGCCCCGAATTTGGGGACATCTGTGCCTTAAGTAGTTAAGTAAAGGGCTGCCATCATGATCCCAAGTCGCATCAGACTACTTGGCGACAGGCCGGCTCGCCGGCCATGAAACTTTCCAAAACTGGTCATCCTCCCTATTGAAATGCACATTAATATTGTGAGTATGTGACGGGCTACAGTAGGGACTGGCAGTGTTGTCACCCCGGGGTGTAGTTTGGCTCCGCACTCGCACTGCGCCACAAGCCACAGGACGACCATGTCATGCTGCTACAGTACTGTTACCGTGACGTTCAAGCCGTAGTAAAGCCGCCACCGTGCCAGTGGTGCATGCGGCCGCCGCCTCAGTGTCCAGGCCAACCGTGAGCGTGCGTGCCTCAGCGCCATGATCCCCTCTTCTTTTTGCACAACCATCAGCTTGAAGTCCCCAACCATCTTCAGTTTCTTTCATAACCCCCCACATTTTCCAGGCTGCAACCGGCGACTGCTTTATCGCCGTGCCCCCCATCGCAACGACGTCGTCCTTGGAGTACGTATATATAGTTTGCGCAGTGCAGGTCATCTAACCCATCTTATCATTGGCATGGACTGAAATATCGCTCGGCAAAGCCCGTTTCTTAAACTTATAATATGCATGCTTGGGCGCTACTAGTATCACGTTTTAGTACTGACAAGGTCAGCTCCGACAGTTCAATTGTAACGTACATCTGCCAGTATGATCAGGTGCACGCTGCCCGTCATTCTAGAACAGGCCTAGCTTCGGTTTGTACTATGATACAGTTCAAAACGTCAATTTCCACCTCGTGCACCAGCACCTTATCAGTGAGCCCCAGGCCACGGCCGAAATCTAGGCGGGAAAGTAGACAAAATAGAGCATATTCGCAGTAGGCTTTTCCTTAACTCCCTAGGAATACTTCGAGTGGGGGTTAGGGTAATTTTTAGGCGAAACCTGAAGCGGTCCTTGGAACATGCGAGCGCATCTAAGTCGAATTTCAGGAAAGTCTGGGGCGGAGCTTATCTAACCGAACCTTAGGAAAAGCCTAACTTTGCTGCAATATGCTCTATTACAACGCGATCACGATGTACTAATTTCCCGCTTTGAACTGTAGTGAGGGTCGATTTACCTCAACTTCCCACTATTTTTGGTAACCGATTCCTTCCTGGTCGGTTCAAGGTATGGTTTGGGCGTTTTCTGACCCACTCTGTGCGTCGAGGCTATTGATGTCCTTTGCCGTTCCCAAGACCAAATCCTCTGGTGTTGTGAATGGGGGTAGGACATTAAGATCGTGATACTCATAAGATTGTTTGGCTGATGGTCTTTCCGTTGTAACATATGAGCTAATATGACGATCCACTCTGGGTCACATCGTATGGTCTCCAATCCAGAAGACGTATGTCATCAGCGGCAGTTTAAG